>Ga0255779_1001853_pt1 | contig 23356 bp, 21 predicted proteins | sample 011ome_21_FD_179977 | JGI IMG/M metagenome (GOLD analysis project Ga0255779, IMG submission 179977) | Coastal salt marsh microbial communities from the Groves Creek Marsh, Skidaway Island, Georgia - 011508AT metaG (version 2) | ecosystem: Environmental > Aquatic > Marine > Intertidal zone > Salt...
CGCTGGGTGGAGCGCGTGGATACGGATGCAGAGCACCGCAAGGCCTGCGGTTTTGATCGCCCGGCCAATGACGCCGATGCTGGCCCCACCTGCAATGAGGCGAGTCCCTCGAGTTTCGGTCATTCGGGATTCACGGGGACCCTGGCTTGGGCTGATCCCGACCACGATTTAATCTTCGTTTTTTTGAGCAATCGGACATATCCGGATGCTGAGAATCGGAAGTTGATTGATTGGGATGTGCGAACAAAAATCCAACACGAAGTGTACAAAGCATACGGGATTCCTTCCCGGTTTACAGAGGACTGACATGAAAAAGCTTCGGATAGGATTTGTGTGCTACCCCACGTTCGGCGGTTCCGGCGTGGTCGCAACAGAATTGGGCAAGGCACTTGCAGACAAGGGTCATGAACTGCATTTCATCACGTATAGCGCCCCCGCGCGCATGGGGAGTCTGAAGCAAAACTTATTCTACCACGAGGTCCACGTAAGCGACTACCCGCTTTTTGATTACCAGCCGTACGAATTGGTTCTCGCATCCAAAATGGTGGAGGTCGCCAAGTCCCATGATTTGGACCTGCTTCACGTGCATTACGCCATTCCACATGCTAGTGCTGCGATTACAGCTCGAAACATCTTGGCGGAACAGGGCATCGATCTGCCGGTGATTACCACATTGCATGGCACCGACATTACGTTGCTAGGGAAAGACCCCGCGTTCGAACCGGTCATCGCCCACGCTATCAACCAATCCAATGCCGTCACAGCCGTATCGGAAAGCTTGCGACGTGACACCCTGGAGCTTTTTGGGGTGAAGCAAGAAATCCACGTCATTCACAATTTCATTTGTCCTCGCCACTTTGAGCGCGAAGCGGACGAACAATTTCGAGCAGCCGTGGCACCGAACGGAGAATTCATCCTGACCCACATTTCCAACTTTCGGCCAGTGAAACGCGTGGAAGACGTCCTGAGCATTTTTGCGCGTGTTCAAGAGTCTGTTCCCGCCAAACTTTTATTGGTCGGTGACGGACCCGAGCGATCCAGTATTGAAAAAAAAGCAGAAGGCTTGGGTTTACGCGACCACGTGGTGAGCATCGGAAAAATCAAAAATCCGATTGAACCATTGCTGGTGAGCGATTTATTCCTCCTCCCTTCTACCACGGAGAGCTTCGGCCTCGCTGCGTTGGAGGCATTGGCCGCAAAGGTGCCGGTGATTGCTACAAACGCCGGGGGCCTTCCCGAAGTCATAGAGCATGGAAAATGCGGATTCCTCGGTGAGGTTGGGGACGTTGCATCTATGGGGAATTGGGCCATTGAACTGCTCACCAATCCAGGGCTTATGAACGAATTCAAACGGGCAGCCCAGGCGCGTGCGATGCAATTTCACGTCATGGAAATCCTACCTCGCTATGAGGCCTTATACCACCAATGGACCCGTCATATCCAGCCCGTGAACCCATGACGAATCAGACCATCCAAACTCTTGGTGAGCGCGTCACCTATGCTTGGCATGAATCATCGTTGACGATCATCATCGATCAGAAAATTCCCATTCAACAGCGGTTGATGCTCGAAGGCTGGTTCCTCGCATGGATGGCCGTTGGCGTTTCGATGGCAATTGCCATGGTGGGCTCGACTGGAAGCGACCGCAGTTTTTTCCTGATTTTCATGGCTTTTTGGACCTTCTTTGCTTTGCGCGTGTTGAAGGTGGTATTGTGGCGCCGGATGGGCAGGGAAATGGTACGGATAACTTCCGAGGGAATGACCGTCAAAAATGCCTTTGGCGATTGGGGCAAAGCGCGATTCTTCATCAAAGAAAACATCAAGAAAATGGAGGTGGTTCGTCGCAGCCCCTCGAATTTCCTTCAAAATCTCGATCAGAGTTTCTGGATTATGGGCGGAGACTCATTGCAGTTTACCTACCTCAGAAGCCGGTTTGTGTTGGGCAAACAATTGCCAGAAAAAGACGCGGCAAAATTGGCGCGACTCATCGATCAGGCCTTGCGCAAGTTTTGAGATCAAGCCATCCACAAAACGACGTTCCGCAAACGTGAATTCGCCTCCCAACGACTCCAACTTGCGTCGACTTTTGGAGCATGAAAGAACGGATTGGGGGGATGTTGATTGGAGGATTGTTGTTGCTCGGCTGCGGAAAAGATTCAACCCAGGCAAGGGTTATCCAGGCTACGCACGTTGGAGGCGCTCCATTTTCTGAGAAGTGGATTCTGCCAATCAAGGCCTCCGCACATTCAACGGGTTGGTGGAGTGGTGAATCGTACGAAATTCTCGGAGATACACTCTACACAGACCCAACAGGCTCCTGCACCATCCCGGAATCTGTAGGATTTTTCGACGCCATCATGTGTCAACCTCATGGCGATTGGGAGACTCCCTTTTTGGTTACCCGTTTCGATCGAGCATTTTCAGCCAATGCAGAAGTTTGGCTCTTTGAACTGCCTCAAGTGATTTGGCTCCATGTCGTTGGAAATCGTGCCGGTCAAATGCTTGGATCAAGGATTTGGATCACTTCCAACTGGCAAGACATGAATTTCGAGCCTGACCAATGGTTCACGCCTGGCCAGCCACCTCGTCCTAGCTATTTGCTTCCACATTGGGTTATGCCCGGCTCTTCCGACCCGCTGAATGCGCAGCTACGATTCCAAGAAGAAAATGACCAAGGGTCCGATGTTGTAACGATTGAATTCAGTCCGGCAGACTTGCTCGATACGATAACCGTCCCTCTAAACCTCTAAATTTCATGCGACTTTTGATTTGCTTCGCTACCGTTGTAGCGGCCCATTTGCCCTGCGTTTTTTTCGCTCAAACCCTCGCGCCTGCGACCACCCGTCAGATTCAATTCATTTGGGAAAAAAGTGAGACCCCCTTTAAAGGAGAAGTAAAAGACGTTGTCGATTCGGTATTCAGTGAGCTCGCCCACCAGGGGCTGTTCGCAATCGCTTTGCACCAAAGAACCGCCGAACTTGAGGGACACTGGAATGAACTGATTCCCACAGCCTCTTCTGTTTCGCACAACCTTTTGACCGCCAATTCGTTCATCCGACCGGGAATGCGATCCATTGTTATTCCCAAAGCGGTGGTTCCAGAGGACTGGTATGGGGGAGATTGGCATGTGATTGAAGACGGCATCACACACTCCTGCGAATTGGATGTACCTGTTGCTATTGAGGTCCCCTTTGGAATTGAAGCAATCTCCATAGGGGTTCGCTGTGTGCAAAATGGAGCGGTTCATGAAGCCCACGTGTTGCTACCTGTATTTGGATTCGAGAGCTGCGTGCAGCCCGACTTACCACCTTGGCCTGGATCGAATTCCTCGGATCCGCACTGGGTCGGTGTTTTTCATGAAGGCGTTCCGGTAACAGGACAAGCGCTCGTAAAGCTGGGCGATGATGGTGTTTTTGACAAACCACTCGTACTCATCGAAGGTTTTGACCCGGACCTCCAAGATAATAGCCCCAGTTTTGGTTATGGCGACCTGAATTGGGAGGTGCTTTGGAATTGTGAAGGAAATTTCAATTCGGCATTGGATGCACTGTCCCCCTTATTGGACTCCCTATTGCATGAAAATTTTGATTTCGTCTTTCTTGACTTCGAAAATGGCACCCAATCCATTGCGCATCAATCGGCTTTGTTGGAATACGTGTTGAATCTGTGCAGCAGTTACCGGTCAGGATACGATCCTCTGGTGCTCATTGGCCCTAGCATGGGAGGCGTGGTAGGCCGCTACACATTGCGGCAGATGGAATTGCAAGGCTCCGATCACTGCACTCGTCTTTTCGTCGCACTTGACAGCCCATTTCGTGGTGCACATCTCCCGGTAGCCTTGCAAGAAGCGATTGCTTTTTTCTCAACCATATCTTCAGATGCGGCTGCATTACAAGAAGCCCTATTATCACCGGCTGCGGGCGAATTGTTGGTTGGCTCTCCCCTTCATGCTCCAAGCATCCGGTCTGCATTGGAATCCTTTCAACTGACCTATGGGTTGCCATCATGTCCGATAAATTTGGGTATTGCGAACGGTCATGTTGATTTTCCCACCGACATCCCTTCGCTTTGGTATGGAGCCAACGAGTCGTTTTTCGGTTGGGACCTGGTGGACATTTCACTTTGGAGTCAACCTGGGAATTCAGATCATCCATCATCAACCTCGACCGATTGGGTCATTTTTGAAGGTAGCTTACTCAACGATGACTGGAGCTGGGGGGAACCGCTGTTTTTTGAAGGCACGGCATGGCAGCCAAATGGGCAGCCAGTATTGGAGTCCCTTCCGGGCAGTTACTCGAATCACCTGGGGCAATTCCAATTGGCCATGGAACAGGCCGGAATTACCACCGACGATGGTACAAGTCATTCGATGTACATTCCTGTGCATTCTGCTCTGGACCTTGCACTAGATCAATCCTTTGAGCCCAGTGAAATACCATTTGACTTCTGGGAGATGGAACCTGCTGCGGTGGGTTCAGCTCTTCATTGCGACATCAGCCATCATACCCAAATTTTGCTGAATGCCATCATCGAAGGCCAACCCACTGTCTCCTCACAAAATGACCCAAATGCGGTACGTCTGGGTTGGGAAAACCACCATGCGCGAAGCTTAAGCCAAATCGAAAACAATGATGTTGAGGCTATAGAAATTGGTACCACAGCGGCGAATGGCAGCGGCATATGGCCTCCTTTTGAGGCGCGCAATACAGCTTGTGCACCCCCTATCGTCATTGAGGAAAATCAAATCATGCTCATTGGTGACACCCTCGGGAGCGGAAGAGGCTCATTCAAACTCTTACCGCATACTGCTTTGGTTCTTAAAGGCGAATTGCACATTGGACCACATTCCGAATTCATCTTGGAAGAGAATGCAATGCTACAATTGGACGGTGGGAAAATCTGTGTGCACCCTTTCGGAAAACTAACGCAAATGCCGAACGCCAAAATCGAAACAGCAACCTCATCCGTAATTGAATTGAACGGTGCCACCGCACAGTGGAACATGGCAGGCGACCTCATTGTACAATATTCAGATACGCTAACCATTTCGTCCAGTGCTTCTGGGAACATGGGATCTTGGATTTGGAAAGGGAATTCGGTATATACCTATATCCACGAAAATGGACTCCTGCACTTCAAAAGTGACCAAGGAGGATTCGCAGAAGTTCAAATGCAGAATCAAGGTGGTCATTTGATTACCGGTGATGGAAAATCTTCATGGCAAAACGCAGTTTTCGTCTTAGGTCAAGACGCCAATTGGGTGATTCAAGCCAAAACGTATTTTGAAAGTTGCCATATCCTCGGCACTGGCTCTATCGCTTTCATGCAAATGACGAACAGATTAAACTGGCAATCCGGAACAATTGAAAACTGCCAATTCTCTGCTTCAAATGCAGGTATTGCAGCCATCAGACTGACCGATGTCAGAGCGAATCACGTGGAGATTCAGTTGGATTCAATTGGTGCACGGATCGACAATTGTAAGTTTGAGAACTGCAGCCTCAGCGCACATGCAACAGCCGAAAATACTTCAATCCAAAATACACTTTTTATAGGGGGATTTGAGGAGAGTGGTCAGCTCCATCTCGTTCAAAGTTCGCACCCCTTGCGTCTCGAAGACTGCGAATTCACCGCACACACGAAGGGAATAGAGTCGATAAATACCACCATAAAGATGGCCTGCAACGTCTGGTCAAATTTGGATACTGCCATCCATTTAATGTCCGGTGCTCGCCTCATCGCTTCTCATCCTTGGGGCCAAAATGAATGGCTAGAAAATGGTATTCACATCGTCTGCGATGCTTCTTGGATGCCCGAATTCGTGGAAGGCGGGAACCGAATGGGAGACGCTGATGATGCCCTGTTCTTAGGAACCATCGCAGACGAATTCGAAGATTCGTATTCAAATGGGCCATTTCTGGTGCAACAGAACGAAAACACATGGCCCGGTTCAATACCGGGGGTGCCGATGATTGTTCCGTACACAGGGCTTTACTTGGATTCAACGAATATTGAAATCATGTTCAAAGATGCTTCTCCAGCCTTGGGAATCTGCACGTCAACTTCTCCAATTGAAGCCTCATCTCAACTAAAATTTTCGAACCCACAGCTGAATTCTAAAGAACATCATGGAGTTACTGTGTACCCAATACCAACATCCGATGCCTTGACAATTGAATGGGAGCGAGTAAGTAACGAATTATGGAATGCACCTTATTTGCGTCTGCTCGATATGACAGGTCGTCTCCTCTACGAAGAACATAACATTCCGTCTTCCGCAACCAGCTATTCCTTGCAAGTGCACGGGTTACCAAATGGAATTTATCGACTCGAAATCCGGACCGATGAAAATTTGATTGGATCGGCCGCAGTAGTCATCGACCACTGATCAATTGTGTCAATACCATGGCGTACCCTTCCACTCCAAAACCGGATACGGCCCCTGCACATACCTCACGAATCAGAGAAGTCTTGCGGAACGCTTCCCTCGATTCTGGGTGAGATATGTGGACTTCATAAACAGGGGTTTGCACCGCCGCTATAGCATCGCGAATGGCAACGCTTGTATGGGTATATCCACCAGGATTGAAAATGATAGCGTCGGAATCAAAACCATGGTCTTGGATGGCATTGATCAACTCGCCCTCCACATTGGATTGAAGGCATGTAACGATGACCCCGTGTGCCTCTCCTATTTCCTGCCAATGAGCACGCAATTCATCCAGAGTTGAGGCCCCGTAGATACCAGGCTCCCTTTTCCCCAATAGATTTAAATTGGGTCCATTGAGAATGAGGATGCGTTTCACGTCGCAAAATTAGGTTATCTGCATCCAGACTGGCAAAACGAATAAACCCCAAATCCAAGCCAACACCGCAGCAATTAAATTCAAGATAAGCCCCACGCGTGCCATGGTTCCCATGCTGACCTTGTTGCTCCCGAAGATGATGGCATTCGGTGGTGTAGCCATGGGCAACATAAATGCACAGCTGCTCGCCATGGTGACGGGTATGACCAGCAGTAGCGGGTCCATCCCCCAAGAAATTGCAACTTGTCCGACCACCGGAACCATCACGATGGTCAAGGCCAAATTGCTCATCACTTCTGTTAAAAGCAAGGCAAAAGCTACAAGCACAAAAACCAACAGGGAGCCATTCATGCCTTGCAATGACGAAATCGCATCCGCGGCCATCGTCAGAACTCCAGCTTCATTCAGCGCGTTGGCCAAGGTTAATCCTCCTCCAAAGAGCAAGAGTATTTCCCACGGCAGGCCCTTCGCTTCGTTCCACGTCAGCAAGCTCCTATTCTTTTTTTCATCTGCAGGAATCAAAAACAAGGATATGCCTCCGATCATGGCAATGGTCGTATCGTTCAATTCAACCCCTGTTCCTGAGGCAAGCCAACGCCTCACGACCCACATCATCCCCGTCAAGCCAAATACGGTGGCCACCCTGCGCTCTGAAATGCTCAAGGGTCCGAGCGCCTTCAATTCGGCCCGAATTCCATAAACGCCTTGATGCAATGACGCATTCGAAATTGGTGTCAAAACGCGCGTCAACAAAACGAAAACCAACAGCAGCATCACCAGAGAAAAGGGCAGCGCCATCAGGGTCCATTCTAAAAATGGCACCTCTATGGAAAATTGACTCTCCAGAATTCCCGCCATCGCTACATTAGGCGGAGTTCCAATGAGCGTTGCGATGCCTCCGAGATTGGCGGCATAGGCCGTTGCCAAAAGCAACGCGATGCCGAAATTGGGGTATTCATCCTCATCCACTTTTTGCAATACAGAAAGAGCAATCGGGAGCATCATCAAAGTGGTTGCGGTATTGGAGATCCACATACTCAACGCAGCGGTTGCCAACATAAAGCCCCCAATCAACCTCCTCGGCCTTCCTCCAGCGGCAACTAGCACTGTAAGTGCAAACCGCTTGTGCAGTTGCCACCGCTCGAGCGCTAGCGCAATCAAAAATCCGCCCATAAAAAGAAAGACGAAATGTGATCCGTACGGCGCAGTTGTTTCTGCAATACTCGCCACACCGAACAGTGGAAAAATCACCATGGGCAATACAGAGGTGACACCAATGGGCACCGCTTCAAAAACCCACCAAATCAACATCCAACTCGCCGCCGCAAGGACCCGAACGGCAGGTGCTTCAAATCCCAAATTCGACAGCGTCAACCAAAGCAACCCTGCCATTATTGGGCCTGCTAACCGCACAAGCATTTGCCGACTCATTTGAAAACTGCGTGATACGGCATGTGGTCCGAAATGTAAACGCCGTATTTGATGAATTCATCTGCACATGCCCAATCCACTTTTACTGCACCTCGAAAGAAAATGTAATCAATGCGCGTCGCGTTCGCCAAATTTTCGGGTAAGAAGGTGGTGTATGTACCAAACTCCTTTCGACACCGATATTTCGCGGCATCGTAGGTGTCCTGCAGATTAGCCGAAGACTTCAAGTTCACCACCTCCAATTGGTTTTCTGTCGCATTTAAATCTCCACAAAGGATGACGAGGTCATTGTCGCTTTGGTCTTCCCAACCGCTCCAGCCTGCCAACAAAGCGGAGGCGTTCAATCGTGCCTCTTCACCCGTATGAGACCAATGGGTATTCAAAATCCGAATCGTTTGCTCCCTGTATCGATCATACAATACCACCAAGGTCACGATCCGAGGCAAGTCGGCATCCCAACCGACGCTCCCGGCTTCATTTGGATTTCGCGATAACCAACGAACTTCTCCGGTCAGAAAGTCGTAGCGCTCCCGATTCCAAAATACCGGGCATGCCTCACCACCACCCTCGGCATCTCGGCCTCGACCAAACGATTCGTGCAAGGGCAACCGCTCCTCTAACTCATCCCATTGATGAGGCAGCGCTTCTTGGATTCCGACAATGTCAAAGTAACGCACCGCATCAGCCACCTCATTTCGACGCTCGCGCCATTCGAGGGTATCGTCCGGATTGTCGTAGCGGATGTTGAACGTCCCCACCGTGAATTCTTGTGCGCTTTGTGCCGAAGATTCACTCATCCACACCAATGATGTCATCAAAGCCATCATTATCTGCCTGCCAAAATTTTGCCAGTTCATCATCATGGACGCAATATACCGCGAGAACGGAAGTACTTTTGCAGTCGTGAGACCGGAACGATTGTTTAGAAAAAACGAGCTCCTCACCTTAGATATTGAGGACATTGCATTCGGCGGAAAGGGCATTGCCCGGCTCACTACCGAAGGCGGGCCCTTTGTGGTATTCGTACAAAATGCGTTACCGGGGCAGCAAGTCAGCGCACGTGTGACCAAATGCAAGGCCAAATACGCGGAGTGCAAGCTTGAAGATGTTTTGAAACGCGCGCCAGAAGAAACCGAAATTCCCTTTCAGGAGATTCCCGGTGCACCCTATGCTCACCTTCCCATCGAAATTCAACACGCTTACAAAGAGCGCACTTCGTTGGAACTTTATCGGCGCATTGCCGGGATTCAAAATATCGAATCATTCTATGAAGGTCTGGTCCCATCTCCCCATGCTTGGCATTACCGGAACAAGATGGAGTACAGCTTTTCAGCCATCATACATGATCCAGTTGCTCATGCGAAAGTGGACGGATTTGGTCTTGGATTCAAGCGGAGAGGCACTTGGTGGGCTGTTGAAAATTTGAACGCCGATTCCGGCTTGTTCGATGCGGAGGTAGAAAATGCTCTACCAGAATTGCGGAAATGGTTCGAATCGACTGGCCTGCCTGCTTGGCACCCACCGCAGCGCAACGGTTTCTTTCGCTTTTTGGTGGTGCGAAAGAGCATTGCGAACCAGGGAATCTTGGTCAATTTGGTCACAACATCTGATGCACTTGACCAATTTTCTTCGGAGGCATTTGTGCAATGGCTCCGGGATCGTTTTGGGCAACGCTTGCAGGGTGTTTTGCATACCATCAACGACGACAAAGGAGAACGGGTTGAGGCCCGTGCGGGTGACAGCCATTGCATCTACGGTGTGCCATATGTAACCGAATCGCTGCACGGACTGGAATTCGATGTCGAGATGGCGAGTTTTTTCCAGACGAATCCAGCGAGCGCAGAACGCCTTTACGCCATCACGGTTGAGGAAGCTACAAATGCGCTTTCGGCAGGTGAGCCGAATGCTCCTTACATCATGGATTTGTTCTGTGGCACGGGCACCATTGCTCAGCTCTTGGCTCGAAAGTCGGGCAGGAAGATCATTGGTGTGGACTTGGTTAATCAAGCCATCCGCGACGCCAAACGCAGTGCGAAAAAGAACGGCCTAAGCAACATCGATTTCCACGCAGCAGATGTGGGCAAATTCCTATTGGAATACCCAAATTACACCGGTCGTATTGAAACCATTGTACTCGACCCTCCCCGCGCCGGCATTTCGCCCAAAACACTGCGGAAGGTCATTCGACTCGGTGCAGAACGCCTGGTCTATGTCTCCTGTAATCCGGCGACCCAAGCCCGCGATATCGCCACGTTATCCGAGTACGGTTACACCATGAAATCGTTGAGGCTCGTGGATCAATTCCCACACACGGCACACATCGAGGCCATTGCAGTATTCGAAAAAACGGGCCAACTTAGCCCCACGACAACGTAAACGCGCCATGAGCAGCACCCGAATCCTCGAAGCAGACCAAATCGAACGAAAACTTCAGCGAATCGCCCGCCAAATTCTGGAGGATTTTCATGCGGTGACCGACCTTCATTTCATCACCATTACGGGCAATGGAGAGCCGGTGGGCATCCGACTCGCGCGAATCATTCAACAAATCGGAAACACCCGGGTACATGCCTCTACCGTGACCATGAACAAGCAAAACCCGTTGAGTCAGGACATCCAACTCAGCTCACCGCTCGATGCGTTGAAAGATCAGCAGGTTGTCATCGTGGACGACGTATTGAATTCGGGCAAAACCTTGATGTACGCCGTGCATCACATCCTGTCCGCTGGTCCGAGCCGGGTCGCTACGGCTGTACTCGTAGACCGAATTCACCGGTCATTCCCGATCCGAGCAGATTATTGTGGATTGAGCCTATCCACCAATTTAAAAGAGCACATCGACGTGCGCATTGCTTCAGAGCCCCACGCGGATGACGAAGCCATTTTGTTCGACTGAGTCGGCAATTGGAAGGCGATCACTTCGCTAGCCAATCCGCCCATCGCACTAATTGTTGGTCGTCCACCGGGTCTTCCATCCGTTCATCTGCTTTCTCATAGCAAGCGCGTCGTTTCTCAAAATGCGCCCGGATTTCCACCTCCGATTTCAAACCCGACGGACCGAGCAACAAAGGCCTGCTCTTGTCATTTCGCAAACGTTCGTAAAGCGCTGAAAAAGGAGGGTCCAACCAAATCACCCGACCACCAGAATCCCGAAGCAAGGCCCAATTTTCCTCACTGCATGGGAGGCCGCCTCCGCAAGCGATGATGGCGATGGATTCATCGGAAAGCACTGACTGAAGGACTCGATTTTCCCATGAACGAAACGCGGTTTCACCCTGTTCACGGAATACGGTTGGGATGGTCAAGCCAGATTGCCTTTCGATTTCACTATCGATATCCGCCATCTTCAATGGGGTCATTTCGGCAAGCCTTCGCGCAACGGTGCTTTTCCCGCTCGCCATGTAACCAATGAAGATGAGCTTTTTACCCATGGATGTTGACCTTGAACATCGATTGGCCCGCAAGCTCCCCTTCCAGGCTATCGCCGGGAACAACCGGGCCCACACCAGACGGAGTGCCAGTGAATAACACATCCCCCATCTTCAAAGTCATGAATTGCGAAACGTGAGCGATGAGGTCATGAACGTGAAACAGCATTTCTTCAGCCGTTGCCGATTGAACGATGCGGCCGTTTTTGCTCAGAGTAAATTGTGCTTTCTCCCAACCACCTTCCAATGTGTGTTTGTCCAACCATTTTCTGCTGATCACAGCCGATCCATCGAATGCTTTGGCCTTTTCCCATGGATGACCTTTCGCCTTGGCTTGGGCTTGGATGTCGCGCGCGGTGAAATCGATGCCGAGTGAAATTTCATCGAAATACCTGTGGGCAAATTCAGAGGCGACGGCCTTTCCGTTTCGGTTGATGCGGACCAAAAGCTCGACTTCATGATGAACGTCCCGGGTCCATTGGGGAATGTAAAAAGGATGCCGATGGGCCAATATCGCGCTATCTGGTTTGAGGAAAAACAGCGGTTCATCCGGAACTGCATTGCCCAACTCTTTGGCATGTTCCGCGTAATTCCGTCCAATGCAAATCAGTTTCATCCCACCGGTTTAGAAGGCAAAGTTCCGACAAAATGACGGTTTGTCCTCAATTGACAAAAAACCGGACTTCCACACGCCGGTCTCCTGCCCCTGCACTGGCCGATCGTTCTTCGCCGAAATAGTTGAGCAAAACCCGCTCGCTTTCAACTCCGCTCTCCAACAAGTAATTCCGGACTGCCCCTGCTCGATTCTTTGATAATGATAAATTCAGCAACCGCGAACCCTGCATATCCGCATGACCGGTGCATACCACGCGAAGTTGCGGGTACCTCCCCATGAGTTCCATGACCTCATTCAACTGTAATTGCGCATTTAAGGTGAGCTCGTATGAACCTGAATAAAACAGCACATCAATAAATTCAGGCAATCGAATGCTACTGAATGACGGATCTGATTGGACCGAAGGCAAGAGTCCCCCATCAGCGAATCCTGTACGGGATTCCAGAGCCGTAAGCCGTCGATCTTGATTTTCAAGCAACTGCATCAGCCGACCCATCCATAGTGACCAGTCTGGCAATTCAGGTTCCACACTTCCCCATGGAGCAGTGGCATCCTCCAGTGACAAGGCGGCCTCAGAAGATTCGGACCAATCCCATGGAAGACTCGGTAACGGGGATTCACCATCGACTTCCAGCCAATCCAACTGTTCTTCATTCCATTCCAAGTCCCCCTCCATTCCGGCCCGACTCAAAGCGAGAAATAGCGCTTGGTTCAACCGCGAGTTCAATTCGACCGAGACTTGCATTTTCACCTCATCAAGTGCCGATTGAACCATGACATACCATTGATCGGCTTCCGTCAATCCCTCTGCCATGCGCCAATGACGCAGGTCTCGAAATGTCAATGAACTGACACGACCGATCAATTCAACCACCTCTTCTGAAAAGCCTAATTCCTTTGTGAGCCCAGGCACCTGTTGCAGCGTCGCGACCTGCCGTGCAATGCGTGTCAACTGCTGCAATACCTGCTTTTCTGATTCCCGCCATTGCACCGTGCCCATTTCTACATTCACTTCGACAGCGCCGTCGAGGTAAAAGCCGATGTTTTGAACCATCAATTGACGGGCTGTTTGTAGCCGAGTCTCCTGAATTTCGTCCATTTGGCCGAAAGTTGGCACACTGTACACGAGGCAACTGACCACAATAAATGCCTGGATTATCCCGAGATATTTCAGGCGATTGACCATGCGTCAAATATCGCCTAAAATCATTATTTAAATACCCAAAACCCTACTTTCCTCGACCGCGCAATACCGTGATGACCGTGTAAAACAAAATCTTAATATCCAAGGCAATGGACATGTTCTCGATGTAAATCAAATCGAACCGCAACCGTTGGACCATTTCGTCCACGTTCTCCGCATAGCCGTATTTCACCTGACCCCAGGAGGTGATCCCCGGACGAACCTTTTGCAAATGCCGATAATGTGGCGCCCTTTCCATGATCTGACGAATGAAATGCTCACGCTCCGGCCGGGGTCCAACCAAGGCCATGTCGCCTTTCAACACATTCAAAAACTGGGGCAATTCATCCAACCTTGATTTCCTCAGAAACTTACCCACGGGAGTAATCCGGGGATCGTCTTCTCTACTCAGTTGGGGGCCGGACTTTTCTGCATTCTGAACCATCGTTCGAAATTTGATGATCTTGAAAGGGCGACCGTGCCAACCGATTCGCTCCTGCAAATAAAAAACTGGACCTGAGCTCGTCAAAGCCACCATGACGCTTATGATGGCGAACACCGGACTCAACAAAACAAGTGCAATCGCGCTCGCAAACCAATCCATCATGCGCTTAATCGATCGTTGCCATTGCGGCATGATTTGACGATCAATTTCAATCAACGGCGCACCATAAATACTCGACATCCGAACCGACCCACTCAATATGTCATAGATGTCCGGTATGATGCGCACCTCCACAGGCCACCCTTCCAGAACATTCAAAACAGATTCTAATATGGCATGATCACTTGAACCGATAGCGATGATGACCTCTTGGATCTCGTGTTCGCGAATCAACGATTCCAATCGATCAACTTTACCGAGATTGGGCATGAATGCAGACAATTGCGTATCTGATCCATTGGCTTGAACAAACCCTTTAAAATCATAGCCCGGATGCTTGCGCAAACCCTGAATTTCCTCATACGTTTTCACCGCCCGTTCATTGCCCCCAATCACAATCGTCGGGAAACTCCATTTACCGGAGTGAATCTTCTTCACGGTACGGGTGGTGATGACCAATCGACCGAACAACGTCATGCTCCAATGACCGATGAGCAGTACACTCAAAGAAGCATAGTATTGTTGGTAAGAGACAATGGCATCGTCTAGGAGCAACCCAAAAAACAGCACCAGGGTGCCAACCAAAGTCGTCCACGTGACCTGACCAATTTCAAGGATTCGGTGCCTTTTCAAGGGTTTCCAATACATCCCGGCCAATCCGTGGAGCAACAGCCAAAACAAGGGAATCGCAATGAACCCTAATTGATACCGAAAGTCCGCAAAACAATCCGACCACTTGTCCAGGGCCTCGCCTTCGAACATTACTTTTCGATAGACAAATAGTACCGTCCAAGACAACGCAGCCGATATCCAATCCGAGGCGACGTACGCCAACAAGAGGCGATTTCGATTCATGGATAACGAAGCAGTTTGAAATTATCGACCAGCACCACCGTTGAATCCGCAGAGCCATCGTAATACGCATCGCAAGTGATTTCAAAATGCGTCGCATCCGGAGACGTGCGCACCACCGGACCCAAATCGAGGTAAATTTTATTGCGATCGCCTTCGGTTGAATTCAACCGCAAAATGGGTACACGTTGCAAATTGCTGCTATTACGCACCTCCAATCCAATCCAAAAAGGTTGGGTACACGCATAATCTAATTCCAACCAGACCGGGCCGTTCGATTGGAGTTGATATTCCTGTTCGTTGGTTGCAGAAATCAGGGTCTGGTGATTGGCATCCAAAACGACCAAACCACTCCCCCCTCCATCCAATACCCAATCCGGATTTTCGGTGCGTATGAGATCAGCAGAGCTTGTCGCCGATGCCTGAAATCGATTGGCCGTCTCAAAATCCTCCGCAATGACGACTTCGGTCAATTCGGTATATCCCACGGTAAGTGAGACTGTATCACGGCCTCCATATGTGAGATTCAGCTGCGTTTTGACCGCGTCATAAAATGGATAGGGTTGACGCGTCGAGCTGATGGCATTCGCTCGGATGCCCGCAGACAAAGTCAATTCCGCCGTGTTCCCAAGCTCGTATGGTGAAAGTGGAATGTCCGCAGGCAGCGGAAATGCTCCCAAAACATCCGTTTCCGTGTAAACCCAAACCTCTTCAATGCGGCTCGTGGCCTCGCCTTCCCCAGTTTCCGTTTGCAACTGAATGGAATCCACGTGCAGAAAATGGGGTGGACCTTCCCACGAATCCTTACACCCCAAAATCCACACACAGCACAAACAGAGCAGCATGCTTGCAACGTAACGAGTTGCGGAGGCGCGGTGAATCGTTGACACGGTAGGTTTTGGTTCGAAAGGCGCCGCAAAAATAAACGGCTTACTTTCCTCTCACCCGCATAAACGCCGCTAATTCACTTTTCGTATGCGGAGTTGTCCACAATTGTTTATCCCGAGCATTTCACACAGCGCGTCGCACCGGGCACCAAAAGAATTCGACCGATGGGAATGGTCTCGCCGCACGCATGGCAAAGTCCAAATTTGTCGTCATTCAATCGCTCGATGGCACGAAGTAAATCTGCCTTCTGCATTTCTGCGGTGCGCAATGCAGCCTCATTAATGCTCCGGTTATTGATCGCGTCCATTCTGCTCACGCGTCCGATGGCATTTTCCGGTGGGATCGGCTTGGTCAACTCGCGGTATTCTTCAATCCGCTCCTCAAGCATGGCCAACTTCGCGGTCACGCGTTGATGAAAAACAGCGACTTCCTCTTTGCTCCAATGCGACATTTAATGAGCCTTTCTTACAAGATACACCGAATCCATGGAGTTCCATCTCTACCTATGTGCTAATTTCGCGCCATGAAATTTTTCATCGACACAGCGAATTTGGACCAAATCCGGGAGGCTGAAGCCCTCGGTGTCCTCGACGGAGTAACTACCAACCCATCACTTATGGCCAAGGAAGGCATTTCCGGTGAGGCAGCAGTCAAAGCACATTACAAGGCCATCTGTGAAATCGTCGACGGCGATGTTAGCGCAGAAGTCATTGCGACCGATTTTGAAGGCATGATCGCGGAAGGCCAAGAATTGGCAGCACTTCACCCAAACATCGTTGTGAAAGTTCCTGCAATCGCCGACGGCATCCGTGCCATTCGTTGGTTTACAGATCACGGCATTCGCACCAACTGCACCTTGATTTTTTCTCCCGGCCAAGCCTTGCTCGCAGCGAAGGCTGGAGCCAGTTACGTGAGCCCTTTTGTGGGACGCATCGATGACATCAGCTCTGACGGATTGCAACTCATCGAGAAAATCCGAGTCATTTATGACAATTATGATTTCGGAACTGAAATCCTTGCGGCGAGTGTACGGCACACCATGCACATCATCGAGTGTGCCGAAATCGGTGCTGACATCATGACCGGTCCGTTGAGCGCCATCAAAGGCCTCCTTAAGCATCCGTTGACCGACAACGGCCTCGCCCAATTTCTCGCGGACCACGCGAAAGCGAAAGGTTGATGATTTTCCGCATTCACCCGGACAACCCGGATGAAAGGAAAATCCAACAAATCATTCAATTGTTGGAACGCGACGGTGTCGTTGTCGTACCGACGGATACCGTGTACAGTTTCGCGTGTGCGCTCGGTTCTGCCAAAGGACTTGAACGCATGGCGCAGCTCAAGGGCATTCCGCTGAAAGAAGCGCGCTTTAGCATTGCGTGCTGTGACCTGAGCCAACTCTCCGCTTACGCAAGGCCGCTCAACAACAACATCTTCAAATTGATGAAACGTGCGCTTCCTGGCCCTTACACGTTCATTGTGCCAGCAAACAACAACGTCCCGAAGTGGTTTGTGGGGAAGCGGAAGCACATCGGTATCAGGGTACCGGACAATAATGTCATTCAAACACTCGTCCATGCACTGGGACGCCCCTTGGTGGTGAGTTCGGTTCGCGATGCGGATGAGGTTGTGGAATACACCACCGATCCAGAATTGATTGCAGAGCGGTTTGACGGCCGCGTCGACGGTGTCATCGACAGTGGATACGGCACCGTTGATGCCTCGACGGTGATTGACTGTACGGAAAGTGAGCCCGAAATCATCCGACATGGGCACGGCCCCACCGACGGATTGTTTTGACTTTATCGGTCCTGCGCCCTCGAAGCCAGCATCGGGACAAAGGCGAACTCGCCGTGCTCTTCTCTGCGAAACGATGAGTCGGCCTCCCGCGTAAAGGTGAACATCCGTTGTTTCTCACCCTCGCCCACCGGAATCACCAGCCTACCGCCGATGTTCAGCTGCATGAGCAAGGCCTCGGGAATTTCTGGGGCACCGCACGTTACAATGATGCCGTCAAAAGGCGCAAAAACCGCCTTCCCTTTGTAGCCATCACCATAGAACAGATCCGGTTTGAATCCCATCTTTCGCAACAAAGGCCCTGCTGTATCGAACAGCAGCCGTTGCCTTTCAATGGAAAACACTTTGTAATTCATCGCACACAGAACGGCACACTGATAACCACTTCCTGTTCCAATCTCCAGCACCTTTGCGCCAGCTCCTAGCTGCAACAACTCAGTTTGGCGAGCGACCGTGTGGGGTTTGCTGATCGTTTGTCCAGCGCCGATTTGAAAGGCCTTGTTTTGGTAGGCAAACTGTTCAAAGGCTGATGAAAGAAAGAAATGCCTTGGCACACGATCCATGGCCGACAGGACCGCCTCATCCTGAATCCCCATCTCGCGCAGTTCATCCAACATGCGCCTTCGCATTCCCTTGTGCCGGTATTCGTCTTTCATCGTGGGTATGAAATTACGCCGCCGTCCTGTGGATTTCAGATGCGTGCCAAAGAGTTTTTTGCATATCCATTGTGAATTGAGCCGATGTGAATGAATTGTTCATTGAAGCTTGAACACGAAGGCAAGCACACGAGCCATCCACCGGTATTTTTACAGCATGACGAAACATTGGTTCACCTGCAAAGTCAAATACGTCCGGCATGATGCCGAAGGCGCGGAGGTCAAAGCGACAGAGTCGTTTGTCTTGGATGCATACAATTACACGGAGGCAGAATCTCGCATGACATCCATCTGTGAACAAGAAGGCATTCGTCCTTTTGAAATTGTCCAAATCACCAAGTCCAATTTGGTGGAGGTCATTCGATTCGAGGATGCCGATCAATGGTTCAAAGTCAAGATTGCTTTGACCAGTTTGGATGAGGAAAAAGGAAAAGAAAAAGAGTCGTATCAGCACATCTTGCTCTCCGCATCGGACGTCCGTGACGCCTTTGACAAGGTGCGCAAACACATGTCCAAAGTAGGTGTGGGCTTCGTCATCCCATCGATTGTTTATCAAAAAATCACCGAGGTATTCCCGTTGGAAGAGGAAGGCGGTTCACATGCAATTAACGGCGCTCCGGTCGTCCACGAAGCGGAGCCGGAAACGGTCTAATCCGTGTACCATTCCCAAGCGGTTCGGTAACTTCCCGTTTCTTCGCACCGTTCGATCAGCTCCCGGTAAAACGCGTCTTGCCCAATTGTTGCGCTGTCTCCAACGATGAGCAAATGATGTTTGGCGCGCGTCATGGCGACATTCATCCGTCGGTATTCTTTCAAAAACCCGATTTCTCCGGTGCCGTTTGAGCGGGTCAGCGATATCACCATGATGTCACGCTCTTGGCCTTGAAAAGCATCCACGGTGGCGCACGTAATCGAATTCGTTTCAAAACGGTTCGGTCCCAATCGCTCTGTCATTTGGGTGATCAATTGATCGACTTGAGCACGGTAAGGCGCGATGATTCCGATGCTGTAGTCGGGATGATTGGCCAATAACTCCTCCACCCGTTCAATCACAAAACAGGCTTCTTCTTTATTCAGCGAACTTTCCGAACCCGGTGCCTGCTCCTCCTCGAACCCGCGTCCTGCGGTGTCGATGAAGAGAAGAGCCTGCTCGTCGCACCGGTGTTGCGGCATGCGTGCGCTTGCCTGCAATTTGCCTTCATAAAATGCTGCTGACGCTGGAGCCATGATTTGAGGGTGCATCCGGTATTGCTCCGTAAGCATGTGCACTTGAGGCCCCATGGCACGCTCGAGAATACTGATTTCCAAACCTTTCTTGATGGCCTCGTCACTCTTGATGACCGGTGGCAATTGGAATGGGTCTCCAGCCAAAATCAATTTTTTCGCTCTTCGCATCGCGATGAGGGCGGCGGGTTGCATGGCTTGACCGGATTCATCCATGACGACCCAATCAAATTGCATTCGAGCCACCAATGCATCGGCTGCGCCCGCCAAGGTGCAGCAAACGACTGCAGCGTCCCGAACCAATCGTTCAGCGATGTACGATTCCAGATCTGCGGCCTCCGACTCGAGCGATCTTGCCTCGCGCTTGTTATGCGTTCGAGCCGCACGCTCTTCTGGGCCAAAATTTCGATGAAACCGATTCGCCTCTTTCCATGACGCGTCCGCCCGCTTGCGCAATGCTTTGACTTGCTTGAATGAAGCGTCTTTTTCGACTTGCGCATCCAATCCCCATTGAATCACGGATTCGTCGAGACGCATGGGATGCCCAATCCTGACGACGGGCCATCCCCGGTCGGCGCATCCCGTCACCAATAAATCCACTGCAGCATTGCTCGGGGCACAAACGAGCAATTTCTCACCCCGGGTAACCGCCCTGCCGATAAAAGCAATCAAAGATGTCGTTTTGCCCGTTCCGGGGGGTCCGTGGAGAATGGAAAGCGACTTGCCCGTCTCTGCATCCGCAATCCAGGCGCGCTGGCCGGCATTTAAATGAGGCAATTCTGATTCAGGCACTGGCATCGGCGGCTTGATTTCTGCCACCATGTCTTGAATGAAAAGTTCATCACGAAACCTTCGTTCGTCTGGATCTTCCGTGTTGATCCAATGCGAAAGCGCCTCTGCCATCAGTCGATAGGTTCGATCATCCGAACGCTCATCCACCGTCCAGCGCTCGTGCATGGCCGCTCCATCCAGTGGCTCACCATCGATGATGACTTCCATTTTATCCTTCCGGATTTTGCGCACAATTCCCCGCCGGACGGCGGATTTTTCGATGGGCTGGCCGGCCTCATTGGCTTGATAGAAATGCACGGGAGCCCCCGAACGAAACGCATTATCCAACCCGCCATGGGTCCCTTTTTGCAATTCCAATCGCACCCGTCCACCGAATGTATAGTCTTGGCGATTGATCGAAACGGGGGACCATGTTAAGCCTTCAGCTTTCCTTACTCGCAGACTCTGGCCTTCGAGCACAGTGGCTAGGCGTCGTTCTTCCTCTCGTTGTTCATGGACCAAGGCCTCGGCCAGTGCACCGAGTGCAGCAATCACCTCACCCATCAAATCGAAGCCCTGATCACCTTACAATGGTGAAAGAACCGTTCAGGTATTTATACCCCTCTCCTTGATCGATGGTTTGGCCATTGATGTCGTTGATCACCAATTCGGCATCCACTCGTGCAATTCCAAGCACGTAGTAGTAAGTTCCCTCTGCTGCTTCATCGGGCCCAGGACTCCAACCTGCTGTTTTACCAAAATCATTGCTCGTATACATCAATTGTCCCCACCGGTTATAGATGCGGATGGTGCTGCCGTCGTAGCGGTCACTGTCAAGTCCGTATACCATGAACGCGTCATTTTTGGCGTCCCATTGGTTGTTAGCAAATGGCGAGATGACATTGGGTATGGTCAATTCGCAGACATCTTCTTGTATATCAAATACACTGGTCGCTGTCCAAGTGCAGGGTGCCACCATGGACACCAACACCTCATACAATCCCTCGTATTCCGCCTGCAATACGGCACCTGTGCCGACCAAGTCTCCTTCAAAAGTCCATTCGTATGTGTAATCATTCTCAGCCGTGCCCTCCACGGAAAAATCCAGTGCCACCAAGTCAATGGCGTCATCAGGACACACGTAGCCATTCCCGTTTACGCCTGTTGGTGGTGGAATGAAATCGACTTCCACGCTCTGGGAAACTTCGCAATTGTCCAAATCCCCACCCGTTACCGAGACGGTCAAAGTCATGACAGTATCTTGTGTGAGACCGTCGACCGTTACATCCGACCCGCTGCCTGTGACCAATCCGGAAGGCTCCCATTCATAATTGTAGGTGAATCCCATTTGCTGATTCAAGACATCGCCAGACAGGGAAACCGGCGAACCACAGAAACCATCGGGCTCGGCAACCGCAACATCCGGGCCGTCCACCACCGTCACTTCCACATCCGTGCTGTAGGTGCATCCGAAATTATTCGTCGCGGTGTAGGTGTAGGTACCCGAGTCAACTGCGACAATCGTGATGTCATTGCAGTCGCTGCTTTCGTTATAAATATTGGGGCCCGACCAAGAAGAACTATCGCAATCCGTTCCAAATTCAGGTGTGAACACGATGGGCTCCGGGTACAGTTCCGGATTGAAGTTGATGTTCCACTCAAAAATGTACCCATCATCAGCCCCCCAGCTATCGCACACTTCAATTTCCCATGTGCCGTTCAGAGGACATCCTTCCATGAGGGTAAACGGCTGAGCAGATTCGTAGGTGTCGGAAGGCAACTGACCACCAATACCCGCATTGTCCGCCCATGTGCCGTTCGTGGCAAGTGGTGACCACCAGTAGTCCCAACCGGTTCCAGGACCCGTGCCGTCTCCTTGATCCGGTACACCGAGGTTTGTCCCACCCCCACCTTGCTGATGTACCGCCATACTTTGACCGTTGGGGCAAATGAAGGTAATGGTCAAATCGCCCATGAAGCTATGCTCAAAATTGATAAAAAAGTCAACGATATCGGAATTGGCATTCTCAACAACGGCTCCAGGTGAAAAAGACGTGAAGGTCAACTCTGCATTGAAGCACTGGGTTTGGTCATCTGGAATGAAGAGTCCTTCTCCAAAATCACCTGTGGGTTCAGAATCATATGTGACCCCTTGCACGACTCCTTCCAAGTCGAACAGTTGTCCCGCACAAATGGTCGCATCCAAAGATGTACCCGTCCAATCAGGATCCGTGGAAACCAAGACGATGTGGTCTACCAGGTTGTTGTTTGAACATCCATCCGGATCATCCTCTGTAATGTTGTTATCGGCAATGTCGAGCTGCACTTTATAGGCTCCCGGGGAGTCGAAGGTGTGTGTAACCACTGGGCCGGTACCGGCAGTATTGCCATCATCAAAATCCCAAGCCCATGAAACAATTTCGAAGTTGTCTGCTACCGTTGAATTGGATGCGTCGAACGTAAGCTCTTCTCCGGGGCACGCGAGGTGGGGTATCGCCTGTCCGCTCTCTACGACAGCGAATGGCCTTTCGCACGGGTACCCACAGCTCATTTCAGCGACAAAGCTACCTTCACCGGCACCATCGCTGGTGAAATGCAAAGTCAAGCATCCGCCAGGATTGTCCTCTGTGGCAAAAATTTCCAATCCTTGCGCCTCGTATTCGATATAGGTCCCGAGCAGAGGCGCAGAATCGTCAGGACCATCAAAAATTTGCAGAATGTCCCCGGGCCCAAGATTGGCTAGCGCCCAGTAAAGTGTTATGATCGTCTCGGGCGCTTCCGGGCAAACAGTCATGGTGATGTCCTCATTTGGGCCGTAATCACCTGCACTCAATCCAGTATCTACCAAAAACCCTTGGCAGGCGGTCAACTCCGAGTTGGATATTGGAATCTCTTGAGCAATTGAGACCGTTGTGGAGGCAACCAAGGCCATGAGAATAAAGGAACGTAGCTTCATCAGAGCATTGTTTTTCAAGCAAGGTTTCTGCATGCAAGATAGACAACAGAAGCCGAGGGAAGGTTGCTGGTACTTTGTTTAAAAAAAACAGAAGATTGAGATGAGTCATTCACTTTTTGTCTCCCTCCTGCTTGCAGATAAAAA
>Ga0255779_1001870_pt1 | contig 23143 bp, 19 predicted proteins | sample 011ome_21_FD_179977 | JGI IMG/M metagenome (GOLD analysis project Ga0255779, IMG submission 179977) | Coastal salt marsh microbial communities from the Groves Creek Marsh, Skidaway Island, Georgia - 011508AT metaG (version 2) | ecosystem: Environmental > Aquatic > Marine > Intertidal zone > Salt...
ATATCCTCTGTGTCGCCTCAAATCGCCGGTATCATGGCCTATGAAACCACGTGGATTCAGGGTGGCATTCGCTACAACTACGACCCCGTAAGCAATACCTTCACCGACAACGGTATGGTGCCTAAGGGAAAGTTTGACAACCTTGAGGGTTTTGTTGCCGAAGAGGTTCTTGTGACTTCTCATGACGGCGTGAATGTGCCGCTGTCAATTTTGCGCCGCGCCGATACCAAGCTTGATGGCACCAACCCCACCATTGTGTACGGCTATGGCAGTTATGGTTTCAGTCAAGATGTGTCCTTTTCGCCCATCCGCTTGGGGTGGATAGAGCAGGGTGGCATCTTTGCTATCGCGCACGTGCGCGGTGGTGGCGAGTATGGCCAGGCTTGGCACTACGCTGGGCGCATGGAAAATAAGCCCAATACGTGGAAAGACCTCATTGCCGCCGCTGAATATTTGGTCGACAAGGGCTATTCAAGTCCGGCGCATATGGCGCCCATGGGTGGTAGTGCAGGGGGTATTTTGGCGGGTCGCTCCATGACCGAGCGACCCGACTTGTTTGGCGCTGCCGTGTTGCAGGTAGGTATGCTTGATGCCATTCGCGCCGAGACCACCACCAATGGCGTGCCCAACATTAAAGAATTTGGCTCGGTGACAGACAAGGCAGGCTTTGAAGGCTTACTAGCAATGAGTGCGTATCACCATGTCGAAGAGGGTGTGACGTACCCGGCAACACTCTTAACCCATGGATTTAACGACCCAAGGGTAAACCCCTGGATGTCGGGCAAAATGGCCGCACGTTTGCAGGCTGTTAACCAAGGCGGTGCACCGGTGCTTTTGCGTGTTGATTTTGATGCCGGTCACGGCATTGGCTCTACCCGTGAGCAAGTGTTGGCCCAATACGCCGATATTTATAGTTTTCTGTTTTGGCAGTTGGGGAACTCAAAGGGCTAATTTGGACTGCATGCCACTTTTGTGAGCCAAGTTAATAGGTAACAACTTACATGACCGTAGCTGCGTTCTACCCGGCGTTTATACAAGGTCTGGCGCTAAGCTTTGGGCTCATTGTCGCCATTGGGGCACAGAACGCTTTTGTACTGCGTCAAGGGCTACGCCGCGAGTTTATTGGCAGTGTGGTGGTGTTTTGCAGCACCACCGACGCACTACTGATTGCCGCCGGCGTGTTAGGTATGGCCCAAGCACTGAAACTCAACCCTGCGGTTGCCACGGCATTAACACTGGCGGGCATGGTTTTCTTAATTGTGTACGGATGGCAGGCATTGCGCCGTGCGTGGACTACCGGTGGTCTCCATGCCGACAGCCAGGCAGGCGGGCTTTCGCGCATGGCGGTACTTGCCCAAGCGGCGGCATTCACGGTCTTAAATCCGCACGTTTACTTAGATACGGTGTTGCTGATTGGAAACGTGGGTGCGCAGCACCCAGCACCTCTGCAGTGGGCGTTTATAGCCGGCGCCTGCAGCGCCAGTGCGTTGTGGTTTGCAGGGCTTGGGTTTGGTGCGCGTTGGCTCGCCCCAGTTTTTGCCAAACCTCGAGCTTGGCAGGTTTTGGATGTTTGTATTGCCTTGATTATGTGGCTGTTAGCCGCGGGTTTGTTTATGCATCTGTAGGCTCAAGGCGTCTTTTGTTGCTGTGTTACATCGATCTCTGACTTAGCAAGTTTAGAGCTCAGGATTTTTGAAACTTCTATGATTTGTTGAGCGGAACATTCAGCCAATGGCTAAACATTATGATCAACCTTACAAAAGGGTCTTGCGGTCTACTTAATTCACGAGAGACGCGTTGAAACTAGGGGTTGCGTCTGAGCAACCAACTCGAAATTGGCTGATTGAGCCGCGCAATAGAAGATAGCGTCACTTAGCGAGCTCCTCAAAGGTGTCTTGGTTGGGCGCCTGCGGGCTCTCGATTTCCGTTAAGGCGTATTACTCAGAAACACTGTTTAAATTAAAGTAGTGCTTCGAATCCCATTTCTGAGCAGAAGCGACGTAAATTATCAACATCCTGTGGGCTCTGTTGTTTGCTTAGGTTACTTTTGGGTAATGAGTCGATGTCTCTCGTACTTCCAAAGAACTTAAGCACTTCATTGATGGCCATTGGGTTGTTACTAAATGCCTCATAACTCATTCGGAGACACTGACGATCCATAAGAAATTTCTCAGCTATTTCATGCCAGTAGCATATATCTCTGAGGGCGGTGGCTATACTCAAGTTCGACACCTGCACAGATGGCTGCTCCTTTACAGGAGTCACCTGTTGGAAGATTTTTGTGGATCTTGCCTTGGCAAGAGAAAAAGCCTGCTCTAGGCGATTATTCCTCGTTAGATAGATCAATCGGCTTGGTAACGCAGGCAATGGATTTTGCTTTTTCGCCCAGTGCAACAGTTGAGGCAGCTGAATATTGATCGCGGCCGAGCCGTCAGGTGACGCAGCATGCCGTAGTGTCCATTTTAGGTTCTTTGAAAGATCCGAAGTGCCAGTCTTTTTGGCAACCAAGTCTATCCAAACGGGGTTGAGCCATTCATCGCACCAGCCTAGATCGCCAGTTTTTGTAATGTAATCAGAGACCAGCGTCGATCCCGTTCTTGGCTGAGATAGCAATAAATGCAGCTTAACCTCTTTAACGGGTTCGCGCTGACTCAAGATGGTTAACGTACGTTCGAAACCCTTAGGGAAAACCGAGTCATTACGAATGTGTTCGATAGGCATTTTTTATCCCAAAGTGAGGTAGTTAACGACGTTGCCAAGCCGCGAGTATGATGAAAAAGCGTGTGGCAACGGGCGTTTATAGCATTGTCGATTTGAGTTCACAAAGCCTTTTAAGTTCTAGCAACGACTAATCAGGGAGCGGCTACTGCCAAGCTAGGTTCGGAGCCAGTGAGAAAGATCTACACCTGTTATCTCTTGAACTTTTTCAATGTCTGGTCGATATATCGTTGTTAACCGGTTACGCAACTCTGGGTTAAAGGTTAGCGCGGATGCATTGACTTGAGCTTTCGCCCTGTCATCTGCAGATGCCGTATTGTGCTCTAGCGAGTCATCGATATTGTATGAGGAATCCACACCTAAAAATTCGAGGATTTGCTTCATAAAAGCTTGTGTGTCTTTTTGCAGATCGTCGTAGAACATAATCTTGATTTGCTCAGAGCTAAAGAGTTTTTGTAAGTAGGCAATGCGTGGCGCATAGATGCTTTGCCTAAAATATTGGCGCATTCCCCACCAAAAGTGCATAACTTGTGCGGGTTCCTTTTGTAGCGCCTCTTGGAAGGATCCATCTTTTATCCAGCCCCGTCGAAGGTCCATTTTGAAATGTGAGAAGGCCCGATCTGCGGGTTGCCGTAGGACAATCAGAAGCTTTACTTCAGGAAAACGCTCTTTAATTCTTTCATGGGCAGCGTAATGATAAAGGTAAGTGGGTGATGACTCACCGAGAAGCACGCCTGCTTGGTCTGTTGGCCACTGCTGCAAGTATTGGTCTAAGGTTCTAGGGACGCCTTCGTGACACATCATACGGTAGCGACGAATAGACTCATTGAGGTGTACTGGAGAAAATTGAGATGCCAATTTCTTGAAGTTTGGTATGCCGGCATCAATATGAAAAAATCGAGTCCATCGATCACGGCTCATTAGAATTTGTGGGTGCTGGCCGAGATAGTGGTGCAGCGAAGTGGTGGCAGATTTCGCCGCACCGATGATCATAAAGTCAGGCATACTTAGGCATGTTTGTGGGGCTTGAGACCGCAGTATTTCAAAATAAGTAAAGTGGTACAATCGCGAATCATCTTGGCAGTCGTACCCAATGACTATAAATCACGCAGTATCTGAGTTTATTAGGGCCTTGCCCAAGACGGAGCTTCATATCCACATGGAGGGGTCGCTATCTCCGTCCACACTATTCTATTTGGCCGAACGCAATGGTCGTGAATTGCCCTTTTCGAGTCCCCGGGAGTTGTTGGCAAATAACGTGTATCAGGACTTTGCGCAGTTTGCCAACATGCTGTTACTTCATTCGAGTGTTATCGAAAAGCCAAAGGACTTTGCTCTGGTTGTATACCAACTAGGTAAAGCACTTCAGCGCGATAATATTCGATATGCTGAGGTCATTTGGGCGCCACAGTTGCATTTAAGAAAAGGCCTTAGTATCAATGAAATTTTTGCGGCAATGTGTTGGGGCAAAGATCGAGTCAAAGAGGAATTTGACATAGAGATTCGATGGATTGTTGATCTTGTCCGTCGATTTCCAGATGTATCAGAAAAAATACAGCGATGGGCTTGTAGCGACTCATCTCGGCGTGCGGGGGTGGTTGCTCTCGGACTAGGGGGGCCTGAAATTGGGCGCTCAGTTAAGCCGTTTGTCCCCATCTTTGCTGAGGCGAATCGCTTGGGACTTCCAGCGTGTCCTCACGCGGGTGAAGACGGTAATGCCCAGCATATTTGGGACGCAATTCACCTGCTTGGCGCCAACCGAATTGGGCATGGGACTCGTGCAATCGAAGATCCCGACCTTTTGCGCTATCTGGCCGATGAACAGTTACCCCTTGAAGTATGCCTTTCTAGCAATGTGCAAACATCAATTACCCACTCTTATTCCACGCATCCCCTGAGGACATTCCTTGATGCTGGGTGTTTTGTGACTTTGAATTCTGATGATCCCGGTATCTTTCACACAACGCTATCACAAGAGTATCAGCATGCTGTTGAGAGTTGTGCAGTAACCGAACACGAATTGTGTGAGATTGCCTTGAATGGGGTTCGTGCTAGTCATCTTGATGATGATTCAAAAAGCGACATGTTATCTAGGTTCAGATCTGAAATAGACGGGGCGTTATCTTTGTACCTAGCCTAAATGTGCTACTCAATCGGCAACCCCAAAATTAGGCAAATTGTTTATCCCACCCGTTGCCGCTCTTTTTAAATAGCTGGCTACCGAAAAGTGTAGCTATGCTCACAACGCCACCCGTGGGTCGGTGCCCAGCCCACTGCCGTACACAACGGCGTTAAGCCAGAGTCGATTAGTACCCCGGGCTGCACCGCGGAAGTTGGGTTGACCCGAGAAGAGGATTATCTGTCCCTTACCGACCGCTTCGCGAGTTAAATACGCCGAATTAGCAATGCGTTGCGCCGCTTCAGGCCAGAGCATGCCACTCATGCGCACGTGAATATCGGTGTCTGTGGGTAGCGTAGACCAGTTGATCACGCGCGTGCTGGCCTCCTCATCCTCTTTGTCAGTGTTCTTTGCCGGCTCCTGCTTGGCGTCTCGAAACACACCCACCCGAATTACAGCCTCGGCCTTGCCGTCGGTCATCAGTACTGGTTGTTTGGCATATAGGAGGGGCAGCTCATCGGGTGTACCAAAGGTCAGCCAGTGCTGATTATCAACACGGCCGGCAACCATGGCGCCGGAAGGCATAAAGAGCGACTGCCACGTGTCGCGTTTCTTAAGTTCTTTTTCATCAGGTACCTTAACCTCTGGATCCCAGGGGTAGGGCAGTTGCGTATCGACGCGCGGTGACGCTGCTGCTTGCATATCAACATGGTTAGACGTGGATAAGCGCTGGCGCTGCAGCGCGATATCGTATTCCGCCGCTCGCTCAAAGGTATCGCTAATTACGCGTACGCTGCCCAGACCGTCTTCGCTTGCCAAGGCACCCGCTGATTGGCTGTGAGCAATTAGTGTGCCGCCTTGCTTAACCCAATCTTTCAATGCCAGGCGTTCTGTATCACTCAGCGGTCGATAACCGTTGGGCATAATAATGGTGTTGTAGCGGCGAAGGTCTGCGTAACTTAAATAGGCTGCATCAATCTGGCTGTGGCGAATGCCTAAATAGGTATCGATACCCCACCAGCTCACACCTACATCGTAGCTGCTGAAACCTGCGTGACTCAGGATGGCAATTTGAGGCTTGTTTAGCAGTGGAAAGTGCTCGCCACCCCAATCGGGCAATTCGCCTGCACCGTAACCCGAGCGGGTAGCGCTGACTGGCAGCCCCAGAGCCTGCGCTTCGCGGCTAATCCGGTCGGCAATATCTGTGGACTTGGGGTTGTCCATCGCCGTCACAAAGACACTGCCTCGCGGTGCTGTGCTCCCCGAAAACTCGGTTGCCTTATTGAGCACGCGTACTTCAATGCTCTGCTCCATAAGGCGCGCAGCAAAGGCAACCGAGCGATCATCTTCGCCGTTAACCCACCAGGCGTTGGCGTTGGAATCAATGGTTTGCGCTGCAGCCTCACTTGCTTGCAGTTGCCAAGGCTTAAGCTCAGTCGACAATTCCTCCTCTACCGTTAATGAGGGCAGTCCATACATCATACTGAGGTTCCACGCGGTGGTGTCGTAAAGAATTGAAGAGCCGTCGCGGAGTAGCTGCTGTCGCTCTTCAACAAAGACCGATTCCTCAATGTCGGCATCAAATTCCATAATGGCGGCGATTAAGGGTGCCTCGGGTTGGCGGTTGGGGACAACAAGGCTGCCTGCAGGAATGGTGACCTTATCGCTGCGCTTGCCAAATAAGTCGGTTGCCTGCTTTATCGTGACATCTACTTGGTTTTGGTATAGCTCAATGCCTTGAGCGGTAAGCACATCCACCAGTGCTTCCATGCGACCGGCATTACTGTTGGCCAGTACCACATAGTTACGGTTAGCGAATTCACTCTTTGGAGATACGTTGTACTTGCGGCCTTCCCAATAGTCTTGGTACATCGCTTTGGAGTGCTTGGCCAGAGTGTTGAGATTGGCCATGGTGCTCACAAATTGATGGTGAACCGACTCTTTATAAGTTTGAACAGTGCCTTCGGGGCGGCGTACGCCGTCTTCGGCCATGCGTGACTGCTCATAGAGAATGTGTACGCTACCGCGGTACTCGGCGTAATTGGAGTAACCCGGATACAGATTCTCAAACCACTCACCGGTGTAATACCGCCAGCCGCGGTCGTCGAAAGCCGCGCCTTGGTCTATCGAGAAGACGCGCGCCCACTTTTGTAAATCGGCGTCGATATTTTTATTGAGCGGCTGTCGCGGCGGGCCCATGAGATAGGTGTCTTGCGAGCCCTGCTCGTGGCCGTCAATCATCAGTTGCGGGCGCCACTGGTTGATCAGTGCCACGCGACCGCGGGTTTCGGGTTGGGTTAAAAAATAGAAGTCGCGATTGAGGTCGAAGAAGTAATGGTTGGTACGTCCGTAAGGCCAGTCACCCGTGTGCAGCAGTGACTGGTCGTCCACATTGGGTGCAGTACCCCGGTATTGCTCAAGCGACTTGGCAAAGCGCGCGCGGCCATCGGGGTTCATCATGGGGTCAATAACAACCACCATATTCTCTAATAGGCTAGTGACCCCTGGATCAGTACTGGCGATCAGGTGATAGATGCTCGCCAATGCCGCGTCAGCGCCCGAGGTTTCATTGCCGTGAATGGAGTAAGCCATCCAAGCGGTCGCGGGAAGTCGGCTAATGATTTCCTGAGCTTGAGAGTCGTCAATCTTCCGGGCGTCCGCGAGCAGGCTAATGTCGGTCTGAATAGCATCGAGTCGAGCGAGGTTGCTTGCCGCTGAGATATACACAGCAAACAGAGGTCGGCCCTCGTGGGTGCGCGCGTATTCCACAACATTAATTCGATCAGATTGCGTAGACCATGCGCCAAGCGCATCAGCAATTTGTTCGGGTGTGGCGACCCGTTGACCCACACTAAAACCCAGAAACACCTCTGGTTTACTTACAGCCGGGTTGTAGTTGTGATTGAGCAGGGAGCCTGTATACACCAAGTCAGCATCGGCCACCGGTTTCATGAGCAGCGTGGCCTGACTGGGCAATGCTGGGAGCAGCGCGACAGCTAGCAGTGAGCAAACAAGTGCGGTGCGTAGTAGACGAATCATAGGGACGATCCTTGCTCTCTTGGTTTTCAATAATGTGTTGAGTCGGTAAGGGCTTATGCCAAACGCGCGGAAATCTTGCGCGCCCAAAGTGTAGCGCGGCGACCCAATTCATGCCATTTTGGTGCGCTAGCAAACCACATCGGTGTAATGGCTCTATGACTCACTTAATGCATCTTGCTTTCACTGACAGAATTGCTCACAACCAAGAGGGTATACTGCGTCTCCTGGGGGTTGCGATGAGTTTATTGGCTTCCTTAGCTACCTTACCCGCGAGCGCAAAGCCAGATTGCTTGGCGGCTGATCTCGTGCTGGTGAACACGTCTGTTTACACGGCAGATGACGCCCAGTGGCAGGCCCAGGCAGTGGCTATTAAAGACGGTCTTATTGTCTATGTGGGTAGCAACCACGGTAGTGTGCCTTGGCAGTGCGGTGCGCAAGACGTTTTAGATTTGGCGGGGAGTACTGTTTTCCCCGGCTTTGTAGATAGCCATCAGCATCTTGAGGGGGTGGGTAGGCGCACCCGCACACTCAGTTTGTTTGGGCAGCCCACACTGCGAGCCACGGTGAATGAAATTGCACGTTGGGCCCAAACCATACCCGAAGGCAATTGGGTTTTGGGGCGTGGTTGGATTGAGCGTGAGTGGACAGACGAGCAGCGCTTTTTAACCCGCTGGGATGTCGACGCCTTCACCAAAAATAAACCGCTGTACATGCCCCGTGCCGACGGCGTCTCGGCACTGGTCAATTCCAAGGCGTTGGCAATGGCAGGCATTACCCGCGATACACCCGATCCTGACGGTGGCAAGTTTGAGCGTGACGCCGATGGCGAGTTGACGGGGTATGTGTTGGCCAAGGCCATGGAGCCGTTTCGACAAATTCTGCCGCCCGAGACCAACGCGTATATTCAGGAGAATCTTGCGCGGGGTATGGCAGCCAATGCGGCGTTGGGCTGGACCGCCACCCACGACATGGGTATGAGCTGGCGCGAGTTAGCGCAGCTGCAAGCGCTCAATGAAAAGGGCGTTATGGGGCATCGTGTGTACGTGGCTGTACCCATTGCCGAGGCAGAGTCGCTGATTGCCCGTGGGCCTATGTTATCGCCCGACGGTTTACTCGACGTGCGTGGTATTAAAGTTTTTATCGACGGCACGTTGGGATCACGCGGTGCAGCGCTACTGACGCCTTATGCGGATGCAGAGCACAGTGGCTTTATGAATCGCACCACTAAAGCCCAGCTCATGCCCGTGCTCGAGGGAGCGCTTCGGCAAGGCTTGCAGGTGATGACCCACGTTATTGGCGACCGCGCCCTGCGCTCTACCCTAGACTGGTATACCGAGGCCTGGGCCAGCCTACCCAAAGAGCAATGGGCCACCGAGGACTTGCGCTGGCGCCTAGAGCATGCGCAGATCATTCCACCTAAGGACCAGCAGCGCTTGGTGGCTATGCAAGTTATACCGTCCATGCAACCAAGCCATGCCATTGGTGATTTAAACTTTGCGCCAGCAAGGCTCGGAGCAGAGCGGTTAGCGTATGCCTACCCGTGGCAGCCGCTGATTGATCGCGGGTTGAAGATAGTGGCCGGTTCGGACGCACCCGTAGAGGCGGGTGATCCGCGCATCGAATTTTATGCCGCTATTACGCGGGCTCGGCTCGATGGTACCCAGGGTAAAGATTGGCGCCCAGAGTATGCGGTCTCAAGGGCAAATGCACTGCGCATGCTAACGCTTTGGCCTGCCTACAGTGTTTTTCAAGAGCGTAATCGGGGGTCAATTACCGTTGGTAAACAGGCCGATATTACCGTTTTCAATACCGACTTTATGACCGCTAAACCCAGTGCAATATTAGCGGCCAAAACCCAGCTAACCATAGTGGACGGGCGCATTAGCTACCAGGCCTTATAGTCTATATACTTGTAGTAATTTCTTCTTCATAGCGGAAGCATTGCTGGAAACGTCTTTTTCCCTCGGGTGAGAGCCGCTGGTAAATTCAATTTACGTTAAATAACCTCTGTTTGATGTGGCCAAAATTTGCCATCCGTCCTGTCGACCGACTAGCATTGGTGTTTAACATCTTTGTCAACATGCGATCTCATACTAAGAACTCTTCAATGCCATTAGCGTTGGCATGTAATAAGCTAATGCTGGCAAAAGGAGCGTTCTGCTTGTGGTGGTAAACACACCGTAGGTAGGGTTTTGTATTTGTTTTGGGGGACGGTAGCGTGAATGTAGTGATTTTCGAGCATCTGTTAGGCAATATTTTGAGGGGGCACGAGGTCTGGCTCCAAGTGCTAGCTAGTGGCTTAACCAATACTTTCGGCGACCATGTGACCATCGTTGGAGAGAAATCTTTATCTTCTGATGTAAAGTCCGTCATTGGGGAGGAATTTGACTATGCGGCTGAGTTCGAATTGCCAATTACGCACGGAATGCACTCGCATAGTACAAAAGACCTGAGTGAAGAGCGCAAAAAGGTGGCCACCGACATCTCCCGAGTGATCGAAAAGTATGCAGATGCCGATCTGCATATTTTCCCAACTGCTTTTCCTGTGACCGCGCTGGGTTTGGTGTCTGCGCGGAATCGCGCAAAAAACACCACCCTTTTGTTTCATCACAGTCACGATGACCGCGTAGATGCACCTTTGCTCGAGGCAACAAACATGCTGAGTGCTTTCAGCAACCTCTCCAGATCTTCTTTAGCCTGCTTTGCTCAAAGTCCCAGTTTAGCCGCTGAATTTTTGGAGTTAGGCATCTCATGCAAGGTAGCACCTTACCCTTTTTTTGGGGCTTTACCTAAAACGCCTCGTCAGGGGCCACTTCGGAGGCTTGGGATTTTTGGCCATCAGCGAAAGGATAAGAATAATGGCCTGCTGTTGCCGCTTATGAACAAGCTACTCGCAGCAGGTCTCGAGGTGGTTTATCACAATTCCAAAGGTACTCCGTGTGTGCTCGCTCATGAACGATTGACGAAAATCGAGCGGCATTTACCCCCCAACGAATTTGCTACACAAATCGCTGGCTGTGACGCAGTGATTATTACTAATGAGCCAGCGCTACACGCTAAGCGCATCTCAGGAGTTTGTTTGGACGCTCTAAGTGCGGGCGTGCCGGTAATTGTGCCAGATAAGACGCACATGTCACGACTCGCTAATAGCGGTCGAGCTGGCGTCTGCTACAAAGATCGCAGTGTTGATGGTATCTGCGCAGCTATTGATCTGGCTGGACGTAATTATGCCAATCTAGGTTCCAATGCGTTTCATCTGGCAAAGTGGTTGCACAACACCGGTGGTTACGAGCGACTCACAGCAACATTACGAGGCTAAACGGGGCATCTACTGTGGCATTTGATTGTGTATTCAGCTTGGTTGTTGCCACTCGCAACCGTGCTATGTTCTTGCCCATGCTATTTCGTAGCTTAGAGTCTGCGCTACTTCCCCCAGTGAATTTCTCAATCGTGTTGGTGGATTCGGCATCGACCGATCAGACCCGTGCTATACTTGCAAAGTATGCGGCAGCTACGTCGTTACCGGTCACAATCGTTCGCGCAGACAAGCCTGGTTTATCTGTAGCACGCAACACCGGGGTAGCGGCCGCAGCTGGCGAGATGATTTTCTTCACCGACGATGATTGTAGGTTACATCCCCAGTTCTTCAAGGTTGCGACCAAGATATGCTCGATAAAAAACATCGATTTTGGTGGAGGACAAGTTTTGTTGGGTGCTGCGGAGGATGACTCCCGAGTGGCAAACCTATATTTCGATACAAATACTCGAATCGCGCCCAATTCTGGCTTGCTTCCGGCAGGTTTTATTCACGGGGCCAACCTCTTTGCTCGACAAGCGGTCATTAAAGATCTTCTTGGGTTTAATGAGGAAATGGGCGTAGGCACTGATTTTCCATGTGAGGACATTGATTTTTGCAACCGAGCTTCGCAAGCGGGCTTCTCTGGTGCGCGCATTGGAGAGTTAGCGGTATACCACCATCATGGGAAACGTAAGGGCTCTGTAGAAGCCGATTCTGTTCGGGAAGGCTATGACCGTGGACGCGGTGCCTATCATATTGCGAATATTGAGACACAAGCGGATGACGTTTGGCGTAGCTACTCAAAACGATACAGTGGTCAACAGATTAGACGAAAGCCCGCTCTCCTTCAGACATTACAGAGAGAATTGTCGGGCGCTGCAGATTACCTCTCCAAGGTTGATGGAGCAGTAGCGAATCGTGCAGAGGCCTTTAACTTTCAGTCTCTATTAATCGTAACCCACGGTCGCTCTGGATCAACGCTATTGCAAGGGATAGTTAACAGTATTCCTGGCGTGGTGTGTAAGGGCGAGAATAACAACGTAGCGTATCATTGGTTTCAAGGTTTGCGAGCTATCGAGCATGCCCAAGAGGAACGAAAGCGGCTACTGGCAGATGATCCTACCCATCCCTGGTACGGAATACATGCGATGTCTAGAGCTGTGTATCTGCAGTCTTGCAAGCAGTTTATCAGGGACCTTGTTTTAACGACTGCCCATGAGCGTGCTACCACCAGATGTTATGGTTTTAAAGAGATTCGCTATGCGGATTGTATCGACGAACTGCCCGAGTACCTCGCTTTTTTGCGCGACATGATGCCTAACCCGTTGATTATATTTCTGACTCGAGATACTGCTGAGGTTAAGAAAAGCAAGTGGTGGCGAGACATGAACGAACAGAAAGTAGAGCATACGTTAGCTGCCCTCGCTGATGTCTTTAGGTCCGAAGTAGCCCAAGACCCACAACGGCATCTTTGGTTGGATTACGCCGATTTAATATCTTGTAGCGATGCGGTCCGAGAGCTTTTTGAACGGCTAGACGCCCAGTTCTGTGCAAAGACATATGCGGATGTTTTAGGGAAAAAACACAGTTACTAGCTTCAATTATGTGAATCTTGCATCAGTAAGACGGGAGAACTGACGGTTGTGGCAAGCCATTTGATTGGGGTGAGCAAGATAAATGGGTAATAAATAAATGAAGCGCTACAACGTAACGGTTTCGCATCAGGCGCGCCTATTGTGGTATCGAGTGGCAAAAGTGGGAACTCGTACTATCCTCTCTCACTTGCGTGACGCTCCGTTTAAGTTGGACATTGAGGAGGGCTTTTCTTTAACTCTCGATCCCCGCCTGCAAGAAGCGTATTACTCGTTTGCATTTGTCCGCAACCCTTGGGAGCGTCTTGTGTCATGTTACGCTGACAAAGTAAAGGGTGGTGGCTCTTGGTCGGGAGGAGGTCTCAAAGAAAAGCCTAAAACTTTCGACGCATTTGTTGAGTCTGTGATAACCCAAGACTTACATACTTGCGATGCCCATTTTCGGCTTCAAAGTGCACTGATTGACCTGAACACTGTTAGCTTTGTGGGTCGCTACGAATCATTCGATCGAGATTTACAAAAAGTGCTTTCTAACCTATCTGTACCACATGAACAGCCGAGAGCGCGTAATGTTTCAGGTGGTGGTAGGATCTTTCGGAGCTACTACACGCCAACTTTGGTCGATCATGTTGCAAGCGCGTACAGGCGCGATATACAAATCTTCGGTTATTCTTTTGAATAGATGCGTTACTTTGTTGTTTTTCGATGCCAGATTCACCTGTAAGCTCTGCGCGCACTTGTTCCGTATGGCGCCCCTGATAACGGCCTCAAGAAGCGAGCAATATTCCCCTCTGTGGCGAGTGGATGTCGCGTGCTGAGCGTATCGCGACGTATTATCGTCGGGGTAAGCCGTCGAACAGGTTAAACGTCGTGGTTGCCGACTTTAAAATGGGTCTCATACGTACCTGGGGGGCTTTGTGAGCCCAGAGTATCTTTTGGGGATGGCAGCAACGGCCGCCTTTGCCGCCTCGGGTATTTTGGCGGCATTGACCACGCGCATTGATTTGTTTGGTGCGGTTGTTGTGGCGGTCGTGACCGCTGTGGGGGGTGGCACCGTCCGCGACCTCATACTTGGCGTGCCGGTGTTTTGGCTCAATGATCAAGCCTGGCTTGCTGTTGCCACCTTAACGGGTGTGCTCGCATTTTCGTTGCGCGGAAAACTGAATGCCCGCAGCAATGCGCTCGCGTATTTTGATGCGATGGGCGTTGCGCTATTTGGCGCAGGTGCGCTGCTTAAAAGTGCCAATTTAGGTATTCCGCTATCGCATAGCGTTGCTATGGGAGCGGTTACTGCTATTGGAGGAGGGTTAATCCGCGACACCCTAACAGGACGAGATACGCTACTGGTCTCGCCTGAGCTGTACGCAACACCCATCATTGGCGGTCTCACGCTACAAGCATTTTTGATGCATTTGAAATGGGTAGAAAATCAGCAGACTTTATTAGCCGGCGCTGTTGCTATTTTCGTCTTTCGGGGACTCGCCATTCATTTAAATTGGCGTATGCCAGCCGTTGCGATTAATCGTCCACAGTGACTGTCGATCCGTCTACAAATGGCAAGAGTTGCGGAGTTTCCTCTCTCAATGGCTCAGATCTACTGTAGCGCTAGTGCGCACTAAGCTTGGCGAGAGCCGCCGGCCATTGTTTTTTATCGAGCTCGGCGATAGCGCAAAGCTTCTCCACGCGATCGGAAATAATGGCAATCGTTGCTCGGAACGCTTCGGCTATTTCTGCCTCTGTCCCCATTCGCTTTGATGGATCATCCAGTCCCCAATGAACTTTGAGCGCGTTGCCGAACCAGACCGGGCAAACCTCACCGGCAGCCGAGTCACAAACAGTAATAACGATATCGGGCTCAAAGTCCTTGAAGTCATTCCATGACTGACTTTTGAGCCCTGAAGTGACAATGCCCGCCTCTTCAAGGTATTTGAGTGACAGCGGGTGCACATTACCACTGGGGTGACTGCCTGCACTTTTGGCAATGATAATACCCTTTGATAGTGCATTGCTGATGGCCTCTGAAAGGATGCTACGACAGCGGTTGTGGGTGCAGATATACAAAATCTTCATGTGCAAACCAGCTTCACCTTTGTAAGAACTATTTATTAGCTTGGACTAGGCAAAGTAAAAAGTAATTCAGAACTTCATGACGTGAATGACGGGCATTTCTAGGCCATAGCACTTTCAACAGTATCGGACTCACTGATTTTCTGAATAGACATTGATAACAAAGATTGTTCGCATGAATAGCATCGAAAATCCTCTTTGAGAGAGGCATAAAAATGTAACAAGGACAAATAAAGCAGAAATGAACACGGTTGAACGTTAAATAGAAAAAGGTCACGCAACCTTAAGGTGAGCTGCGCTGTGAGTGTGTGCCGACCCATTTTAAAATCTGGCTATGATCGATGTTTAGCAGTAGGAGAACCCCTATCGCCGCTAGTGTGTGATGATTCACAATGTGAGTGGGTAGCGCGACTGCCGTAGACGTAAGTGAATCCTTTGATCCGAAGATAAGCTCAACCTCAGATTCGCCCAGATGTTGAACAGCAACCACCAAATAACCACCCGATAACATCGCACCGATGGCTTCTCTATCACTAGAAACAGTAATCAAACATAGCGAGTTGTCGCTCTGATCGAAAATTACCAAATCATCAAAGCTGAGGTCATCAATATGAATGACGACACCTTGCTTGCTATGTTCGACGAGGAGAGTTAACAGTTGGCTTGTATGACAACCGAGTGGCCAAACTTTGCTTGCTATCGAGCTGTCTGAGCAGCTAAAAACTGATATATCGGCACCGCAAGAACCCATACCGAAATCGATAAGATCAGCTGGATCCCGATAAATGATGGCGCCGTCTACTTCTTGGTGTCGAAGTAATTGGAACGCTGGATCTCTTTTATTAAGGTATTGCCATGTCGAGATAACTCGACCCCCTACACTCATGCCAATGTCACTAATGACCCCTGGATTGTAGCCTTCGTAACGCAGCGCGTCCTCTATATTCGCTGGACTTTCATCGGGACAAGAGTAGCTGACCTTGTACCCAGATTTAGACCCATGACCTTGATGAGATTTCCAACTACCCTACGGGAATGGAGATCTCAAAATGAAGACCTGTTCCTTATCGCGCAGATGAGCCAGAATTCTATCGATGACGTCCTGGTCCTCGATACATGCGATGACTTTTACCGACCCGCCGCAGTGGCTGCAGACTTCGACAAGGTGAATTGATGCGGAGCATCAAGAGAGGGTGCCCTGGGGCATGTCTATGTTGAATACTCGCTTGAGCCGTTGAGCCCAGGTCATGGCGGCATGGCGCTCAGTCGGTGAGACGACGTCATTATCGGAGGGACGCATTACCCCTTTGCCTCGTTTTGCCGGAGTGACCAGTCCGCGCCATCGGTGATTGGGGGCAAGAACGACGTTGAGCTCGGTCGATGGCAACGGCGGAGACGTATACGCGCTGCCGGTCACAGTGGTCGACCAGATGCTGCGAGATGCCATGGTGTCCGAAGTGCCGGTTGAGACCTTACGTCGTGGGTCGCAGCCGTATCCTATGTACCTGGGCGAGGTCACTTGGGGTTCTCTCGACACCGATACGATTTCCGCATTGGCAAGGCCGGCCATTGGTCGCAAGCGCGATGGGTCCGAAGTCGAGGGCTATGTCTTCGAGGTGTCGCGAAAGGGCACCGCGCCGGCCACGGGCGAGCCCACCATCAAGCGTATTCTGGCCAAGCTGCACAAAGATGCGGAGCTAACGAGCAGCGGTGCGGCTTTTGTTCGATTCGCACGCTGAATAACGCACCGTCCAGTCTCTGCTCGCCTTATCTCGCGATCATGGTTGCCCGACGCATGTCCCTGCGGTTTTGAGGCCGGCTGCGCTGTCGTTGTCGGTTATCCGATTTCGGCTGTTTGCAGTATTGCTGGCGGGGTAGGGCATCCCAAAGGTCGATAATCGGTCGAACTATGGGCTTTAGCGCTGCTGAGTATCAGTACAATCGCTGGTGAGACATCAAATCGCCACCCACAGGATCCATCCAGGCATCAGGATATTCAATCGAATAAACAATTTTTCACCAGTCAAAAGTAAAAATTGGATTTGGCATTTAGCATCTACCGGGTCGAAAGGCCGCATCCCAATATCAAGGTTTGACTCCAAATGAATAGATTCGACTTCATTATCGTCGGTGCCGGATCTGCCGGCTGCGTTATTGCCAACAGGCTAAGTGAATTAGCCAACAAAACCGTTCTCTTGTTGGAAGCTGGCAGTAAGGATTCCAACCCAATGATTCATGCGCCTGTGGGTGTGGCTTCAGTCGTTGGAAACCCAACGACTGATTGGATGTTGGAAAGCGAGCCCGAACAGTGCCTGAATCATCGAAAAATTCCCTGGCCGCGCGGTAAGGTATTGGGGGGAAGCTCAGCCATTAACGCGATGATTTATATTCGAGGCATTGAGCAAGACTACGAAAAATGGGAGCGCTCGGGTTGTCATGGTTGGGGTTGGAACGAGGTACTGCCATATTTCTTGAAATCAGAAAATTCGAACAGAGAAAACAGCGCTTATCACGGCCAGGCGGGTCCTCTGCGAGTATGCAAACCGACGATCTCTAACCCCATTACGGAAGCATTTATAAACGCGGGTCGGGAACTCAGTCTCCCGATCAATGACGACTTCAATGGTGAGCAACAAATAGGACTCGGACTCTACGACAGTACGCGTTGGCGGGGCAGGAGACAATCCAGCGCGGTTGCCTTTCTACGGCCGGTGAGAAAACGAAAAAACCTGATCGTGCGAACCGACTGCGTGGTTAAGCGAGTGATCGTCAAGGATGGTCGCGCGACGGGAATCCAGGCAACTGATAAAGGAAAAGTGGTCGACTATCATGCGAATGCGGAAGTCATCTTAGCCGCTGGTGCAATTGGATCACCCTCATTGCTGCTGGCGTCTGGAGTCGGTTGCCCCGAAAAGCTTGCCAAAGCTGGCATTAAACTGACGGCAGAGAACCGCGAAGTCGGACAGAACCTGCAGGATCATTTGAATATTGCACTGGGCTATACGCTCTCGGGAAGAAATTCTGCATTGAAATGGACACCGTGGTATCGCCGATTGCTCGCGGCATCCTTGTGGCTGGCTGGTGGCAAAGGGTTTGCTGGTGAATTGCCTATTCCAGCAGGTGGATTCCTCACGTCATGTTCTGACTTGAATGCAGCCGACATACAGTTGCACCTTACGATGGCACTTCCAAGCTTGACTGGAGCTCCGTATCCGACTGATGAAGGGATTTTGTTGCATGCTTGTGATCTTACTCCTGAGTCACGGGGTCATGTGCAGCTCAACAGTCAAGATCCAGAGGGTCCGCCGCTGATTGTTCCGAACTATCTGGCAACGGAGCGCGATCGAGTCACGATGCGTAACGCAGTCAAACAGGTGCGCAGCATTATGGCCACCAGCGCTATGGGGGTGTTGAGTCCGCAAGAGGTCGGCCCAAGTATCGGGGCCGAGACTGACGACGATATTGATAGCTATATCCGTAACAACGCCAGATCTATTTACCATCCGGTTGGAACATGTCGGATGGGCAGCGAAAAGAGCGCAGTAGTTGATACTTTCCTCAAGGTGAATGGCATTGACGCGTTGAGAGTGGCCGATGCCTCGATCATGCCAACCATCATCCGTGGAAATACAAACGCACCGGTCATGATGATTGCCGAGAGAGCGGCTGACTTTGTGAAAAGAGCCCATGCAAAGTAGGTTGAATCGCCCCGGCGATTCCGGAAACCATTTTGTTTAATGCTCAGCCAGTTTTCTTCTCACCAGAGAACACCTGAGCAAATTTTCCGTAGGACATTAAATCAGCGCGGGCGCACCGGACAATTGAGCGCGACAGCGAGCATGCTCGCGGTTACTGCGGGTTGGCCTGCAGCTTGGTGCGAATAAACTCGGAATGGGGCACGTAAGGATAGGAAATACTAACGGCCTATTGAGAGTAGACATCCTCGCTGATTGTGTCGACTGGACCTGCTGACCTGTCGAAATACCCGTTTATTGACCCGAAAATCCTGTTCGCGGCGTTGAGCATGCCATTCAAATACGTTCATTCCTGAGCGGGTGCACGCGACAGCTCATGCCATGCGGTATTCACTGGCTTCCTTGCTGGTGTAGTGCTGTTGTGCTGGAATCCTTCCCAGCGAAAAGAGACAGCGTGGCAGGTGGCGCTCTTGTTGGTGGTGCCAGGTGGGGCAGGGTGGGGGTGGCATCATTGGCGGCGAAGTGATTGGAATACTCACTGCGCAGCTGTTCGCCAACCCCTACGGGCAAGCGCGAGAGCAGCTTTTTAGTGCAGTGGAAAGTGATCATTGCAAGACGATACAACAGGCGGGAATCGGGAGAAACCGATTGATTAGCCCTCCGATTCCAGGCTATGAGTGAAGTCCCGGAATCGAGTGGTCAGAGAGTCTGTAAGTCGATGAAAATTATGTGAGTAGCGAGACATAGGCTACACAATATACCGGAGACATGGTTTACACATTAAGGCATTTGGAGGAGGACTCCCGATGCCCTGGAAGGAGTGTAAACCGATGGATGAACGACTCAGGTTCGTAGCTCGTCTTCTCGATGGCGAGCAGATGTCAGCCCTTTGCAAGGAGTTTGGGATTTCCAGACCGACGGGCTACAAGATTTACAATCGATATAAGGAGCTGGGCCCCAAGGGACTCGAGGATCGCAGCCGCAGGCCATACAGGCATGCCAATAAACTACCGTTTCAGATAGAGCGAGCGATTCTCGCGATCAAGCGGGAGTACCCGTCCTGGGGTGCTCCCAAGATCCGAGAAAAACTGATAAAGCAATTTCCGATGGTAAACCCGCCGGCCAAGAGCACGGTGCATGCCATTCTCGATCGTAATGGTCTGGTAAAGCGCCAGAAGCGTCGGCGCCGGAAAGCGCAGGGCACAGTACTGCATGAAGCTACCGTGCCGAACGGGCTGTGGTGCGCGGATTATAAGGGTGAGTTTCTACTGGGTAACCGTCAGTACTGTTACCCACTGACGATCACAGACTATCGCTCACGATATCTCCTAGCCTGCGAAGGCCTCGACTCCACTAAGTCGACATTTGCCTTCAACGTGTTCGAACAGGCTTTCAAAGAATACGGATTACCGCAGGCCATACGTACAGATAATGGTATACCGTTTGCCTCACCCAACGCCTTCTTTGGTCTCAGTCGGCTGTCGATCTGGTGGCTCAAACTCGGCATCAACATCGAGCGCATCAAGCCGGGCCACCCAGAGCAAAACGGACGCCACGAGCGCATGCACCTGACTTTGAAGAAAGAAGCGACAAAGCCTGCTTCTTTCAATTTTTTACAGCAGCAGGACCGCTTCGACAAATTCCAGGAGGTTTACAACAATGAGCGGCCACACCAAGCGCTTGGTGGGCAATATCCGGCAGAAGTGTTTACACCTTCAGAGCGCGAGTACCGACCTGCAGAAGAGCCTCAGTATCCTTTCCATGACAAGACCGTAAAGGTCACGAAGTGTGGTCGTATCTGCATGGGGCACCGCAAGATCAACCTCAGCATCGTGTTTGGTGGCCAAGTCGTAGGCGTACGCGAAGTGGCCGACAAAATCTGGCTGGTCAGCTTTATGGATTTTGATCTAGGATTCTTTGACGAGGATTGTGGGCGAGTCGAACCCGCTCCCAATCCATTCTTGCCGGCACCGGTGTAAACCATGTGCCCGGTATCAGATGTAAACCATGTCTACGGTATACACCTTTTTGATTTTGGTAGGACCAGGCGGATTCGAACCGCCGACCTCTAACATGTCAACGTGAAAAGGACGCCGAGCTACGCGGTGAAACACCAAGACACACGATATTGGGGAGAAGCACGTAGCACAGCAGCAAACAGCCTTTGCGCTGTGTCGGGAGACACTGCAATAAGAGGAATAATGAATTGGGGGTGAAGAAAGAACGGTACGAGGAAGCCGAAGACCCAATCAACAAATCCATAGATGCTGGGCAATACTTCGAAGCAATCACCATCGAGGAGAGCATTATCAGCGACAGACTCGCGAGCTTCATCTTTGCGACTGGCGGTATGCTGGAAAAGGAGGCGTACTCACTTCAGCTGAATGCCCTTGGGTCGCCCCACACCGATCTTGCGCACTAGCTCACGGTTCTCGTCGAAGATAGGAAGTTCAGTGCGACTGCGAAGCACATAGATCGTACCGCTGGCCTCATCGCCATCGAAAGGGTTGTCGGTAAATAATGGCCCTGCATCGGCTTCGGTGATCCGACGCCCAGCCTCATCTTTGTTGAACGCCCGCTGCCGAGACCGCGTGAACATGTTGCTTTAGGTGCCGTTGTCGAAGATCACTCAAAAAAGCCGCTGGACTCTACTAGCACCCTTATATCATCGACAATTACACCCAAACCGACGACATTCGAGCCCTTAACTAAAACTGCATCACCCGACCGAAGAATACCGCGCAGGATCTCCACTACATCTTCTCTACTGGGTGCATAATGTACTGATAAGACACCTTTCAGTTGCTCGGAAGCAGCTTTCATCGCAGCACCAACACATACAAGCTCAGACAATCCCCGTGTCTTAAGAATCCCTGCAAGCTCGCAATGCACTTGCTCTTCGAACCTTCCGAGTTCAGCTATCTGGCCAATAACAGCGACCTTCCTCTGGCAAACAATACTATCAAGCGTATCTAAGCCGGCAGCTATGCTAACCAGGTTCGCATTGTATGAGTCGTCGATAACTTTAATTTGCCCCCGACGAGTTGGCAAAGTAAGTATTTGGGAGCGTCCCGAAGAACCCGAGAACCTGGCTAACTCAGTAGCAGCAAGATCAACGTCAATGTTAAGAAGCTTACAGCGCGCGAGCACTGGCAAAGAGTTGACCTCCAAATGAGGGCGATTGGGAGGCAACTTAAATTTCACCCTTTCTGAGAAAATACGCGCCGTGACTTCCGTAGCAGATTTAAGGCGGTGGACAGCTTCGATCTGAAAATCAGATGTCGTCCGCCTTCCGTAGGTTAGCACATGGTCCGCATGGACCTTATTCTTCGCGAGCCTGATGATTTGCTCTAAATAGGCGCAATCATCATAGAGCATGATAGTTCCCTCAGGCTGCATTCCATAGAAAACCTCGGCCTTCGAGGTCGCCAAATTTTTAAGGCTGTAAAACTTTTCTAAATGCGCCGGCCCAACGGAGGTGATTATCGAAAAATCAGGTCGACATGCAACGGATTTAGACCAGAGTGAGTTGGGTCCCTCAATTCCAAGCTCATAGATAGCATGCTCCACATTGACCGGAGTATTAGATATATTCACGTAATTCTCTATTGTTGTGTTTGCCGTGTATGGTGATTTGAAAGTTTCTATAAACTTGGCTGATACCATTGCGAGCATATCTTTGGTGGTTGTTTTACCCGCTGTGCCGGTAATCGCCGTTACGTATCCCTGGATACGATTTCTTTGGAACGCGGCCAACCGTCTCAAGGCGGCGACCGAATCTGGAACAAAAATTATACAGGCCCTAGTCTCCTGCAAAAATCGGGCGGGCACTTCGACGTCAGTTATGAAGCAGGCCGCACCCATTCTCTCCAGATCACTTAACCTCAGCGACAGATCCTCATAATGCTTACCCCACCTCTGGGGCCGCGTAATCAATACAGGCTTTCTTGGGTCTATTCTTGAGCTGTCTCGTAGCCTGGCGTGTACTTGTACGCCAAAGAAATTTTTAGTTGCGCCACCGCACAATATTTCACCGTCTACAGCCAAAGCCAAATCAGACAAAGCCAAACCAGGCAAAGTCATGACATCACTCCTGCTAGCTGAAAAATTAACGAAGCCAGATTCTAAATAGTAAGCTTTCGGAATGTAAGCTTATGATTGAGCATATTAGCACTCTGGCTGATGAAAGAATGATTTCACCAGTTGAGGAATGTAAAGCCCCTGAATAACTGGACAGTGAATTTGCCTAGATCATGCCGCTATCACCTATGGCTTGTAATGACCCAGTGAATAACTGCACATGGTATTTTGAACACAAAACGGGAGATAACCATGATGCAAGAACCCGAGATCAAAAGATGGACAGCCAAACGTAAAGCGGAGCTGATCCGACAGATTTACAAGGGGCAGACTTCGATTGAAGAAGCCGCCCGTGAGTATGATCTAACACCCTCCGAGATCGAGCGCTGGATGGACGATGCCGAGGCCGGTATGGAGAACGCCCTCAAGGCCAATCCGAAGGATGTCGCCGAGCAGTACGAGAAGCAGCTGAGCGAGTTGAAGGAAGCGTATGGCGAAGCCATGCTGGAGGTGAAGTTCCTAAAATACCCAAAGG
>Ga0255779_1001899_pt1 | contig 22983 bp, 18 predicted proteins | sample 011ome_21_FD_179977 | JGI IMG/M metagenome (GOLD analysis project Ga0255779, IMG submission 179977) | Coastal salt marsh microbial communities from the Groves Creek Marsh, Skidaway Island, Georgia - 011508AT metaG (version 2) | ecosystem: Environmental > Aquatic > Marine > Intertidal zone > Salt...
CATGTTGAGTCGTTTGGTAAAGACTCCTTCTTTCAATTCATAATAAAACCGTTTATCATTGATTAATTTCACATTGGTAATCGTTGTATGAGTGATCGTGTACGGAATTCTAATTAGAAGATTTTTGAGCCATCCCAAGTTGCTTGCTTTGGCAGTTTGAGCTACGAATCGGGAGCAATTGGTACCGTCTAAATTAAATGGTCCGTAGATGATAGCCTCTTTATTTTGCATGGCTTTTGCCTTGGCAAAGGCGCGTTCTATATTCGGCACAAACTTGGTGGCAGTAATTAATCTGCCTTCACCATGGGTTGCTTCAAGTCGGGCAAGTTCCGTCATCAATTCCTCTATATTGACAATTCGATTATTTTTTATTAAGGGTTTGGTTTTCAGGGTCAAATCTGGGTCTGTATGGAGGTCTCTTACCCTCCCATGTTTTTTGGGTGTTTGATATCTACCAAAATCAAAATAACGAAACTCGTTTTCTTCATGATTAACCAAAACTAAAGCAGCATGTCCCGCTTTGTAAAATCCGTTTTGAAGAAAACCCAAATGGGCCATAACGCCATCGTACCATTTCCCTTCCTTTATTACGGGAGTATTTGGCCAAGCGAGAGGAATAATGGTTCCTTGTGTAGTTTTCATGGTTTAAATATAAGAGTTCTGCTATACTTTGTAAAAAAGCTTTCTCACATTTTTCAGTTCTATGAGTTTCAATCCAAACAATAAAAGTCCCCCAATAGAGAAATGCACCAACATCAACCAATACCAATTAATAGTGTTGAGTGAGGTATGAGTAAATGCGAAACCTACTCCAATAAGAACAACCGTGAAAGTTACTCCTCGAATAAGAAGTGGCTTATGAACTTTAAGAGAAAAATAGGATTGGCACAACCATATTTGAGCAAGAGACGTAAGTGCTTGAGTAACCAAACTGGCAATGGCAGCACCTAGTGCTTGATACAAGGGAATGAGCACAAAATTGAGAGTGATATTGAGCACAACTCCAGCAAAGGCTATTCTATTAAGTGTTTTTAAATTTCCATTGGCAGTGAGTAAGGTTCCAAAAATATACGTAGAGGAGATACATACGAAGCAGAGCATAAGAATGGCAAAAACCTGACCAGACCGGAACGTGCTATTGAGGTACCTGGCTCCAATTAATTCTTGGCTAAAAAAGAAACAAGTGATAGCAATTAGGATGGAGCCTGGGATGAGAATACTACTAGCTGTTTTTACTAAGCTAGCCACAGATTTTTGGTTCTTTAACAAATTTGAAAACAAAGGGAGCAGGAGGGAAGCAAATAGAAAAGCGATGTTATTGGCCGCTTCAAAGAATCTAAATCCATTGGCATAAATTCCAGCCTGTGTTTTTCCATCTTCCAACATTCTTTCGAGCATTACGCTATCCGCTCGGTAGTAAAAAGTCATAAGCAAAATAAGTAATGCGTATGGCGCGCTTTGTCTTATTATGGCGAGTGAGAAAATTTTATCCCAATTTATTCGAGATAATTTTTGATGCGATACCAAAAAAATAAAAGCTGTAATTCCTGAAATTAAATAAGCGAAAGTTTGTGCATAAACAAACCAAAAAAGCTGAAATGGCTCCTCGGTAAATCCGCCCCATAAAAGTATGGAGCATAGAATGATCAGTAAGAACTTATCAAGCACGGACACAATGCTGTCGTATTTAAACAGCAATAGTCCCGCTAAATTGGAACGAAAATACAAGGTAAATGAAGCCAAAATTTGGTTCAAAACTAACCAAAGAAGTAAATAAATTTCGGCTTGGTTGTATCCAATAATAGTTCCCAGAATGAGAACAAAAGTTGCGTAAATAACTGCAAGAAGAATTCTCAAAGAAGCAATTTTCGAAAAGTATTTTTCAATCAAAAAAGGCTGCTGGGAGATGGTGCGGGTGTTATAATTGATAATTCCCACATCTAATAAAATATTAAATAGAAAAGTAAATCCGAGCAATGAAAAATACAGGCCATATTCTTCAGCTCCCACCCTGTTTTGAATTTCTGCATCAATCCCAAGAATGTAAAATGGCTTCACCAAGAAATTAAGGAGAAGGACAAAAACCAGGTTTGTAGCGAATTTTCTATTCATGCGATGTAAATATAAGGAGAACCTTCAAATTAAACCATCTCAATGTTGGTAATCCTCGAACAGTAGTATTGAAGTAGCAAAGAAGCGAATCGACTTGGTTGATAGTGCACAAGAGGTTTAACTAATTGTTAATTTACGGAATCAAGCCGCGTACAATTAGAAAATTTCAAAACATTTGTGTATCCTTGTTCTGAACTAAAATTATTTAACATGAAAACATTAAAATTAGCCTTAATTGGTTTTGCAACTCTTTCTTTGGGATCTTGCACTGTATACCACACGGCTGTTGTTACAAACAACCCAGTGGGGTCTAAAACTGGGGTAGCTAAAGCTAAAGTAGGACAAGTAGACGCAGACTTTACATTCCAATCTGCCATGAAAAATGGAAAGATTACGAAAGCAGGAATAGCGGAAACAAAAGTCAAAGGATTTTTCGTTTTTTACACAGGAACTACTAAAGTTACTGGAGAATAACAACCCATCAAAAAAAACAAATTACAATGAAAAAATTATTAGGAGGAATTTTAGCTGTCGCTTTGGTGTCTTCTTGTTCTTTAACAAGACCCTACGCAGTTACAAACAATTATATAGGAAACAAACAAGGAGTTTCTAAAACTACAATACTATTCGGTCAATCTTCTGGAGTTCAACTATCAACTGGGATAGTTTCCAACAAAAATTTTGGTGTGATTGAGGCAGCAAAAAATGGAGGAGTTGAGAAGATTGGTTCTGTAGACGTAAAAACTACGAACTATGTAGTTTTTCAAAAAGTAGAAGTAATAGTAACCGGAGAATAAAAATTAATCGATATGAAAAAAATAATCACAAATACATTAGTAGCATTGTCATTGTTAGCTTTGACTTCATGCAGTATTTCAGGGCCCTTATTTATTACAGATAATGCAGGAGGAACAAATTCCAAAACTGGAGAGTCTTCTTACACCATTATTTTTGGCTTTATGCCGTTTAACGCAGATGCTTCGATAGTAACTGCGGCAAGAAATGGAGACATTACAAAAGTAGCTACGGTAGATCAAAAGATTTACGGAAACTTTTTTACCACTACCGTGACAACAGTTGTAACGGGTGAATAAGTTCTACTTGAATAAAGTTAGAAAAGCTACGATGAATTGTCGTAGCTTTTTTATTGCAGGATTTTTCTTGGGAGTTTCCTTCGTTGGTTTCACTCAAGAAACAACCTTGTATCATTTTCAAAGAAAAGCGACTTTGAATCAGGTCATTTTACCTGGTGAAAAATTTAATTCATCCAACTATATTATTTCTTTTCCAGACTCAATGTATACCGCGGGTCAGGTTACAATTAAGAAAGTAAGAATCAAGGAATGGAAACTCCAAGCAAATTTTGTGTTTTCTGACAATGCCTACATAACACTTACTTATGTGGTAAAGAAAAAGAATCGAGACGAATTCATTCAATCGATAGAAAAAGCATCTTCAAGTTTCGAATGGAAAGAGAAAAAGAAAGGTAGAAAATATGTAATTACGCTCACTCCTTTACGCTCTGGTACAATTGAACAATAGCACTCGGTTATTTGAGTTGGTTTAAGTACAAATCAAATTCACCGGTTTCCTTCATTATTTCCATTGCTTCGTTTAATTTGTTGACCAAATCAGGTCTGTTCTTGGAAACACCAATACCAATACTTTCTTCCGTAAATTTACGCTCCATAACTCTTAATTGCGGTTGGTTTTTGGCAATTTCAGTCAAAAAACTTTTGTCTAGGACATAGGCATCTATTTCGTGGTGGAGTAGAAGTCCTTCTGGTTTTACGAAAGCCGTATCAAATTTTTCGTAGGTAAGAAGTGTACTTAGGTTGAGGTTTTTCTTGGCCCAATTGTGAGCTGAGGTGAAAGCTAAGGTGTATACTTTTTTTCCGTTTAGATCACTCAAGGTAAAGAGAGAATCGGATGTTCTTACCAGTGCGGAGAGTCCGTCAAAGTAGTAGGGATTTGTAAATAAAATTGATTTTTTGCGTTCTTCATTGATAGAAAGTGCCCTTATACAAAGGTCGGCTTTCCCGCTTGTTAAAGCCTCAATTCTGGGGTCGCCTTCGCCCGAGAAATCGAAATTGGCAACATACGAATAGGGCAATTCGGCTATGGTTAGAAGTCTCTCAAGAAAAGCAGGCTCAATACCCGTAGGTTTTGTTTCGCCTCTCTTCCAGGTATAATGCGGAAGACCTTCTCCTCCTGGCCAAGACACAAATATCCTTACTTCATTTTGCCTCTTACAAGTAAAAAGCAATGAGAGTATCATGCTAATGCTCATTGCTCGGACCAGGTTTTTCATAGCGAGGATTTCTCTAAAATGAGTAACAAGGATTTTATTTTTGGGCCATTTGCCATGTACCCTCGTTTATCAGTGGTTCCGCTTGTTTGTACTTCACTTCTTTTGTTTCACCACTTCTCAAGTTCACTATGGTAACTCGGTCGTTTCTACCAATTTTTTGTTCTTTTACCACTGGCTGTTGCTTCACTCTTTCACCATTTTGCTGTTGGTTGGCAACTTGTTGATTTACCTGTGTACTTTCATTAATGTCCGTCCTGCCAGTCTGTAATTTTGGTTGTGATCTTTGATTAAGTTTTTCGTTATTCGTTTGTTCTACTCCTTGGTTTTGAGGTAAATTAGCTCTCATTAAGAAGGAAATGATTTCTTTGTTTACCTTGCTTACCATTTGTTTGAATAGCTCGTAGGATTCAAGTTTATAGATCAATAGAGGATCTTTTTGTTCGTATTGAGCTCCTCTCACAGATTGTCTCAAATCATCCATTTCTCGCAAGTGTTCTTTCCATTCGTTATCAATCACTCCAAGTGTTATGTTACGCTCCAGAAGTTTGGAAATATTCTTTCCTTTTGCCTCATAGGAGTCTTTCAAATTTGCTAAAATTTGAGTGCTTTTGCTTCCATCGGTTACAGGAATGATGATATTTTCGTAGGAGTTAGACTCGTTTTGATATACATTGGCAATCACCGGATACGTCATGCTGGCCATTAATTCTACTTTTCTATTATACGCCTCTTTGGCTTTTTGATACACCATTTCAACCAATTCGTTTTCATTGATTTTCAAAAAATCATCTTGCGAAACGGGCGATTGGATAGACATAATTCGAATCAATTCTAATTCAAATTCATCGTAATCTTCCATTCCTTTGCTGGTAAATACAATGTTTTCGGCAATTTCGTAGAGCGTATTGGCAATATCAAGGTCTAATTTGTCACCGTAGAGAGCATTTTTTCGTTTTGCGTAAATAGAATTTCGTTGGGCATTCATTACATCATCATATTCGAGCAAGTGTTTCCGTATCCCAAAATTGTTTTCTTCTACTTTTTTCTGAGCTCTTTCAATAGACTTGGAAATCATTTTATGCTGAATCACTTCTCCTTCTTTGAAGCCCATTCGATCCATCATTTTTCCAATTCTTTCTGAACCAAAGAGTCTCATTAAGTTATCCTCCAGAGAAATAAAGAACTGAGAAGATCCGGGATCTCCTTGTCGTCCGGCTCTACCTCTCAATTGTCTGTCTACTCGCCTAGAGTCGTGTCGTTCGGTTCCTATAATGGCCAAACCACCAGATTCTTTTACCCCTTCTTGCAGTTTTATATCTGTCCCTCTTCCCGCCATATTGGTTGCAATGGTAACTGCTCCAGCTTTTCCCGCTTCAGCAACTATGTCTGCTTCTTGCTGATGCTTCTTAGCATTCAAAACATTGTGTTTTATTCCTTTTGAATTCAATAATCCACTTAAATACTCAGAAATTTCTACCGAAGTGGTTCCTACTAAAACGGGTCTGTTTTCTCCTACAAGACGAACAATTTCTTCACTTACAGCCAAGTATTTTTCTCTCGCTGTTTTGTATACCAAGTCTTCCCTATCATCTCTAGCAATAGGTTTGTTAGTAGGAATTACCACTACATCGAGCTTGTAGATATCCCAAAATTCGCCTGCTTCAGTTTCTGCTGTACCAGTCATTCCTGCAAGTTTGTGGTACATTCGGAAATAGTTCTGAAGAGTAATTGTTGCATAGGTTTGAGTAGAAGCTTCTATTTTCACATCTTCTTTTGCTTCAATTGCTTGGTGTAGGCCATCCGAATAACGTCTCCCTTCCATGATACGTCCTGTTTGTTCATCTACAATCTTTACTTTTCCATCCATCAACACATATTCTGTATCTTTTTCGAACAGCGTGTAGGCTTTTAGTAATTGATTGATAGAGTGAATCCTCTCTGCTTTTACCGTATAATCTCGAATAATTTCGTCTTTTCGAGCTACCGTGTCTTCACTGATTAATTGTTGATTTTCTACTTCTGCAAACAAAGCTCCTAAGTCAGGTAAAATATAAAAGTCAGGTTCTTCCACCCCAGAAATTAAGTCAATCCCTTTTTCCGTTAAATCTACTTGGTTGTTTTTTTCTTCAATCACAAAGTACAATTCGCGATCTACTTTGTGCATTTCTTTGCTTTGATCTTGCATGTAGAAGTTTTCTACTTTTTGCAGCTGAACTTTTATTCCTGGTTCACTCAAATACTTTATAAGATCTGGATTTTTTGGCATACCTCGATGCGATCTTAACAATGCCATTTGTCCTACTTTTGTGTGTTCGGCCCTCACTTTTTTATCCAAAGTTTCATCTTCGGCTTTTGCTAAGTTTTCTTTGGCGATTGCTAAATTCTCTTTCGCTAATTTTCGTTGGGCGCCTACCAATTTTTCTACCTTTGGTTTCAGAGTTGTAAATTCTTGTTGGTCACCTTTCGGAGTAGGACCTGAGATGATAAGAGGAGTTCTGGCATCGTCAATCAAAACAGAATCTACTTCATCAATAATGGCAAAATGATGTTTTCTTTGAACCAAAGAATCTACATCGCTACTCATGTTGTCTCTGAGGTAGTCGAACCCAAACTCGTTGTTCGTTCCAAATGTAATGTCTGCGTTGTAGGCTTTTCTTCGTGCATCAGAATTAGGCTGGTGCTTGTCGATACAGTCCACAGATAATCCGTGAAACTCATACAAAGTTCCCATCCATTCGCTATCTCTTTTTGCCAAATAGTCGTTCACGGTAATCATATGAACTCCCTTTCCGGCAAGAGCATTGAGGTAAACGGGCAATGTAGCAACTAAGGTTTTACCCTCTCCCGTTTGCATCTCAGCGATTTTTCCTGTGTGTAGCGCCACACCTCCAATAAGCTGAACATCGTAATGAACCATTCCCCATGTCACTTGCGTTCCGCCTGCCGTCCATGAGTTAAACCAGATTGCTTTGTCGCCCTCTATTTCTACTGCATCTTTTTGGGTAGCAATGATTTTGTCAAATTCAGTCGCAGTTACTTCTATTTCTTCGTTTTCGGTGAATCTCCGCGCAGTTTCTTTCACCACCGCAAAGGCTTCAGGTAGTATTTCCAGTAATACCTCTTCTAATTGTTCATTCGATTGTAATTCTAGTTTTTCAATTTCTTGAAAAATTTCATCTTTGGCGTCTACATCCGTGCTTTCGTCTTGTGTTTTGGCTTTAAGCTCATTTATTTTCTCCTCTATTTCAGCTGTGTAAACTTTTATTTTGGATTTAAATTCTTGAGTTTTTCCTCTCAATTCATCGTTTGAGAGAGAGCTTAATTTAGCAAATTCTTCTTTTGCTTTGTCCACCAACGGGTTGATATCTTTAAAGACATTTTTAGTGTTGTCTCCTAATATTTTTTTGAGGATATTTTGAATCATCAGTTACTTGTTTTTGACTTTTGAATGTCATTATTTTTACAATAATTGTGCTTGCTCGAAATACAAGTCAATTTGGCTGATAAAAATAAGAAAAAACGACTAACTTACCTTTTTAAAAGAATGAAAATACACGATATGGCAGAGATTTTTAGAATAGAATGAAATTAAGGATTGATTCTTTTCACTAACTTTGATAGAATAAAAATACAATGAAAAAAACGAAACTATTTTTTTACTTTATGTTCATTGCCATGCTTGGTGCTGGCTATTATTTCTATCCTAAATTCGAGCAGTATTTGTACGGGATTAATTCTGTTAAAAACACCAAAACAATTGATTTGTATGTTTCTACGGGTTCAACCCTCGATATTTTAACTGATTCGTTGGTGGCCAACAAGGTGATTGATATGCCAGAACGCTTCAAGAAGTATGCCTTGTTTAGAAACTTGAAAAACAGAACAGTAGAGCCGGGTAAATACCGAATTCAATCCAATTCAACGTTGCATGAATTGGTAAACGATTTGCGAAAAGGGAATGGAGAAAAAGAAGTAAGAATAAATTTGAATAATACGAGAACTCTTGAAGATATTGCCAATAAAATTACCGAAAATATTGAGGTTTCTTCATTTGACTTCTTGATGCTTTTAACCCAAACAGAAACTCAAGAAAAATATGGGTTTAATTCTGAATCCATCCGAACTCTATTTATTCCAAACACTTACAATGTGTGGTGGGATATATCTAAAGAAGAATTATTAGAAAGAATGGCCAAAGAGTATAAGCGATTTTGGAATGCTGATAGGAGAGCGAAGGTCAAAGAAATTGGTCTTTCTCAATCCGAAGTTTCTACGTTGGCCTCTATTGTTTATTCAGAAACCAAAAAAGTGGACGAAGCTCCTAAAGTGGCCGGTGTGTATATGAATAGATTGAAGAGAGGAATGTTGCTACAAGCTGATCCTACCTTGGTGTTTGCTTTGGGCGATTTTTCTGTCCGTAGAGTGCTGAATAAACACAAAGAAATTAACTCACCTTATAACACATACAAAAATACGGGTTTACCTCCGGGTCCAATTATTACTCCTCCAATTAGTTACCTGGATGCTGTCTTGAATTACTCCTCTCACGAGTATTTATTTTTTTGTGCCAAACCTGATTATTCAGGTTATCATGCCTTTGCCAAAACAAATGCTCAGCATAATGTAAATGCTAGAAAGTATTATACTTTTTTGAATAAAGAGGGGATAAGGTAGATGTTTGATTATAATTGTGCATTTATTCTCGATGCAATTTTAGTTTTGCTTCAAGAAGAACTAAAATCACTCTAACTGACAACCTTACTTTTGTTTGTCATTCCGGCCTCTGAGCCGGAATCTTCGTTTTTATGAATGATTCTCGTGTTAAGATTCCTGCCTTCGCAGGAATGACAAACCTACTTTGTTAGGAACCCCAAGGGTCAAACAAATTCTCTTGCTCGCCTCGTCCTGGTTCTTCTTCTATTAAAGGTTCACATTTTTTGAGTGTTTCGTGGCAATCTTTTGGTAATTGTTGGTACAACTTGGTTCCTTTTGTTTTCCAAGCAATCATATCGTCCGATACTTCTTTGATTAATCGAGCGGGATTTCCTGCTAGTAAACTTCTTTTGGGGACGATGGATTTTGCTTTCACAAAACTCAGTGCTCCCACAATGCATTCCTCGCCAATTTCTACTTCGTCCATAATGACTGCATTCATTCCTATGAGAGAATTTTTACCAATAATTCCTCCATGAATGATGGCTCCGTGACCTATGTGAGCACCTTCGTGTAAAATGGTGTCTTTCCCCGGAAACATGTGAACGGTGCAGTTTTCCTGTATGTTGCACCCGTCTTTTATGATTATTTTTCCCCAATCGCCACGCAAAGCACAACCGGGGCCAATGTACACGTTTTTACCAATGATTACATTGCCAGTAACAGTGGCTTGTGGATGCACAAACGAAGAAGGATGGACTACGGGGATGAACCCTTTGAATTGGTAGATCATGGTTGTTGTATTGAAAAGTATTTACAAAGAAACAAAAAAAAAATATCGTCATTCTACAATATCATTCACAAAAAAAAAGTGGTGGTCACCCTGAACTCGATTCAGGGTCTGTCAATTGATTGCATCACTGTTTGCAAACAGATTCTGAATCAAATTCAGAATGACGTTTTATTTTTTTTATGGCTTCATTTAGATAATATACTTTTCCTAGTCAAATTTTCAATTATTCAACGAAAAATCAATACCCACTTCCACTCGCCCCAATCTGCTCAATAGGATGCCAAGTCGTTTTTACTTCGGTAAATTTAATAATGAAATAAGGGGATTCGTTGTCTTCCTTCATCCAATCAATGTCGTTTTTTACGACTATTCTTTTCAGGTTGGTCGTAGAATTTTCTTGGATTTGCTGAATCGCTTTTTTATCATTTCCACAATATAATAGGCTATTCACATCCATGTGGGTAGAAAAATGAGGAATGAGTTCTTTGGCATTACCTGTCAAAATATTGATGACTCCACCCGGCACATCCGAAGAATGAACCACTTCTGCAAAAGAAATAGAGCACAGAGCTTTGCTTTCTGAAGCCAATAAAATACAAGAATTTCCTGAAACAATAATGGGAGCAATGGTCGAAACCAAGCCAATCAATCCGTTTTCTTCGGGTGCAATTACTGCTACAACTCCTGTGGGTTCTTGTACCGAAAAATTGAAAAACGTTCCCGATACTGGATTGACCGAACTACTAATTTGTTGGTATTTATCCGCCCAACCTGCGTAATAAATTAATCTATCGATCGAAGTAAACACTTCGTTTTTGGCTTGTTTTTTTGTAGCACCCATTTGCATCAATTCGTCTACGAATTGTGCTTCTCGTCCCTCAAGCATTTCTGCTATTCTGTACAAAATTTGGCTACGGTTATAAGCCGTTCTATTTGCCCAAGGCTCTTGAGCTTTTCGTGCTTCTAAAACAGCGTTTCTAAAATCTTTTCGAGATGCTTTACACATGTTCGCAATAGGATTCCCGTTGGTATCTAGCAAGTTGTAATGAATCCCCGATTCTGTTCTGGGAAACTTCCCTCCAATGTATAGTTTGTATGTTTTTAGCACTTCTATTCTTGTCATAGTCGTTAGTTTTTTGTTTTTCCGGTCACCCTGAACTTAATTCAGAATCTGTTAATTAGTTGTAGTGTTGTTTGCCAACACACCCTGAATCAAGTTCAGGGTGACTGCGTTTATTTTGTTTTTATTGCTCTTACGTCTTAGAGCAGCTTTTCCCGAAATATCGGGAAAAGCGGTCTTGTATTTATTATAAAATCATCCTTTGAGACATTTTTACTTTCCGTTTCACTTCACACAAAAACCCATAGGATTCAGCCCATCCCTAACACATCACTGAGGGAGGGAATATTCTCGTTTTATTTAATTCTCATTTAAATATTCATAGAATCCTGAGTTCCTTTTCCTGATTTTCTCGGGATTAGGATAGGAATTTTAGATACCCCTCCAATCCGTGCAATCCTCCTTCTCTTCCAAATCCGCTTTCTTTGTAACCTCCAAAGGGAGAAGTTGGGTCGAATTTATTGAATGTATTTGCCCATACAATCCCTGCTCTAAGCTGCGAAGTCATGTTAAATATCTTAGAACCTTTGTCTGTCCACACTCCTGCCGAAAGTCCGTAAGGGGTATTATTGGCTTTTGTAATAGCTTCTTCAATCGTACGGAAAGTTTGGATTGCCAATACAGGCCCAAAAATCTCTTCTTGTACAATTCTATTGCTTTGTGCTACGCCAGTAAATAGGGTAGGTTTGCACCAATATCCTTTTTTATCTAGCTTACCATCTGGCTGATAAATTTCTGCACCTTCTTCTTTACCCAGTTTAATGTAATGGTTAATCGTATCTAATTGAGATTTAGAATTGATAGCTCCAATATCTGTATTTTTATCCAATGGATTTCCTATAATTAGGCTTTCCATTCGGTCTTTTAGTTTTCTCAGCACAATATCATACACTGACTCTTGCACCAATAATCGTGAACCGGCACAACACACATGCCCTTGATTAAAGAAAATTCCGTTCACAATTCCTTCTACAGCTTGGTCCAACGGAGCATCTTCAAACACAATGTTGGCTGCTTTTCCGCCAAGTTCTAACGTTATTTTCTTATCCGTCCCGGCAATGGCTTGTTGGATGAGTTTCCCCACACGCGTAGAACCAGTAAAAGCAATTTTATCAATGTCAGGATGTTTTACAATTTCTGCACCTGTGTCTCCTGCACCCGTGACAATATTTACAACACCTGGGGGTAAGTCCGCTTCTTCAATGATTTCGGCAAGTAGAAGAGTAGTCAGCGAGGTAGTTTCGGCAGGTTTCAACACCACAGTATTTCCACAAGCCAAAGCTGGAGCAATTTTCCAAGCCGCCATCAGCAGTGGGAAATTCCAAGGAGTGATTTGTCCTGCCACACCCAATGATTTGGGGTTTCTGTTTGGAAAAGCGTACTCTAATTTATCTGCCCAACCCGCATAATAAAAGAAATGATTCGCAGCCAAAGGAATGTCAATATCTCGTGATTCTCTAATTGGTTTTCCACCATCTAGAGTTTCTACCACAGCTAGTTCTTTCGCTTTTTCTTGCATGATTCGTGCTATACGAAAAATGTATTTTCCTCTTTCTTTTGCAGAAAGTTTTCTCCAAGTGGTATCATAAGCTTTTCTGGCAGCTTTTACAGCCAAGTCCACATCTTTGGCGTTTCCATTGGCAATGGAGGCCAGTTTTTCTTCGTTAGCTGGGTTATTTGTATCAAAATAGTTCCCAGAGCAAGGTTTTACCCATTTTCCTCCAATATATAACTCGTATTGTTTTTTCAAGGTCACATGACTCGTGCTTTCCAAAGAAGGAGCCAATTCCCACTTGCTTTTTAAGTTTATCTTGTTTTCTGACATAATCAGTGTTTGTTGCTTTTATTGTTGTTTTTGACTTTATCGTTATTTGGTGAAAGTCGATAGTCTTTAGTATTCAGTCCTCAGTATTTCGTATTAGTTTTTTCGTAAACAAAGCTTTTTTGAAGTCCAATAGTCAAATAGGAAACGATTAAAGGAGGTAATAACATTAAAGTAATAAAAAAAGTAATTGGTGATATAACTGCAATCACAAAAAAAACAATTATAAATGTTATGAAGTCTATGTCATAACCAAAAATTGGAATCAAAAAAAATGCAAGAAGTATTACAGCATAATCCATCCAAAAAATGTATTTAGCTTTACATTTTGTAAAAAATAAAATAGCGAATCCTATTAAAGCTAATATTGGTGTGTGAAATATAAAAATCATTTATTCATTTTAAAACTAAGGGCTACAGACTATCGACTCCCGACTAAAATCAATCTTTAGAAAAATAATCTTTACTCTGATACACCCCACTTCGTTGTTTCTCCAATTGCATCAATACATCATTGGCAAGGCTACTCGCTCCAAAACGGAACCATTGGTTGGTGAGCCATTTGTCGCCAAGAGTTTCTTTTACCAACATCAAATATTGTAGCGCCAATTTAGCATTAGAAATTCCACCCGCAGGTTTCATTCCTATTTGTATTCCTTTTTCGTAGTAATAATCTTTTATGGCTTCCAACATTACTAAGGTAACAGGCAAAGTTGCCGCAGGACTTATTTTCCCTGTTGAGGTTTTGATAAAATCAGACCCAGCATGCATGGCTATGTCGCTGGCTCTTCGCACATTATCCAAACTTCCCAATTCACCCGTTTCCAGAATGGTTTTCAAACGCACATTCTTTCCGCAAGTCTCTTTTATTTTGGCAATTTCGTCAAACACATAATTGTATTCTCCTTGGTGAAATTTCCCTCTTGAGATTACCATGTCTACCTCATCTGCACCAGCATCCACAGCCATTTTAGTATCAGTAATTTTCACTTCAAGAGAAGAATTTCCTGAGGGAAAAGCAGTAGCCACTGATGCAACATTTATTCCACTTCCTTTGAGTTGTTCTTTGGCTAACCCTACAAAATTGGGATAGACACAAATTGCAGCTACTGTGGGTAAATCTGGATACCCATCATGCAAATGCATTCCTTTGTAGCACAATTGTTTTACCTTGTTCACAGTATCAGCTCCTTCCAGAGTAGTAAGGTCAATCATGTTCAAAGCCATTTTCAATCCATGGATTTTGGTTTCGTTTTTTACGCTCCGAGCAGTGATTCTGGTGAGACGGTCAGATATTCCTACTTGATCGACTGATACTTGTTTTATGTTTGTTATTATTTTGTTCATTTATTATTCTCGTTTTATCCCATCCTATCCTCGCATAAGTGAAGGGAATATTCTCGCGATAATTTTTCTCGTGAAATATTTCACGAGCAAAAGGAGTTCCCTTTCCTCCGGGAAGGGTAAGGGATGGGAACTTACTTAAAGTATCTAAAATCGTGTCCATCCTTAATATTCTGCAACACTTCAATATAAAGCTTAATCAAATTCTCCACGTCATCTCTATGCGCTGTTTCAACAGTTGTGTGCATGTATTTCAATGGCAAAGAAATAAGAGCAGAAGCAACCCCTTCGTTAGAGTAGGCAAATGCATCTGTATCCGTTCCAGTTCGGCTAGACAATGCCATTCGTTGAAAAGGAATTTTGTTTTTCTGAGCCGTATCAATTATTAATTTCAACAAATTATTTTGAACTGCTGGTGCATAAGAAAGAACGGGTCCGTCTCCAGATTTAAAATCTCCTTGTTCAATTTTATCAATCATAGGAGTGTTGGTGTCGTGGCATACATCATTGATAATCGCCACGTCAGGTTTTATTCTGGCAGCAATCATTTCCGCACCTCTCAATCCTATTTCTTCTTGCACTGAGTTTACAATGTACAATCCAAAAGGCAATTTAATGTTGTCTTCTTTCAGTTTACGCGCCACTTCTGCAATGATAAATCCACCCATTCTGTTGTCAAGTGCTCTTCCAGTAAAGTATTTTTTGTTTAAGACCATAAATTCGTCAGGGTAAGTGATCACACACCCCACATGAATTCCCATTTTCTCTACTTCTTCTTTGGAGTTTGCCCCACAATCCAAAAAGATATTCTCCAGTTTTGGCATCTTTTCGGTAGTATCTTTTCTGGTGTGAATTGCCGGCCATCCAAAAATTGCAGGTACAATGCCGTTGTCTATATGAATGTTTACTCTTTTGGAAGGAGCAATTTGATGATCCGATCCTCCATTTCTTCTCACATAGATAAATCCATCTTTGTTGATGTAATGCACAAACCACGAAATTTCATCGGCATGTGCTTCTATTACTACTTTGTATTTTGCTTTGGGATTTATTACTGCAACAGCAGTTCCATACGTATCTACATAGTGCTCATCAATGTATGGTTTCAGGTATTCCAACCATAATTTTTGCCCTTCACTTTCAAACCCTGTGGGAGAGGCATTGTTTAGGTACTTTTCTAAGAATTGAATGGAGTTTTTTGTAAGAATTTTTGACATAATTTTGTCTTTAAGTTTTTGTAATTATTTTTATAATACTTCTTGAATTGATTCTAGTTTAATTCCCCTAGATCCTTTAATCAGTATCAACGTGTCGTGTTTTTTATTAGTTCGTAAGAATTTTTTTGCAGCTTCATTATTAGAAAAAGTCAGGTATTCATGTTGTTTTACAGTTTCAAATAGTCTGCCAACCAAGATTCCTTTTAATTGGTGGTTGATTAGCAATTCCACTATTTTTTCATGTTCTTTTTTGGATTCTTTTCCTAATTCAAGCATGTCTCCAAGGACAAAGAATTTTTTTGACGCTTCAGTTTTTACAAGGTTTTCTATTGCTTCAGTCATGCTCGAGGGATTGGCGTTATAGGCATCCAAAATAATGCTATTACTCCCTTGCTTTATAAGTTGGGAGCGATTATTTAAAGGGACATAGTTTGCGATTCCTTTTTTTATTTGTTCTGGAGTTAAATCAAAGTAATCTCCGAGAGTTACTGCGGCCAATATGTTGTTAAAATTGTACGTTCCAATTAAATTGGACTGCAGATTGAGCAATTGATTGTTGAAATTTACAGAAACCGATAGGAAAGGAGAGGTTGAAGAAATTTTCCCGCAATACTCACAGTTCGTGGTTCCATAAGTGATAGCTTGTAATTTCTTAGCGTAGGGCATGAGCCTCGTATCATCCACATTGATAAATACTTGTTTTTTTCTTGAGTGTAAATTTTCAAAAAGCTCAGTCTTCCCTTTTTCAACCCCTTCTATTCCACCAAAACCTTCTAGATGTGCTTTTCCAATATTAGTAATCAGACCGCATGTTGGTAAGCAAATATTTGCTAAAAACTCAATTTCCTTTTGGTGATTGGCACCCATTTCAATAATAGCTATTTCGTGCTTTTCGTGAATAGAAAGCAGGGAGAGGGGAACCCCAATATGATTGTTTAGATTGCCGTAGGTGGCAAAAGTGGTGTATTTTTGCTCCAATACACTTTTAATAAGTTCCTTGGTAGTTGTTTTGCCATTACTTCCGGTAATTCCAATCACGGGAATGGAAAGTGTGTTTCTATGATACTGAGCCAAGTCTTGCAGAGCTTTCAGGGTGTCGTCAACGAGAATATAGCGCGAGTCCTTTTGATATGAATCGTTACTGATAACCGCATAAGATGCTCCTTTTTGAATGGCTTCCTCTGCAAATTTATTTCCATCAAAGTTTTCTCCAGATAAAGCAAAGAATATCGAGTCTAGCTCAATGTTTCTTGTATCCGTAGAAATGATTCTGTGAGTTAAATAAAGTGAGTATAATTCTTTTGTAGTCATGTATAAATTGTTGCTTAAATATAAAAAAGCCTTGATAGATTTTTCTATCAAGGCTTTTAATTTTATCAAAAGTTCAGATTATTTTTTACCACCGTTTCCTACTGGGCTACCTACTCTAGTCATGGCACATCTAAATCCAATATAATCCGTTGAACGGAATTCATCGTAAAATCTTCTGTTTCCTGGTGACAGCCAGTAAGCTCGGTCTTTCCATGAACCACCTTTGTACACTCGCGATTTGTCCGTTATGAGAGTAGAGGGCTGGATAGTTTTCCCTTTATCGAAAGTAGTGGACTGATACACTAGGTTCTGAGGGTTTTTTCCAGTTCTATTTCTAGCAGCTCCTGTTTGTTGTTCAAACTCGTTTACTCCAGCAATAGTTTCCTCTTTGTTGTAGTAAATACTGGATTGTAAATCCCCATCAAGGTAGTCAATGTAATTGGACTGCTCGTAGTTTCTTCTATCTAAGTTTTCTTCCTTCGTCACAGTACGAACTTTCAAGCTACCTGGTTCGTTAATCACGTAATCAGAAATCCCAACGATTAACTTTGGAATGATTTCGAATTGAAATTCCTCTAATCCAGGAATACCTTGTACTCTAAATGCAATATCCAATAGTTTTTCATCTACAATGTCTCTTACATATCTTGATGCTTCTAACTTTCTTCCGTCATTAAACATTCCGTTAGCGATATCCACCATAGAGTCTAGTTCTGTTAACAGAACATTGTCTAGTGAATCGGTAATGGCTCCGGCACGTCTTCTTTTTCTTTCCGCAGTGAAATCTACCAAGTATTCTTTAATACCGTTGACATCGTACATTGCTTCGTCTAGTTTTTCATCAATACCTCCTTCTGAGTTCAATACTTTTGTTTTAAACACATTTCCTCTAAAAGGACTATACTCATCAAAATCTTCAGAAGAAAGAGGTCTGTATACATCCATAACCCATTCTGCTACGTTTCCTGCCATGTTGTACAATCCGTAATCGTTCGGCCAGTAGGCTGTTACGGGTGCGGTTACATCTGCATTATCATTTAGTTTCCCTGCAACTCCCATATAATCACCTCTACCTCTTACAAAGTTGGCTTGAATTTCACCTTGAAATTTATCATCTGGGTTTCTTACCCAATGACCATCCCACGGATAAATTCTTCTATTGGTGATTCTTTCGTCTTCTGAATTTCCAATCAACCCGTAAGCTGCAAATTCCCACTCCGCTTCCGTAGGGAGTCTATAATTTGGTAGGGTTATTCCATCCTCCAATTTAACGATTCTGGTTGCTAAGTCTTTTTTCTTAATTCTCTTTTTTCCGTTGGAACCACTTCCATTACTTGGATCGAGGTCTAGCAATTGTCCGTTAGGGTTGTCACTGTTGCTAAATTTTCCTGCCAAGTACGCATCTGTATTGAATGGTTCGTTTTGTTGGTCATTGTTCCACAACAAGATACCTTCTCTAATTAGGATCCATTCATTTACTCGATCACTTCGCCATGCACAGTAATTGCTTGCTTGCAACCAACTAACTCCTACAACCGGGTAATCTTGGTAAGCAGGATGTCTTAAGTAGTATTCTACTTTTGGTTCGTTGTATCCAAGTTTACTTCTCCATACCAAGGTATCTGGTAAAGCTTTTTTTACAATCAACGGAAAATCCGTGTACGTTCTGCTAGTCCAGTGTAAGTAATCCACCCAGTGCTGATTAGTTATTTCAGTTTCGTCCATGTAGAAAGAAGCGACAGTTACTCTTCTTGGTGTATTATCCCAGTCAAAAGTTACTTCTTGCTCTGATCGACCCATAGTGAATGTTCCACCCTCAATCAAAACTAATCCCGGTCCTGTCTCTTGTTCTACATAGTTCGTCTTTAAATATCCTCCGTTTTGAGGATCATTGTAATTCCAACCAGTAGCTGTCGATTGTTCTTTCTTTTTACAAGACAAAACCAACATACTCATTGCCATCCCGGCAACAAATACTTTACTTATGTTTTTTCTCATCTTCATATCGTTTCTTTTTCTTCTTTCTTCAAAATTACTAATAGTCTATAACTAAAATGATGGACAACTTATTGTCCTATATTTCTTTTTTGGTGGCTTACATTTAAAGTTCATCGAAAATGAAATTTCGTGCGAACCGGCAGTAGCCAATGTTAATTGGTTTGTGGTTACATCGTAACTATATCCCAAACGAACTAAATCTGTTTGGATACCGAGTAATACAATAAAGGCATCGCCATTTCTATACCAAACTCCCGTCCATATAGGACCTTTATTCACGTATACTCCCAGATTTAATTGTTGGAAAGTACCTTGATTTCTGTACAAAATGTTTGGAGATATTTTGGTGTCACTTGTTCTGTATTTACTTTTTCTCAATGGTATTACCGCACCTGCATGACCCGTCATTTTCATTGGTAGTTTACTTTCTCCCAAGACCAAAGATTCGTTTGGTTCGGTAACATGATGCGCTGCAAATCCAAAGAAAAACTTTTCGCTGAAACCCAAAATTCCTCCAGAGAAATCTATTCCAGTTTTTTTTCCATTCCCATTGGGAACATCGTTGGTGTTATATACAAATCCTCTCCTGGGATCAATCATATCTCCAAAGGTAAGTTTACTCCAATCTAAGCTTTTTTGAAAATAAGTTGCTTGAAATCCCACTCGAATGGCAAATTTCCTTGTCACAGGCAAGTGATAGGAGAAAATGGCACTAGCATTTAGCGTATTAAGAGTTTTAGCTGCTTCGTCATTGGAAACTAAAAAGCCTATACCAGCCCCTTTGTTGTATCCCAATCGCTGATCGTAAGAAACACTTTGAGTAACAAATGACCCTGATAATCCAGGCCATTGGTTTCGATAGTTCAGTGCAACTCGTGGACAGTTATTAGAACCAGCAAAAGCGGGGTTAAGATATAGTGGATTGGCGTAAAACTGGCTAAATTCTGGGTCCTGTGATAGTGCAGAAGTGGTCAGAAAAACACCAAAAATAGCCGCAAATGTTTTCAACAAAAAATTGTTCATAAGGACGAATTAATTTCAATCAATACGGTAAAAATATAAATAAGTTTGATAAAAACGACATAAAATGGCAAGAAATTAAAGGGAACTATTCTAATACTTAGATTAATTAATTGTAATTTTCCCGTGCTAAATACGTTTTAACTGATTCTCCCACAATAAATCAAACCATAAACCACGTTAATATTGCCGAGAATCATTTTTTTTGAACAAAATAATAGTCGTACCTATGAAATTTTTCCTGAATGTTTTTTTTATCTTACTCTCTTTCGCTTTAACTGCACAAGGCTTTCAAGAGATATCGCTTGAGTGGAAAACTGAGAGTTTAGGCGGAGCTAAAGTTATGGGAATCAAGGGGTTTGGAATGGATGCTACTCGAGTATCACAGTACACGGAAAAAGTGTCGCTCAGCTCCAATCAGGTTCTTACTGTTTCTGCCAATATAGTTGAGTCTCAACTCTTGTCCTCTACAGAGCTGGCGGCTATTCCAGATTCATGGACGAATGATCTAGAGGCTGGCTTAAAAACGCAAATCAATTACTCAACAGCTGCAAAGAACCTCAGTGCAATTGTGAGTTATACTCCTTTAATTAAAAAAAATGGTTCGATTCATAAAGTAACCAAGTTTACTAGGGAGTTAAGAATATCGAATTCACCCAGATTTAGGCAGGTTGGTCGTTCTAGTTCCAGTCGATTTGCGTCTTCTTCTGTTCTGGCCTCGGGCTCGGTGTATAAGTTTTCGGTTCGTGACAACGGTGTTTATCAATTGACCTATGAAGATTTGTTGAGTAATCAATGCATCACAGGAAGCGTTAATTCTGCCCTTATCAATGTTTACGCCAATCATGATGGGATGCTTCCCGAAGAAAATGGATTGGATCGGATAGATGACTTGAAGAAAAATGCCATAAAAATGGTGGACGGTGGAGATGGTTCGTTTGATGAGGGAGATTACTTCCTATTTTATGCAGAAGGTCCTCACAAGTGGAGACTCAACCAAGCAACTGGGCTGTTTGAATATGAGACTCACCTATACGAGGAGAAATCATACATTTTTATCAAAACGAATGATGGTAGTGGACCAAAGCGTGTTTCTACTTTGTCTGGTGCGAGTTCTGCTGGGGGAATTAGCGTCACTAGTTTTAACGATTTTCAGGTGAAAGAGGATGAGAGAGTAAATCTGCTAGCAACCAATGGCAGAGGAGGTTCGGGGAAAAACTGGCTCGGGGATGTGTTTGATGTGAATTTGACTTATTCTTATGGGTTTAATTTTCCCAACATTGACCAAGCTTCTGCTGTAACCATCAAGTCTTCCTTGTTTGCTCTTACCCCAAACCCCAATTCGGCTTCTTTTACTCTATCTGTGTCTGGCTTAGGTTCAACTGTCGTTTCTATTCCTGGAATCACTCCTAGTTCACATTCTTCTTTTGCGCTGCAAAGGTTCGGCAATTTGTCTTTTTTGCCTACGTCCAATTCTTTTTCGGTTGGATTGACTTACAACAAACCGATAGGAATTAAAAGTGTGGGATATTTAGATTATTTAGAGATTAACTGCAGGAGAAATCTAAGAATGACAGGAAATCAAATGGCATTCAGAGATATAAACTCAATAGGCTCAGGAAATGTGGGCAAATTTATCCTTCAAGATGCGGCTTTAGTGGAAGAAGTTTGGGACGTAACCAAGGCATGGGATATAAAAAATATTGGATTTACCAGAACTGGAAGTTCTCTTGAATTTGACCAATCAACAGACTCGCTAAGAACCTTTTGTGCTTTCAAATCTTCGGGATTTTTAAGCCCGCTGTTTGAAGAGAAAGTGAATAATCAAAATCTTCACGGAGTATCAGTGCCCGATATGTTAATTGTTTATCATCCTCTTTTTTCAAACCAAGTAGATCAATTAATTTCTTTTCATCAATCAAATGGATTGGAAGTGTTAAAAGCAAGTGTTGGTGAGATTTACAACGAATTTTCGGGCGGAAAGCAAGATGTTTCAGCGATTAAGACTTTTGCAAAAATGTTGTACGATCGAAGTACATCAAATAAATTCAAATACCTCCTTTTGTTTGGTGATTGCAGTTATGACTACAAAGCAAGAGTAACTCCTAATCATAATTTCGTTCCGGTATGGGAATCTTGGAATTCCGAATCGGACATTAGTTCCTTTGCCACAGATGATTTTTATGCTCTGCTTGATGATGGCGAGAGTATGGGAGATTATGAACAAATGGATATTGCTGTGGGAAGATTTACGGTTGTATCAGCTGCTCAGGCTCAAAATGTGGTAAACAAAGTCATCAACTACCAAAAAGCTGGTTCTTCATCAGAACTGGCGAGCTGCAATGATGCTGGGTCGGGATCTGCTTTTGGAGATTGGCGGAACAAACTAACCTACGTGACCGATGATGTGGACGAAAATTGGGAATTGGCTTTTACCAGACATGTTGAAAGGATTGTAGATTCGATAGAAAAGAATTATCCCACGTTTAATCACAATAAAATTTACATGGACGCTTTTAATCAAACCTCGTTGAGTGGTGGCGCGCGGTATATTGAAGGTGCAGAAAGATTAAAGAAATCAGTTCAAGAAGGGACTTTGATTACCTCTTACGAAGGACATGGTGGCGAAATTGGTTGGGGAAATGAACGATTTTTGGATGTGCCTACCATCAATGGGTGGACCAACAAAGAAAGGTTGACTGTAATGCTTACTGCTACGTGTGAATTTACCAAATTTGATGACCCGGGGAGAACCTCTGCTGGAGAGCTTTGCTTTTTGAATCAAAATGGAGCGGCAATTGCTTTATTCACAACAACAAGACCAGTTTTTCAATTCTCAAACGAACGATTAATTGAAGCTTTTTTTGAAGAAGCTTTTGTGAAAAAGACAGATGGAACCCCCAGAACAATGGGTGAGATTTACCAACAAACTAAAAATAGTAATCGGGTTATTGGGGACAACAACGTGAGACGTTTTGGATTAATTGGAGACCCAGCACTGAAATTAGCTTTTCCGCAACACTCGGTTGTGACCACCGAAATTAACAATAAACCTGTTGGCTCTCCTGGCCTCGACACTTTGAAAGCCTTAAGCAAAATCACAATAAAAGGATACGTGGCGAACAATTCTGGAACAAAACTTACCGGATACAATGGGGTGGTGTTTCCTACGGTATACGACAAACCACTTCAGCTCGCTACTCTTGGAAACAGAACGCCTTCTGATATCATTCCGTTTACACAACAAACCAATGTATTGTATCGTGGAAAAGCTACCGTGAA
>Ga0255779_1001912_pt1 | contig 22861 bp, 18 predicted proteins | sample 011ome_21_FD_179977 | JGI IMG/M metagenome (GOLD analysis project Ga0255779, IMG submission 179977) | Coastal salt marsh microbial communities from the Groves Creek Marsh, Skidaway Island, Georgia - 011508AT metaG (version 2) | ecosystem: Environmental > Aquatic > Marine > Intertidal zone > Salt...
GTTCACGGCTTAACCATGGGAGAATATGCTTCCATGGTCTATGGCGAGCGTTGGATGCCTTCGACAGAGAATGAGGAGTGGCGCACAGCCTTTGAAAAAAAAGGCGGCATAGAAGTTATTCGATGCATAGGGTATTCTCACAATAAGGTCTTCACTGAATTCCAAGTCCCTCCGTCACCCAATCTACGCTCTATAGCCGCCATCTGGCATTACCCGAGCTTGTGTTATTTCGAGGGTACACCCATTTCCTGTGGGCGGGGTACCGATGCCCCATTCACCCGTTTTGGTGCGCCGTGGCTTGATGGAGAAGGGTATGAGCATCGATTCATACCTGCACCAGATCACGGATCGAAGTATCCAAAGTTTCAAGGGAAGGAATGCGGTGGGGTCCAATTGCCTCAGGATATAACGACGGCCCCTGAGGAAATCGATTGGTCCTATTTGTTTAATGCCTATGCGTATTGGAAAGAAAATGCTCCAGCCGAGGCACCAGAATTTTTCAATGCGTTCTTCAAAAAATTGGCCGGTTCAAACGAACTACAGCAAGCCTTGGAATCTGGTATGAGCACGGAGGAGTGGGTGAAATCTTACCAAAAGAGGATGTGGTTTGAATACATCGATTTGTTTTCCGAATACCAGTTTTACCCCAGTTTGAGAGTTAAAACCAGTCCAGGCTATTTGGTAGAATAAAAAACCCCGCCTCGGGCGGGGTTTCTTTATGAATTGGAAACTCAGACTATTTCCAGCCTTTCATTTCTTTTTCGTAGCCGGTTCTGTAGGAATCAGGTGCTCCCATGTCCATTGCTTTTTTACCCTGCTTGAGGGCAGCTTTAGTATCGCCTGCCGCGTATAGAATTTTTGCTTTTACCCAGTTCGTGTACCAGTAATCTGGATCCAGTTGTACGGCAATCTCGATAGTTGCGAGCGCTTTTTCGTGATCGCCTTGACCACTGTAGTAGTTTGCGGCATTTCTGTACGCACGTTTTGCATCAGAGAGCGCGCGCTCTACATTTTTACCACTTTCGCCATCAGCATCTACTCCTAGGTTAACACTTACTTCAGTGTTGGCCCATTCAAGGACTAATTCTCCACCCGATGTGCTCAATGATTTGAAGCCTATGGTAAAGCTCTCATCGAAATCCCCTGTGGTTACAGGCACAGTGGTACGTAGCACATCATTTTCCTGTGTATAACCTGTATTGCCCCAAAGGTTGGTTTGGGTAGAGAGTATGATCGTCCACTCTTGCTCACCGGGGATGGTGAACAAAGCGTATTCTCCCGCTCCAACATTATTACCATTCATGTTGAAATCGGTTGATGCACTTAGAATAACACATGCATTTGCACCAGTACGCCAAACTTCATTATAAGGGACAAGATCTCCGAAGATGGCGCGTCCACGCGTAGCAGGACGACTATAGGTGATGCTAAAGTCCGTTAAACCTATTCTTTGGTCAACGGTAGAAGTAGGTGAGGGTTGCGGCAGCTCTTGAGCGTTCATCGGCAGGGCCAATGCTAGAATGGCGGCACCGAGTATCCATTTTTTCATGTGAGTTGTTTTTAGGGTTTGCCCTAAAGTAACAAGAAAAGTGGGTCGTTGGTTGATTAAAGCGCCATCATTTTTAGCGCGGCCACAGCGGCCTCTACACCCTTATTTCCGTGGATGCCTCCTGAGCGGGCGCGGCTTTGCTCAATGGTGTTGTCGGTCAAGACACAGAAGATGGTAGGAGCGTCGTAGCTGAGGTTCAACTCTGTCACACCGTAGGTTACACTTTGACAAACGTAATCGAAGTGTTTGGTTTCGCCCTGGATGACACAGCCAACCATAATGACGGCATCGGGTTCTTCTTGCTCGTGAATGCGCTTGGCGGCAAAGGTGAGTTCGACGGCACCGGGAACATCAACAGAAATGATGTGCTCCGGGTCTACACCATGCTCGACCAAAGTTTTACGTGCACCTTCAGCCAGTCCGTGGGTGATTTCGTGGTTCCACTCAGCACGAATAATGGCAACAACTTTCCCAGCTCCCGAAGGAACTGAGGAGTTGTTTGTACTGTCTAAATGCTGGTGGGCAGTTGCCATGGATTATTTCAAAGCAGCAATAACGCCGGCAATTCCTGAAGCTTGACGGCTGTTTGGGTATTCTGCTTGGATGCGCTCGTATAATTTTACGGCCTTACCATTCTCACCCAATGCTTCATACGCAAGACCTGCTTTCCACATGAAAAGAGGAGTGGTGAAATCATTGTTGGTTGCTTTGTAGGCTTTGTTGTAGAAATCTACAGCATCTTCCATTTGGCCCAATTCAACAAATGCATCACCGATAACACCGTTTGCCATTGCAGCGGTAGCAACATCATCTGCACTGTATTGGTCCATTTGATCAATGGCGTTTTCAAAATCACCTTGGTTGTAGTAGGCGATGCCTGCGTAGTAATGTGCACTGTTACCTGAAGGAGTGCCGCTGTATTCGTCCATGATGTCTAAAAGACCGAGGTATGCACCATTGCCATTTAATGCAAGGTCCATTGAATCTGTTTCGAACCATTTGATGGCTTTTGCCATTTCCTTAGCAGCTTCTTCTGCTTTTGGTTTTACAACGTATGTGTTGTAGGCGAATAACACCAATACTACTGCTACCACTGCAGCAACAGCTATACCTACCTGACGCGCGTTGTTCTCGAGGAACTGTTCAGTTCGGGTGAGGGTTTGTTCTACACTATCAAATCCTAGGTTTTCTTCAGTAGCTGGTTGTTGTTTCTTCTTAGCCATAATGCTTTTCAGTTGAGTCCGCCAAAAATAGTATAAATTTTGAACCTTAGAAGCCTATTTTTGTAGCTATGGAAAACCTTTTGGTCAAGCAATTAGAGCTCACACATTTTAAAAATCATCGTTCGTCCAATTGGACTTTTAATCCTAAGGTGAATATCATCTCAGGAAACAATGGCAATGGGAAGACAAATGTGCTGGATGCCTTGCATTTCCTGAGCTTGACGAAAAGTTATCTCAACCTTACGGACGGCCAAACCATCACTCATGGAGAAACCATGGCCCTTGTAAAAGCGAATATTGAGCGCAGGAGCAGTGCCCATTCAGTAGATCTCGGGTTGAAAAAAGGCCAAAAAAAGAAGATTCGAGTCGATGGTAAGGAGATCGAAAGGTTGGCAGATCACATCGGCTATTTGCCTGTGGTGATGATTTCTCCAATGGACCGCGATTTAATTATTGATGCTGCGGAGGTGCGAAGAAAGTGGATGGATACGACCATTTCGCAAAGCGACAATAGCTATTTACGCGCCCTCATGCAATACAATAGGGCGTTGTCACAGCGCAATACTACTCTAAAGTATTTCGCCTCGAACCGAACTTTTGATGCAGAGATGATTGCCCTTTACGACGATCAACTTGTAGATTTTAGTACGCAAATCCATCAAAGTAGAAGTGAATTTGTTGCTGAGTTAACGCCACTTCTTCAACAGTACTATGAGGTGCTCTCCGGCGGTAAGGAGGTCGTGGGGATTGCTTACAAAAGCGCATTGCTTGGCTCTGATATGGCCCAATTACTGGAGGAAAATCTCGAGAAAGACCGCGTTTTGCAATACACCTCGGCCGGTCCACACCGGGATGATCTGACGTTTAAGTTGGGCGATCATCCCATTAAGAAAATCGGAAGCCAAGGCCAACAAAAGAGTTTTTTGATAGCCCTCAAGCTGGCTCAATTCGAAGTGAGCAAGCGCCATCTAAATATGCCGCCATTGCTGCTTTTAGACGATATTTTTGACAAACTGGACGAGGGAAGAGTTGCGAATCTTTTGCAACTTGTAAATACCGAGGACTTCGGTCAAATTTTTATAACTGATACGCACCCAGAGCGCATGTTGAAGTTGAGTGAAAATTTGAAATTGAACCATACTACTTTTGAAATAGGCGACGATGGCGAAGTACAAACCCTCTAACGAACAGAACATGAGCGAAGCTTTATCGCTGTTCTTGGAGCGATATCGCTTGCGTCGTGGCTTTGATGATACCCTAGTTTTAAATGCTTGGGACGAGGTCCTAGGACCTTCTATTACGAGGCAAACTACTTCAAAGCGCCTTCAAAATAAAGTGCTGATCGTCCAGCTTGAGTCTGCTGTGGTTCGTAAAGAATTACTGATGGTCAAGTCGAAGATCATCAGTTCAATAAATGAGCATGTGGGACGTGAGGCGATCACCGACCTGCATTTATTCTAATCTTCGAGCAAGTCCGGGCGACGTTCTTTGGTGCGTTTGTAAGCTTGTTCTTCCCTCCAAAGATCAATGGCTTTGGTATTGCCACTCAACAATATATCGGGAACCTTGTGACCACGAAAATCTTCAGGTCGCGTGTATACTGGGGGTGCGAGAAGATCATCTTGAAAGCTGTCGGTCAATGCGGAAGTTTCATCGTTGAGCACTCCAGGAATTAATCGGATAACAGCATCTGTGATCACTGCCGCTGCGAGTTCCCCGCCAGACAACACGTAATCTCCTATACTAAACTCATGGGTAATCCAGTGGTCGCGAATACGTTGATCAATGCCTTTGTAGTGTCCACAAATGATGATCATATTGCCAAGCATGCTTAGCCCATTTGCATCACGTTGGTCGAAACGTTTTCCATCTGGGGTCATGTACAAAACGGCATCATAATCTCGCTCACTTTGCAACTTCTCGATGCAGGCGACAATGGGTTCACACTGCATGACCATTCCTGCGCCCCCGCCGTATTGATAATCATCTACCTGCTGGTGTTTGCCTGCTCCAAACTCCCGGAGCTGATGGCAATGCACCTCTGCAATGCCCTTGTCCGCAGCACGTTTAAGAATACTGTGAGAAAAGGGACCCTCGAGGAGTTCGGGCATTACGGTGATGATGTCTATTCGCACTATTTATTTTTTAAGTCCAATTTCAACCAAACGCTCATCCAAGTATTCTCCCGCTGTAATGTCGTCAAAAGCTTTCGGACGGCTTTCGCTGATGCATTGAGCAAGTGCATTCAATGGCATCTTACCGACTGGATGCAAGAAGAAAGGAATACTATAACGGGGCGATGCCCATTTTTCCTTAGGTGGATTAACAACGCGGTGGGTTGTCGATTTTAAATAACCGTTGGTGAGCCTTTGCAGCATATCTCCAACGTTTACTACCAAAGCTCCTGGTATGGCCGTTATGCCAACCCATTGGCCTTGCTTGTTCAATACTTCTAGACCTTCAGCACTCGCACCCATCAGCAAGGTAATGAGGTTAATATCCTCATGCTGTCCAGCGCGGACACTGTCGCCCGGATCTTCAGTGATTGGAGGGTAGTGTATGGCACGTAAAATGCTGTTGCCTCCTTTTACCCAAGGTTGAAAGTAATCAGGGTCTAAATCAAGGTATGTAGCTATTGCACGGAGCATTTCGAGCCCGACATTCTCAAGTTGTTGGTAGGCTTGGACGCACGTTGTAGCGAGTTCTGGACGTTCGGTTACATGAACATTATCGTGGTATTCAGGGCCGTTATATGCAGGTTCAGGTTGTCCAACCTGCCAAAACTCTTTTAAATCTTTTGCAGCGATTCCTTTAGCGTGCTCACGACCAAAGCTCGTGTAGCCTCGCTGTCCGGCGAGCGAACTGATCTCATATAATCTTTTCGTCGCTGTATCTAAACTAAAAAAGGACTCTACTTCGGCGTATAGTTTCGCTTGCATCTCGTCACTGAAACCATGGTTTTGGATGGTGACGAAACCAATTTCTGTATATGCTTTTCCAAGGTCGGCAGCAAACTGCTTGCGTTGGTCTTCTGTGCCCTCGGTCCAATGGGCTAAATCTAAAGTTGGTATTAAAGCCATATCCCTGCGATTAGGTTATCAAATACAAAAATAACTACCTTTTAGCAGTCATTTAAATGACCACCCTACACTCTAGCATAAGTTATGAACCACACCACCGAAAACGAGCGCCTGCTCGACGATTTTCTGCGCGCCCGGGCCATTGAAGAGAAAATGTTAATCTACTTGCGTCAAGGCAAGATATCCAAGTGGTTCAGTTCTTTTGGACAAGAAGCCCTAAGTGTAGCAGCTACACATGCATTGGCCAAAGACGAATACATCTGTACCATGCATCGCAATTTGGGGGTGTTCATTGCTCGCGAGGTGCCCTTACTACGACTATTTGCCCAGTTTCAAGGAAAGCCTGAAGGTTTCACCAAAGGGCGCGACCGCAGTTTTCATTTTGGGAGTCAAGAACATCATATTGTCGGGATGATCAGTCACCTCGGTGCACAGCTTGGATTAGCTTGTGGTTTAGCATTGCGAGAGAAAATGAAAGGCACTGGAAAATGTGTGTTGGCCTTTACAGGCGATGGAGCCACCTCGCAAGGTGATTTTCATGAAGCCTTAAATGTTGCGGCAGTTTGGGATCTCCCGGTGGTGTTTGTAGTGGAACGTAACTATTGGGGATTGAGTACTCCTGAAGAACAACAATTTGTTTTCAAATCCTTCTTAGATAAAGGGCCGGCCTATGGAATGGAGGCCCGTTCGTTTAATGCGAACGACCTAGACAAAGGCGGCAAGGCTTTTGCCGAAGCAGCCGATTTTGCTCGCACACAACAAAAACCCATACTCCTAGAAGCTCGTACGTTCAGGATTCGCGGTCACGAAGAAGCGAGTGGCACTAAATATTATCCTGAAGGAATGATAGATGCAGCCATGGAGGAGGAGCCATTGGCATTGATCAAAAAAGATCTCAAATCCTGGAATTTGACCGAGGCGCAGCTCGAAGAGAAAATGGACCAATTCAAGAGCGAGGTTGATGAAGCCTTTCATGCGGCATTGGCGTTGGAAGGTCCGACCTATAATGCGGCTGAATCAGAGCGCGATTTGTATGCTCCGTCGGATATTCCTGAGTGGATGGGGTCCGGAACTCGTGAAATGCGCATGATTGATGCCATTCACGATGCCTTGGGCGAAGCACTTAAGCAATGGCCAGACCTTGTTCTAATGGGGCAAGACATTGGTGCGTATGGAGGTGTATTCAAAGCAACGGAAGGTTATACCGAGAAGTTTGGCGAGGACCGCGTTCGCAATACCCCATTGTGTGAAAGTGCCATAGTAGGATCTGCTATCGGCTATGCCATGGGTGGAGGTAAAGCGATGATGGAGATGCAGTTCTCGGATTTTGTGAGTACCGGTTTCAATCAAATTGTAAATAATGCAGCCAAGCTCCATTGGCGTTGGGGTCAAGGCGTGGATGTAGTGATTCGGATGCCTACAGGTGCGGGCGTGGCTGCAGGGCCATTCCATTCGCAAAGTACGGAGGCGTGGTTTACCCATACCCCGGGTCTGAAAGTGGTATATCCCGCCTATCCTGGGGAGGCAAAGGCCTTGTTGCTGGCCAGTTTTGCAGATCCAAACCCTGTGATGTTCTTTGAACACAAAGCATTGTACCGAACGCTTAAGGAAGAAGTTCCGGAGGGTTTGATGAGTATGACGTTGGGCAAGGGGGCCGTGGTTAGCGAAGGGTCCGATTTGACCATCATTACTTACGGAATGGGGGTTCACTGGGCCTTAGATGCAATAGAAGCGCTGGAACTAAGTGGGCGAGTAGAGGTCTTCAACCTACGCACATTAGTGCCGTTGGATTTTAACGGTGTGGCACAGAGTGTACGAAAGACCGGGAAGGTAATCGTACTCCAAGAGGATGTCGCTGTTGGAGGTTATGGCGAGCACATTGTTGCCCGTATCACTAAGGAATGTTGGGAATCATTGGACGGACCGGTAACACTTGTTGCTTCCGATCCAACTCCTGTGCCATTCCATCAAGATTTAGAGGAAGGATATTTGGCCAAGAGCAAGCTACATGCAGCGATTGAAGATCTTCTAATTTACTAAAGGAAAAATGCACATCAAATAAAAACCCCCCGCGGCAGCGCCGCGGGGGGTTCTTTTAGTGCTCAAAAATTGGGCTTACTCCACGATCAATTTCTTAGTGATGCTGAAATCACCTGATTGAACTGTGTAGAAGTATACGCCTGATGCAAAGTTCGTAGCATCCAAGGTGTGGATGTGACGGCCTTGGTTCAAGATGCCCAAGTCTTCGTTAAGAATCAAACGACCTGTGAGGTCTACGATGCTCAAGTTGAACTGAGCTGGCTGTGCAGCCTCAATTGCAATCTTAGTTAATGCGTCCGTTGGGTTCGGGTAGTTTTGGCTTACGCTAAAGTTGTTAAGCGCTATTTCTTCCAAACCAACATTATTCGGGTAAGGCTGACCGAGGTAGTAGAAGTCGATTGAATTCAATACACTGAATGAACCAAAGTCTTCGATAGGGCTGTAGGTCATGTGCAATTGGTGTGTGCCATCGCCGTTGTCGAAAGCCCAATCGGCCACGTTACCCCAAGTTGCATCACCGTAAGTTCCCATAACAGTCATAGGACCTTCCAATGAATCACCGTCTACGTTGTACCCTTGACATCTCCAATCTGGGAACTGGTTATCCGTAGTACCGCTCGCGAAAGTGGTATCCGTTTCGAACCAAGAGAAGAACATCATGTCGCGATCTGCATTCATACTGATGTATGGACGGTTCGCTTCCGGTACAGGGCCGTTCGTCGCGTCGAAGTCGAAGCTGAAGGTAAATACCTGAGAAATGATGTTACACTCCCAAGTCAAACCACCATCTGTAGTAAAGATGTCTACCAACAAGTTCACGCCAGGGAAGAATGTGAAATCACCAGCTGTCGTACCACCTGTTGGAGTAGTACCAGTACCAGGGAATACGTGAACGAACATGTGCGGGTTACCGTTTACATCTACGGCTAAATCGTGACCGCGAGTAGAAGAAGTCAAGTGACCGATGTCCCAACCGCCGGTGATCATATCGAAGATATCTACCAAGCTATCGCCAGAACCATTGTCTACTAAAAGATCCATGTTTGGACCCATAGCAGCGCTCCAAGTTGAGCCACCATCTGTAGTTTTAATCAAGTACGGGTGAATGACTTTATCCGGTGCGATAGTACTGTCGTATGCTTCGATACTTACGTAACCTGTGGTTTTGTTCGCTGCGAAGAATACTTTTCCATCGCCATAGATTTTACCATTAGTTGGATCATTTGTAACCGGAAGGTAAGCTTTATGTTCGGTGTAGGTCATGGAATCCGTTGTCCAGTCCATGGTTCCTTTCCAAATGATTGCCGTGTCTGTGTATTCCGTATTTAAGTAATCCGGGTGGTCGAAAGAAAGCCCCCAGAAAGTGCCGCCATCCACGTAAGAGTTCTCAAGGGTCAAGTGACCGCCGGTAGAATCTACTGACATGTTAGTGATGGTGTTGTCCATTTTGTGTGTACCCATCAGTGCACCACCCCAAGCGTCATTTGTTCCGGCTAATGTTGGTGCCCAAACAGCCACACTTGCGTTAAGAGGGTTCGTATTACCGCTCTCGTTCAAAATACCGATGTGGGGGTAACGTGCGAATCCTGGATATACATAACCACTCAAGTTCGGGTTGTACAATGGTCCTGCGTTCGCGGTCCAAGTAGCTCCACCGTTGGTTGAGTAATCAAAACGCAATGATCCTGAGCTGTTATCTCCGTTCGAGCTGTAATCTGAGCGGTGAACAAAGGCAATAGTGTTTAGATCTTCATCGGCCCAAATATTTGTCTTAGGGCCGAAACCCGCGCCGTATACGTTCGGCGCAGTACCGATGGCTACTGCAGAGCTCTGTTTGTTCGCGCTTGTTTTGTAAGGTATGCCGTCTACATGAGAGGCAACGAACATTTCAGCGCTTCTCCCGAGGTCTACACGTGCCTCTTGTGCTGTTGCGCCAATGACGCTGAGTCCAGCAAATGCGAGTAGAAGTTTTTTCATATGCTAAGGTGTTTTTGTGTTGAGAGTAAATATAGCAGATTGTCCTTAAAAATCAGGACTTCAGCACAATTTCGCGGTACAAATCTTTCAACATGCCACCAATGGCCAAAGGGCTCAGGTCTGGGAAGGCTGCTTTTGAGGCGGCTTCCAAGTTTAAAACTTGGTTCATGGCAATTAAAAGTTCTTCTTCTGACGACACTTCAAGGCAACCATCATCATACCAAGGTTGTCCACCTAAACCTGAGGAGTGAATGGCCCAAAGTCCTGCTTGGCGGGCCTCAAAAATTGTAATGCCAAAAGTTTCATAGGCACTGTAGAGTACAAGGGCGTCAAATTTGGGTAAGAGTTCAAGCACTTCCGGATTTGTCTTTCGCCCGTGGACGAAAATATTGGAATCCTTGCGGCAACGCTCTTCAAGTTCTCTGAGGTCGGGTCCGCCTCCAAAGAAGTGCAGTTCCGCCTTTGCACGCGGAATCTTTCTAAAAACCTCAACAATTTTATCCTGTTGTTTCGTTGCGAAAACCACGTCTGCGACCACGCAAAATTGTTTGGTAAGGCGCTCCTCGGTAATTGAGGAGGTAAAAGGGGTGACGATATTGGGTAGCAACCTTGTGGTCGCTTTTGGGGACAAAGCGCGTATTCCTTCCTCGAGTAATGGGCTAATGGGCAGTACTAGATCTACTTTACTAAAATACCACTTGGGAGCCTTTTTGCGCCAGCCTTTGAGCAGGTGTAATCGGTGTTTAAGAAACGCACTGCCATGTTCAGTGTGTAAAGTCTTGATTCGTTTCGATTTCGCATAAAGGAGCAGTGGAAGCAGGTCTGGTGCAAAGCAATGAAAATGAACAACTCTTGGTTTGTGTTGAGCAATTGCTGCAGTAAAAATTGCGAGTTTGGTCGCATTGCTCATCTGTTTTGCACCGTAAATCGTTGTATTTCCGCTGATTTCAGGCTTCCCCGAAAAAGATAGAAACCCAATAACAACAGGATCTACACCTGTTGATTCGATGTGTTTTTGAACAAATATGCCGTTTTGAGGATCTGCTTTATGCGGATACCACTTGGTTACATGCAACACATTGATTTCGTTGTTCATGTGCCTAAGTTACGCTAGTGAAGGGTATTTAAAAAGGCCTTCAGTTGGTCCAATTCTATTGGAGTCAGATGAAGTGCTCGTGCGCTATTATAGGCGTGCAGAACCGTGTCCAAACTGGCGTAGCTTCCATCGTGCATGTACGGAGAGGTAAGCGCGATTCCTCTTAGGCTGGGGATCTTAAAGGCACCACTATCTTCGGAATTGTTCGTGATTTTCATACGGCCGTAATCGGCATCGGTTGGAAGGCCGTTTCGAGTGATTTTGAAGGAACTCAATTGGGCCCCGCTATGGCAAGAACTGCAATGGGTTTTGAAGAGTTGTAATCCTAATTTTTCAGATGCGTCTAACGCCGTTGAATCTCCTGAGAGCCAATGATCATAGGGAGTTCGGTAATTGGTGAGTGAAGCCATGTAATGTGCCATGGCGGTCACAAAGTGGGCATCGGTGATCATGGACGCGCCAAATGCATTTTCAAATGCCTTCTTGTATTTGGGGTTTTCATTTAATGCTTCTACAACTTGGTGCAGTTCCCTGCCAAACTCATGTCGATTATTGATGGGGACAAAGGTGCTAAGCTCTAAGGTGCGCACACCTCCTTCCGCAAAGAAATATGGGTGCCAAGCAAGGTTGTTTAAAGCACTGGTATTGCGTTCGGTAGGATGGCCGTTAATTCCCTCGGATTTGACTTTACCCGGGTCGGAAAAGTAGGCATCGGCCTTGTGGCAACTGGCACAACTTATGGTACTGTCTATACTTAGTTGAGGGTCGTTAAAGAGTTGGGCACCTAAGCCGATAGTAGCTTCGGTAAGAGCGAACCGTTCACCACCAGTATATATGGGATTACCAGCATAGGCTGGCCCGGTAATGCGCGACTGCCCAGCCGGTGCGTTGCATTGCCACAGGAGGAGGGCCAGGAGGAGTGAATAGAATCGGACCATGGTAGAAAGATAATGCAATATTGCGCATTGAGATGGGAGAATTCTCACGCCATGATTAGTAATTGTACAAAGTACACTATTTTAGGGACGAAACTTAAAACGCACTCTCATGCTCAATACGACAGACTACATTGTGGTCGCATTATACTTTGTAGCGGTCTTTGTGATCGCTTTCATGAGCGGTTCCAAAAAAAGTGAAAATGGCGAAGCAGCAGATTACTTCCTCGGTGGGCGTAACCTTGGCTGGTTCGTGATTGGCGCATCGCTGTTCGCTTCAAACATTGGCTCGGAACATTTGGTTGGTCTTGCAGGACAAGGAGCCTCAGGAGAATTGGTTGCAGGTCAATTTGAACTTCTCGCATCGCTAATCCTCATTTTACTGGGTTGGGTATTTGTACCTTTTTACCTCCGCTCGGGCGTCTTTACCATGCCGGAGTTTTTAGAGAAACGCTACAATGGATGGGCAAGAACCTATCTATCGTATGTCTCGATTATAGCTTATGTATTGACTAAGATATCTGTGACCATTTTTGCAGGTGCCATCGTTTTTACGGCCTTGTTGGGTATTGACTTTTGGACAGGGGCAATCTTTATCGTAGTGGCGACTGGGATTTATACCGTTTTTGGCGGCTTCAAGGCTGTGGTATATACGGATTTGATGCAGATGTTCGTCCTGGTTGGCGGATCCATTATTCTCACCATTTACGGATTGAATCATTTGGGTGGTGTGCAGGAGTTGGTTGCCTATACCACCGAGGATCATTGGAGCCTATGGCGCCCAATGAGCGACACCAACTATCCTTGGACGGGAATCATGTTTGGCGCACCTATTCTCGGGGTTTGGTATTGGTGTACGGACCAATTCATCGTTCAGCGAGTACTCGCCGCGAAAGACATTGATACCGCACGTAAAGGAGCGTTATTCGGGGGGTACTTAAAACTACTCCCGCTGTTCATTTTTATGATGCCCGGGGTAGTTGCCTTTGCGCTCGCAGAGAAAAATCCTGAGCTACTTTCTTTTGGTTCGAATGGTTATGATGCTGCCTTGCCGCTCATGGTCAAAACTGTATTGCCGACAGGATTGAAAGGTCTTGTTGTGGCGGGATTATTGGCAGCCTTAATGTCCTCGTTGAGCTCTGTATTTAACTCAACATCGACCTTGATCACGTTTGATGTTTACAAGAAATACCGTCCAGAAGCCTCGGATCGGGAATTGGTGAATGCTGGTCGTATTTCAACGGTAGTGTTAGTAGGTTTAGGTATTGCTTGGATTCCTATGATGCAGGCAATTGAAGGCGGTTTGTTTCAGCAGTTGCAATCTATTCAGGCCTATATTTCACCACCAATCGCGGCGGCTTTCTTGTTGGGTATATTCTTCAAAAAAATCAATTCTGCGGGGGCAAAATGGGCGCTCCTTACGGGTGCACTTTTAGGAGTGGGCCGATTATCCATGGAAGTTGCCGGTGGGAACTATCAAGGCTTCTTAGGCTGGTATGTGGGGATGAACTTCTTACATTTTGCATTGCTGCTGTTCGCAATTTGTTCCGCAGTATTAATTCTTGTGAGTTTAGCGAAGCCGGAAGCGGAATCGTATGACGATGCGACTTTGGTTTGGAGTAAAGAAAACGTAGTTCCTATGAGCAGTACGACCAGAGCACTTACATTTTTACTTGTCCTCTGCGTTGTGACCCTGTGGGTTGTGTTCTAGACGAAATGATTTGGAAAATAGGGAAGGCCACTGCCATTGTGTAGGGGCCTTTTTTTTATGACTTTTTTCTCCAAGCCTATTGCAGATGTGAACGGAATAACTATATATTTGCGGCCCTTAAATGGTGATTGTAGCTCAGCTGGTTAGAGCGCCGGATTGTGGTTCCGGAGGTCGCGGGTTCGAACCCCGTCTTTCACCCTTCAAAAGCCCTGCGGATTCCGCGGGGCTTTTTTTTAGAATCTTTTTTTAGGTCTATGGTATTTCAGGCCTTGAATGCGTCGTACACCGTCAACGATTAGAACGGTGCCTATTCCTCCTAAAATCACCAGACTTTCAACTTGATAATTTACCCACGGATTGGAGTTGAATAAAAGCGCAGTTCCTGCTGAGACAAAAATTACACCAGCAGCAATCTCAATGCTACCGATTATCGCATGAGGTCTTATTCTTAGCTCATTAGGAGAAGTTTCATCAAAATTGTAAATGTGTATTGATGAATTATTTGCGGTTTTACCATTGAGTATAAAACAACAAGAAACGAGTATTAAGGAATATAAGAACTTCATAAAGAGGGCGAACAATGTCTTTGAAAGATTGTTCTTAAAGGTAACTTTAATTTCTTAATCCCTTGATTAACCTAAAATTAATGGGTAAAAATAAAGTTCCGTAAGTACATTTTATACCTTTGTAAAAAATAATTCTAACTATGAAGTTTGACGTAGCCCTTGGTACCTCTATTGTCGTAATTGCCTTTGACGGAGAGAAATTAGTTACCCTAGTTGGCAAGAAATCGGAAGAGCCCTACCGAGGGGCGCCCATGTTGCCAAGTAATTGGGTAAGTGCTTCTGAAAGCGTTGAAGATATTGCCAAGCGATTGGCCATTAAGATTTTGGGGATGGACAAGGTCTACCTCGAGCAGCTTAATGCGTTCGCTAAGGTTTACCGTAATCCGATGGGCCGTGTTGTGAATATTGCCCATTATGCTTTGGTGAATTGGGACCTCGTGAAGAATGTCAAGGTGGATGGATACGAATGGTTAGATCTTAATTCGGCGCCAGAGATGATTTTCGATCATAATGAGATTCTAGAGATGGCCTACGAGCGATTAAAGCGCCGTGTAAAGCACCGTCCTATTGGCTTTGTATTGCTTCCAAAACAATTTACGTTTAACATGATTCACGCCTTGTACGAACAGTGTTTAGGCAAGGAACTTGACAAACGGAACTTCCGCAAGAAGTTCATGCGCAGCCAACTACTCGTCGAAGTAGGGGAAAGCATCTTTGAAGCTCCCGGTAATAAGAAGCCGAGCCGATTATTTGAGTTCGATCAAAAGGAATACGATAAACTCACCTTAAAAGGGTACGATTTCAAATTCTAAAATAAAAAGCCCCGCTTCAAGCGGGGCTTTTTTTATTGCTGTGAGTAATCCTGCCAGCTTGTTTCCTTGTAAATGTTATCACCAAAATATTTAGCGACCTTAAGAAAAGCTTCAGGCTCTTGGTAACCAGGGACGGGACTCAGCATTTCAAACTTCCCATTCATAAATACGACCGTAGGGTAGCTCATCTTGCCATTTAATAACGCTGCTGCGAGTTCGTGATATCCACGGCTGCCTTGCGGGATGAACTCGAAGGTGTTCCCAAGCATTTCGATGGACTCTTTTTGCTCCGCGTCAAACTTCACATTGTAATAATGCGCGTTCATGTATGCGGCCACCTCTTCATTTTGGAATGTTGCCTTATCCATGCGTTTGCACCAGCCGCACCAATCGGTATAAACGTCGACGAAAATCTTTTTCGGATTCTCATCGTTTAACGTCAACGCATAGGCCTCTTCAATACTCATCCATTGGATTTTCTCTTGAGCTAGAACTAGGGTGGAGCTAAGAACCCCAAGTAGTAAGGCAAATCTTTTCATAGGCCCAAAATAAAAAACCCTGCGCACAAGGCGCAGGGTTCATATGATAAAACTATGCTAAAGCTTATACGACTCCGTGCATTAGCTTGTTCAATGGCTTACTTAGTAGGGCGATCAAGATTGCAAATCCAATCAATACAAACCCAAGTGTGGAGAACGTATCAACATAGGTATGTAAACCTTGCTCTGCACTTAGTGCTACCGCCTCTTCACCACCATGGCCTTCGCCACCGGTAAGGGTAGCAATCGCACCGGCGAGGTAGTTGGCCATCGCAAATGAAAGGAACCATCCCCCCATGGCAGTACCTGCAATTTGTTTTGGCGCCAACTTGGTTACCATAGAAAGTCCAATCGGGCTTAAGAATAACTCACCTGTAGTGTGAAGCATGTACAGAACTACAAGTGTTAATAGCGGTACTTGGAATGCATCATTCGCAAAGTTTACTGCGACTAAAGTGACCAAAAAACCCGCACCCAACTGCAGTATACCGTAGCTAAACTTCATCGGGATGGAAGGGTTCTTACCTATTGCATCCAATTTGATCCACATCCAAGAGAACAATGAACCAAAAGTGATAATGAAGAATGGGTTGAAGAACTGCGTCATCGTTGCAGGCATTTCCCAGCTGCCGACCATACGATTTACATTTTCCTTGGCGAAGAGCGTCAAAGACGTTCCTGCTTGCTCAAAAGCAGCCCAGAAGATGATGTTGATTACCATCATAATGGTTAAAGCGATCATTCGGTCTCTCCACACGCCGCCCTCTTTAACACCGGCAGAGATTAATTGGAAGACCACCAAAATGAAGATGGCAATCAAGATGTAAATTAAAATGTTGTTTTTGAAGATGAGCACCATACATAATGGAATCAACAAAAGCGATAGGATGGTGATGGTCTTCCAACGCTCCATACCTAGCCATCTTTCGCGTCCGGCTTCGGTGATATTGATGTTCGGTACGTGCTCGTATTTTTTACGACCGCTCCAGAAAATGAATAGACCGGCAAGCATACCAAGTCCTGCAAGACCAAAACCGTACTCAAAACCGTACTTTTTACCCACTACCGCTACTACCGTTGTCGCCAAAAGGGCACCGACGTTGATACCGATGTAGAAGATGGTAAAACCAGAATCGCGACGAGGATCGCCGTCTTTGTAAAGTTTACCTACGATGGTAGAAATGTTTGCTTTGAAGTAACCGTTACCCACAATCAAACCACCCATACCGATGAGCATAAGCGTATCGCGAAGTGCACGGTTCAAGTCGAGTAGATCCGTACTAGCGACGATGAGGAATTCACCAATCGACATCAATACAGCACCGAGCATGATGGCATACTGGTACCCAAGGTATTTATCGGCTAATCGGCCCCCAAGGATTGGTGCTGCGTAGACTAGAGCAGTGTATGCTCCATAAATCAAGAACGCCTCGGAGTTGCCTTTCATCATCGATTCGATGAGGAATAGGGTCAATAGGGCACGCATTCCATAGTAACAGAAACGCTCCCACATTTCAGATAAGAAAAGCGTCCACAGCGCTGGTGGATGCTTCATAGATTGATCACTCATGTTTCAGGTGTTTTTTGTGTTCAACAAGTATACATTTTATTTCTAAGAGCGGCTAGGGACCAATTCTTATAAATTCTCGGCAATGAATTCACTCATCATGCGGTAGAGGTGCATCGTGGTGTTGCCTCCATAAATCCCGTGGTTTTTATCCGGGTACGCGAACCAATCGAAATCCTTATCTGCTTGTACCAAGGCCTCTACCATACGCATTGAGTTTTGTACGTGTACGTTGTCGTCGCCGGTTCCGTGAATCAAGAGGTATTTTCCTTGCAGGCCATCGACATGTGAAAGTGGACTGTCCGCATCATAGCCCTCGCCATTATCTGAGGGGAGGCCCATGTAACGCTCTGTGTAAATATTGTCATAGAATCGCCAATTGGTCACCGGAGCCACAGCAATGGCCATCTTAAACACTTCTGGACTTTGGAACAGGCAGTTCGAGGCCATGTAACCGCCATAGCTCCATCCGAATACCCCAATACGGTCTCCGTTGATGTATGGACGCTTGGCCAATTCTAGCGCGGCTTCGGTTTGATCTCGTGTTTCGAGTTTACCCATTTGCCCGTAGGTACTCTTCTTAAATTCTTCGCTGCGACCGTCAGTGCCGTGGTTATCTACACTCGCCACAATGATGTCTAGCTCATTGGCCAGCATCTGGAACCACATGCCGCGGAACGCATCGTAGCTGTTCGTGACCGTTTGGTTGCCTGGGCCGCCATAAACGAACATGAATAGGGGGTAGGTCTTGCTTTCGTCAAAATCGACCGGTTTGATCATCCATGCGTTAAGATCGCCGCCCGTTGGTGTACTCAACGTGAAGAACTCCTTGGGACTGTAGGTGTAGGTTTCCAGCGCTTTTTCAGCACGTTCATTGGTTTTGATCGTGCGCAATACCGATCCTTTGCGAGATTCACGCAAGCTTACCTGCGTAGGAATACCTTCAGCGTTGTAGGTATTGATAAAGTGCTTGAAATCTGGAGTAAATGTTGCGTTATGGGTTCCTTGTTCTGATGCGAGTGTTACTTTACCTGAACCGTTGATTTTAATGCTGTAAACGTTGCGCTCAATGGCAGAACGTTCGGTGCTCTGGTAGTACAATCGCTTGCTGGCATCCATACCATACAGGCGTGTAACGTTGTATTCGCCATTCGTGATTTGACGCTTAATCTTACCATTGGGAGCGACGTGGTACAGGTGGTTCCAACCGTCGCGATCGCTCAAGAGTACGAAAGATCCATCTTCTAGGAAGTACAACTCATCGTTGATTTCAAGGTACTTTTCGTCCGTTTCGTGGTAGATGTTTTGGGCTTCACCAGATGTGGCGTTGATGGCGTATAGGTTGAATTCGTTTTGCAACCTGTTCAAGGTACTCACCACCCACGTATCCCCATTGGACCATTGTGCACGTGGTAGGTATTCGTAATCAACATTGCTCAGAGCATTGATAACCTTGCCAGAATTCATGTCCCAAATGTGTGCGGTAACCACACTATTATCTTCGCCGGCCTTTGGGTACTTGAAGGTATATGGGTTCGGATACAATTCCTTACCATAGATGTCCATGTTAAAGCTGCGAACATTGCTCTCATCGAATTTTAGGTAGGCCAATTTATCTGAGTTTGGCGACCACCAAAAGGCCTTAACGATGGCAAACTCTTCTTCATATACCCAGTCGGTTGCACCGTTAATGATGTGATTGAAGGATCCATCAGAAGTAATGCTGATGTGTGCATCTTCACTAATATCGTAGATGTACAGGTTATTGTCGTAGACGTAGGCTACATAGTTCGCATCCGGTGAAAAAGTCGCGTTGCTGATTTTTTCAGGACGAATTTTCGTTGCCTGCTGGCTTTGAAGATTGACTACCCAAACCACACTTTTTGAGCTGCGGCGGTAGATTTGGTCAGTTTCCGTTTCGAGCAACGCCCACTGCTCATCTTTGCTGAGGTCGTAAGAGTCAAATGCCGGTACTGAAGCTTCTTCACTGACAAGGGCATTGACATCGAGCAATAATGCTACTTTTTCGCCGCTGAGGTAGTTGTATTTTTCTAGGGTACCGTCGCCTTGAGCGGTATAATGCTCACTGTCGCTCATACTGCGTAGGCCGCTTATTCCACCTGCGTAGAAAGCGTAGCGTTGCCAAAGTGTTGAAAGATCGATGCTTTGTTGTGCAATGCTGCCAAAGGATAGGAGCATTGCGGCTAGGAGAATGAATGTTTTCTTCATGGGGATTATTCTGAGTCCCGCTAAGATAACATTCAAGTGGAAATGTTGTGAATTGAAATGTGTTCGCTGAATGTATTATTCGCTTTCCTCAGCTAATCGGACCATGAGTCCATCCAGTTCTGGAGTCATGAAGATTTGGCATCCTAATCGGCTATTGTCTTCAACGAAGAAAGCTTGATCAAGCATATCTTCTTCATCTTCAGAAGGTTCGTTGAGTTCGTGATCGCTCTCAACGTAGCAATGACAGGATGCGCACATAGCCATGCCGCCACAAGTACCTTTTACAGGTAATTCATAGGCCTTGCAAACCTCCATGAGGTTCATATTCATGTCAGTGGGCGCGGTGATGTCGTGCTGCTCACCTTCGCGGTCGATAATGTGTACGGTAATATCTGACATAGTTTACTCTAGGCTACCCACACCGCCCATGACGGTAGTGTATTTGAATGAGAGTTTCTTATCTGGAAAGGCACGCTTAAAAGCACTTTGTACCATGATTGTTGCCTCATGGAATCCGCATAGTATGAGCTTCAATTTACCCGGATAGGTATTGACGTCGCCGATGGCATAGATGCCTTCAATATTCGTACGGTAGTCGGTAGCATTATCAACTACAATTGCATTTTTTTCGATTTCCAATCCCCAGTCCGCTATAGGGCCAAGGGTAGGGGTAAGTCCGAAGAGTGGCAACCAGTAATCGCAGTCCACATGGAGGTCGTCGCTGTCTTTTTGCTTAATTACGACTTGGTTTAACGCATCTTTTCCTTTTACGTCAACGACCTCTGCATTTGTGATAAGTTTTACCTTCCCTTGTTGTGCCAATTCATGCACCTTGTCCACGGTGTCGAGGTGTCCTCGGAATGAAGTTCTGCGGTGAACTAAACTCACTTCACTGGCTACATCGGCCAAGAATACGGTCCAGTCCAGCGCACTATCGCCACCCCCTGAGATGACCACCCGTTTATTGCGGAATTTCTCTGGATCACGAACGATATAATCTACACCTTTCTCCTCAAAATTAGGTAACGTCTCGATGGGTGGTTTACGTGGCGTGAATACACCCAAGCCACCTGCAATTGCTACGGATGGCGCCATGTGTTGGGTACCTTTATCGGTTGTTACAATGAATTTGTTGTCTTCAGTCTTTTCAATTGAGACAGCACTTTCTCCAAGCGTAAAACCAGGGTTGAAAGGTTTGATTTGCTCCATTAATTTATCCACCAATTCACCAGCCATTACCACCGGGTAACCGGGAATATCGTAAATAGGCTTTTTGGGATAAATTTCAGCCAGCTGTCCACCAGGTTGGGGCAACGAATCAATCAAGTGGCATTTCATTTTGAGCAGTCCTGCCTCGAATACAGTAAAAAGTCCGGTTGGACCTGCGCCAATGATGATCAAATCTGTCTGAATCATGGATTGAAGTTTAACTGAGCTACAAAGGTAGCTTCTGCTGCTGATTTTACCGGGCATTAACAATCAATTTTACTAACCTTTATCAGATTATCATCAAGTTGTTACGCTTGCTCATTTTGTGTCAAAAACAGCCGAAGATATTGTAGTTTCGTGCCGTTATAAAAATGATCTAAATGTTTAGAATTGCCCTTGCGCTGTTATTAAGCGCTGGACTTAGCGCGCAAACGCTGTATACGATCCCGACCGATGGTTCTATGGATACGGCAACCACTTGTACTGGATTTCTAGTAGACGGTGGAGGAATTAATGGGAATTATAACACCTATGATGATGGTTTTTTAGTGATCGATCCGCCAGGAAATGCCACGGTATCGGTAACCTTTTCAGCATTCAATACGTACCATAGTTATGACCGTGTATACATCTACGATGGGGTGGGTACCTCGGGAACCTTTTTAGGTTCTTACTACGGAAATACCCTTCCAAACTCTGGAAATGCGATTACTTCAACATCTGGCGCAATTACCATTCGTTTTTATTCCAACTATTTTGGAGTAAGTTCTGGATTTTTATGTTCCTGGTCGACCAATGCTACTACAGCGCCTTCTGCGAATATTAGTGCTACCTCAACTTCGGTGAGCTACAATACCCCAGTGCAATTCATCAATACGACAACGAATGCAGGGAGCTATTTGTGGGACTTTGGCGATGGTACGACTTCAACCGATCAATACCCCCTACACAGTTACACTTCAAGTGGTACAAAGACGGTCACAATGATTGCAGAGAACTGCTACAGTTCTGATACGGCGACTATGACTGTAACGGTTGGTGCGGCCCCAAATGCATCCTATTCAAACGATAGTATCATTCTAAATATTCCTTGTGGTACAACCGCCTCGGGGTCTTGGACTTTAAGTAATGCTGCTTCATCAGGAAATCTTACCGTTGCCTCTGAGCTCATTGATACGAATTACGTATTCAAGGCAGATTTTGAGGATGGAACATTAGAAACGTTCTCATCTACGAGCACGAATGTGACACTTTCGAATACCAGTTCAACGGCTAATTCAGGAAGTCGATCATTGGAAATGAACGGCTATTATAATAGTAACCAAACGGTTAATGCGGGCTTTACCACTACTCAGCCATCGCGCGTTTCCTATGCAACCAAGGTAAATCCAAACCAAGGCGGCTCGGGCTATACATGGTGGTCTAGCTCTACAGGAAATACTATTGGTTATTCTCCCTTTGGATACTCGTATTGGTACACCACAGGATTGCGCATAGTTTACCGCACGAATCAAGGCTACACAAACACATACTACCACTACACCACGGCGAATGAGTGGGTGAATGTAGAATACGATAATATCGATTGGACCAACGGAACCTTCGATTTAGTCATTGACGGTAGCGTCGTTGCTGCGAATGCACAATTCTACTACACCTCGGCGACCAATGTAAATGGTATTCATGGCTACCAATATTCAACGTCCTATGTGCATTATTTGGATGATGTAGAGGTGCAGGGGGGGACGGCATTGGACGTTACCTACAGCCCTGCTAATGCAACCATTGCCGGAGGAAACAACGTAGTATTCAACTTCACCGTTGATGCTTCCAACCTATATGCGGGATCTTATTATTTGGAATTGGCTTTGACTTCTAATGATACGAGCATCAACGGCTTAAATATTCCTGTAATTGTAAACGTAACCGGTGATGGGATTTGGGAGACCAATTCTTCTAGTTGCACCTCAATCAGCGGATATACCGGTGCGTTTAATTATGACACCTTACAAATCTGGAACGACGGATGTGATTCTTTGATCGTTTCTCATGTTGCGCTTTCGAATTCCCGAATTTCAGGAGGAACAACGGGGTTTGTACTGGCTCCAGACGATACCATTTCCTATGGTTATTCTTGGAGTAGTGCTGTAGCAGGTACGTTTGCGGATACCATTTATTTCATTGAAAATGATTCGGTTTACACGCACTGTATATCAGCGACGGTCCAAGATGCAGCGTCTATTGCATTGGATAGCACTGTATTTAATATCAGTTACACAGGATGTCCAGATTCGTTGTTGGTGCCTTTCTGGATTTACAATGATGGTC
>Ga0255779_1001914_pt1 | contig 22807 bp, 16 predicted proteins | sample 011ome_21_FD_179977 | JGI IMG/M metagenome (GOLD analysis project Ga0255779, IMG submission 179977) | Coastal salt marsh microbial communities from the Groves Creek Marsh, Skidaway Island, Georgia - 011508AT metaG (version 2) | ecosystem: Environmental > Aquatic > Marine > Intertidal zone > Salt...
TGTTCTTAAACGCAAAGAAAGTTTCCCGCGTGCGTTATTACGTGTGTGTATGTGTGATATGCCGGGGCAAAAGAGAGATATAATGAAGAGAAAAATGTCTGTGTTTGTGTGTCTCTCTTTCTCTCTTAGTATAGTACAAGGGCGCGGCAGCTTTAGGACGCGTGTAATTATTCCGATTCTGGTTCTGAATCTGAATCTGATTCTGAATCTGAATCTGATTCTGGCACGTGCAACTCTCCATCTTCGTATCGCCAACCAGGTGGAAGAGGACAGTTGTTGTCGAGGAGGTATTGTACACATTCGAGGTGGTTGTTCTTGCGCGCTCTTCGTACCGCCCTATAGTCCCACGGCGCTTTGGCGGTTTCGTGTAAGTATTTCAAACAGTCCAAGTGGCCGTACTCTGCCACACACTGACACGCATATGTGTTGAATTGATAATACTGGTACTTGCGCTCAACAAGATATTCAAGATATTCGAGTATGTGGAGATGGCCACTTGAGAGAACGCAATTGGCAGTCCAAGAACCCCAAGGCGCTTTCGCTTCTTCGTGTAAGTATTTGAAGCACTCTAGATGACCTCCTGTGGCAGCTTCTGCACACGCGCCCTCATCGATAGGACACTCATTTGCAACGCAATACTTTACCATTTCCAGATTACCTTGTCTTGCGGCCGCATTAATCGTCCCTACACCCCAGTCACAATTTTTCTCCTCTCTCGCCCACTTGAGCAACTCGAGTTTATTCGTTTTAGCAACTTTCCAGCAGAAAATAGTTTCATCGTACCAGACACCCGCACCCGTACACAACGATTTATGCTCCCACGCAAACTCCAACGTAGATATCGACGACATCTCTCCAATATTAAACCTCCTTTCCAAATCCCCCGCGCGAGTTGATCTCTTAATCAAAGCTCTCGTCTCCGTATTCACTCCATACAAGAATTTCACGTCAGTCCCATTCAATCTCGGAAGAATGTGTTTAAAACAAACATCGTCGTTCTTCACGATCAAATCCCACACATCTCTCTCCCCAATCCGTCTTTTCTGCGCTCTCGTCCTCACCCCAACGAGAGCAGTACACGCACTATGAGCAGAAGAAGACATGACGCGTGTGCGGGTCGTTTCAAAAGTGTCGTCTGATGAATCAATCGCTCCTTCTTCCTAACAACGCGCGAAAGAAATGTATTTCTTTTTCTTTTTTTGGAAAGGAGAAAAGCGACCGTTTCACGCGTCATTTTTTCCTCAAAAGAGACTCGCAGTAGTTTTCTTCTCGCGAGATTAAAGAGAGGAGGAGACCCTTTATTAAAACGCTTTGACGAACGAAGAACACAAAATCACGAACACGGAAACACCAGTTCTTCTCTCCGTGTGTTTGTTTCTCGCTTTTTCCACAACAAAAGGCTTTGCTTTTGAAACGACTGCTTTTGTTTTGCCGCTTTTGAGAGAGAGAGAGAAAATGAATCGATTCCCGAAGAGAGGACGGACACTTTTTCTCTTCGTTTTGCATCGCGTTGCCCTGCTCTTCGTGCTGATGATGACGACGACGACGATGAAAACGACGACGGCAACAACGAGAGAGAAGACCACCTCTTTAAAGAACAAAATCGCACTGAAGACGTTCTTTTCAAAGATTGATTTCGACAAGGACGGACAGCTGGACGCGGAAGAACTGAAAAAATACGTCGCCTCTGCAATCGGAGGAATAGAGTTCGACGAACAAAAAGAAATCGATTCCGCGTCTCATCAAACGATCGAAGAAATGGACGGGAAATTGGACTCCGACGAGACGATTTCCAACGCAGAGTTTGTGACGTTCATGGAGAAAAACGAAAACGTGGCGACGGCGAGAGACGTGAAGTTATGGGTGAAGTACGCGCTGAGGTTTCCGCAATACGCCGGGAGGTTCGAGGAGAACAGAATAACCATCGATGATTTTCCGTCGTTGATTATGAACGACGGGGAGTTGTTGAAGACGCACTTGTTCGTAGAGAACGAGTTGCACAAGGCGTCGATATCGAGGAATTTGAAACGGCAGATGTTACACTTGGGCGAGACGCCGTCGGTGCCGAAGAAAGCGATGGCGAAAGTTATCGTGCCGAGGAAAAAAACGAGCAAAGAGGACGGAGAATACGTGGTATCTATTAAATGGTTAGATCCGGATACGAGAGGGACGCCTCCGGCGCATTTGTTTGTCGTGAAGAGCGTGATCGTGACGCCGGGGCCGCTGGCGGTTGGCGATCGATCCGGTCAGTGGTGGCGTAAAGAAGATGAAGATATCGAAGTAAAAAGTAGAAGAGGTAGTAGTAATGAGAAAGAGTGGAGGATTGAAGAGGTCGTAGAATGGGGCGAAGAGAACGCTTTAATCGTTCGAAACTGTCCGAAAGGCGCGACGTTGAAATTTAAAGTCATCGCTTACGGCGCCTTTGGCGCGAGCAAAGCGGCGACGACGAACGAGGTAAAGATTCCATCGGGTAGAAGTTCCTCGTCGTCGTTAGGAGTAGGAAACGAGAATAGCAGCAATAAGTATAATAGCGGGGTGAATCGAGGAGGAAAAAATAATAATAATAATAATAACGCGGTGGTAGTCGAGGAACCGCCGCAAACGTTTTTGTCCATGTTTTGGAGCGCGATGGCTATTCTCGCATCCACGGGAGGGGTTTTCGTTCGATTGTATTACTTGGCGAAGAGTTGGAAGCAACGGAATGATTACAAATCCGACCCATTGGACGGGAGCGATGAAATAGTATTAGGGGGTGGAAACGATAATCCGAACAACGATTCGAGCGACGACGTGTCCATAGACGCCGCGGTTGGAATTGCCGCAAAATCGCCGCAAAAAGCCGTCTCGGCGTTAATTAAACGCGCTGAAAAGCAGTTGTTAGATTCCAGTCGCGATTTGATGGAGCCAGAAGCCGAACCGCCGTCACCAAAGTATGCCGCGAATACCAACGCGAATACGATGAATAATCGCGGCGGTAACGTAATAGGTGATGCCGCGATGTTGATTACGGAGGAAGACGAGAAAGTCAACAGAACGGCGACGCCACCACCGCGGTCGACATCTCCGCAATTGAACGTTGCAAACAGCGCGGAAACGACGACGCCATCGAAAGCGACGAAAAAAGTGAAACGAAACGGCTCCAGTTCGAGCTTGATGTCGGATAAGTCGTTAAACGCGGCTTCTCCCGCGAAAGCCGCTCTCAACGCCGCGGGTTTACAAACGGTAAGACCAACCGCCAGCGTCCAATCGCAAACGACCACCAGTACGACCATCAAAAAAGGCATCTGCGCCGACCCGTTTTGCTCGAAGAAAGTGAAAGGTCTCTTCAAATCTCCAAACGCGCATTATTGCGGATTTTGTCAACACAAGTTTTGCTTCTCGCACGTGGCCACGTCGCCGCACGGAGCGAGGGGCAAGTGCATGCCAGAATCCGAGTGCGTCTGTTTGAAATGTTTCAACGTGTTGGACGAGAGGAAGCAAAAGTCGCTGTTGAAGAATTCAGACGTGTTGCAAAAACCGGAGATTCTCGAGCAGATGGCGAGGAAAGAAAAAGCGGCGAAACGTTGGAAAATGATAAAGAACGTGGTGAAAGTAAGCCGCATGGCGGAAAAGCGAATGGAGTACACGCGATCGCGCGAATGAGCAGCAAATGTAATATCTAAGACGCATATAATACTAAATATACTTCTTGTTTTTTTTGATGATGATGATGATGTTTTACGGTACCATTATTATATTAAAACCTTCTTTCTCCTTCGTAAGTATTTTATGTGTGTCGTGTACTCCCTCTCTCTCCCTCTTTCTCTCTCTCTCTTTCTCTAAGTTGTCTATCTTGTTGGTGGTGGTGGTGGTGTTATTCAGTATATATTAGCTCTTTTCTTCGTCGTCGTCCATCTCTCTCTCGTCTTCTCCTCCTCTTTCTTCTTCTTCTTTGAATTCTTCTCGGTTTGGTTTTTACGCGTCCAACAACTCGTCGTCCTCGTCCGGCAGCGGCTGCGCCGCCGCATCCGCCAACTCCTTCTCGTACTGCGCAACTTCCGCCATGTCCACCTTCACCTCCGGCGGCGCGAGCGCCGGACTCTCCGTAAACACCAACTGCGGGTTCCCCGCCAACTTTCTCGCCAAGTACAAAAACGGCTTCTCAAAGTTATAATTCGACTTCGCGGACAACTCGTAATACTGCAAATTCTTCTTGCGATGAAACGTGATCGTTTTCGCTCTCACTTGACGGTTTCTCACGTCTACTTTATTCCCGCACAAAACAATCGGAATATCTTCGCACACGCGCGTAATATCTCGGTGCCACGTCGGTACGTTCTTATACGTCGTCCTCGACGTCACGTCGAACATGATAATCGCGCACTGCCCGTGGATGTAATACCCGTCTCGCAAGCCGCCGAATTTCTCCTGCCCGGCGGTATCCCAACAATCGAACCGAATCGGGCCGCAATTGGTGTTGAAATCGAGCGGGTGCACCGCGACCCCTACCGTGGGGAGGTATTTTTTCTCGAACTCGCCGGTTAAGTGGCGTTTCACGAATGTCGTTTTACCTATTATTGTTTTTCGTTTTAAGATTTTTAGTCGTGTATTTTGAGAAAACATCGGTGTTTTTTAGTAAAGAACGAACGTAAGCGAAAGAGATTTGTTCAAGTCAGAGAGTCATCATCTTTTCGTTTCCCAAACGTCGTAACGATTCGTTCTCGTCGTCAAAATCACGAAATCACGACACGAAAGAAACCACGCGCTCGCTTCAGTCGTGCCACGCGTCGATCTCGAGAGCTCTTCGTTTCCTTTCGCTCCTGAATGAAGAAGAAACAACCCGCCGACGACATCGTGATGATGATCGGTTCCAAATTTGCGCACAAAACGGGCACATAAATATGTATGCATAAAAGACACGCAGACGCAGACGCATGCGCACGCAGTAATAAAAACAGAGAGAAAGAGCGCACCTGTGCCGCCGTCGCCGACTAAGACGAGTTTAAACGTTGGGACTTCAGCCATGATGATGAATTTATATATGAGTGATTTGAGTTGCTTTTCAAAACAAAAATGTGGCGAGTTTTACATTTTATAGCAGTTTTCGTCTCTCTTAAAGCAGTGTAATAGTAAACGTATGTATTTTTGTCTCTCTCTCTTTCTCTCTCTCTCTCTCTCTTCGTGCGTGTTTATGAGGTGCGTAAAGTTCCGTCTTCGTCAATTCGCCAACCATATGGTAATGGACAGTCGTTGTCGAGGAGGTATTGTACACATTCGGTTTGGTTGTTCTCGTGCGCTCCTTCTAGGGCGTACTCGTCCCAAGGCGTTTTGGCGGTTTCGTGTAAGTACTTCAAACAGTCCAAGTGACCGTTCTCAGCTGCCAACCCACACGCATACTCGTCAAATTGATCATACTTACGCTCAACAAGATATTCGAGTATGTGAAGATGACCATTAAAAGCCGCCCTTGAGGCAGTTTTCTCATCCCAAGGCGCTTTGACTTCTTCGTGTAAGTATTTGAGTACCTCGAGATGACCGCCACCGGCAGCGCATGTACACGTATACTCATAGATAGGACACTCATTTGCCACGCAATACTTTACCATTTCCAGATTACCTTGATATGCGGCCGCATCAATCGTCCTATCACCCCACTTACACTTTTTCTCCTCTCGCGCCCACTTGAGTAACTCGAGTTTATTCGTTTGAGCAACTTTCCAGCAGAAATATGTTTCGTCCCACCAAATCGGCCACAACGATTTATTCTCCCACGCTACTTCCAAAGTCGATATCGACAACATCTCCTTCACTTTAAACTTCTCTTTCAAATCATTCGCGCGAGTTGATCTCTTAATCAAAGCTCTCGTCTCCGTATTCACCCCGTACAAGAATTTCACATCGTTCAAATCCAATCTCGGAAGAATGTGTTTGAAACAAATATCGTCCCACTTCACGACCACATCCCACAAAGAATCTCGCGCCCCCGTCGTCCAGAAAATCATTTCGTTGCGTTTACCTTTATCCTCCCAACTCCGAGTGTTCGAAGAAAGCGCGAAGAAGAAACAACAACGAGAGAGAGATACAAAAAAGAGCGAGACGAGGATGATGATGAGAGAGGCACATGTGATTTTCTTTTTTTCTTCTCTCACACACGACAAGACGTTTGAAGAAATGTGCAAAATTTGCAAAACCCTAAATAGAAAAGAAAAGCGGTGAGCAGCCACTCGTTTTTTTTTGGATAGTTTTGTTCCAAATTTGCCCAAAAAGAGAGGCGAAAAAAGAGATATTCGAGAGAAAGATTAGTCGAATAACTCGAAACATTATACACACACACAAAACGCTCGTTTAAGAAGAGAAAGAGAGAAAAAGAGAGAAAGAGAAAGAGAAGAGCGTGAGGGATGATTGCGTCGTCGTCGTCGTCGTCTTTGTGTTGTGTGCGCTCGTCTTCGAAGACGAATATTAGTAATGTTCCATCGTCGTCGTCGTTCCAACATCGACGACGAACGATGATGACGCTCAAAAGTAACAAGTGCGGGAACGCTTTGCCTCCGAAGAAGAAGAGTAACAATCTCGCGATGAAATCAACCGCGACGGATTCCGAGGAATTGTCCTCGTCGGACGCGGAAATCTTGGCGCAAATTGCCGCCATTAAAGCGGAAAACGAAGCTTTGAAACGCGATTTGCAAGCCAAAGTCTCCACGGTGAAGAAGACGAAGAGTGCGAATACTACTACTACGAATAAAACGAGCGGCGGTAACAACGGGAAAAGTAGGGCTACCGCTGCCACCGAGAAGGAGAGTAAAACGACGACGAGTGAAAAAGGAGGGAAAGTTGAACCAGCGTTCGCCGGGGAGTTGCCGGATGTGTACGTCGGGGGCGATTCGGAGTATACGGTGGAGAACGCGGCGAAGGAAGCCGCCGCAGCAGCAGCAGCTTCTTCTTCGTCGTCGTCGACGGCGACTGAAAAGAGTACCCCCGCGCCACCGACCTCCTCCTCATCTGCTTCTTCTGGGTCTTCAACGTCTCTGTTAACGCCAGGTTTTGAAATCGATCCGATCGTGAAATCGGAATCGCCGAAAAATATCGTTTTTGTCACCTCTGAAGTCGCGCCGTGGTCGAAAACGGGCGGTTTAGCGGACGTTTGCGGGTCGTTGCCGCAAGCGCTGGTGGCGAGAGGCCACCGCGTGATGGTTATCGCTCCGAGATATTTGAACGGAACGAAAAGCGATAAATTATACGAAGGCGCGTTCGATACGTGCGTGAAATCAAAGTTAGGATGTTTCGAAGGGTTGCAAGAGGTTGGGTATTTCCACCAGATCAAAAACGGCGTCGATTACGTGTTCGTGGACCATCCTTCGTACCATCGGGCGGGATCGTTATACTCTGACGTGACCAATAAAACCTACGGCGATAACCAGTTTAGATATACTTTGTTGGCACACGCCGCGTGCGAAGCGCCTTTGGTGTTGCCGTTCGAGAACACCGGCGGGAGATACGGCGACGACGTCGTTTTCGTCGCCAACGATTGGCACGCCGGTTTGGTACCGCTTTTAGTCGCCTCGAAATATAGACCGCACAACGTCTACGGCAACGCGAGAACCATCTGCGCTATTCACAATATCGCGCACCAAGGCGTGGAACCAAACACGACGTTCCCAAACTTAGGCGTTCCCGGAGAATGGTACAGCGCTTTAGAGTACCAATACCCAGAATGGATGCGAGCGCACGAGTTGGACGAAGGCAAAGTCGTGAACATTTTGAAAGGCGCGATTGCAACGTCCGATCGCGTTTTAACCGTTTCGGAAGGGTACGCGTACGAAATTACCACTCCGGAAGGAGGTAAAGGTTTGGAAGGTTTGTTGGCGGCGCGATCGCACCGATTAAACGGCGTCGCGAACGGCATCGACTTGGAAGAGTGGAACCCGAGCGACGATAAAGATTGCGCGGCTCCGTATTCCATCTTGGATTTCAGCGGTAAATTGGAGTGTAAAAGAGCGTTGCAACGAGAGATGGGTTTGCCGGAAAGAGACGACGTCCCGGTCCTCGGCTTCATCGGTCGATTGGATTGGCAAAAAGGTCCGGATCTCATTCGCGACGCGTTAGGGGCGTTGATGAATGAAGATTGTCAAGTCATCATGCTTGGCTCTGGTTTAACCGAATTGGAAGAGTGGATGAAATGGGCGGAAGGGCAGTACCCGGACCGATTCCGAGGGTGGGTTGGATTCTCCATCCCCATGGCGCACAGAATTACCGCCGGCGTGGACATTTTCTTGATGCCCTCGCGATTCGAACCGTGCGGTTTGAACCAGTTGTATTCCATGCGATACGGTACGTTACCGGTCGCGCACGCCACGGGAGGTTTAAGAGACACCATCAAACAACACAATCCGTTCGCGGATATCTCGAAACCAGAAGAAGTTGGTGAAGTCGGTACCGGATGGTTGTTCGATAACATGTCCACGCAAGATTTCATCGAAGCGACGAAGTGGTCTATTCACGTGTTCAAAGAAAAGAAGGACGTTTGGAGAGCTATGCAAGTCCAAGCGATGACGCAAGACTTGAGTTGGAACAAGAAAGCGGCGGAATGGGAACAAATCTTCGATTGGGCGAAGGTTGACCCGCCTCATTGCACTTAAACGAAATCGAGACGAAAATAATGTAAAGAGAAGAGAAAAAAAAGAAGAGAGCGAACGACGGCACACGCAACATTTATAATATATCAAAAATCAAAAGAAGAAGATTTAAGAGAATTTAGAAGAGAAGAAGCTATACTACTAGTACTTTGTAATTTTCATTTTCATTTTCATCATATCTTCGTTTATATTTTACTCACGCCTGGCCTTAATTCTACGCCTGTTCCGTCTTTATTGGCGACTAAGTCCCAAATCGACGCGCCGCCTTCCAACACGCAATCGCGTTCGAACTCGGGTTCTTTATTGTACACAATTTTGGCGGTTTCGATGAGTACCGCCGCGGTTAACCCCCAACACACGCTCGTCTTCTTCTTCTTCTTCTCGCTATTATTATTATTATTATTACTACTTCTACTACTCTCTTTACTACTCTCTTTTCCTTCTTTTCCTACAAAAATCATCTCCTCCTCGTCCACTCGAAACGAGTGCACTCGTATCGCGCACGGCGCGTTTTTCCACGCGTGATCGTTAAACGTGTGTCTCTCGTCCTCCCGCAAAAACTGATCCAACCGCACAGAAAACGTCCTCTCCACCTCCGAAGGTTGATTCCTCAACCAATCCATCTTCGAAAAGTTCCTCACATCCGTCACCGCGCACACGACTGGTCGAACGCTTATCAACCCCGCGCTTAGGATTGGCGGTAACACCGTCAACACTTTCACGTGGTTTCTGTTCAACCCAATCTCCTCTTTCGCTTCTCTCAACGCGCATTCGATATCGTCGCCTAAATCTTCGTCGTCTAACTTGCCTCCCGGGAACGCGACCTGACCGGCGTGCGAGTTCATATCCGCGCTTCGTTTCGTCAATACCACGTGTATCTCTTCTCGCGTATTCTCAAACAAAAGCACTAACACCGCCGCTCGTTTTTTAAAAATCGGTTCAGTCGATGATGCTGATGATGATGATGTCACCATCGTTCGATGAGTAATATTCGAAGAGGCGATGCTCTCGTTCGTGTTGTTCTTATTGTTCTTGTTATTATTATCTAACAACCTCTTTCTCGCGACATCTCCAATCCTTCCGTACCTTCGAGAAGAATCATCATCTTTTGACGTCGTCATGGTATTATTACGTAACGACGAAAAACGACGAGACCAAAAACAACTTCTTCTCTCTGCTCTTCTTCTTCGTGAAACAACGCGTCGTGTTATGCTCGTTAAAAAAGACCCCCTCGCGAACATGCACACCACACGTAATAAAATCACCTAAAAACACACAACTGTAATAAAGTTTTTTCTACGAGCAGCAGCAGCGACAGAGAAGAGAGATTTTCTTGAGAGAAGCGAGAAAAATTTAATTGTCCGCAAACAAAAAAAAAAAAAAAAAAAAAAGAGCGAGAGAGATCTCAAAAAACGTGTGACTCTCCTCTTTTTCGTCCTCCTCTCGGTTTCGCTCTCCGCCACAAATTAATAAATCTTCTCGTGCCATTTAATAACGAACACTTCTGGGGACTCTTCTTAAAAAATTCGAAACTCCATTAGTAGTGCGAGAAAAACGTTTTCGTGTCTCTTAAGAAACTTTGCTCTCGTTGCAACGCTCGTATTTAATAACTTTGAAAGAGAGAGCGAGAGAGACAGAGAGAAATAATACTCCACGTAACAGTTTCGATATGACGACGATGACGTGTTGCTCGTCGTACTCTTCTTCGTCCTCCAGCGCGTGCGCGAGTAACAACGCGAAGAAGAGTGTAAGAAAGAATGGAAAAAAAAAGATTACTCATTTTCCGATCTCTTCTCCAATTCGCGCGCAATCTTCATCCTCACCATCGGGAACGTCTTCCTCTTCGAACGATGCCAAAAACGTCTCCTCGGGGAACAAGAAGACGAAGAACAACACGAACAACAAAAATACGAAACCTGCCCCGCGGAGAAAAACTGCGAAATCATCCACGACAGACAGCGATGCTTCTGATTTTGATGTGGGAAAAGAGAAGGAAAAATTGAAAGGCGAAGCGTTAAAAGCGGCTTCAGATGCTATTTCGTTACTCCAATCCTACGAGCAAATGCAATTCCTCTGCAATACAAAAGAAGACAAAGATGTGAAAGAGTTTACGGTACCGTCGACGCCGGTGTGCGGGGCGCCGGTGAAAATTTTCCTGGACGCTTCAAAGTCTTCGTCTTTACGAGAAAATTCAAAGACGTGGGAGGAAGGCGTGACGTGTACGGTTGGGTTTAACGAGTGGCAGTTCGGTGAAGCCGTGGACGTGGAGATGACGCAAATTCCAGAAACGAGTTGGTTCGAGTGCACGTTGCCGGGAGGGGAATTGAGCGCGGAGGCGTTTGAAATCGAGTACGTCTTCAAGACGAAAAGCGGAGACGCGTACGAGAACAATAACGAACAGAATTTTACCAAAGAGACGATGTTTCCGAGGAAAACGAAAAAAGAGTTGCTCGAAGAGGAGGAATTAAAAAGAACGGATAAAGAGGACGAACAAAACGCGGCGGAGATTATTTCTCGAATTCAAACGTCCATCGAAGAGAGACAGGAGAAGAGTTTTACGAAATTTGAAAAGTACGAGAGAACGATTTTCGAGACCGAATCCGGGGAGAAGTTGACGCAAGGGTACGCGACGAAACAGAAAATCGCGTGGAACAAAGCGCAAAATCCAATCGGTGGTTTTGCGTGTTCTTCGTTGAAAGCGCACTGCGGTTTCTCAAACTGGATGAACGGCGTCGAGCAAGTCCAAGAGATGACGCCGATCGCGCCCTCGGAAAAGTTTCCCGCGGACGAACAAAATTGTTGGTTTGAATTTATCGTCCAAGTGCCGAAATTCGCGACGTCGGTTGAATTCGTCGTTTCCGATGCGGACGAAGTATCCTGGGATAACAACGAAAGCAACGATTACGTCGTCGCCGTGGAAAACGCGAACGAAGCCGAAGATTGGTTGAAAATGCAAACCATGCTCGCCGCGGAGTTGAAACAAAAAAGGAAACAGGCGAAAATTGACGAAGAAATCGCGAGAGTGAAAGCAGAGGAAGAGCGTTTACAATTGAAAGCCGCCGCGGTAGAAATCTCTTTGAAACAGCAAAGACACATCATCACGTGCGAACCGCTCACGCCGCAAGCCGGTCAAAAGTGCACGGTGAGATACAACAAGAACAACACCAACTTATCGTTCGCGGAAGATGTTTACTTAACTGGCGGTTTCAACCGATGGAAACACGCAAATAACTTACCCGAACCGTTAAAGATGCACAAACCGGTAAACCCAGAAACTGATCCGTTTTATACGATTGAAATCGACGTTCCGAGCGACGCTTGGATGTGTGATTTCGTCTTCTCCTCCGGCGTCGGCGAAGGCGCGCAATACGACAACAGAGGTGGCAAAGATTACCATTTACCGACCAACGGGTCAACGGAAAAAGCGCCGCCGTTGCACATCATCAACATCGCGGTCGAAATGGCCCCTATTGCAAAAGTTGGCGGTTTAGCGGACGTGGTGACCAGTTTATCGAGAGCGATTTCGGATTTTGGACACCACGTGGAAATCATTTTGCCGATGTATTCCTTCTTCAACTCGAGTCCTTTATTAGGCGCGAGGGAGTTTGAAACAAATTTTGATTTCGGAGGGTGTGGGATCACCGTCACGAAATGTCGCGTCGAAGGTGTGATGGTGTTTTTCGTGGAACCGAGCAACGGGATGTTTGCGCGCGACGCCGTGTACGGGTGGAACGACGACGCCAGCAGATTTAACTTTTTCTGCAACGCCGCGTTGGAATTTTTGTTGAAAACTGGAAGACAACCGGACATTTTGCATTGCCACGATTGGTCCACCGCGGAAGTCGCGCGAGCGCACTGGGAGAATTACCACCACAACGGCTTATGGAAGCCGAAAGTGGCGTTTACCATTCACAACATGAACTACGGCCAAGCGAAATTAGGCGAAGCCGCGTTCCATTCGCAAATGACCACGACGGTGTCCCCGTCCTACGCCGGCGAAGTCTCCGGCCACCCGGCGGTATCTGGAAACCTCCACAAATTCCACGGCGTGAGAAACGGCATCGACCCGGAAATTTGGAACCCGGCGACGGATAACTTCATCCCGATGAAATACGACGCCGATAGCGTCGTCAAAGGTAAAAAAGCAGCTCGAGACGAATTGCGCAGTCGACTCGGCTTAACCGGTTACGGCGATAAACCAGTCGTCGGCGTCATCTCGCGTCTCACCGCGCAAAAAGGCATCCATTTAATCAAACACGCCGCGCATCACACGTTATCGAGAGGCGGTCAATTCGTCTTGCTCGGCTCCGCTCCGGACCCGAAAGTCCAAGCCGATTTCAACGGTTTAGGCGCGCAACTCGGCGGCGAAGACGCTGGATTCTTCTTCGCATTCGACGAAACGCTCTCGCGATTAATGTACGCTGGCTGCGACGTCATCGTCGTCCCGTCTATGTTTGAACCGTGCGGCTTGACCCAAATGACCGCCATGCGGTACGGCACCGTCCCGTGCGTTCGCGCCACGGGCGGTTTACGAGACACCGTCTTTGACGTCGACACGGACAAAGCCAGAGCGGCGTGGGAAATCAACGCAAGCACGAACTGGGAACTCGACGGCGAAAACGGCGACTGTACCAACGGCTTCTCCTTCGAAGGTACCTCGGAGGGTGATTTAGACTACGCTTTGGATAGATGCATCGACGCGTTTTGGAACGACACGAAATGGTTTCGCTCTTTACAAGCGAGAGTCATGCGACAAGATTGGACCTGGAATAAACCCGCGCTCGAATACATCGACTTGTATTACCAGAGCATCGGGAAATAATATAAGTAATAAATAATAATACTAATAATACTATTAGAAGCAGCAGAAAAGAAGAAGCTTTTTGATGACGACGCGACATAAGAGAGACGAGAAGAGATCGCGGAACCAATACGGGATCAAAACGTACTAAAGATGTAGCTCCGCGAGCGTTTTATTTTAATGAATAATAAAGCAATACTATACTCCTCGTACGAAGAAGAAAAACAACACCACTTCCAGAAAAAGCAAACTCTGTACACCACGTGAGAGAGAGAGAGAGAGAATAAAGAGAGAGATGAGACTGTTTCCCTCGCGCGTCTCGTCGTCTCGACGTCTTCCTCCTTTTCCTCCTTTTGCGTAGACACGTGAGAGAAAAACGCTTCAGAATTTCTCACCTCTCGTCTCTCTTTTACATCTGTTTTTATCGCATCTTCTCTCCTTTCAGACGGAACACAATGAGCAGCAGTAGCAGTACTGTTGGTATATTGAGTAATAGTAGCGGTTTTGTGGGTTGTTGTCGTTGTTTCTCGACGAGTGCGAAAAGTCGACGGAGACATGTAAGACGACCAACGGGGAAAATCTACGGCGACGTGTCCCGCTCGTGGACGTCGCGAAAATCCCTCCGCATGCCTTTAAAAGACTGGAAAAAAGATGAAAACGAAGCAAAGTCGTTCGCGAGTTACGTTTCGGACGGATCTCGAATTCTTTCGGTCACTTTTCCGGACGAAAACAGACGGACAAGAATCGATGAAAACACCTGGAAGGTGGAGCTTTTACCGTTCGATTTTCTGGGCAACAAAGTCGTCGTGAGAACGACGATCGCGTTAATTCCAAATCGAACGGATAAATCAATCAGTATAAACGCGAAAAAGCTCGAGTTTGAAGGCATGCCGAAAGAATTCAATTTAGACGAGACGGTGACGTTGAAAATGGAAGGGAAGTTAGGCGAAGAGAGAAGCTTTCGAAAGAGGCGGAGGAACGATTCAGACGAAGAGGTTGGAGGAGACGAAGAGGAAGAGGAACACGGAGAGGACGATAAAAACGACGATATGAAAAGAGCGGTTCGAGGCGACGTGGTCATGACCCTCGACGCGTCCGTGAACGACTTCGTCGCTTTAGTCCCGGGTTTAGACGACGTCGTCAACGCCATCAACGACGCGGTTTTAGCAAACTTACAAGGCGCCATCGAGAAAAATTTAATCGCGGAATACGAGCGCTGGCGAAACGAAGAAGTCGCGGGAGAAGAAGAAGTGAAAGAAGACGAACGAAAACGAGAGAGAACTTTATACAGAGGGAACGGCGCGCCCGTAGGTGTCGTGCCGAAACGCGTCGCCAGGTTTTAGAACGCCTTAAAGTAGCCAAGTAGGGTTTAACACCCTAAATAATACACGAAACGCCTTCTGTCCATTTTGGTCTGAGCCGCCATAAAAAGCGCTCGTCTCACGCGCTTCGCATCGAGAGATATGAGCACGCGCGGTCGTCGCAACGGCGGAGAAGACGCGACAGAAGAGTGCGTGATAATTGCCTCCGCTTTATCCTCCGAAAATGTATCCTCTTCGTCGTCGTCTTCTTTACTCGCGTTGAGTTTACCGCATTTCCACATCGTTCGCCGCTGGAAATCTTGCGCGGGAACGCACCAAAGTCCTCGCTCGGTGGACCCGTGCGGGACGCGATTTCTGTTCCAAATTGTGCGGGAAAAGAACGCGGTAGACGTGTACGACTGTCCAGGAGGGAAAGGAGGATCAATAAGTGTTAAAGATCAGAAGATAAAACGGTTCTTGTTCAACGAAAAACCGACGAGCGTGTGCTCGAGCACCTGTGGCAGTTTGGTAGCGGTTGGATTTGAATCCGGGGACGTGTCGATGTATGAACGAACGACGGGGAAAATGCGTGGGAAATTTACGGCACATTTTAAACGCGTGGTGAAGATGCAGTTTACCAGCGACGGGTCGAGTTTAATCACGTGCTCGGAAGATACCGCGGTGAGCGCGTGGAGCGTTTGCGAAGCGTTGAAGAACAACGATACTTTGAATAACATTAATGCGTCTTCGTCGTTTACGTCGTCTTCATCGTTGGAACCGATGAAGAGTTGGACCAGTCACCAGCTTCAAGTGACGGACGTGTGTTGTTCGAAAAGCGCAGGAGCTGGGGCGGATTTAGTCGCGAGTTGTTCAATCGATCGAACCGCGAGAGTGTTTTCGATGACGCACGGAACCGGGAGCGAGTGTTTAGCGACGTTTGGTTTGCCGAAAGCGTTGACGGCGATATGCATGGACGGAGAAGATCGATGCATATTCGTAGGAAGTTGCGACGGGGAGATTTACGAGATGAACATCAACGGAGCGCCGGTGGTAGAAATGGGAGGGGGAGGAGGAAGAGGCGGAGGACATTTACACGACGTCGAAAGCGACGATTCAGACGACGACGACCGAGGAGGAGAAGAAGAAGTTAAAGAAGAAGAAGAAGAAGATAAAGAAAAGGGCAACAACAACAATAGAAAACGAAGGAGAAGGAAGAACAAAAACGAATCGTTCACGACCTACCGCGGCCACGACCGCGCCATCGTCTCTTTACACTGCACGTCGAACGGGCACCATTTGCTCTCCACCTCGGAAGACGGCACCTGCCGTCTGTGGGATCGCGCGAGCGGCAAGTGCATCAAGACGGTGAAACACCCTCGCGGCGGCGACGCGCCCATCGCGAGCGCCTGCTTGGCGATTCGGAGCCACGTGGAAAAAGTCATCGTCAACGTCGGAGGATCATCGTCGAATAACAACAACGCTCAAGAAGCGACGATAACAGCGGCAGCACGGTACCAAAAATCTTCCTCCAACCGGCAACCACCAGATGTACCCCTCGGCACGTTCGAACGCTACGGTACAAAAGGAGGAGGAGGAGGAGAAGGAGGATCTAGCAATCCCTGGGACGGGCCGTTGGTTTCGTTATAATAGCGGATTGAAAAAATTGGAACGTAACGATCCTTTCGAAAAAGAAAAGAAGGGAGCAATAACGAATAGTACCTAGGTAGTGTCTTCTCGAAATGAACACTAATCGCATATCATCATCATCATCAATTCTTCGCTCCGTTGCTTCTCATACATCTGAAACCCTAAGCACGTCCCTCTAAAATTCGCTTCTCTCTCTTCTCTCTTCACTTTCGAACGCGCGCAATACTTTGCGACGACGACGATAAGAGAGTAATACATTTGAGACCAAAAGCTTTAAAAAGATGAAGAGTAACACCTCGAGTAAAAAGAAACCCTTTAAGCTCGGTTCCAAAGCAAGGAAAGCTTTGAAAGCCGCGCAAAAGTCAAGAGCATCCGGCGGCGAATGCATCGAAGAAAAGCAAACGAAAAGCTTCCGTTACGACGAAGAGAAAGACGAAGAATTGAAACGATTGAGAGCGCTCTACGCCTCCGGAGCGGTCGGGGAAAAGGACGAGGGGAACACTGAGTGCAACAATTGGCGCGCGATCGACGTAAACTCGCAATTTTTAGTCGGAAGTTCCGAGGAAGGATTCGTGAGTCTCGAAGTGCTTTCAACCGAGAAAGAAGGAGAGAAAGACGACGCGAAGACGAAGAAGACGAAGAATGAGACAGCGAAGAAGAGCGCGAGCAAAAACGACAACAACGACGACGGGAGCATCACCGTCCGAGAAAAAGAAAAAGAAAAAGAAAAAGAAGATGGAAAAGAAAAGAAGGAAGCGACAAAATCAAAGGCGTCGAACGCGAAAGAGGCGAGAATATTGAAGCGCAAGAAACGGTGGAAGGAGAAGGTGGAAGAGGCGAAGAAGAGGAAGAGGAATGAAAAGGACGAGGCAAAACGTGGCGACGGTGAAACGGCGGGTGGTGGTGGTAGTGACTATGAAAACGAGGACGACGATTTGTTAGGCGATGAAGAAGACGTCGCCGCGTGGGCGCAGTACGATTTGCACCCTCTTTTGCTCAAAGCTATTCGGAAGCTTCGGTTTACTTCGCCGACGCCGATTCAAGAGAAAGTTTTGCACCCGGCGATTAAAGGAAGGATGGATATCGTCGGCGCGGCGGAAACCGGGAGCGGGAAAACGTTGGCGTTTGGTTTGCCCATTTTACAACGGTTGATGCAAGATAAAGAGGAAGAGAAATGGTACGAAGAATACGCGGACGAGGAGAAACCGGGGAAAGGGAAGAAACATTTGCGAGCGTTGATAGTGACGCCGACGAGAGAGTTGGCGTTGCAAGTGGCGAAGATGTTAGCTGACGTCGCGATATACACGGGCATTCAAATAGCGGCGATCGTAGGAGGGATGTCCAAGCAGAAACAAGAGAGAGTGTTGAAGAAACAGCCGGAGATTATCGTCGCGACGCCGGGGCGGCTGTGGGAGTTGATTCGCGACGGAGAGAAACATTTGACGAGTTTGGAGCGGTTGACGTTTTTGACTCTAGACGAGGCGGATAGGATGGTAGAGAGAGGTCACTTTAAGGAGCTCGAGAGCGTGATTAAATCGATTCCGGAACCGCCAGAGACGAGGAGGATCGCGCGGTCCGCAAAGTTGACGAAACGGAAACAACCGATGATGGCGGCGACGAAAGTTAGCAATGATAGTAAAACGAAGAAAGGAGAAGAAGAAGAAGAAAATGAAGAAAAAAATGATGAAGAAAATGAACCAGCGGCGGATAATCGAATCATGGCGCGAGATCGTCAGACGTTTGTCTTTTCCGCGACGCTTACCGTTCCGGATGAAGTCAAATACAAACTCGATCGGAAGAAACCGCAAGCGTCGTCCAAGAAAGTGAACAACGGTAAAAAGAAGGACGGCGGCGGCGGCAGCGGCGTCGAGAACAACAACGGGAAGGATGAAACCGCGTATCGCTTGGAACCACCGAAAGAGTTAGCGTCGACGAACACGATGGGTAATCTCATGAAAATGGTTCCATTTTACGGCCGCGTCAAGCTTTGCGACGTGAGCGACTCGGTGACGAAAAAGAAGAAAGACAACAACCCCGATGAATCATCATCAAAAGCGGCGATAACATCAACAACGAAAGTGGCATCTAAAGTGCACGAATCTGCGTTAGAGTGTACGGACGACGAGCGCGACGCGTTGACTTTATACCTTCTCTCCGCGCACGCCGGAAAACCATCGATTGTGTTTGTCAACGCTATCTCATCCTTACGCCGCTTAACGGCGCTTTTAAAACTCATGAAAGTCAACGCGGTTGGTTTACACGCTGGAATGCAACAACGCGCTCGCTTGAAAGCGTTGGACCGATTCAAAGGTAATAAGGCGTCCGCTCTAATCGCCACGGATGTCGCCGCGAGAGGTTTAGACATTAAAGGCGTCGAATTGGTCGTGCACTACCAAGTGCCTCGCCAAGCGGACGCCTACGTGCACAGATGCGGACGAACCGGTCGCGCGAATCTATCGGGCGTTTCCGTAGCTTTAGTCACGCCAAAAGAACGCTCGCGGTACCTCGCCATGCTCGCCGCCATGGGTCGCGAGAGAGGCTTTCGATTACCGCCGTTTCCGGTGGCGGAAGAAACCGTTCGCGAGGCGACGAAGAGAGTACAATTGGCGAAAAGATTAGACGCTATCGTTCACAAAAACGAGAAGAAGCGCGCGGATAAAGCGTGGAAGAAAAGAACGGCCGAGGCCATGGACCTCGGTCTCGACGCAGACGACGATTCCGATTTCGACAAAAATTCCGATTCCGACGACCAGGACGTGATGCACTTTTCCGATAACGAAGACGGCGTCCAAGTCATCGAGGATTTCGAATCCTACGGGAAACATAAAATGAAGAAAGAGTTGACGCAAAAGAAACTGGAACGAGAGGCCGAACTTAGAAACGTGACGAAACGGGAGATTTCGTTGCGGAACGAGCTCGACCGGCTGTTGAAAACGCCTTTAGGCGCAAAGCGACAGTCCGCGCTCACGTCCCAAAAGTTCCCGACGCGAGAAGGCGGGAAACAGTTCGAGAAGACGAAGAAAATGTCCTCCTCTTTCGCCTCCGCGTTGGATGTCATTGGACTCGCGAAGGAGAGCAGTGCAGTTGGACCGGCGTCGGCGGGTGCAGTCGCCGGCGGCGCCACGGGCGCGAGGCGGATGCGAAGGATGTGAGACTTTGACGAGATACTCGAGATCGAGAAGAAAACGTAACGATACTACGCGATGACGATACTTTTAAAAATGCGTAGCATTCGACCACCACCACCACTTTAAAACTCACTTTGTTCTCATCGTCGTCGTCATCGCAAAACGATCAGAGAAGTAGTGCAAAACTGCTTTCGACATCATTCGTTCGCGTCGTCGAACGCTTTCGAGGATTTTTCTCATCTTTTCTTTCCTCGCTTTCAAAACCATCGAATCATCACAAAACGTGCGTTTACACGCCATGAACGAAACCGAAAACGACGCAACAGATGATCCGGAAAGCGCGTGTTATCGAACCAGGACGACGGAATCGACGAGCTCGTCCGTGAAATGCGTGGACGTGTGCGTGGAATTCGAAAACGACGACACGAAAACGTCAAATCGCGTCTGTCGCTCCTCCCCGATTTTAGAATCGAGCGCGTCCGAAAACGCCTGCGAACGGGCGTGTTTAGACGCGTATTACCACTCCACGTCGTTAAAATTCCACGCGAACGAACAGAAAATGAAAGACTACGAGCGTTTGAGAAACGAGACGTGCAAAAAAGAGTGCTCGCGCGCGTTTTTCTCCGCGCAGCAGCAGCGTTCGGGACACGAAGCGACAGAGGACTAGATGCTTTTAATTGTATATCAAATGTACATCACGCTCGACTATGAAGATGCGCGCGCATTCTCTCCCTCTCTCTTTCTCTGCTAAAATACCGCTATTGTTATAGTATTTATTATTCCTCTAAGTTGATGCTCGAGCCAAACTTCCCGTATAAGTGTCCTTTCAATTGTTCCATCGCTCGCTCGACGCTCGTCAGTTCCTCCTTGTTCTCTTCGATTGATTTCGTCTCATTTTCGATCTTAGTTTGCAACATTTCCTCCGCTTTTAATTTCTCGGTTTCGAAAAAGCACTCGCCTAAGACGAGGTCACATTTTGAGTCGTCGTCTGCGAAGGTGATTTCGGATTCCGCTTCTTCGGTGTCCTCCAATTGTTTCTGTTTAAAGTGTGAATATAAAAGTCAACATTAAAGAAATGTGTGTTTATACCTCTCGGGAAGCAATCATCGCGCGTAACTCGTGCGTGCGGTTGTTTAAGCGGCCAAACGCGCATATGCGCTGTTGGTCTTCCCAGTTGACCTCGACGTCGTGTTTTGTGGGCGGTTTTGAAGTCGTCGTCGGTTCGGTCGTGGTCATTTGTATTCGTATTCGTTGCTTTTGTGCTTCTGAGGAAAAACGAGAAGAGGAGGAAAAGAAAGACCGCTTCAAAACCCTAAATTATGAGCTTTTTAGTATGAGTACTAAACCCTAACAGCACTGTTTTGCAAAGAGAAAAGTAAGAGCGAATTTTGCGACATCCGCTGGGCAATGCCCGCGCAGGTTCAAATCCTGTTCGTAGCGATACATCTATTATTAGCTACGATGTCCGAGTGGTTAAGGAGGCGGACTTGAATTCAATCATCGTACATTCTCTTTTTTTTTGTATGCGTGTATGTTGTGTGACTTCTATGGTGTATTCTATTTGTTTTCTCTTTACGATTGCGCCGGTTGCGTCCAGTTCTTTTTGCTGCTCTCGTTATCGTCGACGATGACTTCTCGGTGCGACGACCAGACCAACTGTATGGCTTCTTTTGTGCCGATTCCACCGGCGCGAGGGTCACCAGCCGGGCCAAACCAGTGGTTTTGCGGCGCACCCGTCGTTCGCGCTCGGTTCCCGACGTAGGTGGTGCCGTTGACGGTTTCCGATAACACTTTTCTTCGGAAATCGACGTCGTTGCTCACGATGGCCGCGGTTAAATGATTTTCCATCTTTTCCATGGCTTTTAACACGTCTGGTAAGGTTGAATCGTCGTATTCGACGACGATTTGGAACGGACCAAAGATTTCCGTCGTGACCAACTCGAAGTTGTCTCTGGTTTTCAACATTTCTTTCAGAGGTACGAACACCGCGGTCGGTTCGATCGCGCCGTACCGTTCCGGAATGTTGTGATTTTGCAACTCTTTTCCGCCGAATAAGACTTTGGACCCTTCGATTTGCGATAAAATTTGTCTCACGTGCGTCAACATTTGCTCGGTTGTTTTCGTCAACACCGGTCCGACGGTTAAATCCGTTAAGTTTCTCTTCTTCGCCAACGACGCCATGGCGTCGCAGACGCCCAATCGCATCCAGTTCGCGTGCGCGAACAAAATCGACTGCGCGGAGCATTTTTGTCCGGAACACGCGTACGCGTCTTGGTCGCACTGGTACGCGGTAAACTGTAACTCCTCTTCCTTCGCGTCTGGACCTAAAATCTTCCAATCAAAGCCGGCGTCTTCCAACTTGACTCTCCCTTTCAACTGCAACGCTAATCGTTCGGCGACGCCTTGCGATCCGGTGAACAGCGTCATCCGAGGTTGCAACTGTTCGAGTAACTCTCCCATGATTTGCCCGTCGCAATGAATCAAATCCACGTCTTCAGTGGGCATCCCGCACGCGTGCATTAATCGTAAAAACTGTTCCATGACGATCGACACTCTCGAATCGACGTGTAACAACACTCGATTGCCCATGTACAAAGCGCCTAACAATTGCAACACGGGAATTTCCAACGGAAAGTTAAACGGCGTGATAATGCACACCTTCCCGTACGGCCATCGGTACCCGAAACTCGTCTGACCCGTGTGGTCTCCAGGCACCGAAAACCCTCTCGACAAAAACCTCACGTTATCCCCGGTAAAATTCTCCAAAAACTTCCTCGTCACCACGACTTCCGCCTCGGCTTGAGCGTACGATTTCGGAGCGACGCGTTGTATCAATTTCGCAAAATACGTCACGTTCGATGCATCTCTCAACGCCTCTGCTAGCTTCATAGTAACATCTCCATATTTCAAATACCTTTCTGGATGTTTAAACGCGTTGTGTGCGCCTGATTTCGGCGTCTTTGCGACTCTCGACTGTAGAAAATGTCCCAACTCTTCTCTCGTTATCTCCGGTACCAAGAGGAACGAATCCTCGTTTTTATCCATCGGATCCGGGAAGGTTTTGTACTCTTTCTTCGCCGACAACGCGAACTGCCCGTCGACGATGCACGAGGCAATTGCAGGGATCGCGTTGGACATCGTTTCCGGTTCTACCGTCGCCCAGTTCTCGCGTGGGATGAAAAATGTTTCCTCGAATGCGTTCGTCTCTGTTCGTAACGAACTCGTTCCGAAGGATGATTTTCGAACCATTTCCTGCATCAAAAGTTTCTTTTGCATCGCGAGGTATCCCATTTTCGGCGCGCGTTTTATGCCGTGGTA
>Ga0255779_1001949_pt1 | contig 22607 bp, 7 predicted proteins | sample 011ome_21_FD_179977 | JGI IMG/M metagenome (GOLD analysis project Ga0255779, IMG submission 179977) | Coastal salt marsh microbial communities from the Groves Creek Marsh, Skidaway Island, Georgia - 011508AT metaG (version 2) | ecosystem: Environmental > Aquatic > Marine > Intertidal zone > Salt...
GAACACGCGGCAAACGCGCGACGAACGCACGCCCGCACCGAGTCCGCCGCCGTCGGCCGCACGCGTCGCGCGACGCGCGTCACCTCGGATTCGAATTCGCGTTCGAGCGTCGTGGAGAGCGATGCGGTCCAATTCTTCGTCGCTGCCGCCGGTGCGTCAACCGTTGCCGTAGTCTCGCGAGCCGACGTCGACGCCGACGCCGACGGCTCCGACGGCTCCGACGGCGGCACAACAATCAGCTCCGAATTCTCCCCCGCATCGCGCGCCGAACCAACCTGACGCGCCGCACACACCAGCGCACGCACGCACTCGACGTCTTCGTACGCCTCGCCCCACGCTTGATGCAAAAACGGCGCGACGCTGTCCGCTGAAGCGTCGTCATCGGTGCTCTCGACCAAACTCAATTCGACGAAATCCAACGTAAACGCGTCGAACGCATCGCTGAGCGCGCACCGCGCGCGCTCGGCGTCACCACACGCCACGCATAGCCCATCGAGTCGCGGGTAGGATGCGCGAAAGTCCCCGTGCGGCGGGGACATGGCGCGCCAGCGAGTCCGGTGTCGTCACTCTCTGACGCTTTAATTTCGAGAATTCATGGCGCCCAAGAACCGCCGCGCGTCGTCGCGCTCGAAATCCGGCTCCACGGCGGATAAAAAGTCACTCACTGGCGCGTCGGAGCGTTCGAATAATACCGCGGACACGGGCGCGGCGTCGCGAGCCGAGGATGTGAATGACATTTTGAATTATGATGCTGGCGCATCGTCGAAAATTCGGACGTCGACGGTGGTGACGTCGCGGGCGACGTACGCGGCGGTGGATAACGATACGTTTGATGTGACGGCGGCGACGGCGGCGGTGGCACCGACGGCGGCACCGGCGACGGCGGCGAACGCCACCGTGGCTGGATTCGACGCCGACGCGTTGTTGCGGTTGCTGAGCGACGACGCGCCGAAGACGACAAAAACAAACGTCGGAGCGACGTCGAACGCTTCGAATGCGGTGGAAAACGATCGATCGACGTCGAATGCGACGAATTTTACCGCGCCCACGGCGAAACAGATTCCCGTGGATGTTGGGTCAAACGGTTCAAACGATGGAGACGCCGCGGCGCCAGAGTATTCGTTCATGTTTCTCGGCAAGGATAAAGAAAAAGACGGTGCGGCGGCGACGCGATATGCGACGAGCGTTGCGGACGTTGGCTCGCCTGGGTCCGTCGCGGGCGGTAGTAGCTCGGACGCGGTGATGGCGCAGGCGAGGCAGGCGCAACGTTCAATGGAGCTACGCAAGGAGGCGTTGCGCGCCGCGGGCGTGGACGTCGACGTTGGCGAAGGATCGGCGGGTTCGGGTTCGGTTTGGCGCTCCGCCGCGGGCACGCGGACGACGACCGTGCCTCCGGTGTATCCGACGACGCCGCAGCAGCCGAGTGCTAGCGCCAGCGTCGGTGGTGAACGATCGAGATACGAAACAATTTATGAACCGTATTCCCCTGGCTCGGTCGAGCGTCCGACGCGGAGCTACGGAGGCGCGGCGACGCGTTCAGAATCCAGCTCTGATTCGCGCTTGCGCGTGCAGTATCAGCAAGGCGACGCTGAGGAGATTCAATCGCTCAAAGATCATCGTCAAGGGAACTTGCTTCGTTTGATTGGCGAGTTGGCGAATACGTACTTGACGAAGTTGACTGGATTTAAAGTCGTGCCGACGTATCCTTTAAACAAGCGCATCACGCGGTGCGTCATCGGCGAAGGCTTATCTGTGTAATGTAAATCATGAATACGCGTGCTTTTTCACGTATTATTATTACGCTGTACTACTGTATCGCTGCTGCTGCTGCTAATCATCATATCGTCATCCCGCTGAACCGAAATTCTTGTGCGCGGCGTCTCGGTCGCTCCACAATGGCACGCGCGCGGCGTTCAACGCCTGAATCACGCGCGACTCGAGCGCGCGCGCGGCGCTCTTCCCACCCGCTTCCTTGGGTACAGCTACGTATACGAGTTCTATGAGTCGATCGGACTTTTGGCGATGCGTGGCGAGACGCGTGGGTAAATGGTCGCTCTCGCCGCAATAACACCACCCGTCGCCTCGACGTAAGACGTACACGCACGTCTGCCCAGCGCTGCTCACCGGTGGTGTTTCATTCGTACCGACGGAAATAGCGCGCACGTCGTCGCGTTTGAGCGCCGACGCGGATGATTGCTCGAGGATAGTTTTCAGAAACGCCGCGTCCACGACGGTGGTCGAACGCGACGACAGCGACGAGGACACAGGCGCGCCATCCGCTCGAGGCAATTTCACGAGCGGAATCGACGCCTGCTTCTCCAACAGCACCCCCGCGCGCGCCACCAACGCCGGTGGTAACCCACAATCGAGCGCGGTTTGTAACGCCAGTGATTCTCGGCACTCCCCGGGGACGACGCGCCACGTCGGACGTCTCGAACCGTCGCCAGACACCGCCGTTTCCATGCGCGCCCGTCGGGTAAACGGCGACGCGTTCAATGGCAAATCCAAAATCCCGTGCAAATGTGTGGCGAATATCCCTCGCGCCCCGCACGCATCGAGCGCCTCGAGCACGGCGCCCGCAATGGCGGTGCCGTGCGACGCTTCGGTGCCGCGACCGAGTTCGTCCACCATGACTAACGTTCCGGGCGTGCACGCCGAGAGCATGCTCTTCATTTCCATCATTTCCACAGCGAACGAACTCAAGCCTTCGCTCGGGCTATCGGTGCTCGACATGCGCACGATGAGGGCATCGAGACGCGGTACGCGAGCGGCGTGCGCGGGGACGTGTAAGCCACACTGCGCGAGCAACGCACACGCGGCGACGGCGCGTAAAACCGTGCTCTTGCCCGCCATGTTTGGTCCAGTCAGGATGAGTAAACCGTCGACGTCGAGCGTGTTTGGCACGGTGGTCGCTCCGTCCATGGGCATCCAGAACGGCACGAGATTGGTGAATGACATCGCGCTCGCGGTGTCACCATCGGGGAGTAATACGGGTGCAGTCCAGCGTTTGTTCACCGCGTGCGATGCGTGCGCGACGACGGCGACGCAAATCGTCGACGCCGTCGCGGCGCCGACGAGAGACGAAACGTACGGATGTAAATCCTCAGCAAGGTTTCGCAACGCATCCGCCACGGCGACAGATGCGGCATGCGTGGCGATGCGGTAGTCGTTCAACGCGCGTTCAACACGCGGTGTGGTCCAGCGGTCGCTCACTTCCTTGCCAAAGCGGTCGCGCGGATGCGTGAATTCCGCCGGTCGCGCCGCCGCCGCGACGTGTCGAATCCAGAGCGCGTTGTTACGCATGCAGTGCTCAATTTCGCATTTTCTCGCTCGGCCTTTACGCTCGGATGCACTCGCGTGCACGACGGGCACTAAATCTTCGTTTATGGCAGCCTCGAGCGCGAGCGATGCCTCACGGACGCGTGCGAGCTCGGGTGCGACGGCATCGCGGCGGACTCGGCCGCGCCAGCGTTCGTTTTCAAACATAAACCGCGCTGGGATGTTTTCAAGCGTCGGAGGACGGTCGAGGCCATCCATGACGAAAGACATGTCGTCGTCGTCAACATCGTCGTCTTCGTCATTGTCGCTGCCGTCATCTGGAGCGTATGCACCTCGCACATCGTCGTCGTCTCTTCGTCGAGACGCGGGCGTCGACGTCGTTCCATCGAGCGCGTCTTCGGATACGACGGAGCGTATAATATCACATGTTGTCGCGCACACGCTCGCCAAATCCCCCGCATCGATGGCGTGCCCAAGCTTCAACGATGTGGGTTTCATTAATAATTCCCCAGCGCGACGAATGTCGCCGTGCTCGTGCGTGAGCAGGTCATGGATACCGCGCGCCATGGAGGCGACGTCGGCGAAAAACGTGTGCGACGCCTCGCGTTGGGATAATAATTTCGCAACTTTGCTCGGCGGTAACACTTCAAGCTGCGGCATGCCCACGGTTGCGCGGGCGAAAAGTACCGAAGCTTCTTGAATGCCCAGCGCCACGTCGGGTGGAGGTGGGTGGAGCAAGAGCTCTTGCAAATAGGCGCGACACGCCGCGGGCGCCGCGCGCTCGGGGAGCAAATGCGTCAACAATGGCGGGACGCTTCGTGTGGGCAAAATCCCGAGCTGTTGCGCCGTGGCAAGCGAGAGCGGCGCCGGGCGGCCTTTACTAGGCACGGAAACGCGATCAAACGGCTCATCTGGGCTCAACCCGTGGTCGATGCGCACCATGTCTAAGAGTTTATCCACGACGTCGCCCGAGTATTTGACGGCGTCGACGCCTTCGGCGGCGGATAAAATCGATTGAACTTCCCATCGCAAACGTCGACTCGGTGCGCTCGTGCCCGCGGCGTGCCGACCACTTTGTGCGTGTCCTCCGCCGAGACTGGTGTGGCGATATAAAGGAGGTGCAATGCCACCAGCGCTCAGGCGAGCCGCCGCGGATTCCGCCGTCAATCCTTCGAGCACGCTCACGCGTCGTAAATCCGGCTCCACAGTCACCACGGTGTACCCAAGCGCGCTCGACGCCAACCCAATCACCGGTGGTGCGCTACCATCACCGAAATCTACATCTTCACCAGCGCTCGCCGCGCCTTTCACGTAATTCGGACTCGCCGGAGTCACGATAGCCGCGATGAACCGATCCTTTGGCGGCGTCGGCGCGCCGTACTTCACCATCACCGGTGCCTCCTCACACACCACTACCGAATACCCACGACTCGTCAATCTATCAAGCGTCTCCTGTATCTTCACAATCGGACACCCCGCTTTCGGTACACCACTCGTGCCCATCGGATTCAATCCAGCGTACATCACCAACATCGCCGCGTCGTACCCCAACGCCTCGTAAAACTCCCCCACTCGAATCAGCAACACCTTACGCCCATGCGCCTTTTTCACGCTCAACGCGTAATCATACAACGTCATCCGCGCCGTTCGCGAGTTCCCACGCGTCGACGCCCCGCGCAAGGTCAAATCAACGCCCAGAGGATCGACATCGTGCAACCGACGGATGAGCGCGCGCGTGCTCGGTTTCGCGCTCGCATTGAAATTTTGAATCTGTTCCCTCCAATACGCCGCGTCAAAGCCATCGCACGCGGCTTCTTCGCGCGCGGCGTCGCTCGCAAACGTCCGCGCATCGTTCACCGCGCGCGAATGCGCGCACCGCGGGCGACGCGCGCGCGGCGACGGCGATGATGTCGACGCCGCGGCTCCAGCTGTCACCCAACGCGCGGACGCCGTCTCGCCGACGCGCGCGCGCGCCGCGGTGGCGGCGGCGGTGGCGGCGGCGCGGACGATCGTGGGCATCGCCATCGACTTCACGCGCCGCGCGCATCGTCGCATGCTCGATCGGCCGACGTCGAGCCGGCGCGGATTCGATGCCGCGTGCATCACTCTGAGGCTCGCGGACGTCTTCAATGGCGGTCATCGACGTCACGACGACGGTATGGGGTATGGAATACAGCGCGCACGGTAGGTTATGTGTCTGCGTGCCGCGACGACGATGCCGTTGACGACGCCGATGACGCGCGCGAGACGGCTCTTGCGATGCGAATGGTTTTGTGACAGTTGTGCCACTCGACGCGAGACTCACGCTTTTTGTCGTCGTTCGCGTCGTGCGCACAGCGTGCCCGAAGCGGCATAAGATGGAGGCCGAGGCGATGTTCCCCGGGGTGTCGTCGGATGGGTTGTTGGTGATTCCTACGTGTCAGGTGCGTCGATGCGCTTCGCGGCGTCGCGCGCGCTCGAGAACGAGAAACCAATGCGCGCGCGTACAAACGACGACGATTGAGTAACTGACGAATGAATGCGGCGCGTATTGGGTACACGCAGCGCACGAAGATGGATTTAGTGCAAACGGGCGAACCTGTGGATATTGAGAAGGACTTTTGCTTGGAGCGGTTTCTTGATTTCGCCGAGCGCGTGACAAACATTCTTCGCGTGGATGGCGTGTGGTGCGATTATATCGATCCATGCAGCGGATTATCGATGGTAAATCGAGATTCGCAGCATATTTATGGTGAGGTTGATGCGTTGGTGACGCTGTTGAACTATCAAACGACGAATAGCGGGTGCTGTAAGGTGGTGTTGCACCCGACGTGGGGAAGCGCCGTGTACCCTGCGTCGATGTTTGCAAAGTGTTCGGCGGAGACTCTTAAAGCGGCGATCGCGAAGGCTGAAGTGGAAATTCGTGCGAAGGATCCAGAGGCGTGAGTTTTTGCAATCAAGATTATGATATACATACATGTGCTATTTTAACAGGTGGGTACTGATACAGGTATCCATCGGCGGCGATGTTCTTTTGTACAGCATTTACGCTTCGCCGACGACGGTTTTGTTCAAGTCGACGCTTTCGTGCTCGAGCGCGAGCATCATCTTCACGACTGCGCACTCTGGAGTCATGAGTGGTCCAGATTTTGCGCCTAAATTCAGCGCGCCTTGCCCGGAGGCGTAGAGCTCGGGATGCAAGTCGCCAGACTCGCACTGCGTCGACAAGTAAATGCGCAACCCACGCTCGGCTTGTTCAGTGAGAAACTCGAGCCAGGCGGCGGGGAAATTACCCACGCCAAAGGCTTCCAAAATAATCCCGCGCACGCCACGACCGTATAAATCGCCGTACGCCTGGCGCGCGTTCACGCCGGGCACAATCGGTACCCGAATCACATTTGTATTCATCGTAAATTTTGGCTCGTATTCGACGCCCACCGTCTTTAACAAATTCCGCTCGTTCCATTCCACGCCCACGCCGAGCTTGGCGAGCGGAGCGAACCCAGGAGACTCGAACGCCGCGTAAATCGTCGCCGATTGCTTACGCACTCGATTTCCTCGCAACAACTTCCCGCCGAAACACACCGCTACTTCGCGAAAGTCAATGGCACCGCCACACGTCACGCTCGCCACGCAACACGTTAGCGCGTCTATGACGTTCTGTCGAGCGTCGGAACGAGCCATCGCAAGCGGCAACTGACTCCCCGTTAACACCACTGGTTTCCCGAACCCCGCGCCCAACATGAGCGATAACGCGCTCGCCGTGTACGCCATCGTATCCGTACCGTGTGCGATAATGAACGCATCATACAACACTCGGCGCGCGTGCAACCGCACCGCAATCATAATCCAATCATCTGGCGTCATCTCTGTCGAATCCTTGTTGAATAACACCTCGCATCGCACGCGCGCAAACGCCGCGAGCTCTGGGATACATTTGAGCACGTCGAGCAAGTACTTCGAAGCCGCGAGCGGACGATATCCAGGACGCGATGGCGACGCCACGACGCCGACATCGCGCGCCTCGCATGATTCCACCCCCATGCCGAGCGTGCCGCCGCAGTGCAGCAGGAGCACGCGCGGAAGCGTCGACGACTCGTCATCGTCATCTTTTCCAGCCTCGGCGTCAGCATCCTTCGTCGGCGTCGACGCGCCCGCGTCGCGACCGCCGTCGCCGTCGAGGGCGAGGAGATTTTCGTACGACGCGGACGCGGCGCCGGGCGCGCGAAGGCGCTTCTTCCCGAGGAGCTCGCGCTCGACGTACGGCGCCATTGCGAGGCGCGGTGTAAAGGCACCATGCGGACGTGGTCCATGGGTTCATCGGCCGCGGCGGCGGCGGCGGGCGCGAGGGACGATGCGGCATCGGTGCGTCGGTGGCGTTCGCGCGCGCGCGTCGTCGTGACGCGGGCGTCGTCGTCGTCGTCGTCGTCGTCGTCGTCTTCGAAGAATCAAGACTTTTACACCCTCCTCGGTGTCGACGCCAACGCGACGCCGAAAGAGATCAAGAGCGCGTACCGTAAGCAGGCGCTGAAGCTTCACCCGGATGTCAATAAGTCTGCGGATGCCGCGGTGCGATTTAACGAGGTGAAGCAGGCTTATAACGTGTTGATTGATGAGACGTCGAGGCGCGAGTACGATAGGGCGTCGAGCGCTCGTCGGGCGTCGAGCGGCACGGATTGGGCGCGTGAATGGGCTCAGAGCGCATCGCGGCGAGCTTCGTCATCGTCATCGTATTCGTCGTCGTCATCGTCGTCGTATTCGTCGGCGCCGCCACCGAAAGAGGAAGAGTTTTATGGTTTCGCGCAGTTCTTCGCCGATTTGGAAGCTGAACTCGAAGACAAAGCCAAAAAGCGACCGAAAGACGCTCCACCGAAGACGTTATGGGAAGAGCTCTTTGAAATTGGGGAAGAATTCGTAGAATTTTTAGAGGAAACCGCACCGACGCCAAAGGCGAAGACAAATGCGTACGAGGCGCCGCCGAAAACACCGCCGCCAAAGCCGAAACCGAGCGCCAAATCGCAGTCGGTGGACGACATGTTAGCGCAGCTCAAGCGCGACATGGGCAAGTAGGAACATTATGTAGCTAAGGTTAAATATATATACATCTCATCATTCAAAAAGTCTTGCTTTCGCGCGCAATGACTCGTTCGTTCGCGTGCGACGGCGCGCCTCGCGCGAAACTTTGTGACGGCGCGTCGGTTGGCGGCGAAAACAGTTAAAGAGCAAACAATCCCGATTAATCCCGCATAGCGTCGCGCGCGGCGCGGCTATGTTCGAATCGCTCCTCGCCGATGCGTTAAACAAGGCGCTTGGGCAGTATTGCGAACAAGTAGACGCCGAGAAGCTACGCGTGAGCGCGCTCAGGGGCGATGTGTTGCTGCGAAACGTGCAGTTGAAAAGAGACGCGTTACGCGCGCTCAACGCGCCGGTGACGCTCGATGCCGGCGTGATCGGGTCGCTCAGGCTGAAAGTACCGTGGACGAAGCTCGGGCAGGAACCTGTGGTGGTGGAGATCGATCGCGTGTTCGTACTGGCGACGCGGGTGGAGATTGATGACGCCACGGAGGCGCGAGGCGGCGACGCCGCGAGCGCCTCGAACAGCGACGGCGGCGACAAAGACACCGGTGATGCGCGCGCGCGAAGCGAACGATTAGCGCAAAGTGAGTTTGATTGGCTCAAGGCATCGATGGGGAAGTTGAAGCGAGATGTTGAGAACGCCGCGGTTGAAGGCGGCAAGTCAAAGTCTTGGATGTGGAGCTTATTCGGCACGGTGATTGGAAATTTGCAAGTGACGGTGACCAACGTACACTTCCGCTACGAGGATGAAATCACTACGCCTGGAAATAGATTTGCGTGCGGGATGACGATCGAGACGTTGTCGGCGATTACGGTTGATGATGATGGAAATCCAACATTTACGTCAAGCGACATGTTGAGCAGGATACACAAGCACGTAAAGTTGGCTAATTTTGCCATGTATCTCGATTCAGGGACATTGAGCACGCCTTGGAAGACGCACGCGGGGTGGATGCCGCCTGATCCTAAGGATGACGCCGCATGGTGGGCGCTCTTTGGCGTAGGTCTCGACGCAGAGGCCCCGAGCGCGTTGAGGCATTACGTCTTACATCCGGTGAGCGTTGACTTGTTTTACCATCGCAAAGGCAAGAAGGAGGTGAGCGAATCCCCGAACTCGCCTCGGCAGATTTTCGATTTAAGATTTCAAGACGCACGCGTTGCGCTCAGTCGCAAGCAGTACTTTAGCTTGATGCGGCTGCTGGATGTGTTTAATCAGTTTCGTATGCGTCTGCCACACGCCGAGTTGCGGCCGAAAGTGCGCGTCAAGGCAAACGTTCAAGCGTGGTGGGCGTACGCCGTCGGTGCGTTGGTTAAGCGACAGAAAAAGGTATCTGGACGAATCAATTGGCGGGACATTCAGCACGCGAGTCGACAACGACGTTCGTATTTGTCCATGTACATTGCCGAAGGCGGCGCGGTGAGCGACGAAATTATCCAAAGCGTGCGAGACATCGAATGTGAGTTGGACTTTGAAGTGGCGCTAGCGTGGAGATGTATCGCGCACAGTTTAATACGTGGTACACCTGAACAAGAGTACCCATCGCTTGCCGCGCAAGCTCGTGCGCAGGTCAAGGATGCCATCGCGCGGGAATCTGCGCCGCGATCGAGTTATTCTCTTCTCCCATGGCGTTGGTCGTCAAAGAAACAGGCTGAAAATCCAATCGCAGAAGATTCAGACTTGCAAATGACGGATTCTGATTGGAGTAAACTTGATGAAGTCATGGGTGTGAGTGCGAGCGTCGAAGACGAGGGTGATCTTTCAGCGCTCGGTATCGAATTCAAAGGCCAAATGCGCCGCGTGAGTTGGGAGCTAAAAGACCACGACGAACACAATGTCGAACGATTAGTCATGAGTAGTAGCATGCGCGGCGCGCACATCGCGTCAAAGTCGTACGGCGATCACGCTGAAACGACTTTGTTCATCGACGCGTGGACGTGCGACACGACGAGTGAAAGAATTTTAGTCAGCGGCGAAAGCGGCGCAAGCGCGCTCAAAGTTGAGCACCATTCGTACCCTCTTGAACATGAGCTCGATGCGAGCGTCGACGTCAAGGTTGCGCCCGTGTACATTGTTTTTGAGCATGGAACGATCGATCAGTTGACAAACTTTTTTAGCTCGACTGATACACCGCAGGCGAATTTGACTTCGCTACAAGACCAAGCGGTGGAGAAAATTGAAATGGCCAAGAAGAACACCACCGCGGCGCTGACGAAGATTTCCATGAATTTCGAAATCGATGCGCCGAAAGTGACGATACCGGTGCGTCACAGTGGACGAGTTGTGTTTCAAACGCTCATAGATTTTGGTCACTTTACGTTCATCGCCGATCCGAGAGTAGATTATGCCACTGTTGATCGCAAAACTGGCGCTCCAGCCTATCACACATTCGCCATCAAAGGTACAGATATGGCTGTCTTCTTGGCAGATTCTTCGTTTGATTGGAAGAGTGCGCCAGAAGTCGATCTTTCGAGTGTGTGTGAACCAATTTTAGCGCCGTGTGAAGCCAATGTGCATTTCAATGCTCAGGGGCCGGGATGGACGCGCGAGTCTGGTGCGAAATCCACGGCGACCATCACTACAGCAAACGTGCAAACGTACATTTCACCAACAAAGCTCGCGCGCATATATGCGACGATGCAAGCGGCGATGACGTCAGCGCAGCCCATGGCGTTGAATAATAGCATAGCCGAAGTCAGCGCCGTTGATATGAAGCCTTGGCATGGAACTTTACTGAATGGAGCTTCTTCGGCGATGAAAGTTGGGCTCGTCGGCGCCGCGAGCGGATACCACGGCCGCTGGCTGAGTGTCAACGGACCATACTTGTACATTTTAGACAATCCGAACGCGGTCTCTTATGTAGATTATGTGCGCATCGGCGCTAATGTACGTGTGAGCGTGCTAGATGAAGAAAGTGATGGTGACAGCGATGCAGGAGGACGCGTATTGGCGATTCACGACGCAAAAGTACCCAAATCGCGCGCGGCGGGGACGAATAATACATGGCTGTTACGATTTACGAACGACGTCGAATACTCCAAATGGCAGCGGTGGCTTGGTGATTTAAATGAAACCGCGCTCGCGACGGGGCGTTTAGCAAAGGTGGAAACTGAAAGTGAAGATGCATCTCCGCTCGCGACGCACGAAACAAACGACGGCGTCAACTTTGTTCTGAACATGTCATTCGGTGATTTGCGCGTGCATTTATCTGGCCAGCCCATGGGGACTGCTGGTGTTTTGTGCGATGGGTTAGAAAACGGAGGCGTCGCACGTGCGTTAAATCGAGACTTGAAAGATTCAACCGAGGTTCCGCTCGCGACGCTCGTCGCGCAGTCGGCAAACATCGCTATTGAATCTACCGAATCGAGTCGCTCATTCAACTTTACCGTGTCAACGCTCGATATCGTCGATGAGTTGTGTAATTTATCCGACACGTTTTGCATGGTGAGCGCAAAACCCAAGTCGGTTACGCAAGATTTCAAAGTTCAATTGAATTACAAGCAACTCAGCACGAGCTCACCCGAGTACGACAACGTCGATACCGAGTTGAGTTTGGACACAGAGAACATCGTCGTCACCATTCACCGTCCGACGATTGGTTCGATATGGCGAATGTGGGAAGAGATCAAGATTGTGCTCGCCGCGTTTTCGACGCCACTGCCGGAAGAAATTAAAAAGACGCCTTCGTTTGATTCGCTCATTGCCGGTGACTCAAATCGCGTCGGGTTCAAGTTGCTGCTACATTTTGAGTCGACAATCATCAAAGCTTTTCGCGAGCAGCGCGCCGGAGAAGTTGGATTACAACCATTATTTGATTGCCACATGGATGACTTGACTTTAGAAATGCGTGGGAAGTCTGCAGCTACGGAAATCGCCATCGCGCTTGGTAATCTGTGCGTGACGGATCGTTCGCTGCCAGAGGACAACGCATACAGGCATTTTATTGATTTGAAGTCATCAGGCGACAACTCGTCGACAACGAGTCAAACGCACGTCGATGTACTCATGTACAATCACTTGTCGTCTACGTTTCCTGGTTATGAGTACGACATTCGCGTTAAGAGCGATAACGTCAAGGTGATTGTCGTCTACGCGTTTGTCCAAAAGCTGCTTGGATTTTTCAGTGGATTTCTTCCGCCACCAATTCCTATTAGCGCTCTTCCAGAATCCGAGCGAAACGCCGAGCTGTTACGACGCGGCGAACCGCGCCCATTTACTATGGTGTATACGGTTGACTTAACGAAACCGGAAGTCGTTGTTCCTCGAAGTAGCGCCTCTCAGCAGGCGCTGTCGTTGGATGTCGAATTGTTGCGAGCTCAGAATTCTCTCGAATGGACGTCTGGGAAATCACATCGCGATTTTGGTTCAGTACTTATGGACACGATAAAAGTATCATTAGTTCAATTCTCGACGTGTATTCGCGACCAGCACGAGAAGCGACCGTCGATGATGCCGGGATGTAAGGCGTCGGTGGACGTCGCCATTCGTAAACCAAAGTGGGACGCCAACGGGCGCGCGCCTGGATTGGAGATGATTGTCGACATTACTGACGAAGTCGCGCTTGAAATTGATGATGGTGAGTATCGCATTTTGCGTGCACTGACCGCAGAAAATTTTTCGGAAGAAACGGATATCCCTCAATCGCTCTACGAGTTCTCTCAGGAGCTGGAACAGTTGAAATCTGTCGACCGCGTGACGGTTTTGGACGTTCCCAAATCGCTCATGGCGGTGCACGTAAATAAAGTCCAGATGACCATCTTTGGGGGTTTGAGAACGAGTCGATTTAAGGCTATAGGTGCTTTTGAGATCGCAAACATGCACGTTGGTCTCAAGCGAAACTTGAACGACGAGCTCGCGATGACGGTGACGTGTCCAAATCTTGAGCTTCGCGATTTGCGTGCCGGCACACCGCTCAAGGCTCAACAAGTCTTCGGTTCAAGTAGCCGCTCAGTTGAACAAAAGACGTTGTTTCAGGTTGATGTGATTATGACGCAGTCATTGATTGACGTCAACGCACTGTTGCAGTCGTGCCGTATGATGCACGATCCGCAATTTGCTCTTGCAGTGTACAATTTTTTCACGCTTACGTCTGACAATGAATCAGAGTCTGGATTAGTAAATGCGCGTTTGACGCAGGATTTAGATTTCGGCGATAGAGACACGCTGACGTTGGACGATGATACCGAGTTGAATGCTTCGAGACGTATTCTGTGCGATTCACCGTTTGGGCAGCGCACCATGGAGTTGCGAGGCGCTGGGCATGAATTGGTGCTCCGAGCGAACGGCGCTCCACTTGTGCACATCGCTGCTGGACGTTCGCTCACGTTATCTGATGTGCGCATCGTGTTGCCTATTGGCTCACAATTGTCAGATTTTGTACATCTCGAGCCTGACGCGCAACTCATCGCGGATGAGTCCAACGAGGTGCGCGTTGTCTATGAAACGCGAGCGAGCTCGAGTCAAGAAGATTTGACACTCGAGAACGATGTGAAGCCTCCCATGGAACTGCGCGTGCAAGCATCAGCACCTGAGCTTCAGATTATGTTTCTCGATGCGGCTGTAGTGGATGACGAGTACATGCTTCGCGTGCGCACTGATGTGGAGTTCAACTATTCATCTGTCGCAGGATTGAAGGAGGGCGCGTTTGCGCTGTCGCAGTTTCAAGTCGCCGTGAGCGAGTGGAGTAAAGCCGGAAATATTATGGATGCGAGCGTGATACTTAAACCGCTTGATCTCGACGGCCGAATCCGCGCCGCGTCGGATGACATCGAGTTGATGATTCGATCTACAAACGTCAACGTTGTTCTCGACGCGCAATCCATCCAGCGCGTGCTCTTGATTTCAAAAGGTTTTAAAACCACGCTTCAGTCCACTGGGCTTTATAATCAAACGGCGTCGTGTTCGCAGTTCACTCGTATGGGAAGTGTTGATAATGGAATGAACTTTTGGCGGCCCGTACCTCCTCCGGGGTTTGCGTTTGTGGGCGATTGCGTTACAATGAGCGACGCGCCTCCATCGAGACCGGTGACTGTGGTCACGGATGCCGAAGGCTTGACGAAACTGCCTTCCAGTTATGAACGTGTGTGCGCATTGAATACTCCACAACAGGGTTCACAGGTGTTCGTTTGGCGTCCTGTCGCGCCTGACGGATTTCACGCGCTTGGATGCGTGGTGACGGTTGATGATGTTGAACCGCCACTCGAGGCGATGCGATGTGTTCGTGCCGAAGTCGTGTGCACAGCATATTATGGCGCATGCATATCTTCTAGAACATCAAACGCTCAAATTCACATAGTGCACAATAGTTCGAGCACGTTTCAAGCAAGCGTGGATGGTGGTTCTAGTCCAGCAATTCCCATGGATTTACGCAACCCGCTACTTCCGGCGAGTGCGCAATCGACTGCGGTAGCCGCGACTTTGCAGGATCACTCGCTCAACGATGATGCTTCTTGTGATGGTTTGCGCACGCTAACAACGTATGACTTGATGTGCGTTTGGTCCGATGCCGACGAGCGCGGTAGCCGGCAGGCGTCAATCTGGCGACCAAAAGCACCGACTGGATACGCTTCGCTTGGCGATTGTCTCATTTCAGGACGGGATCCGCCGAGTGCTGGCGTACTCGTCGTAGACATGGAGAGCGGCGGCGCTGCGCATCCCAATGGATATGTACTCGTCGGTTCAATCGCACAAGGCAGCCATGAAAACGGAGATCACCGGACATTTGCCATTTGGCATCCTCTTCCGCCGAATGGATACAGCGCGTGTGGCGACCTTGTCACTACGGATCTCAAAACCCCGCCAGCGTTGACGTCGTGTGCGTGCGTACGCAACGACTTGCTCGTCAAAGTCTCTCGAAATGGAGCGTGTGCTGATAGTGCGCAAGCGTCATACGATGCCATATTCGTCGAAATGCCGCTTTGGGTTGATGACGTGCGAGACCCGAGGTGCGCGCTTTGGTCGTCTGATCCCGACGCGCCTCTCGAACATCTTCCACGTTGGGGTTTGTTTCAGTACTCGAACAAATCAAACTCTTCGCCAGCTCAGTACAGGCCGCGTTTTTCAGTTGTTGATTACGTGCAGAAGCGAGAATTGGCAACAAGCAAAAAAGTAAATGTGTCGATGAAGCTTTCGATCCCCTTGTTGAGCGCCGTGCTTCTGGAGCGCGAAGCGTACTCACAGCCGTTGTTTTGCGCAACGATTTCTGACACCGTGTTAGTCATTAACGGCACGTCGGTGAAAATGGATGGAAACACGATGTTCACTGCTGCTGCTTCGTCGTACAACACAGTGCATGACGCATGGGAGCCGATTGTTGATCCAACAAATGCGTATCTGAAATTCTCCTACAGTCTCACCGGAGATGATTCGAGACCGGCGGGCGTAGCACTTCAAGTCAAAACCATCGTTCCGCTTTCAGTCTCGATTTCTCGTAATTTGATTGCTGCTTTCCTGCGATGGAAAACTTGGCATTCGCAGAGCGTGCTCGAGGCGCAACAGAAGATTGAACATTGTGCGTTGGATGAAAACTCAATTCTTTACGAAAACCGGCTCATCAACCAAGATGTGTACCTTCGCGTGGGCAACTCGTACGCTAATGTCGTGTGTGTGAAACCAACTGAAGTTAAGGAGATTCTTGTACACGCTCATCACGCGTCTGCGTACGTTTTGCCGATCGACATATCCCAATCCATGGCGCAGTCAAAGGGTGACGCTGAGTGGCCAGTGCGCTCGGCGTGGCACGCAATACTTCACATTGAATCCGCGACGTTTGCAGACGTAAATGATCTCGCGCAGGTTGTCACCAAAGTTGAATTTTCATTCCCGGACGGTCTACGAGCGAGTGATGTACATACGCGCGCTGTTTCTCCTGTTTCTGGTCCGGCAGACGCGCGAGTCGTCTCGTGGAGAGAAGCGTTTCACATAGTGCCTCGCGTTTCTCGCGAGAGTGCTTCTCTTCTTTGGAGAGAGTACGCTGACGATATTCTGGTGACATTTACCGTCATCGACCAGCATCAAGTGAAGCAAGAAGCCACAGCTATCGCCACGCGTTCGATGACTTTGACTTCGCTTTTAACGGCGCTCGACATGTCCTCCGCGAGTCTTGGTCAAGGAACCGTTAAGATACCTTGCGTCGATGGCGACGAATCTGTAGATATGACGATTCATTTGGAAGTTCAAGTAGACACGCAACGAAGTACGGTGGATGCTATGAAAGACGCCGCCGACACAAATGACTCGCTTGTATACGTCGCGTTTACTCCTGACGGACCGTGGCAAACAATTTCAGCGCGAGAGACTTCACAAATCATCGTGTGCGACAATTCTCGATGCGTTGTTTCAAGCATCGGACTAAAGTCATACACGTTCGAGCCCGTGGTGTCGTTCACAAACAACACTTCAGACGCGATCGAGGTGTGCATTTGTCCATTGGGGTCGCACCCCGATGACGGCGTCGGACAGCAGTCGCGCAAAAAGTCAACCAAATATATAGAAGAGATCTTCGAGAACGAGCGCTTCATGCCATTGGCCGGATGGTCTTCGAAGCATTTGATGCCTACGGAGCGTAAAACGTGGTCAAGTCGTGATGGATCGGGAAGTGTCGCGTCCATTTCTGACGCCGAGCGCAATTTACTCCCACCAAATTATTCGTGGCAAGGCGCGTGGGAGGTAAACGTCTTGAACGAAACCGATAAAGAAGGCTGGGCATACGCAACGTCGTTTCCAGACTTGAAATTTCCCTTTCATTCCGGCCACGGCCCAGGTCCGATGTCATTCGTTCGCATGCGTCGGTGGATTCGCACGCGCACGCTGACTGTACAGCCGGCAGAGATTGTCGCCACGCCCGAAGCCGCCGCCGCGCTTCGACAACGCGTCGTTGTCAAGCCTGGCGAATCCACTGGATTAATTCCCGCCGTTGTCGGTCCTAGTGCTCAATCGGAGCTATTCATGCGCACAATTACGTCAAAAGGACCGTCCGAATGGGGCGTAGATGTGGACTCGCCCGAGGGAGGCGCATGGGCGTGCATGATTTCTGGCGCCATGGAAGGCTCTGAAGTCACGCGGGTCGTCGATTCGACGGGCGGGCATCGATTCATCGGCGTGCAAGTCGAAGCTGTCGCGGTGACGTCGGATGCGTCTGCAGAAAAAGCGTCATATTGCGGCGGAAACGATGACGATGACGACGACGTGGAGTTGTTTACGATTGACGCTTCGGCGATGTCGTGGCGCGTGGTAGCCGTACCGCCACATCGCGTCGTGAATGAGTCCCCTCGCACAGCCACGGTCACGATGTATCAGGGCGAAATCAACGCGCCGTTAGTTGCGAAAGCCATCAGTATGGCTACGGTCACGCCTGGGAGCTCGCTTGCAGTGCACGCCGTGCATCCAGATTTGCCATACTATTTGAAAATCGCACTCGACGACGGCTTTGACGTGATGGTACCCAAGAATCGTTTACTGCCCATTTCACCGCTGTCTGTGCAAGCCATAGCGGAAGCCAAAAGTGCAGATTCGTTTGACATTTTCAACCCCACCGCGTCGTCCTCTTCAGATGACAACGATGAAAGCATTGACGTCATCACGTTGGCGAGCGCGGATGGACGAACCGCCGTATTGGACGTCCGTCACGATTTCGGATTCCTTTCGCGCGCGCCGCGAGTCACGACGCTATCCGCACCAGTTCTGATCATGAATAAATCAGGCGTGGATTTAGTTATCCGCACGAGCACGATTTCGTCCACGTCGGCTGCTGACGATGACGTCGTGGCGTCGACAGTGAAGTTTTGTCAAACGCGGGCGCCGCAGAGCACGCGAGGGATTCAGCTTTTACGAGAATGCGCGATTCGTAAAGCTCCGCGTGAGAACGAAATGCTCTTGCTCGAGCTTGGTATCGCGGCTGCAGCTAAAGATCTCAAGCTTTCTCCAGGAATCAGTGTCGATGAACGTGAGCTCCTTCGCGGCGCCGTTGTCGTTCGCGCGAGATGTCCGGATGAATCCATCTACTCGCTCACCGTACGCATGGAAAGCAGCAGCGCGTCTAAATCATCGGCATTTTCGTCACAAGTCATCATTATTGAGCCGCACTACGTGCTCACGAATCAAACTGGCGATGACGTGCTCATCGCGCAAGCGGCGACGCCAGAATCGAGTGCGGTGACATTGCGCGCGGCGGATGCCAACGTGCCGCTCAAAATGCGCACCGCCGCGAACGATGGTATCGTCTGCATCAAATTACCGAATTCTTCTTGGTCCGCGCCAATACGTTTGCACGGTATTACTGACACTGCTTTGAAGATTCCCATGTACTCATCGGCGCACCCGGATGAGTTTCAGTTACTGAGCTTGCATGCAAACGTATCTACGCTCGGCGTGTCGAAAATTCGAGTCAGCGTGGAATCGCGCGCGCAAGCCGCCATCATTGTTGAAAACGCGAGTGATGTCGACGTCATTGCGTTTCGACAGGCGGGTGCTATGAATGATGACGTTGAGCCTTGGCGTCTGGTGCCACCACGATGCGCGAAACCATTCGCGTGGGCGCGTCCACTCGACGCTCAAAAGCTCAACGTGTGCGTCGTACACAATGGTTCAATTCAAAACGTCGCCTACAGGACGTACGACTTTGAAAACTTGGATTTGTCCACCGCGAGAGAGGTCTTACCTGCGCTTCCAAAACCGAAGATCGATTTAGGCGAAGACGTGATGCAGAATTTAGACATTGATGGCGGCGACGGCGTCTACTTTGACTTTTTACCCGTCGCGCGCGTGCATCGACGAGGCGTGCGCATCATCCGTGTCGACGCAGTATCAGCGACCGCCTTGAAGAAACGTAACAGAGCGACCAAAGGTATGGAGGAGAAGTCCACAGAGATTCGCTTCTCGATGTCCGTCGGCGAATGTAGCGTCGCTCTTGTTGACGCCGCCGCCAGCGAAATCATCAACTGCTCCGCGGGCGGTTTGGGCGTCGACGTCCTCACGGGCGTCAGCGCAGGTGTTTCGCGCGTGGCGCTCGCGATCAATTGGCTTCAAATTGATGATATGAAGACAGGTTCGGCGTTCCCGGTCGTCATGCGCGTGCTGAGTAAAAATCTACGCAAGCATACGTTGTTTTCGATGACCATGGTGACGAAAACGTCAGCCGACTTGGGCGTACGCGTATACCCGTACGTTGATGTCAACTTTGCCCCGCGTCCTATTCAAGTAGCCGCGCACGAGCCTTTAGTCTGGAGGCTCGTGGACTTTGCGCGCGTGTTCGAGCAAGATGACAGCGCAGCTGCGCCGTTGGCTACAAATGAAACGCGACTCGAGCGCGTCGACGTGCCCATCGCCATCGGCACGCTCGCCGTGAGTGCGTTGCACTTACGCCTGCGCTTCCGTTCAGCATTGTATGCGCGCCCTAAACGTGCGATGCCTGCATTTTTGGTTGGTGTATCGTTCGTGAATATCGACAACTCACCATTGCATTTGGAACCGTTTCGCGTCGCCGAAGTTCGAGCGCTCGAACGCGCCTTTTGGACGACAATCAAAGATTCCTACATGCGCCAAGTCGCGCGACAAGCCCTCGCACTTCTCGCGGGCGTAGATGTATTAGACTCGTTCTCGCAAGCCCTTGGGCAAGCTTCGGCGGGCATGGCGCAATTAAGCTTTGACAAGAAGTTTTCGACGTCAATGAAAAAGACGCTCGGCGGCGCTGAAGCGCAAAAGGCCGACTCGATTAAGACTGGTATCACCACGGGCTCTGAAATGCTCGCCAAGGGTGTGTTCCGTGGCGTCACCGGCGTGTTTCAAAAGCCAATCGAAGGCGCGATGAAGGGTGGCGCCGTAGGCTTTGCCAAGGGTGTCGGCAAAGGTTTGGTTGGTGCCGTGACGCAACCGCTCGCCGGTGGATTAGCCGCCGTCGGACGCACCGCCGAAGGCATCGCTGTCGGATTTGACAGCGTCAAATCCACGCTCGGCGTGACCGCGCTCGCGCCACAGCACCGCGTGCGTCATCCGCGCGCTGAGTACGCCGATGGGGTGTTGCGCTCGTGGCAACGCGAATCGTCCGAGGCGCAACGCGCGTTGGCCACCGCCGTTCGCGGGTCGCTCGCGGGCGGCTCCAATCAAGCGAGTCAAGTTTTCACGCACAAGGGTTACTACGCACGCGACAAATACATCGCAAGCTTGGACGTGAATGCAAAAACTACGCTCGTGGTGCTGACGAACGAACGCGTTGTAGCGTTCGAGCGCAAGCCGACACCCGACGGAGATCAATACGTCGCGTTGTGGCACGCCGGGTGGGATGAACTCGCCGACGTCGTCGTCGAAGAGCCCGCGCGGGTGGTGTTGCAATTGAAGGAATTTAGAAAAACACGCGTGTTTGATAAGATGAAAACGGCGCGCGTGGTGCAGTGCACGCCGGCGACGCAGCAAGCGCAAATGCTGGCGGGTATGATTCGTAAAGAACTCGACGCTAGACAAAGCGAGCGTCAATCGTTGTAACAAAGAATATTTCTGTAGTGCTACACAATGTGGCTAAAAGGCTATGATAACAATGCTAGTAGTAATCCTATGATATGGAGGCGCGTAGCGTTAGGCGTGCTGTCGCGAGCGACGCGCGACGACGGAGTACACCAACAGCGCCGCAGACGCCACGGATAACGCGATGAGCGCGCGCTCCATCGACGCCGTGCCGCGCGTGGAAGCCTCCCCATTTGGCGCGGCGGCGGTCGCGTTTACCCGTTCGCGAGCGGTCACCGCCGCCACCTTGGCCGTCACTGACGTCGTCGTCGACGACGACTTTGACGTCTTCCGTAGTTTCGAGGACATGAGATCTTCTATTTCAGGCTCGCCCGGCACCTTCAACGCCAACTGCCCGCACGCGCCGTCGATATCGTCCCCCATAGTGTGCCGCACCGTGGTGAAGATGTCGTACGTTTTCGTCAAAATGTGCATCATGCGTTGCACATCCTCCTTCTTTGGCGGCACGTGCCCCGCGGGCGTGTCCGTGGGATTGAGAGGTATTAAATTTAATATCACCTCTTTGCCTCGTAACAACTCGCCGAGTTGATGCGCGCATCGCTCGTCGTCGTTGACACCACCGAGCACGCAATACTCAATCATCGTCTTCATCTTCGGCCCAGAGGCGAGGTATTCATCTAATGTTCGCATGAGTTCATCGAGCTTGTACGCCGTAGCGGTCGGGACAATCTTCTGTCTTAATTCCTGCGTCGGCGCGTGAAGCGACAACGCCAAACACGTGCCCGGCGCGTCCCTCGTCAACGTGCGCATCCTCGGAATCACCCCCACCGTACTCACCGTAATTTTCGACGAAGCCAACCCAAATCCATCGCGCATGACTCCACACGCCCCAATCACCGCATCGTAATTATTCAACGGCTCCCCCATGCCCATAAACACGCAGTTGCGCACCGTCACGCCCGGCAACGCGTTGGCGTGCGCGAGCTGCTCCACAATCTCCCCCGTCGTCAAGTTCCCAAGCTCCCCGAGCGTACCAGTGGCACAAAACGTACATCCCATCTTACACCCAACTTGTGAACTCACGCACAACGTCACTCGCCCGCCCTTGGCGTGTCGCATCACGCACGCCTCCACGCGATGCCCATCCTCGAGCTCAACAATCATCTTCGTCGTCGCACCATCCTTCGACGAGCTCTCGTGCGCCACTTTCGTGGTAAACAGCACAAACGCGTCATATATCTCCTCCATCACCGCGTTCGGGAGCGTGTTGGCGGGAAATGTCACGTCACGGAGCGTGCGCGCGCCCCGAGCGCTCGCCGCCGCGCACGCCTTGACGACGACTGCGCGGTGTTTCGCGCGCACGTGCGCCGGCGCCGCGCATCGCGTCGCGAGCCAGGCGTCGAGGACGTCGACGTCGAACACTGAGTGCGTCGTGCGCGCGCGCTTGGGCGCCATCGGCGTCGCGCGGTGGCGCCTTCGAGCGCGCGTCGCAAAGAGCGCGGTGATGGAAAAAAACAGATACCCATAACTTTTGCCATGCGACCTTGCTTTGGCGCTCCATATCGTTCCAGCGTCCCGTACTGAGCGTCGTATTTGGCTATCGACGGGATTCGTTCCAAACGCGGTTCCGCGGTGGCGCCACCAGTATTAATTTTTTTTTATTATTTGACCAAGACTTAATACGGAGTCTTGGTCTCATTTTTGTCTTTTTTGTCGCGTCTCGCGGCGCCCGCCGAGCGCGCCACCGCCGCGCGTTCGTCCCGCACGCCCCGTTCGCGCGTCGTCCTCGCGAACGGCCGAACGCGCGAGAGTCTCGATG
>Ga0255779_1001956_pt1 | contig 22576 bp, 10 predicted proteins | sample 011ome_21_FD_179977 | JGI IMG/M metagenome (GOLD analysis project Ga0255779, IMG submission 179977) | Coastal salt marsh microbial communities from the Groves Creek Marsh, Skidaway Island, Georgia - 011508AT metaG (version 2) | ecosystem: Environmental > Aquatic > Marine > Intertidal zone > Salt...
CCTTAAAAAAGCACAAAGCAACGAGTAAACATCATCATTATCGATGCCCTGCGTATTGCGCGTGTTTTTGTAGCGTTCACATTCCCAAAACCATACGAGAAAGAAGTGTACGATAAAATCGGTGCCCGAAAGGAGGAATCTCCCTCAAAAGTCTCTCATCGCGTACGTTTTGAGAAGTGGAGAACCAACGGCGCCATGAATTTCGAAAAAGAAGACGCGGATCGATCCCTCTGGAAACGTGTTATCCATCAGCGTGTTCTCGTTCGTGTTCTCGTGCAAAAAAAGAACGCAGAAGTCGCTGACGTCGACGATGAAGTCGACGAAGACGTCACAAACACGCCACCGCTCCGAAGAAGTAAGCACGGCCGAAATGATCTGTGCAAACTCTGTAAACTCTGTATATAACTAACAATCGACGTTAAACATCAATTTTAATGACTGATTATCTAACAACAATCGATACGAACACTATCTGCCTCGATTACATACCCCAATCGATTTGGGCATCTAAAACGGGAGGAATAAAGGAAACACTCGCCAATTCTCGTTTTTTTAAGCGCGCATCAGATCACCCTTAAATGCATCAAACAAATGTAAAACCGCCCGATCAAGTTCAATCGACTTAATATCTACCCAGAGAAACCGTCTACTTGTGCAACGCGGTCGGTCACCACTCGTATCGTGCCATTTTGAGCGCGTTTGGACCTTCGAAATTATCAAAATGTCAAAAAAACGCGCCTTTGGTGCGATATTTCAACACGTATCTCCTCGTTATAACAGCGAATGCGTTGAAATATAAATACACTAGACTCCGAGAGTATATCACTGTAAGTGATGTCGTGACTTGTATTGGGGTAATTACTCCCGTTTACTATCCGTCGCTCGTTTTCCTCGCGACTAAAAGTAGAGATATTCTAATGAAATCTCCCATCGAAGTGAAAAAAAAACTTAAGACAAAAAATTCCTTAAGTTAGCCAAAAATTCCTTAGTTAGGAACTTTCGACCCAGAAGTGCTCCTTAAACTATGTCAATCGCCGCGTAAACGTACACACATGCATCACGCAGGAAAAAAAAAGACTTAGGTCGCACTAGGATTCGAACCTAGGTGACTGGATTACATTGGACAAATTGCGTGTCAAAGTCCAGGATACTAACCAACTATATTATACGACCGAGAATACGCTTTGGGTTTGATTTAAGCTATAATTTTTTGTTATTTTTTTTTGCTATCTTCTTTACCTTTGCGTGCATGATGCTCATTTTGGAACCCTTAAAAGCTTGAAATGAAACCCTAAAACTTTTTTTCTGAGCCCCGCATACATTTTTGAAGAAGAAGGAAAAGAGGAACAACAAAACAACAACAACAACAAGACGACAATAACAACAATGATGATGTCAACAACAACAACAACAACATCGTCGTTGTCTTTGTCGTCGTCGTCTCCATCATCACCTTGGTGTTGTTGTTTACCTTCGTCTTTATCGTCATCGAAGAGAGCGATGAAAGTGAATAAAGGAATACGAAAAACTTTTTCAAACAACAACCTGAAATTCAAGCCGTCATTTTTAAACAACAACAACAACAACAAATCAAAAGCGATATCGGAAGATAACTCTTCAGCTTCCTCCTATTCTTCTTCTTCCGCGGACATATTCGCCGATTTGGTTGATTCCTCTCCCGTTTCAAATAATAATAATAGTAACAATAACAACTACTACTCCTTTGCTGGGAATGGTTCAAACGGAGAAAATATGTTGAATCAGCACAACGCCTCGATTTCGCCAACGAAGAACGTTTTGAAAGTTTTTAGCGGATCGGCGCACCCAGAGTTGTCCACGGAAATTGCCAACTATTTAGGCATGGACCTCGGGAAACTGACGATAAAGAAGTTCGCGGACGGGGAAATTTACGTGCAAATTAACGAGTCTATTCGTGGTTCAGACGTGTTTTTAGTCCAACCGACGTGCCCGCCGACGAACGATAACATCATGGAGCTGCTGGTAATGATTGACGCCTGTCGACGCGCGAGTTGCCGATCGATTACGGCTGTGATCCCATATTTCGGCTACGCCAGAGCCGATCGAAGAACGGCTGGAAGAGAATCGATTGCCGCGAAACTCGTCGCAAACTTGTTGACCCAGGCTGGAGCGACCCGAGCGGTGTTGATGGACATTCACTCGTTACAAACAATCGGGTATTACGACATTCCCGTCGATCACATTTACGGCGAAACCGTCATCTTAGATTATTTGACATCGAAAGATTTCCACCCGGACGAAGTTGTTGTCGTTAGCCCGGACGTTGGTGGCGTGCCTCGAGCGCGAGCGTTTGCCAAAAAGTTAGCCGACGCGCCTTTAGCCATCATCGATAAGAGACGTACGGGACACAACAAAGCGCAAGTGATGAACTTAATCGGTGACGTTGAAGGAAAAGTTTGCGTCATGTTGGACGATATGATCGACACGGGCGGTACTTTACTTGCTGGCGCGGAGTTGTGCCGAACGCTCGGTGCGAGGGAGGTGTACGCGTGCGCCACGCACGCGGTGTTTTCCCCGCCCGCGGTGGAACGGTTAGGCAGCGGCGCGTTTACCGAAGTCATCGTGACCAATTCCATTCCGCACACGCCGGAGCGAGATTTCGCGCAATTAACCGTGCTTTCCGTCGGGAACTTGCTCGGTGAGACGATTTGGAGAGTTCACAACGATACGCCGGTATCGTTCAATAAGTTGTAGTTTTATAATTATTAAAAAGAGAAGAAGTGGTTTTGAAGAGAGAGAGAGAGAGAGGAGAGAGTGAGACAAGTGTGTAATACGAATAACGAATATCATCACCATAAAATCAACATCAACATCATGATGCGCGGAAGAAGACGAGGGAAGCAACACGAGTACACGTAAAGAATGTCGTCGTCGTCGAAAGACAATAACAACAACAACAACCACAACAACAACAACGATAACGGCACGATGAAATCGATAATCGAATATCACGGCGAGTATTCTAAATCGCGCTGCGGATACTGCAAAAAAATCTCTTCGTCTTCGATTTCAACCGGCTTCGTGGCGCATTTTTTAACTGTTTTCGACTACGAAAGATGCATCAACAACGGGTGGAGACGAAGCGGGAGGTGGGTGTACCATCCTACGCCAATCGAAAGCAACTGTTGCGTTCTGTGCACGATTCGATTGGACGTGGGTAGGTTTAAGAAAACGTCCAAGCAGAAGAAAGTGGAGAGAAAGTTTGAGAGATATTTAGAGACGGGTGAGTTGTCTTCTTCTTCTTTGGGGAAAGAGGTTAGCAGAGACGACGACGGCACATGCAAGGAAGAAAAGAAGAAAACACCTACTGTGGAAAATGAAAGTGAAGAGGAAGAGCGAGGCTTTTTGATACAGCGCGTGTTGGATGCCATCGCGAGGTGCTCTTTCAACTGCGATAAAGACGGTGTCGACGTTTTGAGCAAAATACCACCACAACAAAAACTGGTACAGAAGACGACGAACAGAGAAGCGTTGAAGAAAGGATCGCAATATACCTCCTCAGCGTGTTTGATAATCGCAGGGAAGCTGAAGAAAGATCGAGATGAAGTAGTCGCGAAGGTTTTACAGCGATTGAATGAGAAACAGAATGAAATGGGACACTTTAGAGTGGAAGCGCACGACGGTTTCCTCAATTTTTTTCCCTCCTCCTCGGATGTTGAAAAGACGGAAAGCAAACCATCACGTCTACAGCCGCAACCGACGAAAAAGAAGGATGAGAAAGACGAAGCGTCACCACCGAGGGAGGAAAAGAAAAAGGCAAGCACCCACGCATTCACAGTGACGGTTGAAAACTCGGAATTCAGACGAGAAGATTTTGAATTATGGCAAAGATACCAGGCGAAAATTCACAAGGACCCGCCTTCAAAGTTGAAGAAGAGTTCGTACGTCAATTTTTTATGCGACACGCCGTTAGTTTCGGACGATAAAATGTACGGGTCGAAACATTTTCGATATTTCATCGACGATAAGCTTGTAGCCGTCGGCGTTTGTGATATCTTGCCGACTGTTTTGAGCTCGGTATACTTTTATCACGATCCCGATTTAATGAAACTCGAGTTCGGAAAATTGAGTGCGTTGTACGAGATTGATTTTGTCTCCATGAATCGCAACACGGCAAAGTATTCCTTGGACGATTTTAAGTACTACTACATGGGCTACTACATTCACGATTGCCAGAAAATGCGTTATAAAGGCGAGTATAAACCGAGCGAGCTGAGATGCCCGACGACTGGGAAATGGGTCAGTTTAGACGATGAAAAAACCCGGGAAAAGTTAGACGCGCATTCGTTCACGTTAGTCAGCGACGACGACGACGACGACGACGATGCCAACGACGACAAAATTTCGATGAAAGAGGAAGATAAAGATGAGCGAGAACTGTTTGGGAGCCAAATCGTTGGTGTGATACAAAATGGGCAATACTTAGGTCCCACGCGGCTGATGGGGAATGGTGCTCCCATTTATCACATGTTAAATGCATCCAACTCAGGGAAGAGAAAATTGCGAATGATGAAACAGTTTCGAAGAGACGTAGGAGGCGGTGAAAACGAGTTTGTTTATCTCGTCGATGTCACGCCTTCTTTTTCCTCTTCTTTGGATGATAGCGGCGAAGATGATGGAGATGACGAGGAGGAAGATGAGTTGTTCGTCGCGTCACCGTCCTCTTCATCGGATGGAATGAGCGCGTAGATTTGTAGATTTAGCTGTAGCGATATCATTTGGTAATAAAGCTCAGAGAGAGACAAAAAAATAACATCTATGTGATACAAACGTGCGAATTGAACAGGCATCGTTCAAATACGTGTTTACTTTTGTTCCAATTAACGATGTTATTACTCGGCATTTCTGCGTTTTCCCTTCTTCTCATACCTAACGGCTAATAAGCTTCTCCGCCGAAAACACGGTCGTTTTTGCAGAACACGTTCCTTCGGCGCAACACGAGGGAGCAGAGGGTTTCTTTTCTTCCTCCTTTTTGTGGTCGCAGCAAGAGTGTCCGTGCGAATGCACTTGTTGCCGCTCCGCTAGCAGTTTCTGCTTTTCCTTCTCGTCTTTTGCAAATTTAACACCCACTTCGTGTGAAATCTTGTTTCGTCTCGCGTCTTCTTTCTCTGCTTCGCGTAAAATCGACATGCCGTTAAAAATGACAATCAAGGCGCTGCCAACGTCCACGACGACGGCTTGCCACAATCCGGCTAAACCGGCGAAGGTCAAGCCCAAGACGATTAATTTTGTCGTCACAGAGAAGAAGATATTCTGTCGAATCTTCAAAACGCACCTTCTTCCGATATAAATCGTATCCGCGAGACGACTCAAATCGTTCGTCAACAACGCAACCGGTGCGGTTTCCATCGCCGCCGCGGTTCCGGCGACGCCCATCGCAACACCAACGTCTGCTGCCGATAATGCCGGCGCATCGTTTATGCCGTCACCAACCATTGCAATTGTACCGCGTCCAGACGTTCGAAAGATTGTTCTTTTTCGCGTCATCAACTCCTTCTCTTGCTTTTGAACCTCCTCGGTAATCCTATTTAATTTCTCGTTTGGCGTCAACGAACTGAACACGTTCGTCTGCGCATCTATGCCGCAATTTCTAGCACACATTTCCGCCGCGCCTTTGTTATCGCCAGTTAAAATAATTACGTCAATCGATGAGTTATGAAGCTTCGTGATGGCGTCTTTTGCACTCGGCCTCATCGAATCTTCCGCTTTCAAAATACCGCCAAGTTTACCGTTGATGCCAACCCACACCACCGTCGCGCCAATCTCTGTTTCCCATCGAATAGCCGTCTCGTACAACTTCAAATCAGACAACGTCCATAGTTTTTTCTCGGCCATTTTTTCGTTTCCAAGTTCAACTAAAACGTTATCAACCATCGCTCTCACGCCAATGCCGTCGATTTGTTCGTAATTCGTCACCGTACACTGCCTTGCCGCAACGCGAACAGCCGCACCGGCGTTCTTTTGAATCGCAAACGCCAGTGGATGCGATGATTTCGACTCCACCGCACACACCCAGCGTAATAGCGCTCCAACACCCAACGCAGGACGTGGCATGCTCGCATCGTCATTCGGCGGTGTTGCCAGCTTCACTTCTGTCATTTCAAACGTCCCCGAGGTCAAAGTGCCTGTTTTGTCGATGAACATTGTTTTCAGCTGTCCCAATCTTTCTAAGAATTGCGATCCTTTCACCACTACGCCACGTTTGGCGCACACGGTTAAGCCGCACACGGAAACTACAGGAGTAGACAACACGAGCGCACACGGACACGCGATGACCAGTAAGACGCACGCGGTATACAGCGACTCTTTCGCGTTATCTGTGGAAACCAAAACCGGTATGACACCGTAAAGCAACGCAGCTAATATAACAATTGGCGTGTACCACTTCGCGAACGTTTCAATCATTCGTTCGGCGGAAGAGCGCATGGATTGCGCCTCTTCGACTAATCGAATGAGTCTCGAGTACGCCGAGTCTACGGAAACCGACGTCACGCGAACATCGATGGATCCTTTTTGGTTCACAGTGCCGCCAAAAACCTGCGAATCAACAGTTTTCGAAACCGGTTTTGATTCACCCGTCAACGCGCTTTCGTCGATAGCAGTCGAGCCATCGACGACAATTCCGTCGAGCGGAACGCGTGCACCCGGTCTCACGCGAACGATTGCATCGATATCGACAGATTCAACCGCAACTTTTTGAGTTGTTTGTGTGTCTTTGTTTACGAGCTCAGCTTCGTCTACGCGCAAAGCGAGCACGGCGCTCATTGCGTCCGATGTCTTTGCCATAGCGCGAGACTCGAGCCATTCGGATAAAGTGAATAAACTCACGACCGCGGCAGCTTCAAAAAAATCCTGTAAAGCGACGGCACCGGCGATGGCGATTGCCATTAACGTGTTTATGTCCACCACACGCATTCGCAACGACCCGTACGATTTCAAAATAATTTCCGGTAATCCAACCGCAATGGCACCTAAAGCGACCCATTTGAAGTGTTCAAAAACACCTCCGTCGTCTTCGATGAAATGCAACAAACTGACAATGGTAAAGAAACACGCTAACAGAATCTTCGGTCCGGGTACATTGGCCATCATCGCGTGAAATTTTGATGTTGCCGCGCCACCGTTTGTGTTCTTGTGGTCGTAATAATCTACATCCGCGACGGATGCGCGTAAATGCGCCGCGTTCAAAGCATCCACCAAGAGTTCAACCGGCGCGTACGCTTTCGCGTGCTCTACTAAAACCATTTTCGTCGGGACGATCACTTTCACGTTCCTCACGCCGGACATTGAATCTAAAATATTATGGATCAAAGGCACTTCGCTCGGGCAACAGATGCCTTCGACTTTGAATCGCGTTTGAGAGGCGACTTCGTTTCCGCCTCGCCGCTCGTGCTCGACGAGTTGACGTATGTCTACGACGGTTTCCTCGCCGTTTTGTTTTTCTTCTCCTTCTGATTTACTAGTTTCACCTACTTTTGTTCGCGCGCTACTTCCTCGCAACGGTACGTAATCGCCGCCTCCGAGATTTTGGTCGTGTCCTTTCCTCTGGCGTCGAATCACCGCGGCTATTTGTCCGTGATCCTCTACGTTGCTAAAACGTTTGCTGCTCCCGTTGTGCTGCTCTCGACAGTCGCTACCGCACATGCCATCTTCGCCGTCATCATCGTACTCTTCTTCTTCCTCATTTCGTTCTCCACTTTTCTCTCTTCTCCTCTCGTAAAAGTGCAACAAGTGGTTCTTGTACAAAAAATCGCGATGGTTGCCGTGCGGGATAGTCTCCGCGTTGATTCGTTTCAAATATGCTTTCGCCTCCTCGACGTCGGCGGGTAAGCCCAGCGCGATCAACGGGTGATCGTGATTACGTTCTCCTTCCGCTTCATTTTCTTTCTCATCTTCTTTAGAGACGACAGATGTCGACGTCGGTTGCTCTCCCGAAAGTCGTCTCGACAATAATAGTTCGTTATCTTCTTCTTCTTCTCCTTTGCTTTTTTTATACACCAAACTCGTCGCGCGCCACTCCTCCCCGACCGACCTCACCAGCTGTCCTTCGATCAAAAACAAACTCTCTCCTCTTCCGGCGTCGTCGAGTAACTCGATGACAGTCGGGTCTAAGCACAAACCTTGCGAAATGCACGGAGAATCCATTTCTCGACACCCGACGCAGACTCTCTTTTCGTTCGCGATGGCGAAGAATTTTTTTTGGTCCTCCTCGACGACATTTTCTCCCCCAACCGTTGTTGCGTTCGCTTTTTTCGTTCCCGTCTTCTTCTCTTCTTCTTCTTCATCGTCCGAAGAAGAAGAAGAAGATGAATACAAACCGTCGTTCTCTGACGACGACGACGACGAAAAGTCGCGCATCATTTTTTATGTGGGTGTGAGTGACGCTTCTTCTTCTTTTTTTTTTTTGATTTTTTTGATTTTTTTTGTGCGTTTTGAGTCATTCGAATGCGTTTTCAATTTTCTTCTTTCTTCTCTGTCGCTCTTCTTTACACTCGCACGCCATACAGAAGAAGACAAAGACAAAGAAGAAGAAGGAAAAGAAGACACACAACGCGGACGCGGAGAACACACACACAGAAAGAAAGAACCGAGAATGTCTTCTTCCTCTTCCTCCTCTACGTCGTCATCGTCCGCGTTCGTGGAATTCTTCGCGCACTTATCGGAGGAGAAAATAAATCACTTGTATAAAATCTCCCCGTGGGCGACGTTGGCGGTGTTGCGAGCGCTGACACCGTTGGCGAAACAATACGTGATGCGATGCATATTTTTACCGGCGAACCACGTGGTGAGTCACGGGATGATTCAATCGTGGACGAAGAGAGGGGCGGAGAGCGCGCACGAGATGGCGTTGGAGCGGTTGGTGCAACTGAGAGCGTTCGTGGAAGTTGAATCGGTCGGTGGAACCAAAAATCGACGAGACGACGACGAAAAAGAGGAGGGTGGTTTTATCGTCCACGAACACTTTCGGAAACACGTGAAGCGAGCGATCGAGAGAGGCTTCGAGGATTTAGACGACGAAGAGGAGGAGGAGGAGAAAGAGAAAGAAAACGAACAAAAGAAGAAGAAGAAGAGTGCAACAAAGAAGACGACCACGACTGCCGCTCAGTTTAATGGAGACAAGGAGTTTTTAGATCACTACGCGAAGAGTCGGTGGGAGACGGTGTTGCTCGAGTTGACTTCGGAGGCGTCGGCGGAGAAGAAGAGGAAAAAGAAGAAGATGATGATGAAGAAAGGAGGTGGTGGATTGCAACACGCGCTGCATTTGCGAAAGTTGTTTTACGCGGCGAGGTTGATTACGAAAGATGGACGAATTACGAGCGAGGGATTCTCGTTCTTGTTAGGCGCGACTTCGGAGCAGATTTGGATTTTGTTGGCGAGGTACGCGAGAGGCGGAGATTTCGAGAAGAAGAATAAGGATAAAACAATGAAGGAAAAAGAAGAGGATAACATGGATACTTCCAACGGAGGAGACGATCAACGACAAAACAAAGTAAATAGCGACGAATCATCCGCGGCTGCCATGGCGTTTCTAGTTCGACTTTCGTTTCAGCACCCGGGGCGCAAATATTCCAAAGCGAATCTCTCCGAGGCGGAAAGACGCGTGGCAAGTCATTTAAGCGCTTTAGGCGTATTATACGAAAACGAAGACGATGAAAAGGACAACGATTGGTACGTGCCCACCGTTTTATCGGCTGGATTATCGAGCGTTTCGACGACATCTTCGGCGAAATCGGCTTTAGCGCGCATCGACGGTCACATCATCGTGGAGACGAATTTCAGAGTATACGCGTATACGCACTCTGAACTAGAAACGGAGGTTTTAAGGCTGTTCACTCGACCAGATTACAAACTCCCGAACGCATACGTCGGAATGATTACGCGAGATTCTATCCTAGACGCCATGCGTGCTGGCATTTCGCCCGATCAAATCGTAAACTATCTCCAAACGCGAGCGCATCCGAGGTGCACTATTGGTAAGAAACCAAACCACCCGGCGGTACCGCCAACGGTGTGCGACCAAATCCGTCTCTGGGCGCGCGATTTGTACAGAGTCAAAGCCGACGATTGCGTTATGTACACGGATTTCCCAATGCAAGGTAATCAGTTCCAAGATGCCGTCAACAACGCTAGAAATGTTGGCGCCCAAATTCTCTGGATAGACGAAAGGAAGAGGCGCTTCGCTGTGGATGCAGATTCGCACGAGCGCTTGAAAGTGTTTTTGTGAGTTTGCTGAAGTACACATTCTTCCAATGATGGTTAGACGAATAGACGTATAGATAGATAGTAATGGTATAACATAACAAAGTAAGTTTTAAAGTGTAGATTCTTACTGCCTTTTGTGCGTTTTGAAAAGCTTTTTTTGTTCTCTCTCTCTCTCTCTCTCTCTTACAGATCCTTTTTTTTTAAAGTTTCGTATTTACTTCGCTTGCGCGCTGCTGTTCGAACTCGGCGTCGCGATGATGGGATGTTCAAAACTCAATCGCGATCTCAAGCACAAGTGATCGCTCGGTTGCGTCTTCGATGGTAATCCTATGACACCTTCTCCAAACCCATCTTGTTGCGGCTCTACTCTAGAAACAATCTTCGCGCCTCTGTGCGCAGAGTACATGATATAATCCGACACTCGTTTACTCGTTCCGTTCTTGAAGAAACCGAGTCTGGTTTTGAACGTCGTAAAAAACGGCTCTTCTCCTTCTAATTGTGTTTGTTGCTGTTGATCTCCATTCTTGCTGCTACTACTCGGTGATGATTCTAAATCCTCGTACGCGGACTTCAACCCTCTCCCTCTTAAGTGTTCCATGCACGGTTCCTCCGGCGTCGCGTTGAAATCGCCGCACACGACAATCTGCACGGTGTTGATGTTCGAACACTGCGCCACGCAAAACGCGTTCAATCTCGAGCACATCTCCTTCGCTTGATTCACTCTGGTGACCACTTTATCCGGCGACTGCCCACTCTCCAAGTGCGCGTTAATCACCACCACCTCTTGTCTCGTCAAGGACTTCTTCATAATCAATCGCGCGAACAACACTTTGGCGTCTTGCTCCTTCGTCTCCGCCGTCGTCGAGATGTGCATCCCGACCAACTCCACCGTTTCCCGTTTACAAAATATAGCTAGACCGTCTTTTAACTCGTTGGAAAACTTTTGGCACGGCGACCACTTATCTTCGCGAAAGATGCCAAAATATCCTCTCTTTTGCATCTCCGGTTCGAAAAAATCGTAATAGTGGTCGCACTCTTGCACGCAAATCACGTCCGGATTGGACGTCGAATCCGCGTCCATATCGTTCGAATCCGTCTCCTCGTCCTCTCGCGGGAAAATTTTCTTCAACAGTTTTACGGCTCTGTTTTCAAACGCTAAATCTTCCGGCGTCGAGGAAAACCCAGCCTCGTTGCCGGTGAGCGCGTCGGCGAGTAAGTTATAACTCACAAACGTCAAAGAGGTGGACGGGTCGACGGATTTCGCGTGCGAGGAGTTGTGTCTCGGCCCGGCGCACATCCAAGATGGGAGCAAGACGTTCGCCATTGTTTGAAACGCGTGTCGCTCAGAGAGTCTGCGCGCAGATCGGGTGTTTTAACGCTTGCGCGTGTTTGTGCGTGCGTGTGCGTGTGTCGCTGAGAGGCGCGTAAAGGTGCTGGCGTTTAATTTTATGAAAAGAATTGTGTTCGTGATCTAATTGCTCTCTCGGAACAGAAAAACAGAAGAGAGAGAGGAGAGAAAAAAAACAGAAAAAGTTTTTTTGTGTGAATGACTCGAAGCGAACGAAAGCTACTTTATTAAACTACTAAATACATATGATATGCGTACGCGCGCGCGCGGCAAAACGTACTTTCTAGTATTCACATCTCTCTCTATATCATCTATCGTCTAACTCGTCTACACTGCAACTACGCACTTTAACTACTATCTACATTTCTATCGTCTTCTACATACCGTGGCTATTCGTTACTATATTCTCTCATATTATTCTCATCGTCTCCAACGCGCTCTCGAGGAGACTTTTGTTTTCTTTCTTCACCTCATCTTCTCCCCCTTCTTTCTCAAAGGCATCGTCGTCGACTAAAACTTCCATTTTCACTCGGTGTTCTCTCGCTATCAGCGCCATGTTTATCACTCTCGTCTCTCCGAGTCTCTCCGACGACGTCGACGACGACGATGCGTTTTCTCCTTCGTTTATTTCGTTTCGTTTCTTCGTCTCCGTGGCGTTGATCAAAACCACGTTCAGTTGTTTATCGACGCAGCCTAAGGTGCCTTCAAACGTCCGACCGTCCGTGACTTCCACTCGAACGAGACTTCCCGAAGAAGAAGAAGAAGAAGAACTAATTTGTTGTTCTTGGATTAACTTTCGCACGTATTCTTTCGAGCGCGCCGGGTCCAACGCTTCTTTAATCGTCTCTGTCGTTCCGTGATCTTCTTCTTCTTCTTCTTTTCTTCCGTCGTGCGCCTCTTTCGACGACGACGAAGAAGAGGTCATCTTCTTCTTCTTCTTCTTCTTACTTTCTTCTTCTCTCTTTTGCGGAATTTTTTTCCCTTTTCCTACTCGTACTTCACGTAAAAAAAAGTTTTGGATAGAAAAAAGGTCAAATCAAATCACGCGCTTTTCGGCGACGACGACTGCGACTACGACCACGAACGCTCGTTCCAGCGGAGTAACCGCGACGAGAACGCGAATGGCTTCTTCAACCACGTCTCCGTCTTCGTCTGCGTCTTGGTTTCGTCGCACGCACACGCGCGCGACCAAGACAAAGAGACTTGGCGCGTTTTCCCCGGAATCTCTTCTCGTTCAGAGGAAAGCGCAGCAGCAGCAGCACCGCCGGCGAAAACAAAAGAGAAGCGGCGGCGGCGTGGCATCGTCGACGGCGTCGACGACGACGGGAGAACTCTCCGCGTTGGAGCAGTCGGATTTAATCGACGATACGCTCGATTTTCCGATCGATGCGAACACGAAGTTCGAACCAACCATTGGCATCGAAACGCACGTGCAGTTGCACACGAAGACGAAGGCGTTTTGCGGGTGTCACTATTCCTACGGCGCGAACGCGAACACGCAAATTTGCCCGATATGCATGGGTCACCCGGGAACGTACCCGAAACTGAGCGAAGAGGTCGTGGAGAAAGGCGTGCAGATTGGTTTAGCGTTGAATTGTAAGATAAGAGAGGTGAGCAAGTTTGACAGGAAGCAATATTTTTACCCGGACTTGCCAAAAGGGTACCAGATTTCGCAGTTCGACGAGCCGTTGTGCGAGCACGGTCGCATTAAAGTTGTCATTCCAGTTGAAGAAGGCGGAGGAGAAGCGACGATTGGGATTACTCGCGCGCATTTAGAGGAAGACGCGGGGAAGTTGAACCACGTGGGCGGATCCGGGAACGTTTCCACGGCGACGCACTCGTTGGCGGATTATAACCGAGCCGGCGTCGCTTTGTTGGAGATTGTCACCGAACCAGACTTCAAAAACGGGAAAGAGGTTTCTGCGTACGGACAGGAATTGCGAAGAATCGTTCGATATTTAAAAGCCTCGGATGGGAACTTGAACGAAGGCTCAATGCGATGCGACGTCAACGTGAGCGTAAAACCCGTCGGGAGAAAGCGATTCGGAACAAAAGTCGAGGTGAAAAACATGAACTCTTTCAACGCGATGGCTCGCGCGATCGATTACGAAATCGAAAGACAAGAAAAGTTGTACAAAGAAGGACGAGGCGACGAGATTGTTCAAGAAACGAGAACGTGGGACGACCAAAATCAGCGAACGATGACCATGCGCAAAAAAGAAGGCTTGGCGGATTACCGATACTTCCCGGAACCGGATTTAAATCCTCTCGTCTGTTCGCCGACGTACGTCTCGAACGTTCGAAAGGAAATGCCAGAGTTGCCGAACGAAATTCGCGACAGATACAAAGCGTTAGGATTACCGGACGGCGACATACAAGTACTCGTGGAGGATGAAAACTTGGTTCGCTTTTACGACGAGATTTTATCTGCGAATATTAATAGCTCTAGCAGCGGCGGCGAGAAAAAAGAAGTCAACATCTCGAAACAAGCCGCGAATTGGTTGACGAACGACTTATTAGCTTTCGTGAAGAACGAAAAATTAGCCTCGCCGTACGATTTGAAGTTAAAACCGGACGAAATCGCGGAATTCTGCTTCCTCATTGAAAACGGCGAGATTTCCGGAAAAATTGGCAAAGACATCTTGCCCGATTTGTTATCCAACGGAGGTTCTCCTCGTAAACTCGTCGAGGAGAAAGGCTTGATGCAAATAAGCGACCCGGTGGAGATTGAAAAGATTGTCCAGAAAGTCTTGGACGCGAATCAAAGCCAGTTAGAGCAGTACCGTTCGGGTAAGACAAAGTTGAAAGGCTTCTTCGTCGGCGCGTGTTTGCGAGAGAGCGGCGGCAGAGCGAATCCGTCGCTCACCGACGAGATTTTGATGCGATTATTAGAAGGATGATGATAATGATTCCTAGATGATTAGTTTGTTTTGTTTGTGTCCACTGCGAAACTCGTTCGTTCATTCACGTCGTTATGTGTGTGCTGCGCGCGTTCTTCCTTCATATTTTAAAGTTTCTCCCTTGATAAAAAATTCCTCTCTTATTTTTGATGTTCCGGCTTATTTTTTCTCTGTCTGTCTGTCCTTTCTCTCTGTTCGTGACGCTCTCTGTTCGTGCCTTTTCCCCACCACAAACAAAGTCCAAAGTCCTTTTTTTACTATCGAAAAAAAAAGATCTCTCTTCTCCCTTTTTTTTTGTTTCGGATCAGAGCGACGTGTCACCACGGCCAACTGTCTCTTGGAGGAAAAAAAAGAAAAAAAAAGATTACGCATATCTGAAAAACAATCGTCATAACGCAACCGCGCGCGCGCTGTAAGCTTAAACACTCTTTATTGATACATCATGTCGTCTTCACGCCGTGGTGTTTCTACACTCCTCCGCCGCGCATTGGCGCAACCAGCCGTTGTCGGGGGTTCTTCTGTTTCTTCTTCCGTATCCTCATTCGGGGCCGTTCGCGCATCGACGTGTGCGTCGTTCTCCACGCTGAGGCAAACGACCAACAACCTCGGAGATTTATCCAACGGTAAGGTCAAGGTTGTCAACGCGGCTTTGAACAAAAAGATGAACAACGTCTTTTCGAGACAAATCTCGGTGGAATCTTTGGGTCCGTTGGATACGTTCGAGCGCAGACACAACTCCGCGTCGAACGAAGAGGCCGAAGAGATGGCTCGATTCGTTGGTTTCAAGTCCGTGCGAGAGTTGATCGACGCGACGGTGCCGGACAACATTAAAGCGCCGCAAGCGTTGAACTTAGGTTCCGAGGAATACAACAGAGGCTATTCCGAGACGGAGTTTTTGGAGATGTTTAAGAAGATGGCGGGCAAGAACAAAGTCTTCAAGAACTATTTGGGTACCGGTTACTACGGAACGCACGTCCCGCAAGTGATTTTGAGAAACATCTTGGAGAACCCGGGATGGTACACGCAATACACGCCGTACCAAGCGGAAATCTCTCAAGGTCGTTTGGAATCGTTGTTGAACTTTCAAACGATGATTTCTGATTTGACGAAGATGCCGTTGTCCAACTCTTCTTTGTTGGACGAAGGGACTGCGGCTGCGGAGGCGATGACTATGTGCTCCGCCATCGCCAGAGGTAAAAAGCCAAAGTTTTACGTTTCCAACAAATGCCATCCGCAAACGATCGAAGTTTGCCGAACGAGAGCGGACGGTTTGGGCTTGGAAATCGTCGTCGGCGATGAAGCGACTTTTGATTACAACGACAAGCAAGTTTGCGGGGTGATGGTGCAGTACCCGGCGACAGACGGTGCGGTCTTGGATTACTCTGACGTTGTCGAAAAAGCGCACAAAGGGGGCATGAAGGTTGTCGCCGCGTGCGATATCTTGGCGTTGACGCAATTGAAGCCGCCGGGAGAATGGGGCGCGGACATGGTTGTCGGCTCCGCGCAAAGATTTGGCGTGCCGTTGGGCTACGGCGGTCCGCACGCGGGCTTCTTGGCGACCACGGAAGAGTACAAGCGTTTGATGCCGGGAAGAATTATCGGTATTTCCGTCGATGCGGACGGTAACCCGTGCTTGAGAATGGCGATGCAAACGAGAGAACAACACATTCGCAGAGATAAAGCGACGTCGAACATTTGCACTGCGCAAGCGTTGTTGGCGAACATGGCGGCGATGTACGCCATCTACCACGGCCCGGAAGGCTTGAACAAAATTGCGCAGAAAGCGCACGGCTTGGCCAAGATCTTTGAAGAAGGTACCAAAAAAATGGGTTTCCAAGGCCCCGCGAACCCGTACTTTGACACGGTGACTTTGAAGTGCCCGAGCGGCGCGGATGCCGTTGTCGCCTCGTGCGCCAAGGCGGAAATCAACATCCGTAAGATTGACAACGACCACGTCTCCGTCGCGTTTGACGAAACGACCACGTTGGAAGATGTCGACGAGTTGTTCAAGGCATTCAACGGTGGAAAGCCGACAGACTTTTCTGCGGCGTCTTTGGCCCCGTCCGTGAACATTGAAGAAACGAAGATGACGAGAAAGTCCAAGTTCTTGACCCACCCGGTGTTCAATGTCTACCACTCCGAGCACGAAATGTTGAGATACATCGCAAGATTAGAACAGAAAGATTTATCCTTGGTTCACTCCATGATTGCTTTGGGTTCGTGCACTATGAAATTGAACGCGACGACTGAAATGGCTCCGATTACGTGGCCGGAGCTTGCCAACATTCACCCGTTTGCGCCGAAAGAACAAGCTCAAGGTTACGCTGAGATGTTTAGAGATTTGACCAAGCAATTGGCCAACATCACCGGCTTTGACGACGTTTCGTTGCAACCGAACTCTGGCGCTTCCGGTGAATACGCGGGTCTGATGGCCATCAGAGCGTACCACCAATCTCGAGGTGATCACCACAGAGATGTGTGTATCATCCCGGTTTCCGCGCACGGCACCAACCCGGCGTCGGCGGCCATGTGCGGCATGAAAATTGTCGTCATCGGTACCGATGAAGCCGGTAACGTCAACATGGATGAATTGAAAGCGGCGGCGGAGAAACACTCTGCGAACCTCGCGGCGTTGATGATCACGTATCCGTCTACGCATGGTGTCTACGAAGACGGTATCCGCGAGATTTGCGACACTATCCACGCGCATGGCGGTCAAGTGTACATGGACGGTGCTAACATGAACGCTCAAGTTGGCTTGACGTCTCCGGGTTTCATCGGTGCAGATGTTTGCCACTTGAACTTGCACAAAACGTTTTGCATCCCGCACGGCGGCGGCGGCCCGGGTATGGGGCCGATTGGTATAAAGGCGCACTTGGCACCGTTCATGCCGAACCACCCGTCCGAGAAGGACTTTGGCGCTTTGCCGGCTGGTGGCGACAAGCCGTTCGGTGTCGTCTCCGCGGCTCCGTACGGTTCTGCGTTGATCTTGCCGATCTCTTATGCGTACATCAGTATGATGGGCGCCCAAGGCTTGAAGGTTGCCTCTGAAAGAGCCATCTTGAACGCCAACTACATGGCAAAGCGCTTGGAGAACCACTACCCGGTTTTGTTCAAGGGTAAGAACGGCACGTGCGCGCACGAGTTCATCTTGGACATGCGTCCGTTGAAGGACTCCGCGGGTATCGAAGTCGAAGACATCGCGAAGAGATTGATGGATTACGGCTACCACTCGCCGACCATGTCCTGGCCGGTTTCTGGTACGCTCATGATTGAGCCGACCGAATCTGAGTCCAAGCAAGAGTTGGACAGATTTTGCAACGCGATGATTGCTATTCGTAAGGAAATTGCGGACATCGAATCCGGTGCCGCTGACAGAGAGAACAACCTCTTGACGAGAGCGCCGCACACGGCGGCGTCCATTGCTGGTGAATGGGACAGACCATACTCCAAGCAAGATGCCGTCTTCCCGGCGGACTGGGTCAGTCAATCTAAGTTCTGGCCGACGACGAGTAGAGTCGACAACGTGTACGGTGATCGTAACTTGGTCACGACCCACGCTGCCATTGAAGAAGTTGAATCTGCGTAAATATTTGGACGCTATTACATCTTAAAAAATATTTTTGTGAAAACATGTTTTGCGAGAGATTGTACCAAGTAGAGAGAAGAGAGAAGAAAATGAGATGCACACACCGCCTTTCCTATAAACTACTACTACTACTATATTAATAATCATCATTTCTACCACTAATATCAGATAAAGTCATCGATGGATGTGCACGCAGCTTCCTTCCTCTACACGCTCGCGTACGCTTTGAATGCTGAGTCGTACAAATTTTCTCTTTCTTCGCGCACGCCGGACCAACCTCTCGCGTTCCCACTGATCTCTCGTCCATCCTCTCTCGTGTATGTAGCACCAACAATGTAGGACGCTACGATGACGAAAATACCAAATCCTAAGACGCCTTGAAGCACTTCATTCTTGTTCATTTTGAACGAGGAAATATCGAGCATCGTTTTGAACGTCTTTCTCGTTTCTTCTACTTCATCTTCTTCCTGGCCCGTTGGCGCCGTGGTAGCTACTTCGTCGACTACATTGTCTTCCTCTTCTTTTTCTCTCCTTTCAGCGATGATTTTCTTTAAGGTTGACGGCATCGGCACTTTCAAATTCTCCCACGTGAAGCGCCGATTCCCCCCAGGTACGTAGGCCGTGGCGTCTACTAAACTCTGCACGTCCTCTCTCTCTTCCTCGCTAATATCGTTACCGTTTGTTATCCCGGCCTCTCTCTCTTCCTCATTCGTCTTCTTCTCTTCCTCTTTATCCTCGGTCAAATCTACCTCATCGATCGGGTCCGAAAAGCAACAATCCAAACTTGTCCCCGCTCTCTTTGAACAGCACCCGTTTAGTTCCTCGCAACACTTCAAACTGTTGTTGTTATTCATCGTACTACCAGTGATACTATCCGACGATGAACAACACCTTCCATTTTCAATAACCTCTTTCACTTCGCTCATCCCAATGTTTATACTTACCGAGCCGGTTTTCGTCGCGCAGCACTCCAAAAACACCGCCCCGGTGGGGTGTTCTCCCTGAACCATCTTCAAGTCAGAAGCTGGGCAACACGATTGACCTTTCGCGCAACACGAGAGCAAATTGAGCGGATCGTCGCAACATCCACCGTAAGCTGGTCCAGAAAAGAAGAGCAATTTTTCGTCGTCGTAGCTCGTCGTCGAGCGTTGTTTCTCTCTCTTCCCAATTTCCGCTTCTCCTTCTTCTTCTTCGGTCGACGCGGCTTCTTCAATTTGCGTGGCGTTTGTGGCATTTCCTCCGCTCGCGACGTCCTGCGCGGACTCCGCCGCGACAAAAGATATCGCGAGGAATAAAAGAAAAGTTACCAGCACAGCGCGCGCTCTTTCGTTTCGTCCTCTCGAACGTCTAAAACGCGGCGCAGGCATATCGTCGTCGTCGTCGTCCTCCTCAATTTCAAATCTTCTTTTTTTCTCTCGTTGTTTGTTGCACGCGTCTCGTCGTTCGCGTTGACTTTTTTTTGTGAGGAGGGCGGACGAAAATTTTCCTTTCTTCACGCATTATACACGAGAGCAAACAAAACGCGCACGACGCGGCGGTAGTAGAGATATAATATATACATATAGCACACATCGTATCATTAAAAAAACAATCAAACACTGCTAGAGGTACTGGCCATTTCCTTCAACACGAACGAGCAAACGGCGCGCTGGACGTTCAAAGAGGCTAAAGTGATTGAACTTTGCGCGAAGAAATCGTTGCGCTTGAACGAAGACGCCGCGGCTTCCTCAGAGCTCGGCGGACTGACGACGGTGACAAACTCACCGGATTCTGGATCGTAGGATTTTTGCGAGAGCGACGGCGGTTGGACAATTGGTGCGTTCAAAATCTTTTGCGTGTACGCTTGTAAGAGAGCGGCCACTTTTGGTTGGTCGCTTTGGTTGCCTATGTATTCGGAAACCTCGAACAAGAGCTTCGCGTACAACGCGTTGACGTCTAAAACCGGTTCGTCTTCTTCGGTCGGTTGGTACGACATCGAATCACCATCATCCTCATCGACGTCGTAATCCGCAAAAGGCGCATCCGTCATGTTTTGAAGTTGCTTCGCCGCGGCTGTTTTAAATGCTGCATCAAAATCGTACTCGTCGTTATCTTCGTCTACGGACAAGCCGGAGGAAACGTCCGCGAATAACTCCTTTTCGCCGATGGATACCCATCGCGCGATGGAGGTTTTGAAACCTTCTAAATATTTGATCTGTTTCTCTTCGTCAAACTCAAAGTTGTAATCGTACGCCTTGCCTTTCTTCCTAGACTCGATATCGTCTTGATCTTCGTTTGATAAATCAATCTCTTCCCACCGAGGCGGATTCGCGAAAGCAAAGGTTTTCTTCTTCTTCTCCTGTTGTTTGTTTTCCTTTTCTAATCGATATTCGGCGGTCAAATACGCCGCCGAAACGAATCCAGCGAAGAGTTTTGGCGCGTCCGCACCTTTACCAAACATGCCTCTCGTCGATGCTTCGCAATCAAACTCCGCCGCAGATACGGATTGGACGAGATCTTCCGCGGAAATGTTCGCCTCGTACGCATCTATGCACGCTCTCGAAAACGCCTTCAAACCTTTCGGGTGTGCAGTCAAAACTGAAAAGAACGCCGTCAAAGCTCTCGCCGCGAGAGTTCGTTTCAACAACAACTCCGGATCATTTGCAGGTCTATCGATCCACTCTAAAGCCAACTGCGGTTCTATTTTTCGAGTCGTCGTCGTCGTCGTCGTCGTTGCCGTCGAAATCTCCTCTCCTTCGTCCTCGGAAACATCGGGCAAATCCTTCTTCCTCCCTTCCGGTCCTTCCACCATCTCTTTCGCGAGTAAAGTCAATCTCGCGTTCGTTCGCATCAACAGAATACCTGGCGTAATTTGTCTCACGTCGTTCACTTTCGCGTTCGGATTCCTTCCGCTCGTTTTATCCCATTTCGAATACTTCCTCGGATCTTCGTTCGGTTCGCTCGCGTTCAATACTCGTCTCTGCTCAAACTCCATTCGTTTCAACGTGATCCCGTGTTCGTCTCGATTCGTGTGCGTCATTTTAATGTACCCTAAAATCCCTTTCAACTCCTTATCTTTCTCCGGATCGACTAAAAACTCCTCCGTTTTCTTCGACGCTCGTCCCATGTAATGCAGAGTGCAATACACCATGCTCAGGTGACTCAAAAACGCCTCTTGTTCGCTCGTCCCCATATTTTGCGCCGTCGAGTGCACTCTCGCCTCGGTGTTCGAACCGTTGCTCAACCCCAACAAATACGTTTCCGTTTTCAACTTTGCCAAGGAAATCGCGTCGTCGTACGCCTCCGTCGCCGCCATCACAAACTCTTGGTGCGCGAACCGCGAGCCTCTTCGCAACGCCAAGAACGGTACCAGTAACGAGTCCAACCTGCGAGCTAAGTTCTTCGACGAGGAAGAGTCCACCGAATCGAGCGCGTCCTCCTCCTCGTCGTCGTCTTCTCCGGTAGCGCGAAGAATAACGCAATTCCTATTCCGCATTTCCTCTCGCGCGTGGCGCGCTCGTCTTCGGTCGTTACTTCTTTTCAAAAGTCTCGACGACGACGACGATGAAAATCGCTCTCGTTGTTTCTGATGGAATCTCTCGTCGTCGTTCAACGCGGGAGCAGCGACGCAGACGACGATCGAAGAAGGACGAGAGCAAGAGGCGAACATTTTATTTAGCGCACACGAAGAAGCTTTTATATGTGTATGTTTGCGCGTGTTTTATCTGGTCTCTGTTCTTTTTTCCTCGAAAGAGAGAGAGATACACACGCAGACAGACGGCAGAGAGAGAGAGACACGTGGTGTGAAACGAGCGTGTGACGTTTCACTTTTGACGTGTTTGCTGCACACACAATCCACAAACTCTTTGTCATATCCACACTTTTGCTCTTTTAACACACGCGACGGCGGCGCGTCTCAAAGACACGCGTGACGCATATACATATCAACATCGGATGCGACGCAGAAAAAACCATCGTCCGCCGGGATGAAAAGGACGTTTTGATGAAAGCGCGCGTCTCTTCTTAATACTAATAATAATAATAATAATATAAGTTACGCGCGCGAGATGTTTCGGTCGTCGTCGTTTCTGTCGTTCCAGAAGCAGCAGAGTAAGACCGACGCGACGAAGAAGAAAAACAAGAATAAAAACGTGACGAAATTAGACTGGACGACGGTGATTGCCATTCAGAGCTGCTCTTTGGTCTCCATCATGTCTTCTACGTTCATCTTCTCGACGGGTATTTTCATGGTGAAGAATTTCGACCGAGGCAAAGAGAACGAAGATGAAGCCAAAGCGGCGTTGAGATGTGGACTGTTGATTGCCTCGAAGCCTTTCTTTAGCGCGATAAGTAGCTATTGGTGGGGAAGGTCGGGCGATAGAATAGGGTTTAAATTCAACATATTGGTGTCGGTAATTTTCGTAGCGGTGATAAACTTGGCGTTTGGTTTTGCGGAGACGTACGCGCAGGCGGTATTCGTGAGGAGTCTGAGCGGCTTCTTCGACGGCATCGTCGTTT
>Ga0255779_1001959_pt1 | contig 22540 bp, 19 predicted proteins | sample 011ome_21_FD_179977 | JGI IMG/M metagenome (GOLD analysis project Ga0255779, IMG submission 179977) | Coastal salt marsh microbial communities from the Groves Creek Marsh, Skidaway Island, Georgia - 011508AT metaG (version 2) | ecosystem: Environmental > Aquatic > Marine > Intertidal zone > Salt...
TGACCGAAAATGGATTTAACAGACCGCCTGTCAGATAGAGCAGTGCCGCCAACTGGATAACGTCAAAGCCAAGTTCGAGAAAACTCGCCTGCTGATAGAGAGGGCGCTTTTGCGCCGCATGGATATGCCAGAAATTGACAATGGCGGAACAGCCAATAACAGCCAGCGCCGGGTAAAGCGGCAAGTCAAATTCTAAAAAGCTGTGGGTGAATAACAGCGCGGCCAATTGCCCGGCCACCGCGAGCCAGCGAATAACAAAAATAGCCTGTGGATCAATCGGCCCACGATATGCCGGGTCGGTGTTCATGGCGCGCCGGCAGCCGATACGCCATGCGCACCGCTAAACATCAAGATTAGCGACGCGCAACGCATTTTCCTGAATGAAGTTACGGCGCTCCTCAACAGCTTCACCCATCAAAGTCGAAAAGGCGTTATCTGCATCATCTTCCTGATCGATTGTCACCTGCAGCAAAATCCGCTGATCCGGATCAAGTGTGGTTTCCCAAAGCTGGCTTGGATTCATTTCGCCAAGACCCTTATAGCGGGAAATCTGCGCCCCCTTGCGGCCGGTCTGAAAGACCGTTTGCGCCAGTGCGGTCGGGCCATTTATCTCGATGCTCTGTGCGCCAAAGCGGAACTGTGCCGGCTTGCCATAATGCAATTGCAGATGCGCCGCCATGGTGTCGAGATGCTGCGCTTCAGCAAGGCTGACAATACGCTGGTCAATCACATGGCGCTCGGTGATTCCGCGCAACCGCCGCTGCACCACAATGGCTTGCCCATGCGCGGTATCCTCAATGCTCGCTTGCCAGCCTTTTTCCAAAACAGTGGCGATCGCCTCAAGCCGTTTGGCCAGATAGTCCGCCGCCTCTGCATTGTTCAAAACGGACATATTCAACAGTCCGGCAATCGCCGCTTGTTCAACCACATCACGGTTTCCGACCTGCCGCCCGACAGCCTCGATCATCCGGCTGGCGGTGACCGATTGGCCAGTGACCTCGGCTAGATCCGGGCCGGCCAACTGCTGTCCATCCGCAATTGTCAAAACCGCATCTTTCAAACCGGCATCGACCAGATAGCCATCGAGCTCGCGCTGGTCTTTTAAATAGACTTCAGACTGTCCCCGTTTCGCGCGGAACAGCGGTGGCTGCGCAATATACAGATAGCCCTTTTCAATCAGCGGGCGCATATGCCGAAAAAAGAACGTCAGCAACAATGTTCTGATATGGCTGCCATCCACATCAGCGTCGGTCATGATAATCACTTTGTGATAGCGAATTTTTTCAACATCCATCTCATGATTGCCAATGCCAGCGCCAATTGCCGTGATCAGCGTGCCGATTTCAGCGGACGACAGCATTTTATCAAGACGGGCACGTTCAACATTCAGAATTTTACCACGCAACGGCAAAATCGCCTGATTCGCGCGATCCCGACCTTGTTTGGCCGATCCCCCCGCCGAGTCACCCTCGACCAGAAATACCTCAGATTTTGCCGGGTCACGTTCCTGACAATCAGCCAGCTTTCCGGGCAAGCTCGCCACATCCATAACACCCTTGCGGCGGGTTAAATCGCGGGCTTTGCGGGCGGCCTCACGCGCTGCGGCGGCTTCATAGGCTTTTGACACAATGCGCTTGGCTTCGCTCGGATGTTCTTCAAACCATTGGTTCAGACAGTCTGCCACCGCATTTTCCACAACCGGCCGCACTTCGGACGACACCAGCTTGTCTTTCGTCTGTGAGGAAAATTTTGGATCCGGCACTTTAACCGACACAATCGCGGTTAGCCCTTCGCGCGCATCTTCGCCGGTCAGTTGGACTTTTTCACGTTTGGCAATACCGCTTTCCTGTGCATAGCTATTGACCACACGGGTCATCGCGCCACGGAATCCGGCAAGATGTGCGCCGCCATCACGTTGCGGAATATTATTGGTAAAGCACAGCGTATTTTCATGAAATGAATCAGTCCAGGCCAGCGCCAGCTCGACGGTTATGTCATCGCGGCTGGAATCAGCGGTGATGATCTCATGCAAGGCAGTGCGCGACCGGTTAAGATAGTCAACAAAAGCTGTCAGCCCGCCATCAAAGTAAAATTCCGAGACCAGATTTTCGGCTGGCCGCTCATCGGTTAAGCGGATGCGGACGCCGCTATTCAAAAATGCCAGCTCACGCAGCCGGTGTTCAAGAGTCGAAAATTCAAAATTAATATGCGCAAAAATTTCCCGCGACGGCATAAAGGTCACATGCGTCCCGCTTTGCCCGTCAGCCTCACCTAAAATTTCCAGCGGGCCATCAGCATCGCCCATTTTAAAGCCGATCTGATGCTTTTTGTCGTTACGAAAAATGGTCAGCTGAAGCCATTCGGACAAGGCATTAACAACCGAAACGCCGACCCCGTGCAATCCGCCCGAGACCTTGTAGGAATTATTATCAAATTTACCGCCGGCATGCAGCTGCGTCATGATCACTTCGGCTGCCGAAACGCCCTCTTCAGCGTGAATATCAACCGGAATGCCCCGGCCATTATCAGTGACCGTCACCGACCCATCCTTATTCAGCTTTACCTCGACAATGTCACAATGCCCGGCAAGCGCCTCATCAATCGCATTATCGACAACCTCATAGACCATGTGATGCAGCCCGGAGCCATCATCGGTGTCGCCAATATACATGCCGGGGCGCTTGCGAACAGCGTCCAGACCGCGCAACACCTTAATCGAATCTGCGCCATAAGCGGCTTCGTTTTCAGCCATATCACCTTCACTCATCACTTTACCTCAAACTCTGGCGTCTGGTCAGACCGCGACGCTGGTCGCATTTCAATAAATTGGGCTTTGCCTCTTAGATCGTCAAATTGCTGTTGATCGCTGCCACTATACCAGCATTGCCCGCCAAGCAGGCTGACAGCCTCAAAAAGTGCGGAGCGACGATCTGCGTCAAGATGCGCCGCCACATCGTCCAGCAGCATAATGGGCGACCTGCCAAGGCGCCGTTCCTGCAGTCTGGCATGTGCCATAACCACCGCGATCAGCAACGCCTTTTGCTGGCCGGTTGAGGCCAGATAGGCAGGTGTTTTACTGGCCAGATGCAGCGCCTGCAGATCGCTGGCATGTGGCCCAGGCATCGCCAGATCACCCGCCAGACGTGCTGTTTTGGCCGCCGCCATCAATTTATCCTCTACCTGCAGAGCCGGCATATCCGCCAGCCATTGTTCGGTATCACCAACAAGGCTGAGCTGTACCCCCGGAAAGCCAAGCCAGCCTTTTTCCGCCTCTTGGTTCAGATCGCGTATCAGCGTCTGTCGCGCCGCTGTCACCGCCACTGCGGTTTCGGCAAGGATCGCCTCGATTGACTGCACCCAGGCCGTGTCACCACTGGCTTCAGACAACAGATAAGCCCGTTGCCGCAGGGCTTTTTCATAGCGCGCCATACGACCGATATGGGCCGGGTCAAACGCAATCACCAAACGATCCAGAAACCGCCGCCGCGCACCGGGGCTATCGACAAAAATCCCGTCCATATGCGGTGCCAGCCAGGACACCGTGATATAACCGCCAATCTCGGTCTGTGATACATTCTGTCCTTCAAGCCGCATCACCCGTGCCGCCTGTGCCGCGTCAACCGCCACACCAGACCCGATTTGCACATCGCCATCGGCGCTTTGTACCGTTGCCGCCACCGCCCAATCAGATGTGCCTGATGCCGTATTCGGCCAATGTTCACGCCGCGCCCGTCGCATGCCACGCCCTGGCGCCAAAAGCGAAACAGCTTCCAGCAAATTGGTTTTGCCAACACCATTCGGCCCTGTCAAAACAACAGCTGGCGCCGCAAGCTGCAATTGCGCCCGACGATAGTTGCGAAAATTATCAACCATCAATTTCGACAGCCATAGGCGTTTCTGCTGATGCAGATTATCAATCGCAAGCGCCGCTGGCGCTGTTATGGAGTGCGACAGAACGCTCACATCTTACTCACACACGCATCGGCATCAGCACAAACAAGCTGGCATCATCACCCGGCGCACGAACCAGACTAGGCGATCCCTGATCAGCCAGCGCAAATTCAACAATGTCGTTATTCACCTGCGCCGCAATATCGAGCAGATATCGTGCATTAAAGCCAATATCCATCTCCACCCCATCATAGGTGACTTCGATCTCTTCAACGGCGCTTGAGGCATCGGTATTGCTTGCTGACAATGTCAGCACCCCCGGTTTGAGACCCATTTTCACCGAGCGTGATTTTTCTGATGAGATTGTCGACACCCGGTCAACCGCGGCGGCAAAAGAGGCGGCATCAACCTGCATGATCCGGTCATTGCCTGTCGGAATCACGCGGGTATAATCAGGAAAAGTGCCATCGATCAATTTGCTGGTCAGCCGTACCGCACCAAAGCCAAATTCGGCGCGGGTTTCAGACAGGCCAACCGATACCTCGCCATCATAATCATCCAGCAGCTTGCGCAATTCGCCAACAGCTTTGCGCGGCAGAATAACAGACGGCATTTGCGATGCCCCTTCCGGCAAGGCCTGACGCGTCAGCGCCAGACGATGACCGTCCGTGGCGACGGCGCATAAATCACCATTTTCTGCCTTATGAAAATAAATGCCGTTCAAATAATAGCGGGTCTCTTCGGTTGATATGGCAAATCGTGTGGCATCGATCAAGTCACGAAGATCGGCAGCGGTCAGCGTGAAATTCACCGGCAGATCACTGCTGCTGATGGCCGGAAAATCCTCAACCGGCAGTGTCGGCAAACGGAAACTGGAGCGGCCAGCACTGATGCTGGCATGACCATCTGCCACGCTAAGCTCTACTTCGGCTCCATCCGGCAGCTTGCGGGCGATATCATACAGCATATGCGCTGACATTGTGGTGGTACCAGACGTACCAACGGCGCACCCAACCTCGGTGGCAATATCCATATCCATGTCCGTTGCGGTCAGTGACAATTGGCCATCCTCAGCCCGCAACACAACATTAGCCAAAATCGGAATGGTGTTGCGCCGCTCGACGACAGATTGGACATGACCTAACGGCCGCAACAGGCTCATACGATCAATGGTCAGTTTCATCAGCTCTCTCTTTAGTGGTTATAACGATTCGCGGCCCCTGCCGCGCACCACATGGACAGCGCCAGCATGCCGCGCCTTCCACTCTACAAAATATAGCATGAGATTAACAAACAAGCATCAAAATATTGTTATCATCCCGATTCGCACCAACTTGCGAATCAGCCCGTTTTCCGGTGATTTTTAGGATCATTTTTCAGGCCATTTTTTTGGTGCTTTTTAGGGCTATTGTTATGGCTGGGTTTTGCGCTGGTAAGCAGCGCCGCCATGCGGCGCATTCAGTAATGCTGGCGCCATGCGGCGTGTTCAGCTAGCTGGCAAGAATAGATTTGATTAATTCAACATCTTCATTGAGCTGTGCATCGCTTTTCATCAGATTTTCGACGGTTCTGACAGCATGCATCACGGTTGTGTGATCCCGGCCACCAAATTGCCGGCCAATTTCCGGATAGGATAGCGATGTCAGGTTTTTCGCCAGATACATGGCGATTTGCCGCGGCCGGGCAATATTGCGCGCACGCCTCGCTGAAAACATTTCGGATACCCGCACGCCATAATGTGCCGCCACCCGCTTTTGGATAACATCAACAGAGATCTGGCGGCTGCTGGCGCGCAACAGGTCTGCCAACAGATCCGCAGTGCTGTCGATGGTGATTTCACGGCCAATCAACATCGCATGCGCCAGAATACGGTTGAGCGCGCCTTCCAGCTCACGCACGTTACTGACAATGCGATGCGCCATAAATTCCAGAACCTTGTCGGAAATTTCAACCTGCGCCTGCTCGGCTTTTGACTGTAAAATCCCCAGACGCAGCTCATAATCAGCCGGATGGATATCCGCCACCATGCCCCATCCGAGCCGCGAGCGCAGACGCTCTTCCATACCCTCAAGGTCGGTCGGCGATTTATCCGCCGATACAATCACCTGCCGGCCATCTTCAACCAGCGCGTTAAAGGTGTGAAAAAACTCTTCCTGCGTTGATTCCTTGCCGCTGATAAACTGCACATCGTCAATCATCAGCACATCAACCGAGCGAAATTGCTCTTTGAAGGAAATTGTGTCTCTGAACCGTAATGCCTGAACAAACCTGTTCATGAATTTTTCGGCAGACAGATACATCACCTTGCGGGATGGGTTTTGCTGGCGAATTTGCCAGGCAATGGCATGCATGAGATGGGTTTTGCCAAGCCCAACACCGCCATATAAAAACAGTGGATTAAACGCGACTTTTTCACTTTCGGCGGTGCGTCTGGCAACAGCGAATGCCAGCTCGTTCGGTTTGCCGACGACAAAATTGGCAAATGTGTATCTGGGATCAAGCCCCGCCGATAAATCGTAGGATTTGTCTCTATGCTTTGTTTCAGCCGGCTTTGTTCCAGCCGGATTTGTTTCCACCGGCTTATTGTCACTCATCCGGTGCGGGCGGTCAGTGCGTCTGGCCAGCCCGTTGGAAACACGCACCTCGACATGTTGAACACCGGTGGAGACGGTCTTGAATTCAGCCGCAGAAATCACCCGCAAACGGTCTGCATATTGGCTGTTGACGCGCTCGCGGGTCAGCGTCGAGTCGGTCTCAAGCGTCAGCGTGCCTGCTTCCAGCCGGTTCACCCGCAACGGCTTAATCCAGTTACGCCACGCCGCATCGCCAATATCATGACGCATACGCTGGGTAACGCGGCCCCAACATTGGGCCACAACCGGGTTGTCTTCAAACAGCTCGCTCACGGATGACATTGGCGCATTGATCTGCATGAAATGGCTGTCGTCAAAGCAGACATGCGCGCTCTCCCTTCGGCTGGTTTGTTGTACTGTCCTTAGTGGTGACTGCGTTAATGGTGGGTTACACCGCTATCGGCCAGCGTCAAGGCGTGGGTGGATAGTAGCGATTATTTTACATTCTCGGCAAGATGCCAAAGCGGCGAAAAGGGAAAATAAACTGGTCAAAACCACAGTTATTTTTATTGACATTTGATTGCCCCGAATTCGGGTAAATTTGGCAAAAACCACATGTAATCAAATGCCGAATCGTTAACAGGTGAGACACCGCACGAATAACAGGCGTTAACCGGCACCAGATAAAACACGTCTCAATGCAACGGCAACAGGCCAGATATGATGCATAAATAAAAACCCAAAGCCCTGATTCGGGCTATGGGTAAAATGGGGGTAACAGCATGTGGGTGACAGAATTGTCGCACTAGGCGGCATGCCAGCAACAAGTCGAAAGGGCAGCAGCCCCTAGGCGGCGAGGGCTTTGACCCGCGCTGCCAGACGTGAAATCTTGCGTGACACGGTGTTTTTATGCAGCACACCGCGCGAAACGCCGCGCTGTAATTCCGGCTGTGCGGCGCGCAAGGCTTCACGCGCAGCATCGGCGTCGCCAGCGGCGATTGCAGCATCAACTTTTTTCACGAATGTTCTGATTCGGCTGACCCGCGCGCCATTGATCAGGGCGCGGTTTGCGTTGCGGATGATCCGCTTTTTCGCAGATTTATGATTTGCCATCGAGGTTGTCCTAAATTTTCAAAATTCCATAGCTAGAGCGGGCTTATAAGCGCTTTTGCGGCAACAGGTCAAGCTTTTTGGCATCTGCCGGCATAATTGTTGGTTTCGCACGCCCGACAGCCAACATTCACTGTGGGCGCACCATCAACCGCCACAGCCTGCCTGCCGCGGTAGTCACTTCGGAAATCAACAGCGCTTCCGAGCCACGACGCCAGCTGCCGTCACCGCCCGTCCATCCAATCGCCGGCAGTGATTCATTATAAAACCGCATAATATCCGGCGCCGCTGCCGCGCTCGAAGCAAAGACCATGACGATTCGGCCATTTGGTGAGTCAAAGGCAAAGCCGAGCGCCGGCTCAACCGATAATGCCGGCATAATAGGCAGATCACCAACCCAGCTATGCTGTTGGCTTTCTGCTGCCTGGCTGGTCTGCAAGCTGGCAGAGGCGAGCATGCCAAAACTGGCCAGAAACAGGCTGGCCACAAACAAATTGACCGGTAGTAATCTGCTGACACGGCGCCTCAAAAAGCCGCTGGCAAACCTTTGTAGCTGCACCGTCTTGATAATCGTCTCAGCAATCGTCTGGCTAATCATCGTGATAACCGTCTTGATAACCGTCTTGGCAATAGTTTTCGGCGTCGATATGTCGGTCATGCCCCTACCTGTTTTGATGTCAACACTGGGTGATGTTATGCGTGTGCGTCACTATCGCATGATAATCTCACCGTTGGCAACGCGGACAATAGAAACTCGAGCGACCGGATTGCACAAGCATTTTGATTGGCGTTGTGCAGATCCGGCACGCCTCGCCAGCCCGCCCATAAACAGCCAGCCGTTGCACAAAATAGCCAATTTCACCGCCGGGCTGAACATGGTCACGCAGCGACGTGCCGCCATCCTCAATCGCCGCACGCAATGTTTTGACAATGGCCGCAGCCAACCGCACGGCGCGACCGCCAGCGATTGTTGCCGCTTTGCGACGGGGTGATATACCGGCATGAAACAGCGCCTCGCTGGCGTAAATATTACCAATACCGGCGATCAATTGCTGGTTCAGCAGGGCATTTTTCACCGGGCCCTGACGGCCCTTGAAAACAGTTTGCAGATATTCGGCAGAAAACGCATTGCTCAGCGGTTCCGGCCCCATATTCTGTAGCAATTTATGACTGGCCTGTGCCGACAGCGCAAATAAATCCACCCAGCCAAACCGGCGCGGGTCGTTCAACACAACATAATGCGTGGGCGATGTCGCCTGTTCGCCGTCCGCCATCGTCAGCATGATATGATCATGCCTGCCAAGGGTGGGGGCGCGATCATGGATACGCACTGACCCTGACATGCCAAGATGCAGCAGCAAAACATTCTGATCATCAAGCGTCATCAGCACATATTTGCCGCGCCGCGCAACATGGGTGAACCGGCGTCCCTGCAAGCGGGCTGCCAGATTCGGCGGCAGCGGCCAGCGTAAATCATCACGACCAACAAAAGCCGCGGCGATATAACGCTGTTCCAGCACAGGCGCCAGCGCCCGGCGCACGGTTTCAACTTCTGGCAATTCCGGCATAATGCCTCCCGGTTTTTGTATTTTGACGCTGTATGGTGGGTAAGGCTGGCACGAAATCCTGTCAACGCCGTTTCGTATTTTGCGCAAGGCTGATATAGATAATGCCAGCGAAGTGAACCAAAGGCAATTTATGCAACATCCAGCAGACAGAACAAATCATCGCACCGCCGCCGGGCAGCCATCTGAAGTAGCGACGGATGACAGCATTGATTTTGGCTTTCAAACGGTTGAGCGCGCGGCAAAGGTCGGGCTTGTGCGTGGGGTATTTGATTCGGTTGCCAGCCGCTATGACGTGATGAATGACGTGATGAGCGGCGGTGTGCATCGGCTCTGGAAAAGTGCGATGATCGACTGGATGGCGCCACAATCCGATCAGCATCTGGTTGATCTGGCAGGCGGCACCGGCGATATCAGCCTGCGATTCCTCAAGGCTGGTGGTGGGTCAGCATGCGTTACTGATATCAATCAGGCGATGCTGCAAGCCGGCCAGCAACGCCCGCAATTACAGCGCCATGCGGCACAGCTAAGCTGGTGTATTGGCAATGCCGAAGCCCTGCCGCTGGCCAGCAAAATCGCTGATTTTGTCACCATCGCATTCGGCCTGCGCAATGTCACCGACCGACAGGCCGCACTGGGCGAAGCCTATCGTATTCTCAAGCCGGGGGGACGATTTCTCTGTCTGGAATTTTCCCATGTGCAAAGCCAGCCGCTGGCAAAACTCTATGATGCCTGGTCATTCAACCTGTTACCCGTGATGGGGCAGGTGATCGCCGGTGATGCCGCCAGCTATCGCTATCTTGTCGAATCAATCCGGCAGTTTCCCAGCAAGGAAGTGCTGGCTGATATGTTTGCCGCCGCCGGATTTGCGCAAATTCGGGTGCGCAGCCTGTCGGCTGGCATTGCCTGTATTCATTCCGGCTGGAAGCTCGATTAATGCGGCCGGTATCGCTATTGCTGGCATTGCTGCGATTGCCATCAATAGCCTGGCATCTGGGGCGTGCTGGTGTTTTGGGACATCTGGCAGCGGTCACCTTGCTGCCAGCGTGGCTGCGGCAATTATGCCATATTCTGGATAAAGTCATCCGTTCTGGTTCCGCCACCGCCGATGCGGGCGGGGCGCTGGCCAATGCGCTGATGCGGCTTGGCCCCGGATTCATCAAATTTGGTCAGGCATTATCGACCCGGGCAGATCTGATTGGCCCGGATATGGGCCGCGCACTGGCCCAGCTGCAAGACCGTTTGCCACCTTTTCCGGCGGCGGTGGCACGCCGGCTTGTTGCCAGTCAGTCTGGCAAACCGCTGGAGGACAGTTTTGCCAGCTTTGACGATGCAGCGGTGGCAGCGGCCTCAATTGCACAGGTTCACCGGGCGACATTGTGTGACGGGCGCAAAGTTGCTGTCAAATTGCTGCGCCCCGGCATTGAACGGCGGATGCGGGCCGATACCGACCTGTTTGACTCGCTGGCACATATATTGGAATGGCTTGCCCCCGGCCTGCGCCGGCTTAAACTTGTCGAGGCCGTGGCACAGTTTCGGGAGATTTCAGACACCGAACTTGATTTCCGGCTGGAAGCCGCCGCTGGCGGGCGGCTGAAAGATAATCTGGCGGATGATACCGGAATCTATGTGCCTTGGATCGATCTTGAACACAGCACCAGTCGCATGCTGATCATCGAATGGATCGACGGCATCCGCATTGATGATGTGGCTGGTCTGCGCGCCGCCGGGCATGATGTTGCAAAAGTGACCGAAATTGCCGCCAGCAGCTTTTTCAATCAGGTGTTTCGTGACGGCTATTTTCATGCCGATATGCATCCGGGTAATATTTTCATCCGTGATGACGGCGTTCTGGTGCCGATTGATTTTGGCATTATGGGGTATCTGGAATTTAGCGAAAGGCTGTTTCTGGCGCGGCTTCTCAGCGCCATGCTTGAGCGTGATTATGACGAGGTGGCACAGCTCCATAAAAATGCTGGGATGTTGAAAGACAGCATTTCAGTTCACCAGTTTTCACAAGCCATTCGGGCTGTTGCCGACCCGGTGATGGGCAAAGCCCTCGGCGACGTATCACTCGCCACTGTTTTAGGTCAAATTCTGCAAATTTCCACGCGGTTTGAAATCGAGATACAGCCGGAATTTAATTTGCTGCAAAAAACCATGATGATGGCCGAAGGTGTCGCCCGACAACTCAACCCGCAGGCGGATATGTGGCAATTGGCAAAACCGCTGGCGCAGGACTGGATGGCGCAAGAGGCCAATCTGTCCAAACAGGCCGGACAGGCGGTCAAAACCATACTGGCGCTAAGCGCCCGCTTGCCGGCAATTTTTGATGCACTTGAACAAATGCAACCATCACCCTCGCGGCCATCCTCTCGGCCAAACCCGCGACCATCGCGCTGGCCACTCGGTCTGGCGATACTCGCACTAGGGCTTGCTATTCTAAGTTTTTTCACGCATTTTCATTGAACTGAATTTTCGTGAATATTTGTGAAATCCGGGGCATCACATGGCACCAGCCAATAACGTTGATTTAACAGCCATCATGACCGCACTTGGCGGGCGTCAGGCTTTGCAGGATCTGCTGGGGGTTGGTGCCAGTGCGATCAGCAATTATGTCGCACGCGGCACCGTACCGACACATGTCCGGTCAAAATTATATGGTGCATTGACCGCCCGCGGCTATCAGGTGCGGCTGGATGATTTAGCCATTTTATGCGCCCCTGATGCCCCCGCCACCGCACCGGCAAAGCCGATGGTGTTATTGATTATTGGCGGCGGCATTGCCGCCTATAAAGCGCTGGAAACAGCCCGCCAGATGCAGCGGCTTGGGCTGGATGTGACCGGTGTTATGACCAAATCGGCGGCGCAATTCATCACCCCTTTAAGTGTGGCAGCGCTGACCAATCAAAAATGTTACGACGATCTGTTTTCGCTGACCGATGAGGCCGAAATGGGGCATATCCGTCTGGCACGCTCGGCGGATCTGGTGCTGGTAATGCCGGCCACCGCGAATCTGATGGCGCGCGCCGCCGCCGGGATTGCCGATGATCTGGCGACAACCATCCTGCTTGCCACAACCGCGCCGGTGTTAATGGCCCCGGCGATGAACCCGGCCATGTGGACGCATCCGGCAACCAGCGCAAATCTGACAATATTGCAGCAGCGGGGCGTGCATATGATCGGCCCGACCGAGGGTGACACAGCTTGCGGCGAGATTGGCAGCGGCCGCATGAGCGAACCTGCCGATATTGCCGCTGCGGCCTATCAGCTGGCCGTTAAACGGCCCCGGTTACTGGCTGGAAAAACCGCGATTGTCACCGCTGGCCCGACAGTTGAGCCAATTGATTCGGTGCGATTTATTGCCAATCATTCATCCGGCAAGCAAGGCTATGCGGTGGCGGCGGCGTTGGCCGCACATGGTGCCGCCGTGACGCTTATCAGCGGGCCGGTCAATTTGCCGCCACCGGCGCAGGTGAACCGGATATCGGTACAAACCGCCGAACAGATGCTGGCGGCGACGCAAGCCGCCTTGCCGGCTGATATTGCGGTTTGTGCAGCGGCGGTTGCGGATTGGCGTGTTGCCGGGTCGCGGCACGCAAAGCTGAAAAAACCAGACCGGGACACGGCCGAGCCGATACAGCTATCACTCTGCGAAAACCCGGATATTCTGGCATCCATTGCACAATCTGATCAGCGCCCCGAGCTGGTGATTGGATTTGCCGCCGAAACCGAGGATTTGCAGGAAAACGCGGTTGCCAAACGGCAACGTAAACAATGCGACTGGATCATTGCCAATCAGGTTGGTGGGGCAGCAGACCCGGTATTTGGCAGTGACATGAATCATATTATGCTGATCGGTGAAACAGCGGTTGAAAATTGGCCACGGATGCTGAAAACTGAGCTGGCAGACAGGCTGGCGGAACGCATTGCCGAGGAGTTGTCAAAGTGAATGCTGTACATGTCAACTTTCAGCGATATGCCGCTGATGTTGTGTTGCCAGACTACGCCACGGCTGGTGCGGCGGGCATGGATATTGCCGCCTATATCAACGCTCCGGTGACATTAGCGCCATTTGAACGAGCCGCCATTGCCACCGGCTTTGCCATGCAATTGCCGGATGGCTATGAAGCACAAATCCGGCCACGCTCCGGGCTTGCACTCAAATATGGGGTGACAGTGGCGAATGCGCCCGGCACCATCGATAGTGATTATCGCGGTGAAGTCGCGGTGATCTTAATCAATCTAAGCCAGCAAAGCGTTACCATTACACCCGGCATGCGCATTGCACAGATGGTGATCGCGCCCATCGCACGCTGTGTCCGACAAGAACAATCACAGCTCGATATATCAGAGCGTGGCGATGGCGGTTTTGGATCAACCGGTTTTTGAGAGGCCCATGTTAAGCGATTCAGATTTAGAGCGTTATGCCCGGCAAGTGATCATGCCCTCTATCGGTGAGGACGGGCAGGAGCAATTACTGGCCGCCAAAGTTCTTATTGTTGGCGCTGGTGGGCTGGGCGCGCCCGTTATCCTGTATCTAGCCGCCGCTGGCATCGGGCATATTACGATCATTGATGATGACCTTGTATCGCGCAGCGATTTGAACCGGCAAATTATCTATCGGGAAAAAGATGTTGGTGGCAGCAAGGCGCAACTGGCGGCAAAAGCTGCGCAATCGATCAACCCGCAGATCCAGATTTCCCATCTGGTAACCCGCCTCACCCCGGGCAATGTCCGCCGTCTTGTCGCGGCCCATGATGTTATTGTTGATTGCTCGGATAATGCCGAAACCCGCTATTTGCTCGGCGATGCCGCGCATCATAACGCACGACCTCTGGTGTTTGGCGGGGCAGTCCGGATGGAGGGGCAAATTGCGGTGTTTCAAAGCAGCGTCCCCGGCTATACGGGCACTGCCTGTTACCGCTGTGTTTTTCCCGCCATGCCGGACGCCAAACAGGCACCGGGCTGTTCGGAAGCGGGCATTTTGGGGCCGGTAACGGGCCTTGTCGGCAGCCTGCAAGCCCTCGAAACGATCAAATTATGTCTGCATCAGGATAGCAGCCTCACCGGATCACTGCTGCTGATCGAAGCCGGACATACAGAATTTATGAAAATCGCCACATCCGCACGGCAGGATTGCAGCTGTTGCGGTAGCAACAGCGCACCAGACTGATCACAGCATCGCCTCAATCACCCGATCTGGCGGGGTATGGCCGTCCCAGAATGTCTGCACATTGATGATGACCTTATCGCCCATTTGCAGGCGGCCCTCGATGGTTGCCGAGCCAATATGCGGCAACAGCACCACATTTGACAGGCTGCGCAGCTTTTCATTGATCACCGGCTCGTCAGCATAAACATCAAGCCCGGCCCCGGCGATATGACGCTTTGCCAGCAATTCGGTCAATGCCACCTCATCAACAACATCGCCGCGCGATGTATTCACCAGATATGCCGATGGCTGCATCAGCGCCAGCCTGTCGGCTGACAACAAATTACTTGTTTGCGCGGTATGTGGGCAGTTCACCGATACAATGTCGACGCGTGCCAGCATCTGTTCCAGCGATTCCCAATAGGTGGCTTCAAGCTCTGCCTCGGTTTCCTGATGCACGGCTTTGCGATTGTGATAGTGAATCGACAAGCCAAAGCCGCGCGCCCGACGCGCCACAGCCTCGCCAATCCGGCCCATGCCAACAATGCCAAGCCGTTTGCCATTGATTCGATGCCCAAGCATACCTGTTGGCGCCCAGCCTTGCCATTCGCCAGACCGCACCAGCGCATCCCCCTCGGCAATGCGCCGCGGCACCGCCAGAATTAACGCCATGGTCACATCGGCGGTGTCTTCGGTTAACACACCCGGGGTATTTGTCACGGTGATGCCACGCGCCCTGGCCGCAGCCAGATCAATATGATCAACACCGGTGCCAAATGACGCAATCAAACGCAACTGGTTGCCAGCCGCAGCAATCAGATCAGCGTCGATCTTGTCAGTCACCGTCGGCACCAGAACATCAGCCGTTTTCACAGCCTCTTCAAGCTGTGCCCGACTCAGTGCAATATCTGTTTCATTCAATGTTGTGCTGAATAATTCCCGCATGCGGGTTTCAACCGTTTCCGGGAGCTTGCGGGTCAAAATGACTTTCGGCTTGCTTTGCTTCATCGACATACCTTTTGGCTGTATTTCACAGCAGACCCGCTGCTGGTATTCGCCGGTAAAACATATTATGCTTTGGCTAACGGTGGTTTTATCCCATCGCCAGCTTTAATCTGCAACAAAATCTACCAAAACACCACCAGAACAGCAAAGCCGATGAAAAAAAAATATCATAAAGCTGGCGCCATCCTGATCCGATTTGGCCTTTTGGCTGTACTGGGATGCGGCGCCATTATGTCACCTGCTGGCATCGCCGCAGCACAGGAAGCAAAATTGACAGTGCGCGGCAGTGGTTTGCCAGTGCCCAGATTTGTCTCGCTCAAATTTAACGAAGCCAATCTGCGCGCCGGCCCGGGCAGCGAATACCCGGTTTTATGGCAATATAGACAGGCTGGATTTCCCCTGTTGGTGGATGCTGAATTCGGTGTATGGCGCAAAGTCAGAGACGCCGACGGCACCACCGGATGGATGCATGGGGCAGGCCTGTCTTTGCGCCGCATGGCTTTTATTCATAACGGTATGGCGAAGCTCTATCAGCGCGACAATAAACAGTCGGGTGTGGTTGCCGTTGCCGAAAAAAACGCTCTTCTGGAACTCGAATCCTGCCCCAAAAACTGGTGCCGGGTGGCCACCGACAATGTCAAAGGCTGGGTCGAACGCTCGGCGGTTTGGGGCGTTTTAGACGGTGAAAGCCTGAAATAGACCAAACAGGCCAAACACACCCCCGGCTCATGATCAGCTGGCATATAACCTCACCCAAAATGCAAAAGACGCCTCACCAAAGTGAAGCGCCTTTATGATGTTGGGTGCATGTCGGGGGCGAAGTGAACAGCCCCAGACAGCTATGTTACTGATCGAACCGGTCGTTATTCATCACCTTTGTCCAGGCGGCCGCAAAATCACGGCGGAACAGATCCTCGGCATCGTCAGAGGCATAAACCTCGGCCAGCGCCCGCAATTGTGAATTTGACCCAAAGGCCAGATCTACCCGCGTCGCGGTTCTGACAGGCTTGCCACTGTTCCGGTCTACAGCTTCGTATGAGTTGCTGCCAGTGGCTTTCCATTCGACACCCATGTCAAGCAGTGTAACGAAGAACGCATTGCTCAGCTTATCAGTCGTGTCAGAAAATACACCATGACCATTCGTGCTGATGCCGAGCGAGCGCATACCGCCAACAAGCGCGGTCATTTCCGGTGCTGTCAGACCCAGCAATTGAGCCTTATCCAACAACATTTCTTCCGGGCTCACACTATAGTCGGTCTTTTGGAAATTCCGGAAACCGTCGGCAATTGGCTCAAGCACAGCAAAGGAATCGACATCTGTCTGTTCCTGTGATGCGTCGCCACGACCCGGGGTAAATGGCAGGGTCAGACCAGATGCTTTTTCGACACCGACATTACCAGCCAGCACAATCACATCAGCTACCGAGGCACCAGCGGCCGCGGCAATTGGTTCAAGCACCGCCAGCACACGCTGTAACTGCTCTGGCTTATTCGCCTGCCAGTCTTTTTGCGGCGCCAGACGGATACGGGCACCATTGGCACCGCCACGCATATCTGACCCACGATAGGTAGACGCACTTGCCCAGGCGGTTTCAACCATTTCCTGAGTGGTCAGACCGGATGCGGCGATGGCCGCTTTCACCGCGTCAACATCATAGCTGCTGTTGCCGGCTGGCACCGGATCTTGCCAGATCAGCTCTTCTGCCGGTGATTCCGGGCCAATATAGCGGCTGCGCGGGCCCATATCACGATGTAACAGCTTGAACCAGGCACGGGCAAAGGCATCGGCAAATTCTTCCGGATTTTCATGGAACCGCTTTGAAATCTTGCGATATGCCGGGTCTTCACGCATTGCCATATCGGCTGTTGTCATCATTGTCGGCACCCGCACCGATGCATCTTCCGCATCTGGTGCCAGATCTTCCGGCTTTGGATCAATCGCATGCCAGATATGCGCACCAGCCGGACTTTTCACCAGCTTCCACTCATAACCGAACAACAGGTCAAAATAACCATTATCCCACTGTGTTGGATTGGCTGTCCAGGCACCCTCAATACCACTGGTGATGGTGTCGCGGCCTTTGCCAGAACCATAGCTGCTGATCCAGCCAAGACCCATATTTTCGATATCCGCACCTTCTGGCTCGGCACCAACCAATGCTGCGTCACCAGCGCCATGTGCCTTACCAAAAGTATGGCCGCCAGCCACCAGCGCCACGGTTTCTTCGTCATTCATCGCCATCCGGGCAAATGTCTCACGCACATCATGCGCACTGGCCAATGGATCTGGATTGCCATCCGGGCCTTCCGGATTCACATAGATCAGGCCCATTTGCACAGCCGCCAGAGGATGCTGCAAATCACGCTCACCTGAATAACGCTTATTGCCAAGCCATTCGCCCTCAGCACCCCAATAGATGTCTTCTTCAGGTGCCCAGATATCGGCGCGACCACCACTAAATCCAAAGGTTTTGCCACCCATCGATTCAATCGCCACATTGCCTGCCAGAATCAACAGATCGGCCCAGCTGATATTCTGTCCATATTTCTTTTTGATTGGCCATAACAGGCGGCGCGCCTTGTCAAGATTGCCATTGTCCGGCCAGCTGTTAAGCGGCGCAAAACGCTGCGCGCCAGTGCCGCCGCCGCCACGACCATCAGCGGTTCTGTAGGTGCCAGCCGCATGCCATGTCATGCGAATGAAAAACGGGCCATAATGACCATAATCGGCTGGCCACCAATCCTGTGAATCGGTCATCAATGCCAATAGATCTTTTTTCAGCGCTGTATAATCAAGCTTTGAAAACGCCTCGCGATAGTTAAAATCGGTATCAAGCGGGCTGGATTTCTTGTCGTGCTGATGCAGAATATTCAGATTCAGCTGGTTCGGCCACCATTCACGATTCGAAGTGCCACCACCACTGTTCCGTGTGAGAGCACCATGCATTACTGGGCATTTGGCTTCATCCATAAGTCAATCTCCTTGGCAAGATTTATTGTGTCAGTAAAAAAACGCTTTGGTCACATTAAGAAACGGCACCATGACCAGTATTGCCCCGGGCCGCCGTCAGTAAAAAAATACTATTCCTAAAATAAGTAGCAGCCGACCCAAGGTCAAGGCTGTTTAGAGTAATTCCAAACTAGAAATATCGGCCTTTGATGGCACAAACACCCGGCGCGACGGTTATTTTTTATGAATATGAATGACCACATCGACGCCGGTGATATCATGATCTGCCGGTGCCTGCGGTAAGCGCGACAACAGCACCTGATCCGCCGGTATATCAATCAGCCGGTCATGCGCGGCTTCGTAAAAATGATGATGATGCTCTGTATTGGTGTCAAACAAGCTGTATTCATTATGCACTGTTACGCGGCGCAACAACCCGGCATCTGTAAATTGATTCAATGTGTTATACACCGTGCCGCCAGCCACATGCAGACCCGTCGCGTTAATTTCGGCTGTCAGATTTTCCGCCGTGATATGCCGATGCCGCCCATCAAGCAACAGACAGGCAATCGCCACCCGTTGTCTGGTCGGCCGCAACCCGGCATCGCGCAGTTTTGACGCCATCGCTGCCATTGTTGCTGGCATTATCGCTGGCAGTGTCGCTGGCGGCGCGTTTGTGGTCTGATCTGGAGGTACAGCATTCGACATAGCGCCAGTAAAATGCGCAGTTTCTGCTAAATTGTCAATATTGCCTTGGCTAAACAGGGTGTTTCGTGCTTTCTATAGGGCGTTTGACTGCTTTTGTGTTGGCCACAAAAGCGGTGAGCCATATGGCAGTGGGAGCTTCGCCGGATCTGCCTGTTATCGAGTAACCGCGGCTGTTGTCATTCTTGTCTTACAGCGCCAAATCAGGGAACCTATAATGCAACCGAAACAGCAGAATTCCTTTACCTATGATGAGCTGATCAGCTGTGCCAAAGGACAAATGTTTGGCCCGGGCAACCCGCAATTGCCAATGCCGCCGATGCTGATGTGTGACCGCATCACCAACATCGACGATACCGGCGGGGCATTTGGCAAAGGCCAGATCGACGCTGAATTGGATATTCATCCGGATTTATGGTTTTTTCCCTGCCATTTTGAGGGCGACCCGGTGATGCCGGGATGCCTTGGCATGGACGCTTTATGGCAGCTGGTCGGGTTTTTTCTTGGTTGGTCTGGCGGGCTTGGCCGGGGCCGCGCATTATCCGTTGGCGAAGTCAAATTTACCGGTCAGATTCTGCCCGAAAACAAGCGCGTTCAATTTCGCCTCGATATGAAGCGGGTTATCATGCGACGCTTGGTTATGGGAATCGCTGATGGCAAAGTATTATGCGATGGTGAAGTGGTTTTTGAAGCGAACGACATTCGCGTTGGTCTATTCACACCGGAAGGAAATTAAATATCATGCGTCGCGTTGTAATTACAGGGATCGGCATTGTTTCGTCGATTGGCAATAATGTTGACGAGGTGACCAGCTCACTGCGCCATGGCACATCAGGCATTGTCGCTGCACCAGAATATACCGAGCTTGGGTTTCGCAGTCAGGTGCATGGCACGGTAAAGCTCGATGTGGCTGAACATATAGACCGGAAACAGCTGCGCTTTATGGGCGAGGGCGCGGCCTATGCCGTGCTGGCCATGGAACAGGCGATTGCTGATGCTGGTCTCGATGACAATCAGGTTTCACATGTGAAAACCGGGTTGGTGGCCGGATCAGGTGGCCCGTCAACGGCGAATTTGCTGGCGGCTTTTGACATCACCCGCGAAAAAGGCCCAAAACGTATCGGGCCATATATGGTGCCACGTTGCATGTCATCAACAGTGTCTGCCTGTATCGCCACATTTTTTAAGATCAAAGGCATTAATTATTCGATTTCATCAGCCTGTTCGACCTCAGCACATTGCATCACCGCTGGTGCCGACGCTATTCGAAGCGGCAGCCAGAATATTGTGTTTGCTGGCGGCGGCGAGGAACTGCATTGGACATTATCCGTGCTGTTCGACGCCATGGGCGCGATGTCATCGAAATATAATGACACGCCAGAAACAGCATCCCGCCCCTATGACACTGACCGGGACGGGTTTGTCATTGCCGGCGGTGGCGGCATGGTGGTGCTTGAAGATATGGATCATGCGCTGGCACGCGGCGCTAAAATCTATGCCGAACTTGTTGGCTATGGTGCCAATTCTGATGGTGATGACATGGTGGCACCATCTGGCGAAGGTGCGGTGCGCTGTATGGAACTGGCACTGGCCGGGTTTGACGGTAATGCGCTGACCGACAAGGTTGACTATATCAACGCGCATGGCACCTCAACACCAGTCGGTGATGTAAAAGAGCTGGACGCTGTGCGGAGCGTTTTTGGGCCACGCGGCTATTTGCCTGTCGTGACCTCGACAAAATCGCTCACCGGGCATTCGCTTGGCGCGACCGGTGTACAGGAAGCCATTTACACACTGATTATGATGCAGAATAGCTTTATTGCCGCATCTGCCAATATCAGCAACCCGGATCCGGCCATCGGTGATATTCCGGTGCCACAAACCCGTCTCGACGATATCTCAATCGGGCTGGCACTCTCAAACTCCTTCGGATTTGGCGGCACCAATGCCACTTTGGCGCTGCGAAAGGTGTCTTAACTATGCAGCCGGCAAAACTCCTGGCTGGCAAGCGCGGCCTTGTGATGGGCGTCGCCAACGACAAATCAATCGCCTGGGGGATCGCCGCAGCGGCAGCGGCGCAGGGCGCTGAAATTGCCTTTTCCTATCAAATGGAAGGGTTTGGCAAGCGCCTAAAGCCGCTGGCTGACTCAATTGGTTCAGATATTCTGATTGAATGTGATGTTGCCGCCGAAGGCGCTGTTCAAAGCTGTTTTGATGATCTGGCACAGCATTGGCCACAGATTGATTTTGTCGTGCATGCGCTGGCCTATTCAGATAAAGCTGAACTCAAAGGCGCTTATCTCGATACCAGCCGTGACAATTTCACCAATACCATGATGGTGTCTGCCTATTCCTTTACCGAAGTGGCGCGCGCCGCCAGACCGATGATGGCAGATGGCGGCGCTTTACTCACGCTCAGCTATATCGGCGCACAACGAATCACCCCGAATTACAATGTTATGGGTGTTGCGAAAGCCGCGTTAGAGGCCTCGGTACGCTATCTTGCGGTCGATCTTGGTGGTGAAAATATTCGCGTCAACGGCCTGTCAGCCGGGCCTATGCGGACGCTTGCCGGTGCCGCCATTGGTGGCGCCCGCCATATTTTCCGGCATTCAGAAACACATGCACCATTGCGCCGCAACCCGGGGCTTGATGAGGTGGGGCGGTCTGGTCTCTATCTGATTTCAGATTTATCATCCGGCGTCACCGGCGAAGTGCATTTTGTTGATGGCGGCTTTAACACAACCGCCATCCCTTTTGAAGACAGCTAGACAAGGCCCGCTGCTGTCACCGGCCGCGCATCAGCTGTTGTTACGTTCCCATGCCAGCGCATCACTGACGATCTGGCGCAAATCATCATAGCGTGGTGCCCAGCCTAATGCGCTGCGTAATTTTGTCGAATCAGCAACCAGAACAGCCGCATCACCGGGCCGACGCGGCGCATCGGTGACATCCAGTGGCTTGCCTGCTACCGACGCCACAACATCCAGCACATCGCGCACCGACGCCCCATGCCCGTACCCGCAATTAGCCAACAAAGATGCGCCGCCTTTCTGCAAATAGGACAAGGCTGCCATATGCGCTGCAATCAGATCAGACACATGAATATAATCGCGAATACAGGTGCCATCCGGGGTCGGATAATCGGTGCCATATACCTGCATGGCGGCGCGTTTGCCAATAGCTGCCTCGACAGCAATTTTGATAAGATGCGTCGCCGGCTGTGACAATTGGCCAGACCGCCCCTGCGGATCGGCACCAGCGACGTTAAAATAACGTAAAATCACATAAGACAGGTCAGTGGCCGCGGCGCTGTCACGCAACACCATCTCTGACATCAGCTTGCTGCTGCCATAGGGGTTTTCCGGCTGGGTGTTGGCGCCTTCATTGATCGGGCTGACATCCTGATTGCCATAGACAGCTGCGGTTGAGGAAAACACAAACCGTTTGATGCCGGCATCCACACAGGCGGCAATAAAACGCGTCGTGTTCACCGTATTGTTCACATAATATTTCAGCGGGTCGGCGACCGATTCAGGAACCACAATCGATGCCGCAAAATGCGCGACAGCATCAATGTTATGAC
>Ga0255779_1001963_pt1 | contig 22516 bp, 24 predicted proteins | sample 011ome_21_FD_179977 | JGI IMG/M metagenome (GOLD analysis project Ga0255779, IMG submission 179977) | Coastal salt marsh microbial communities from the Groves Creek Marsh, Skidaway Island, Georgia - 011508AT metaG (version 2) | ecosystem: Environmental > Aquatic > Marine > Intertidal zone > Salt...
AAGATTATTCATGGAATTTCTATCTTAAATATAAAAAAAATGAATCCATTCAAGTTAATGGTAAAACATATCAAGCAGCTTATATTTCTGTTAAGGGTGATAGACCATCTGGAGGCATGAATTGCAGACCTGGGCAGCCTGGAGTGGTTAAAATTGAATCATGGTATGACTTAAGTAATTCAAAACTTCTTAAACAAGTATTTGCAAAATATTTATGTAAGCCCTTTGATTATAATTTACTAGAAAAAGACACTTATATAATTCAGTAAATGAACCCTCAATCCATTCCGCTTGGCACTCAAGCCGAAGCAGTTCAAATTGTAACTCAAGACGATCTTGCTTCATTTTTAGGTGAAGTGGATGATATTTTCCCAAAAGTATTTGCCACATCAAAAATGGTCGCTCTCATGGAGATTGCATCGAGTAGAGTATTAAAAAAATTTCTCTCGATTGGTGAATGCTCAGTTGGTATTGAAATTAACATTAATCATGTGTCCCCAACAACAATTGGGGCGAAGGTTAGGGCTCAAGCAATATTGATTGATTTTGTTGATAATGTTTTTACATTTACTGTTCAGGCATCTGATGAGTCAGGTTTGATTGGTGAAGGGACTCATAAAAGATCCATCGTTAATATTGAAAGGTTAGAAAAAGGAGCTTTAAGAAAGATTAATCTTTAAGAGATAAAAAAACTTTTTTAAGAAGATTTTCAGCAATTATCATTCCGATAATAATTAACACGAACGCCCCCAGCCCATTGTAAGGACCATAATATTCAATTTTATTACCAAGAATAAGATCAACAATTTTCATCATGATAATTTTTGAGCCAAATAAAAGTACCCAAGTCACAAGAATTCTGAGAATTAAATTGATTACACCTTCTTTGCTCTTAAAAAAATCAGCAATTTTATGCTCAATTTTAATGGTAATAATTAAAAGTATTTGAAGTATAACCGCCATCACAATCGATGCAGTAAACGAGCTAATATGAAAATAACTACTTGCATACTCATCAAAAAGATTGATGACTGTTAGATCTGCAAGCACGAATAAAGTAAATATCAAAAACAATCTTTGTCTCTGATTAATTTCAATTTTATTTATATTTGTCGATATTATTTAGCCCTAAAGAAGATAGCATACAGAGATGGCACAACGGCTAAAGTTAAAATGGTTCCTACTGCTAAGCCATAAGCTATGGCATTAGCTAAGCCATAAAAGAGTGGGTCATGCGGAATAATTAGAGTAAGCAAACCTAAGATGGTGGTAATGGTAGACATGGATATAGGCCTTAATCGAGCAACGCATGCGCTAATAATTGCATCATAGGTTTCTTTTCCAGAGTTTCTTTCAATATCAATACGATCAATCAGGACAATACCATTATTAATGATAATTCCAGCAAGACTATAAAGTCCAAGGCTAACCATAAAACCTAGATCAGAGCCTGAGATAAATAATCCCCATACGGCACCTATGAATGAGAGTGGAATGGTGAGCATGATGATCAGTGGACGCCTGAATGAATTAAATTGACCTACTAAAAGCACAATAATCAATCCAATTGCGATGGGTACATTCGCCTGTAACGCAGTTTGGGCATCTTTAGAATCCTTAACAACACCAGCCCATACAAGTTTATGGTTGGTGGGTAAATCTTTTGATAATTCTTCCATGTGAGGGTCAAACAGATCTTTAAAATCTTGCGCGGTGACATTGGTATTTGTACCCTCAATGGAAACGGTTTTAAACATATCCAGCCTTGCAATTTTCGAGTATTGATTCACACCCTCAAAGTCAGCTATTTGCATTAAGGGGACATTTTCGCCGCGCTTGGATGAATAAATACTAATCGTTCTTAAACGATCAATATTGAATCTTTCATCACCTTCAGCCCTAAATATTATGGGGATAATATTATCTTTCTCACGATACTGAGTGATCATTGAACCCGAGAAGTAAGCAGATAAAGAGGCTGCAATATCATCTGAAGTAACCTCGGCACGTCTTGCACGCTGCTGATCAACATTGACGGCGATCTTCATAATTCTATTTTGCCAATCGGTCCTAAGCTCAGTGTTGCCAGGTATTGATCTTAAGACTTGCAAGACTTCTTGTGATTTCTCATAAATGACATCTTCATCTGGGCCTATAACTTGGATTTTGAATTCAGAGGCATCACTTGAGCCTAAGAACATACGCTTGATTCTAAAAAACATATCTGGGAATTTGGTTTTAAGAACCGAATCTAGTTGCTCCATAGTGACATTTTGGTTTTCAATATCATCAATATTCACGATGATGAAGCCATTGTTATTGGCTGGGTCTTCAGGTGCAAGAGACAGAACAAAACGTGGACCACCAAAGCCCACATATGCAGAATAGGACTCGATATGTGCAAACTGCTCTTTATCGTTTAATTCTTTATAAATTTCCCTCATATGCTTATCCATATACCTAGAGGATGTTCCTGCAGGTAGTTCGGTATAGACTAAAATTTGTGGCCTATCAGAGTCTGGGAAAAATCTTTTTGGTAAGTCTTTAGCCGAATAAAGTGAGAAAATAAATAGGGCAAACATACTTAACACAAAGATGTAACGAACTTTTAATACCCCTTTTAAGAATACCTCATAACCCTTATTAATTTTCTCCATTAAGCCTGGTTTATCTTTTTTAGGTTTGTTGGTATCAACCTTAATAAAATAAAAACAAAGCAATGGGGTGAATGTCATGGCAATGACCCATGATGATAGAAGGGCGAAGGTTATCACAGGTGATAATGATCGAGTGTATTCTCCTGCAATATGTTCTGCCATCATTAAAGGCATAAAGAATAAAATGGTTGTTAATGATGATGTAAGGAGGGGCACCGTAAGTTCTTTGCCACATTGCTTAATAGCCTCGAGTCTATCGACTTTATTTTCGATACGACTCATGACGTCTTCGGCAACGACGATACCGTTATCAACAAGAAGACCCAGTGAGATGATAAGTGATGCCAAACTCATTCTTTCAAGTTTGATATCAAAGATGTTCATTAAAGCTAATGAAACTACCATCACGAGTGGGACTAATGCACCGACAATTGATCCCGTTCTAAATCCTAAAAACATAATGACAGTGGCTAGCACAATGGCTAAGGTTTGAATAACATTAAGGGATACGCCATCAATCGTGGCTGCAACTACATCTGCCTGGTAAGTTGCGATATCGAGGTTATAACCAATAGGCATGGATGCTTTTATTTCATCAATTTTTTCCAGTGCTCGTGGTGCGTATTCCAATACATTGAAACCTTCTAACATTGAAATGGCAAAGACGACTGCGGGTTTTCCATTGAAGTAGGCTGGCTGGTAGGGTGGGTCAACGTAGTCACGAGTGATATCAACAATATCTTTTAATGGGATCACTGACTCTTTTAGGCCGCGTGAAGCTGGAATTTTGATGAGGGTATCACCAATATCAGTGACAGATTCATAGTTTCCTGAGGGTTCAACGACAAAAGATCGAGCGCCCGCATCAATCTCACCTCCTGGGTGAATGATGTTTTGTTTACGAAGGGTGTTCATCATTTCGCGAGGATTAATGCCTAGTTTTTCAAGTTTGGCTGTATTTACTTCTAAATAAATACGTTCACGTTGAACACCTAATACATCAATTTTTTTGGTTCCTTTAACACCATAGAGATGATCACGAATATGCTTTGACATGTCATACATCTCTTTCATGGCAAAGCCATCGGCCGTTAGTGCAAGGGTGATGACGGCTACATCACCAAATTCATCATCAACGATCGATGGGCGCGTGCCATCTGGAAGATCTTTTTGCACATCATCCACTTTATTTCTTAAGTTCTGCCAGATGTTTTTAATATCAAAATATTTATCTTGGATAATCACATGAATCACGGATGATCCAGTTGAGGAAACCGAAGTAATTTCTTTAATCTCAGGAATCTTTCTAATATTCTCCTCTAACTTTTTGGTGATCAGTAATTCAACCCGATCAGGTGACATACCAGGGTAGCTGGTCGATACGACAGCCTCACGAATAGTAATCGAAGGATCCTCTTGAGCTGGTAGGGTAAAATAGCTGTAGGCACCGTAAATGGTAAAAATTACAATGATAAAAAAGAGTAATTTTTGGTACTTATAAGCTAATTCAGTTAAATTCATCGTTTAATTAAAAATATCAATCGTTTGTTCTAAGAGTTTTACTTTTTGCCCATCACTCAAATATGAAACGCCTGCCGTCACCACAATATCCCCATCTTTTAAAGGCGCCTTAACATAAACATCATTGTTGGTAATGTTAATGGGCTCTACAATCATTTTGCTCAACGTTGAAGCATCTGGGTTGTAAACATAGATATAGTTTTCCTCCCCAATACCGACCCCAATAGCAGAATTGGGAATAAGAATTCCTTCTGTTTCTTTTTGTTCAAAGGTAAAGAAAACTTGAGCTGTCATACCTGAGCGCAGGAGATCTGATTGCTCCTCTAGTTTGAGTGTAACTGGAAAGGCATTCGCTTTTCTGGCTTGTGTGCCTATCTCGGTTAATTTAGCATTCATTTTAAGTCCACGAATGGCAGGGAAGACAACTTCATAGGTTTTATTTTTTACCAGTTGACGAATCATGGTCTCTGGAACTGATACATCAATCTCAAGACCTGTGCCACTGTCAATCATGAAACAGCGTTCACCCACCCTTATTTGCTGGGCCTCATCGATATCTACTGAGGTAATCACCCCATTGTAAGGAGCTCTTAGATTCGTATCCTCTAAACTTTTCTTAACGATGGAGAGATTGGCTTTAGCCATATCGAAATCGTTTTTAGCATCCGCAACCTCTTGTTGAGAGACGGCGCGACTTTCTCTGGCTTTGAGCATACGTAGATAAAGCGATTCTTTATTTCTGAGATCTGATTGAGCTGAGTTAAAATTATTTTGAAAGTCACTGGGATCAAGAACCGCTAAGACCTGATCTTTATTGACTTGGTCTCCTAATTTAACAGGAATTTTAATAACTTGACCATTTACACCAAAGCTTAAGGGACCTCCTAATTCGGGAACAAGTTCGCCCGCGAGTTTACGAGTTTGGTTGACACCAGCAGCTTTAATTTCCATCCATGCAACCGCAGGAATTATTTCATCTTTAGGCTCCTCTTTTTTTCCACATGATATTAAAAAAAGACTACAAATTAAAAGTAGGCTAACAACTCTCATTATCATCGTTCCTTTATTCAGATTTATTTTCATCACGAATACCTAGCTGGGATTCATCCCATCCGCCTCCCATGGACCAATAAATCTCAATTAAATGTTGAATTAATTCACCTTGGCTGGCAGCTAAATCATCCTCTTGGTTAAATACGACTCGTTGTGCATCCAATACCTCCTGGAAATCTATAAGGCCGGCACTGTAGCGTGCTTTGGTAATTTCATTCACGTTAATGGATGCATCCACTGAGCTTTTAATTTTTTTAATTCGGCCTTGCTCTTCATTATATGCTGTAAGTGCATTTTCAACCTCCTCCAAGGCTCGTAAAACCGTTTTTTCATAGGACGCTCTGGCTTGCTCCAAACGTTCATCTTGCACCTTGATCTCAGCTTCATGACGGCCTGCATCAAAGACCTCCCAGGTAAACGAGGGGCCAAAAGAATAGTACTCGGTGTTACCTGAATTATCTGAGGCTTTACTGACACCAATCGTACCCCCCAAACTAAACCTTGGGTACATTTCCGCTACTGTAATGCCAATTCTTGCGGTTTGAGCAGCCAGATCACGTTCAGCCTGCCTGATATCAGGTCGCTGCCTTAAAATCTCAGCGGGTAAGAGCAGGGTGACTTGTTTGGGTGGCTCGGGAATGGCTTTGGGTTGATTGAGCTTGCTTTGAAGATAGCCTGGTTTTTTACCTAAAAGTACGGCTAATCGATTAATGGATCTATCTAGCGCAGCATTTAAAAGTGGAATGGCGGCTTCTGAGGCAGCTAAGTTTTGTCTTGATTGATATACATCGATTTCCGATACAAGCTCTGCATCATAACGAGCCTCGACAATATTGACTGTTTCTTTTTGGTTGGTAACGTTTTGACGAGCTGACTTTAATCTAGCCTGATAGGTTCTAACTGAGATGTACGATTTGGCAATTTCAGCGTAAAGCACCACCATAACGTCACGGTAGTGTTCAATTGAAGCATCAATCTGGGCATCAGCAGCCTCGATGGACCTTCTAACATATCCAAATACGTCTATTTCCCATCCCATATCAAGACCGATAGTCGAGAAGGTATCTGTGATACTCGGAGCATAGCTAGCTGATTCACTGGTTTTGGATCTTTTAACGCCACCTTCCATATCCACCTGAGGAAATCTCAGAGAATCTACAATACCAAAATTACCTCTAGCCTCTTCAACCCGAGATATAGCGATACGAATGTTAAGATTATCTTTGGACGCCTCATCAATAAGCTCATCTAACGTTGTGTCATTTAAGTTTTTCCACCACTGTGTTAAATCAATTTCACCCGCCACAAATTCTTCGCCTAATTTATGGTTCCATGATTGGGGGAGATCCACTTCTGGTGCACCCTCATAATCAGGCCCCACAAGCGCACAAGAAGAGAGAAAAATGAGTATAAAAAATAGATTGAAATAATACATATGACAGCCAAACCATACCATGAGATTATTGATTAGCAAAGATTTTTGCTATACTTTTTTTATGCAACGTATACCCATTCATTTTCTTAATAATGCCAACATCTATCTCTTTTTAAGCTTAGTATTTTTGTTGTTTTTTTCAGCACCTTTGTATGAGTATTTTTCGATCCCCAGACATTATTTTGAATTTCTCTTTTTGATCATTTTATTTATCAGTAGCAGCGTGCATTCAGCAAGCTCCTTAAGTATTAAAGTTACCTTTGGTTTACTGTTAAGCATTCTTTTTTACTACATCTTCATTGGCATTCAGCCCTCTCCTTATGTTTTTATTAGCAAGATTATCATTGTTTTCTTAGCCATTAAAGAATTGGCTTCTGAGATTAAGAATGCAAAGGTGATTAATATGAATATTGTCAGTGGGGCCGTTTGCACCTACTTGCTTATCGGGGTTATGTTTGCATTTCTATACAGCTTACTCTTTATGCTTGACCCAACGTCGTTTACTAATGTGAGTGTAAGCGTAGATGATGTATCACCCCTTAATTTTCTTTATTACAGCTTTGTCACACTCACTACCCTAGGTTTTGGTGACATTACTCCATCGAGCATGACGGCAAAATTTTGGTCCATTACGGAGGCCATTATGGGTGTCTTATTTATCGCTGTTCTGATTGGCCGTATTGTTAGTTTAGTTGGCAATAAAAAATAATCATTTATTTCACTGACAGGCCAAATGGTTCTTTAAACCACTTGTAACCATTGGTGGCTTTTTTCTCACCGTAGTCATAAAGTGCTTTCATGTAGGCTTGATCAAATTCCTCGGGATGGGGAAAATTAAAGTCATCTTCAATGTAGGCTAAGTTATAGCCAACGTTATCCTGTTGGGTGGAGATATACATCTTGTATAAATCACCGACTCCTTGGGTATGAATGAGTTGACCCACAGTTTTTAAAACAATGGGTAGTGTGCGCCTTTTGACCTCTTCGCCTTCTGGGGATAGATCGGCGTTACGAATAATGTACGCTTCACGTTTGATCTGATCATCAAAAGTATTTTCTTCTTTTAATTTTTGCGTGAGGGCGGGAGGGTAAAGAAAAGCTTGCGTATTCGCCCCACCATCGACATGCATCTCTTGATATTTTTTGCCATTTACTTCTACATCGAGCATCACGGGTGGGAATACACCTGGGATAGATGCGGAGGCCAACATCACTTTTTTAAAGAGGGTTAATGCTTCAGGCGTGCCCACCATGGCAATTCGACCCATGTTCCAAAAAACTGGTTTTTTTGAATCCAGGTTGGTGGTACCAATCAATAAAAAACGTCGATTTTCTCTATATTCGTAGGCTACTTTTTTAAGGAAATCCTCATCAACATATTTCGAAATTAGATTGTAGAGCGGTTCAGTGTCAGCCAGGCTATCGGCAAATAAGCCCTCTACAAGGTTTCTTTTGCGATAGATATCTGAGGGGGTGACACTGGTATAAAGATCTTTGAGTGTTGCATCATAATCACTTCCAAGATATGCAAAGGGCGCTATAAGTGCCCCTGTACTGATACCGGTGACGAGCCTAAAATTCGGACGTTTACCTGACTTGGTCCAACCATTAAGGAGGCCTGCGGTAAATGCACCATTATCACCACCCCCTGAAATAGATAGAAAGGCAGCTGTATTATTTTTTCTAACATAGCCTTGTTGCAGATCATGGAAATGGCCAGCCAATTCATTAATACCGCTTTTAGTAAAAATATCATAACGGACATCGGGAACACCCACGACCTCTACTTCTGAAAAATCATGCTCACTCGGTACAGCAGGTACACGCTCAAGGGTAGAGCAGCCTGTCAGCCAAATAATTATGAGCAAATAACTACAGATAGCTTTAATAAGATTATTCTTTTTCATTATTCATCGATTGATCGAGTAATTTTTTAACGATTTTTTGGCTGGTAAATGGAAATAAGCTGGGGATTAATGCATGAATGATGGATGTAATACCCGCATAGATCAAAATGAAACCAGCGATGAAGGCAAATTTAAAATGTTCGAGGTAGCTTTTCCCAGCCTCATTTAAATGTTTTTTAAACATAGGAAATTTAGTTAATATGTATGATATTAACATAGTTATTTTTGATTTTATGGTCAAACCCTCTTATGTACTTTGTTTAACGACGATTGATTTGGCATCGAGGGCCGATGAATTAGCTGCTAAGATTGTGAAGGCTAAATTAGGTGCGTGTGTTTCGATTCACGCTATTCATTCAGTTTATTTTTGGGAAGATGAAATTAAAAAAGAGCCCGAATATCAGCTGACGATCAAAACACAAGCAACCTTAAAGGGTAAGTTACAAAAGTTTATTTTGGACAATCATTCCTATGATTTGCCAGAAGTTATTTTTATCCCTATACTCGAAGGGGCGACTAATTACTTGAAGTGGATTACTAAAAATACGGACTAAATTATGTTAAAAAAACCTTTCCATATAGATTATCCGCAAGAAAAAATTGATCCTAATGGCACTGCTTATCAATGTTCAATTTGTAAAGTAAGTTCATTAAAAATCAATGGTTTAATAGAAAATCATAATGTTGATTGTAGCTATCGAATGCATAAGGAAAAGCTACAAAAGTTAAATTAAGAAAGGAAGTTTATGAAAAAAATTATTTTTTTGTTAATACTATTTTCACTCAATACGATAGCATGTGAGTCACTTAAAGATGTTGGTTTAAATGATTCTTTATTATTCAAAGATCATGGGTGTTTAAAACTTACGGTTGATACTGAGGATTTTAGACAATACTCCTACACGAATCCTAGTTTTAATATGTTAGCTTACCAAAACATCCTCATTGAGGATGTGATCATCAACCAACAACCAGATGATTCTGTGACGCAATCAGTATTAGATGAGATGAAAAGGGCCATTAAAAACTCCATCATTGAGCATATCGGTAAACATCGGCAAATTGTTTCAGAGCCAGGCCCTCATACGACGAGACTAGAAGTCTCTTTTTCTGGAGCTCGTGTTTCAGGTGAGGGAATTGGGGTCTTGGATTTGTTACCGGTTAAGGCCCTCTGGAACTTAGGTAAGAAAGCGGCAGATAAAAATACTAAAGTTCCTGTCATGATCGTTGAATCTAAACTTACAGACACTCAAGATAACAGTCTGCAAAGGGCGAGGGTAATACTAGTGAGGGGTGAGAGCTTTGTGGATCGAGGGGTGACCCGAGATAACTTTGTTGGTATGGCTGATATGACCGTAGAAAAAGCGTTTGAAAGTTACTAAATGAGTAAACAGGATTGTATTAAGGCCATTGATTTATTGCTTGATGATCAATGGAATGAGGCCCACCATATTGTGCAAGATTTATCAGAAAGTTATGCCCAATGGATTCATGCCGTGGTTCATAAAATTGAAGGGGATGTGGGTAACAGTCATTATTGGTATAACCGCTCAGGCCTCGAGATTTATGATACTTTTGCTGATCCCCATGAGGAGCTTAAAGCAATTAAGCATAAACTTTTAGGTTAAAAAAAAGCCCCAGATTTGGGGCTTTAATTTATGATCTTTCGACTGCGAGAGCAACCCCCATACCACCACCGATACAGAGTGATGTTAAGCCTTTTTTGGCATCTCTTTTAACCATTTCATGAAGCAAGGTGACAAGCACGCGAGCACCACTTGCGCCAATCGGGTGACCAATCGCGATTGCACCTCCATTAACATTAATCTTTGAGGTATCCCATTTCATCTCACGATTGACAGCGATTGCTTGTGCTGCAAATGCCTCATTAATTTCCATCAAATCAAGTTCGCTTGCATCCCAACCAGCTTTCTTAAGACATGCTTGTGAGGCTGGCACAGGACCGATACCCATAATGCTCGGATCAACACCTGATGAAGCATAGGATTTAATGGTTGCCATAGGTGTTAAGCCTAATGATTGAGCCTTGGATTTGGTCATGAGCATCACAGCTGCTGCCCCATCATTAATCCCTGAAGCATTACCTGCCGTGACACTACCTTCTTTATCAAAAGCGGGCCTTAAACCTGCGAGTGATTCAACCGTCGCACCATGCCTTGGATATTCATCGGTATCGACCGTAACATCACCTTTTCGAGTCTTGATGGTGAAAGGGACAATTTCATCTTTAAACTTACCATTCTTTTGAGCCTCTTCAGCCTTGTTTTGGCTTGCACAAGCAAACTCATCTTGCTCCTCACGACTGATATCGTATTTCTTCGCAAGGTTTTCAGCTGTGGTACCCATGTGAAAATTGTTATAAGCATCCCATAACCCATCAGTAATCATGGTGTCTTTTAGTTTGGCATCACCCATTCGAAAACCATCTCTTGAACCACTGAGAACGTGAGGTGACATACTCATATTTTCTTGACCACCGGCAATAACTATCTCAGCATCACCACATTGAATTGATTGAGCACCTAACATCACCGCTTTAAGCCCTGAGCCACATACTTTATTTATGGTGAGTCCAGGAACAGCTTCGGGTAAGCCTGCCTTAATAACGGTTTGTCTTGCTGGGTTTTGTCCAGAGCCAGCGGTGAGTACTTGACCCATAATCACTTCACTGATGTGTGAGCCATCAACCTTGGTTTGCTCAAGCAAACTTTTAACCACTGCCGCACCTAATTCGGGAGCAGGGGTGGCATTAAAGGCGCCTCCAAATTTTCCTACCGCGGTTCTGGCCGCAGCAACTATTACGATATCTTCCATAATTGATCCTATAACCTTTGTATTTAGAACATATGTTGGCCACCATTGATGGCAATATTTGAACCTGTAATAAATGAAGCATCATCAGAGGCTAGGTAACAAACCAGTTTTGCGATTTCGTCAGGCTTACCTAAGCGACCGACAGGAATACCTTTGATGATTTGATTACGAATTTCTTCGTCAATCGCCATCACCATATCGGTACCAATGTAACCTGGTGAAATTGTATTTACAGTAATACCTTTAGCTGCCGTTTCTTGGGCGAGTGCTTTTGTAAATCCATGCATTCCTGCTTTAGCAGCAGAGTAGTTGGTTTGTCCGAATTGACCCTTTTGACCATTAATTGATGAGATGTTGATGATACGACCCCAACCTTTTTCGAGCATACCGTCAATCACTTGTCTTGACACGTTAAATACACTGTTAAGGTTGATGTTGATGACATTCATCCAATTTTCTAAAGGCATTTTTTTAAACATGCCGTCACGTGTAATACCTGCATTATTGACTAGTACATCAACTTGACCGATTTCTTTAGTAATCTTTTCGAACATTTTGACGCAGTCATCATGATTTGATACATCACCCTCTGCTAAATGAGCATCCATACCATTTTCGGTTTCACGCTTGAGCCATGCTTGAGCATTTTCAGTTTCAGCAGCAATGTGGTTAGCGATGATGGTAAAACCATCTTGACTTAATTGACGGCAGATGGCGGTACCAATACCACCAATACCACCTGTAACTAATGCGATTTTTTTACTCAAAATAATCTCCTAATTTATTTATTCTTTTTAACTTTATTTGACTCTGATTTTTTATCTGCATCACGATCGTTAAGCCATGTGAAAATAGCAGGGGCTAATTCCTTTTGAGAGCGTGATCCAACAAATACACCAATGTGCCCACCTTGGAATTCATAGAGTGTCTTATCATCGGTACCCACCTGATCGTTCAATGGTTTGGTAGCCGCAGGCGGCACTAAGTGGTCAGCTGAGGCATAGATATTAAGCAATGGCATGTTGATATTTTTGAGGTTAACTTTTTTGTCACCCACCACCAACTCGCCTTTAATGAGCTTATTACCTTGATAACAATCTTTGACAAATTGCCTTAAACATTCACCAGCCTGGCCTGGGCTATCGAAAATCCATTTTTCCATACGCAAGAAATTCATGAGCTTATCTTTATCCTCAATGATCTTTAGCATGTCGATGTATTTTTTAATATTTAAGTTAAATGGCATCAACATGAGGAAACCAATGTTCATAAGGTCGCCTGGAACAACACCGTAGTTATCCACTAAGGCATCAATATTCATATGTTTTGACCAATTAAAGAGTAATGCCTCATTGGATTCAAAATCAAAGGGCGCTACTAGAGTCACTAAGTTCTTAACTTTTTCAGGATGTAGTGCAGAGTAAATAGTCGAGAACGTACCTCCCTGACAAATACCCATCAAACTGACTTTATTCGAACCTGATTGTTGACGAATTTCATCGACACAGTTGTTGATGTAACCATTGATGTAATCATCCATCGATAAATAACGATCCATCGGTGTTGGGTAACCCCAGTCGATGATGTAAATATCAAGACCCTGATCTAACAAATTTTTAATGAAACTACGATCGGGTTGAAGGTCAAGCATGTATTGCCTATTAACAAGGGCATAGACAATTAAAACTGGTGTTCTACATTTATTTGAACCATTACCTTTGTAGCGATAAAGTTTAAGCTTGTCTTCCTCGTAGACTAATTCTTTAGGCGTTGTGCCCACATCAATTTCATCAATTTCAGAGAGTAATTCAGCACCTTTGATCATTCGAGAGTTAAACTCACCTAACTCTTTCATAGCAGCTTTCGCATCAAACATAGGTTTTAATGTGGTCATACTTTCGGCTCCTTAATTTTTTTTTCCAGCATTTTTACTTTTTTGCGTAACTCATAAACGGTTTTATAGAGATCGTCCATTTCAGAGCGAAGGGCGATGGGTAAATCACAGAGAACAGATTCCATCAGCTTGGTATAACCCTGTCTTGCTTTTAAACCAGCCTCTAGAACATCGCCTTTTAACTTAGCGTATTCTTGTGTCTGGAAGAGGGCGTAATAGGTTTTTTCATTGGTATCAATCCAAAGATCAAAGAAAGCCTCAAACTTGAATTCTTCCTCACCGTTTTCTACTTTATCAGCTAACACCTTAACCACATTTTCCATGGCATTAAGGCCTGTTAAATAAAGGGTATGCTGCATCTCTGCATTTTTGGCAGCATAGCCTGATAAATCTTGTATGCACTGTCCTAAAAGTTCAGCTTTCTCACGATCTTTACCAACTGCTGGCATGTTAGCGTTACTGCCGACGGATTGATTAAATGCTGAATAAACATTTTGGAACATTTTAATAAGCGTATCTGGTTGGCCATCTGCTAATTTTGGAAATAATTGCATATTATTGAAAGTAGCATCCATCCAGGGCTTTGCAGCATTACCAGAAAAGTTTGCTGTTTCAGCAAGTTGCTTTTGCAGTTGCATGAGGTAGTCAGCATCAAAATTAAAAAGCTGATCAATCATGCCCTTAATGGCGTCAGGTTTAACTAAATCTTTGTAATTTTCTTGGTTGACTGATTTAGACTGGATAGCCTTAATGAGAGGTTGCCATACATCATAAAGCTTTTGAAACGCATTCGTATTATTGAATGTTTTAGCTAACGTTTCTTTAATGGCCTCGTTGTTCGTGCCTGAATAAACTGCATCCATCGTTGCTTTTTGCCACATCTCAAATGGATTATCAGATGTTTGAGCTTTGCCTTGAAAAAGGGCGGTCATACGCTCTGTATTTTCTTTCATAGCCTCTAACGCTTGATTTTGTGCCTTTAACCATAAGTCAAAGTATTCGTTGGCATTTGTCATTATTATTCCTCAGTCTTAAATTAAATAAGACCCACCGATACTATCAGTGGGCCTTAATATTAACTAAATCGAATGATTAGTTAGTTTTTGCGACAGTTGCTTCAACTGTTTTTGTAGCTTGTTTAGTTGCTTTGTTTGTAAGATCGATCATATCGCTTACAACTTTACGACCAAGCTCAAATTGTTTTTCAACAGCTGATTGAAGTGTTGTTTGAACCTTGAAAGATTCATCGCTCATAGCTTTTGTAGCAGCAAACATGTTTTCAAACCATGTGTTGTATGCTTTAACAGCCTCTTTAGCTTGCGCATTGTCTTTAAAAGCAGGAAAGTTATTGAAAGTTTCCTGTGCTTTTTCTGCAGCATCAAACCATTGTGTGCGAACTTCTTTTTGTGCATCTACAACATTTTTAGCAAATGTTTTTTGAGCTTCTGTGAAAGCATCATAGTAATCAATTTTAAATTCCATTTTTATCTCCTTAGTTAAACTATGTTTTCTCAATATGATCTTAGATAGCCTAACTCTATTCCAATGACATATGAGAGTATTCTTATAGTATTACAAAAGTATTTCATATGTCAAGTGTTATGTATTATTTTTTTGTTTTTTTCGTTTGGTATTGATCAAGTGCTTTAAAAAATCCCTGAGTCACCTCACGATTAATTTCCATTTGTTTATCTAAAACATCTTTAAAGGTCTCTTGTGTTTTTGCAACATCTTCAGCAAATTGTTTGGATTTTAATTTAGATAATTGGTCATTCAGTTTTTGATTTTCATCTTTAAGCTTAATGTTTTCTTTTTGAAGCGCCTCATATTGATTGAGAGGTACAAATCCCATATTTTTATAGAAATCGAATAAACGCTCCATAAATTGTTGGTCTGGAAACATGTTTGCATAGCTAGAATTCATCCAGAACTTGCGAGCAGATTCAAGACCCTCTTTTTGAAGGTGTGCATAAAATTCATCAGCCCCTTTTTTAAGCAAGGGGTTATTGAATAGGTCCATCATCATTTTAAGTTGGTCAGGCGTATACATTAGGGCTATTTTATTTTTTATTATCGGGATCCGTTTTATTGTCGCCATTGTCACCCGGCGTATTCCACATGGACCATGGGTTGGTCATCATCTTGAACAGGTCAGCATCCTTCATGGAGCCAAACTGTTTTAACCAAGAACCTATCGTGCCAAAGTAATTTTTTAAGTCCCATCCAGAATTCACCAGAAGGGGGAGGGAGCGATTTAAATCACGGATGTACGATCTAACAACAAAAGCAACATTGATATCTGGATCACCGAAGGCATCCAAATTTTTTTTCAACTGCTCATATTCTTCTTCATCCAATCTTAATGTGATAGGTTTAAGTGGCATAGAAACTCCTAGTAAAAATATTTCGAAAGTCTAACATACGTAATATTTTTGTACTAATAAAAGATTACCTGAGCCAATTTTAAGTTATTGTTTATGATATAACATTTTTAAGTTGATCCAAGATAGCAGGATTCTCAAGCGTGGATACATCCGCTGTGATCTCCTCACCCTTTGCCAGCGTTCTCAATAGGCGACGCATAATTTTGCCTGATCGCGTTTTTGGAAGATTTTCACCAAATCGGATTTCATCTGGTTTGGCAATCGGACCAATATCTTTAGCCACCCAGTTTCGTAGTTCATTAATAATCTCTTTTGCCTTATCACCCTCAGGAAGTGATCCTTTAAGCACAACAAAAGCCACTACAGCTTCACCTTTAACATCATGAGGACGTCCAACAACGGCGGCTTCAGCTACTAAATCATGCGCAACCAAAGAGGATTCGATCTCCATGGTACCCATACGGTGACCTGAAACGTTAAGGACATCATCGATTCGACCCATGATGGTGAAATAACCTGTTTTCTCATCACGTATGGCTCCGTCACCGGCTAAATAAAGCTTGCCACCTAATTCTTCAGGGAAGTAACTGGTTTTAAAACGCTCAGGATCGCCGTAAATATTCCTTATCATGGACGGCCATGGTTTTTTAATGACTAGAAAACCACCGGTTCCCCAAGGAACTTCTTTGCCCGCCTCATCTACAACTGTCACTTGTATCCCAGGAAAGGGAAGTGTGCAGGAACCAGGAACCAAAGGCGTTACAGGCAAGGGCGTGATGACATGACCCCCCGTCTCGGTTTGCCAAAATGTATCCATAATGGGGCATTTTTCATTTCCCACCTCATTGTAGAACCACATCCACGCTTCAGGATTAATCGGCTCTCCAACGGAACCTAATAATCTTAGTGAAGATAAATCAAAGCTTTTTGGATGGACCTCTTGATTAGAGTCGGATGCTTTAATTAATGATCGAATAGCTGTGGGCGCCGTATAGAAAATACTAACTTTATGTTTTTCAACCATCCTCCAAAAACGTCCAGCATCCGGATAGGTTGGCACACCCTCAAACACGACCTGGGTAATGCCAAGCGCTAATGGACCGTAGGCTACGTAGCTATGTCCTGTAATCCAGCCCACATCCGCTGTACACCAAAATACATCACTATCATTGGCATCAAAGGTCCAGCGCATCGTATTCATGGCATGAAGGAGGTATCCTGCAGTTGAGTGTTGAACACCTTTCGGCTTGCCAGTTGAGCCTGAGGTATAGAGTAAGAATAAGGGGTGCTCACCATTGACATTGACTGGCTCACAATGCGACTCTTGGCCTTTAATTAAATCGTCCCAGGCAATATCACGATCATTCCAATTGATATCCATTCCGGTTCGCTTGAAGACAATCACCTTTTCTACACAATCGCATTTTGGCGATGAAAGCGCCTCATCGACAGCTCCCTTAAGCGGTAGGGCTTTACCGCCACGGTATTGCCCATCAGAGGTAATCACAGCTCTAGCCCCAGCGTCATGGATACGCTCCTCAAGGCTTTTCGCTGAAAAGCCACCGAAGACCACAGAATGGGTTAGGCCCAGTCGAGCACAAGCTTGCATCGCAACGACTGCTTCAATCCCCATAGGCAGGTAGATAACCACTCTGTCGCCAGGATTTAAATGAAGGGTCTTTAGACCATTGGCAAATTGACATACTCGGTTGTAAAGGTCTTGGTAGCTCACCTTAATCACATCACCATTATCAGCCTCAAATAGAATGGCTGTTTTATTGGCATCTTTTTCTAGATGTCGGTCGATACAATTGTAAGAGGCATTGAGTTCACCATCATTAAACCATTGGTAGAAGGGTGCCTTTGATTCATCTAAGACGCGATTAAAAGGTTTACTCCAATCTAAAAGTTCATTGGCAAGTTTGGACCAAAAACCCTCATAATCATTATCTGCTTCCTTGCATAACGCATGGTAGCTCTCCATGCTATTAATGGCTGCATTTTTTGTGGTTTGCTCACTAGGATTAAAAATCCTATCCTCATGCATGTTTGATTCAATTCCCGACATAATCCTTCCTCCTGCTTTTGTCTAAAGACAAATATTTTTATAAGTTTAATTATCCTTTCCAGTAAAGGTCAACGTAATCATTAACGGCCATCGATTCTAGCTTTGTTTGATCTAAGCTAATGTCTAATATCGTTTGTGATCTTTTAGCATCAAACACCCTGGCTAAGTTGGTTTTAAATTTCTCAACCAGCTTTGGAATACCCTCAGCCCTTCGACGTTTATGGCCAATAGGGTACTCGACGGCAACATTTTCTGAAACCGATCCATCTTTATAGAAAATTTGAATTGCATTAGCAATTGAGCGTTTCTCTGGATCTAAATAATCTTGGGTATATTGTTCAAGCTCAACGCATTGCATTTTATCTCTGATAAGATCAATCCTAGGGTCGAGGGCGACCTCATCCTCATAATCTTTGGCCGTCACATTACCTTTAAGTAAACCAATGGCAACCATGTATTGGATGCAATGGTCACGATCCGCAGGATTGTTAAGTGGGCCTGTTTTATCAATGATCCTAATCGCCGATTCATGCGTGGTAATGACAATCCTATCGATGCCATTAATTTTCTCAACACTATCTATCTTGCTGACCTCTGTTTGGTTGAGTGCGATTGCACACTCCACAGCGGTTTGCGCATGAAATTCTGCTGGGAATGAAATTTTAAATAAGACATTCTCCATGACATAGCTTCCATAGTCTCTTTGAAATTTAAATGGATTACCTTTAAATAAGACGTCATAGAAACCCCAACCTTTTGCCGAAAGTGCGGTAGGGTAACCCATCTCGCCCTTCATTGTCATCATCGCAAGTCTCACAGCGCGACTGGTTGCATCGCCTGCAGCCCATGATTTTCTAGAACCCGTATTCGGTGCATGACGGTAGGTCCTTAAACTTTGGCCATCAATCCAAGCGTTAGAGAGTGCCTCAATGATTTGCTCCTTCGATGCTCCAAGCATCTTTGCTACCACAGCCGTTGAGGCTACTTTAACGAGAACCACATGATCCAATCCAACACGATTAAAACTATTTTCAAGAGCGATGACACCTTGAATTTCATGTGCCTTAATCATTGCGGTTAGGACATCCTTCATGAGTAAGGGTGCCTCTCCTTGAGCAATTCTAGTTCTGGATAACCAATCTGCCACCGCTAATATACCGCCTAAGTTATCAGAGGGGTGACCCCACTCTGCTGCTAGCCAGGTGTCATTGAAATCAAGCCAACGTATCATGGCACCTATATTAAAGGCCGCATTGATTGGATCGAGCTCATATTCAGTCCCTGGAATTCTTGTACCATTAGGCACAGTAGATCCAGGAACCAAGGGACCAAGCAGCTTGGTGCAAGCAGGGTAGCCTAATGCCTCTAGACCACACCCTAGGGTATCAATAAGGCAGTTTCTTGCAGTTTCATAGGCAAGCGAACTTTTAATTTCAAAATGATCTACATAATTTGCGATATCCACCAACACTTGGTCTGGATTCTGATTAGAGCGTTTTACTTCGTGCGACATATAATTTCCTAAATGCTAATTAACGTTGATTGATCGGCGGGATACTTCTGTTTTCTGGGCCGGTGTATTCAGCATTAGGACGAATGATTTTATTGTCAATCCTTTGCTCAATGATGTGAGCAGCCCATCCCGTAGTTCTTGAAATGACAAAGATAGGGGTGAACATAGCTGTGGGTATACCCATGAGGTGGTATGAAGATGCGCTGTACCAATCAAGATTGGGAAACATCTTTTTTTCCTCCCACATGACGTGCTCAATGCGGTCAGAAATATTATAGAGATTCATATCGCCTGCATCCTGTGATAAGTCATGTGAGACCTTTTTAATGCACTCATTCCGTGGATCCCCAATCGTGTAAACAGGGTGCCCAAAGCCAATAATAATCTCCTTATTTGCCATGCGCTGCCTAATATCTGCTTCAGCATCATCTGCATCTTTGTATCTAGCTATGATTTCCATGGCAGCCTCGTTCGCTCCGCCATGCTTAGGCCCTCTCAGTGCACCAATCGCGCCCGTGATGGCTGAATAAAGATCAGACAGGGTGCCCGCAATGACCCGACCTGTGAAGGTTGAGGCATTAAATTCATGCTCGGCATATAAAACCAGAGAGACGTTCATGGATTTTTCTTGTAGGGCCGAAGGTTTTTTTTCATGGAGAAGGTGCAAGAAATGACCTGCAATACTATCTTCGCCAGTATTAAGATCAATTCGTTTGCCTTCATGTGAAAACTTATACCAATAGATAAGGATAGAACCAAAGCAGGAAATTAACCTATCGGCCAACTCTTTAGTGCCTTCAATATTTCTATCGATCGATTCAGGTTCAAGTGTACCGAGCATGGAACAACCGGTACGCATAACATCCATAGGGTGGGCATCTTTAGGAATTTGCTCCAAAACTGTTTTTAATGATGCAGGGAGCTCTCTTAATGTTTTAAGTCGTTTAATGTAGTTATCAAGCTGAGCTTGATTGGGAAGTTCACCATGAATAAGCAAGTGGGCAACCTCTTCAAATGAGCACATGTCTGCCAATTCGATGATATCGTAGCCACGATAATGCAGGTCATTGCCTGTATGACCCACAGTACATATGGCTGACGTACCTGCATTAACACCTGCTAAGGCTACGCCTTTTTTGACTTTCTTTGCTTCCGTCATTCATTCCTCCAACTATTTTGATTCTTTTTTGAATAGGGCATCTAATTTTTTTTCGTAATCGTGATAATTAAGAAAATCATAGAGCTCCTCTCTTGTTTGCATGTCATTGATTAAATCTTTTTGTGTTCCATGCTCCCTAATGCCTTCGTAAATTTTTAAGGCGGCTTTATTCATAGCCCTGAACGCGCTGAGTGGATAGAGAACAATGGAAATACCTACACCCTTTAATTCTTCGGTAGTAAAGAGCGGTGTTGCGCCAAACTCGGTGATGTTGGCTAGCACCGGCACATTCACCTTGGTAGTAAATTTTTGATAGGTTTCAAGGTCATTGATGGCTTCAGGAAAAATCATATCTGCGCCAGCCTCAACGCAGGCACATGCTCGATCAATGGCTGAGTTTAAACCCTCTACGGCAAGGGCATCGGTTCTTGCCATGATGACAAAGTCAGGATCAGTTTTAGCATCCACAGCCGCTTTAACTCGATCGACCATTTCGTCTTGGGTCACAATTGCTTTGTTTGGACGATGACCACACCGTTTGGCTTGAACCTGATCTTCAATATGCACAGCCGCAGCCCCAGCCTTTTCAACTGACTTGATCGTTCTTGCAATATTGAAAGCACCCCCAAAGCCTGTATCAATGTCAACGAGCAAGGGGAGTGAAGTTACGCCCGTGATTCGCCTAATATCAATCAGCACATCCTCTAAGGTCGTAATGCCTAAATCCGGGATACCTAAGGATCCAGCGGCAACACCTCCGCCTGAGAGGTAGAGCGCTTGAAAACCTGATCGTTCTGCTAACCTCGCGTGATAGGCATTGATGGCACCAATCACTTGAAGAGGCGACTCTTTAGTAATGGCTTGTCTAAATTTTTTTCCCGGAGTCATTTTTTTACCTAATTAAAAAAAGCTTGGTTAATTTCATCTGAAAGATCCATACCAGATAACTTAGCGCGTTGTAAAATCTCCCAAAAATATCGATAGGTGGCTCGATCATGCAGCTCACCCTCGTACTGTATGGGCCCCCAATTGGCTTTTTGCGCTTGCAGTAAAATTTGAGCGCCATCTTGAACTTCACTGAAATCTGGTTTCATCGCATCAACAATGGCTTTAATTTGAGTAGGGTAGATGCTCCACATCCTCATAAACCCAAATTCCTGGCGTGCACGTTTGGCATCGCTATGTGTGGTCTCAACATTCTTTAAATCCAATGTGACGTTGTGTGCAGGAATCACTCCATGACCAATGGCCGTAGCGACCACCTGTGATTTAGCTCTGGAAAGGAGTCGATGTTCAAACTGGCCTGGGCTCCTCATAGCTGAGGCAGGAATCGCACCGTGGTGACCACTGACAAAATCCATTAAACCAAAGTCAAGCACCTGAACCCAGTCTGTGGCAGCAATGTCTTCCACCTGCCTTAACGCACCATGGGTCTCGATCAGCACATGCACAGGTATCTCACGCTTAATATTATTTTCTTTGGCCTGCTGCTGAATGTAACTCACCATCTCTTTAACTTGGCTTGCTTCCGTGGATTTTGGAATGGTGATGTAGCTGACGATATTACCAATACCTTTCACAATAATATCAACATCCTGCTTCCATGATGGATGACTATAGTCATGAACTCTTACCCCGGCCATTTTATGTACATTCAATTCAGAATTTAAGACCCTAACAATCATCTCCGCATGAGCTTGTTCTTGGCCAGCCTCTGCTCCATCCTCGCAATCACAGGTGATATCAAAGATTGGGCCTAATTCATCTTGAAAGGCTAGAGCCTTTGTTATTAATTTTTCACTACCTGCAAAATGTTCGCAGGTTGGAATGGCAGGGAAGGGTTTCTCACCCTGAAACAAAGCATCATTTGGATGTACTAAACTCATATTATTTTCCTCTAGGTAATACGACGCTGTAGTCGAGATCTAAAACAACATTGGGATCATAAATTTTATTATTAGAACCCTCCTGATAAATCGACTTAAGCGCATGAGATGTCTTATTTTTTAAACCAATCAACCTTAATCTAAGCACACCCAGATCAGGCCGACCTGGAACCTCGTCCTTTGACTTCACAATGGTACGAGCAA
>Ga0255779_1001971_pt1 | contig 22492 bp, 18 predicted proteins | sample 011ome_21_FD_179977 | JGI IMG/M metagenome (GOLD analysis project Ga0255779, IMG submission 179977) | Coastal salt marsh microbial communities from the Groves Creek Marsh, Skidaway Island, Georgia - 011508AT metaG (version 2) | ecosystem: Environmental > Aquatic > Marine > Intertidal zone > Salt...
ATTTTCATTACACCAGGTAACATCTCGTCACCTCTTTCAATTTTATCAACTTTATCGTCAAATCGAATTTGGATATCTTTTTTTGCTTTAGAATATTGCTCTTTTAAAATTAAAAGATCGCTTAATGCTTTATCTGAGTTAACTTTAACTTTAAAAATATCCGATAAAGAAAACTCTTTAAGATTTTCTTTCGATACATTTGTGCCTTTTGATATTTTTTTAAAATCTTCGCTTAAAGCGCTTCCATTTAAAATATCAATGGCTCTATCTTTAATATTTAATTCTAAAATTGATTCCTCAGCATTTTTGTCATTTAAAACTGATTCAATTTCAGATTTTTCTATCGACAATGCTCTTTCATCTTTTTCAATACCATGTCTATTAAACACTCTTACTTCAACAACTGTTCCGCCAGTTCCGGAAGGCATTTTTAAAGAAGTGTCTCTAACGTCTATGGCTTTTTCACCAAATATTGCTCTTAATAATTTTTCTTCAGACGTTACTTTGGTATCTCCTTTTGGAGTAAGTTTTCCAACCAGGATATCACCTGGCTTTACATCTGCACCAACATAAACAATGCCAGATTCATCTAAATTTCTTAATGCTTCTTCGCTAGTATTTGGAATATCTCGAGTAATTTCTTCTGGTCCAAGCTTTGTGTCTCTTGCCATTACTTCGTATTCTTCAATATGAATTGAGGTAAAGACGTCTTCAGACACCACTCTTTCAGATATAAGAATAGAATCTTCAAAATTGTATCCAAGCCAAGGCATGAAAGCTACCGTAACGTTTTTACCTAACGCCAGCTCACCGAACTGAGTAGATGGACCGTCAGCAATTACATCACCTGCTTTTACAACATCTCCAACCATCACAAGAGGTCTTTGATTTGTACAAGTGTTTTGATTTGATCTTTGAAATTTTTGTAAATTATAAATATCAACGCTGGATTTTGTTAAATCTTTTTCCGTTGTTGCTTTAATAACAATTCGTTTTCCATCAATTTTTTCAACTATTCCATCGCGTTTTGCGACAAGAGTTGCTCCAGAGTCTAATGCAACATCTTTTTCCATTCCAGTTCCAACTAAAGGAGACTCATTTTTAATTAACGGCACAGCTTGCCTCATCATATTTGATCCCATCAAAGCTCTGTTTGCATCATCATTTTCTAAAAAAGGAATTAATGCAGCGGCAACTGAAACAACCTGCTTAGGTGAAACGTCCATGTAATCAATATTTTCTGGCTTAGATAATTCAAACCCTAAATTTTTTCTGCAAGAAACAAGCTCATCTTTAAATGAGTTGTCATCATTTAAGACTGAGTTTGCTTGAGCTATAGTAAACTTACCTTCTTCCATCGCTGAAAGATGGTGAATTTCTTTTGTAACTTTTCCATTTTTAACAACTCGGTAAGGACTTTCGATAAAACCATATCGATTAACTTTTGAGTAAGTAGCTAAACTATTAATCAATCCAATGTTTGGTCCTTCTGGTGTCTCAATGGGACAAATTCTTCCATAATGAGTTGGGTGAACATCCCGAACTTCAAATCCAGCTCTTTCTCTAGTCAAACCTCCTGGTCCCAAAGCAGAAACTCTTCTTTTATGGGTGATCTCAGCAAGAGGGTTTGTTTGATCCATAAATTGAGATAATTGTGATGTTCCAAAAAATTCTTTTAAGGAAGCTGCGATTGGTTTTGAATTAATCAGATCTTGTGGCATTACAGTATCAATTTCTACTGATGTCATTTTTTCTTTGATAGCTCGTTCCATTCGAACAAGACCAATTCTAAATTGATTTTCAACTAGTTCTCCAACTGATCTAACTCTTCTGTTTCCTAGGTGGTCAATATCATCTACATCTTCTTTTCCATCTTTTAGACGAAGCATTTTCTCAACAATTTTTAAAATATCTTCTTTAGTTAACACTGTATTTCTAGTATCAATATCAAGGTCTAATTTGCTGTTTAACTTAACTCTACCGACATCAGATAAGTCATATCTAGTGCTGTTGAAAAAAAGGTTGTTAAATAAATTTCTCGACGTCTCTACTGTTGGCGGTTCACCAGGTCTGAGAACTCGGTAAATATCCATACAAGCTTCATCAGAATTATTATTTTTATCAACTACAAGAGTATTTCTTAAGTATGAACCTATATTTACACCGTCAATGTTTGATAAAAAGAAGCTTTTTATTCCTAAACTTTGCATTCTAGGGAATGTTTCAGCTGTTATTTCATCACCAGATTCAAATAAAACTTCACCGGTCTTTTCGTTAATAATATCGTTTGCAAAATAACGGCCGTATAATTCTTCAAAATTAACAATAATATTTTTTAACCCTTCTTTTTGCAGTTTAAGAGCAATAACTGGCGCAACTTTCGTGCCTTCTTTTACTACTTTTTTTCCAGAGTCCGCATCAATTAAATCTGACTTTAATTTAATATTTTTATAATTTTCTGGAACAAATTTTGTTTTGCAGGTTGTCTCACTCGTTACATCATACTTAACTGGAGCATGAAATAAATTTAATAGTTCATCTTTAGGATGACCCAGCGCCATTAAAAGAGTTGTAACTGGAATTTTTCTTTTTCTATCGATTCTAAAATATAAAATATCTTTAATGTCATATTCTAAATCAAGCCATGAACCTCTGTAAGGAATAACTCTGCAATTAAATAACAATTTTCCACTGGAATGAGATTTTCCTTTATCATGATCTAAAAATAAACCAGGACTTCTGTGCATTTGGTTTACGACAACACGGTCTGTTCCATTAATTACAAATGTACCTTTGTCCGTCATCAAAGGAACATCGCTCATGTATACTTCTTGTTCTTTAGCTGAAAGAATTTGTTTCGTTTGCGTTTCTTCATTCACGTCATAAGCAACTAAACGTAACGTGACTTTGAGTGGAGCAGAATAAGTTAAGCCTCTTTGCTTACACTCACCAACATCATATTTTTCTTTTTCAAATCGGTAAGAAATATATTCAATGGTTGCAAGACCTGCAAAATCTTCGATGGGAAATACTTCTCTAAAAACTTTATCTAAGCCAGATTTATTTTCAGAATTTAACTTTAAAAAACTATTATAAGAAGATCTTTGAACTTCTATTAAATCCGGAATTTTTAAAATATTTTCTAACTTACCAAAACTTTTTCTGATCTTTTTTTTATCTGTGAAAGATAAATGCATATATATTTTACGATCTAGTTTTACCTAGATTTTAATTACTACTTTTAAATTTATTTTAATTCTATCTTGGCACCAATAGCTGCAAATTTTTTCTGCAACTCTTCAGCATCTTTTTTCGATACACCTTGCTTTAATTCTTTCGGTGCAGCTTCAACAAGATCTTTAGCTTCTTTTAATCCAAGACCTGTAAATGCTCTTACTTCTTTAATTGCTCCAATTTTATTTTCACCTGCTGATGCTAACACAACAGTAAAATCAGTTTTTTCTTCTGCAGCTTCTCCAGCAGCAGCTCCACCCGCTGCAGCCACAGCTACAGGAGCAGCGGCAGTAACGCCCCACTTTTCTTCTAATGCTTTTGATAATTCAGCAGCTTCCACTACAGTTAATTTTGATAAATCTTCGATAATTTTATTTAAGTCAGTCATTGTCTTCCCTTTGAGATTTGATGGTTAATCTTTTTTTAAACTTTTTGCGTGCGCCAAATTAGCAATTTTTGCGCCAGGTGCAAGCAAAATACTTATTAATTGTTGAGCTGGAGTTTGTAAAATTCCTACAATTTTAGCCCTTGCCTCATCCAATGTAGGTAATGTCGCAATTTTAGCCACTTCGTCTGGAGCTAAAACCTTGCTATCCATAATTCCACCTACAATTTTCAACATTTCATTTTTCTTTTGAAAGTTAACTAACGTCTTAGCAAGTGAAATTGGGTCCTTAGACAATGCAACACCAGTTTGTCCTTGGAATAAAGAAATTGCTTCTTCATGCTGAGTGTCCTTTAAAGCAATTTTTGTAATTCTATTTTTAGTTACTTTTAATAATGCGCCGGCTTCACGCATATTTTTTCTTAATTCATCAAGCTGATTAACGTTTAGGCCTTGATAATGATAAATCATCATTGCTGCATTCTCATTTAATGTTTCTTTTAAAGAATTTACGTAATCTGTTTTTTCTTTTCTATTCATTTTACAATGATCCTAAATTAAGTTTTACAGAAGGGCCCATGGAATTTGTTAAGAAAATATTTTTAATATAATTTCCCTTGATTCCTGCTGGCTTTTCTTTTTCAATTACTTCAAAAACTGACTTAAAGTTTTCTATAATTTTTTTATCATCAAAATTTACTCTGCCGATTGATAAATTTAAATTTCCATCTTTATCGCATCGAATTTCTACTTTTCCTTTTTTTATATCTTCCACAGCTTTTTTGACATTGGGTGAAACTGTTCCGTATTTAGGATTTGGCATAATACCTTTGGGTCCTAAAACTTTTCCTAATTTACCCACTTTTGACATCATGTCAGGAGTTGCAATTAAAATATCAAAGTCAATTTTACCACTGCTAATACTTTCAATTAAATCTTCGGAACCAACCACTTCTGCCCCAGCAGATTTTGCATCCTCAAGTTTGTCATTAGGACATATCACTGCAACTTTAATTTTTTTTCCATTTCCATTGGGTAAATCAACTGTTGTTCGCAAAACACTATCTGGTTTACTTTTGTCAACATTTAAGAAAAAGCACACATCAAAAGACTCTACAAATTTTGCTTTAGATTTTTCTTTTATAATTTTAACTGCATCTTCTAACTTTAATGCGTTATTTTTATCAAAATCTTTGACTAGGCTTTGATATCTTTTTGATTTTTTTTTGCTCATTAATCTTGTACCTGTATTCCCATGGATCTTGCAGATCCTGCAATAATTTTAATAGCAGCTTCTATATCCACTGCATTTAAATCTTTCATTTTTGCTTCTGCAATTTTTTTTAACTGATCTTTTGTAATTGTGCCCGCTGAAACCCTGCCTGGCTCTTTTGAACCTGATTTTAACTTCATTGCTTCTTTAATTAAGTGAGAAGCTGGAGGTGTTTTGATTATAAAATCAAATTTCTTATCTTTATAAATGGTAATAACTACCGGAACTGGCTGTCCCATAAAATCTTTTGTTTTGTCGTTAAAAGCCTTGCAGAATTCCATAATGTTAATTCCACGTTGACCTAATGCAGGACCAACTGGCGGAGCTGGATTTGCTTGTCCACCTTTAATTTGCAATTTTAAATAACCTGCGATCTCTTTTGCCATAACCTATAATTTTTCTACCTGTGTATAATCCAAATCTACTGGAGTGGGTCTACCAAATATAGAAACTGACACCTTAAGTCTAGATTTTTCTTCATCAACTTCCTCGATTAATCCATTAAATGATGCAAATGGACCGTCTGATACTTTGACTTGCTCGCCAACCGTAAAAATTACTGAATTAGTAGGATTTGAAACACTTTCTTCCATATTTCCAAGAATTTTTTGCACTTCTGCTTCTGAAATGGGAGATGGCTTTCCTTGCGGTCCTAAAAAACCACTAACTTTCTTTAAGTTTTTAATCAAATGGTAAATTTGATCTGTCATATTTAGTTTAGCTAATACGTAGCCAGGAAAATACTTCTTTTTTACAATTGTTTTTTTCCCTTTTTTAATCTCAGTAACATCTTGAGTTGGCACTAGCACTTGATCAAAATGATCGCTTAAATTTGCAGTTTTTAGCTCTTCTTCTATTTGTTCAGATACTTTTTTTTCAAATCCAGAGTAAGATTGAACAATATACCATTGCATCATTAAAATTATGCTCCAATCAAAAAGTTAAGACCAAATTTAAAAATTTGATCTAGAAGTAAAAAAAACAAAGACGCAATTACTGCCATTGCAATAACCGTTACAGAGCCCATTAGAGTTTCTTTTCTAGTAGGCCAAGTGATTTTAAAAATCTCTTGCTTAACACTTCTAAAAAAATGAATAGGATTCTGCATAATATAAACTAGCTAAAACTGGCAGGAGTGGAGGGACTTGAACCCACAGCCTCCGGTTTTGGAGACCGGCGCTCTACCAGTTGAGCTACACTCCTTTGTAGAGTTTTACTCTATTACTTTAGTTACTACTCCCGCTCCTACAGTTCTTCCACCTTCTCGAATTGCAAATTTAAGATTTTCATCCATCGCAATCGGACTGATCAAAGTTACTGTCATTTTAGCGTCATCACCAGGCATGATCATTTCTGTTCCTTCTGGTAAAGTCACTTCTCCTGTAACGTCCGTAGTTCTAAAATAAAACTGTGGTCTATACTTTGTGAAGAAAGGCGTGTGTCTTCCACCCTCTTCTTTTTTCAAAATGTAAGCTTGCGCTTCAAATTTTGTGTGTGGTTTGATTGAACCAGGTTTTGCAAGAACTTGTCCTCGCTCCACTTGAGTTCTTTCAATTCCTCTAAGAAGAATTCCAACGTTGTCACCAGCCTCACCTGAATCCAGAAGTTTTCTAAACATCTCAACACCAGTACAAACAGATTTTTGTGTATCTCTAATACCAACGATTTCGATTTCTTCACCAGTCTTAATTTGTCCAAGTTCAATTCTACCTGTAACAACTGTTCCTCTTCCTGAAATTGAAAAAACATCTTCAATTGGCATCAGGAAAGGTTTGTCAACTGGTCTGGCAGGCTGAGGAATAGTTTCATCAACTGCTTTCATTAATTCTAAAATAGGTTTTACTCCCATTTCAGCATCCCCTTCTAATGCTTTTAAAGCTGATCCTTTAATGATTGGAATAGTGTCACCTGGAAATTGATAAGAGGTTAGTAGTTCTCTGATTTCCATTTCAACTAAATCCAAAAGTTCTTTATCATTTACTGTGTCACACTTATTTAAAAATACTACAAGTGCAGGTACACCTACTTGACGCGCTAAAAGAATGTGTTCTCTCGTTTGAGGCATTGGTCCGTCAGCTGCATTCACAACTAAAATTGCTCCATCCATTTGAGCTGCACCTGTAATCATATTTTTTACATAGTCAGCGTGACCTGGACAATCAACGTGAGCGTAATGTCTTTTTGCTGTTTCGTATTCAACGTGCGCAGTTGAAATTGTAATTCCTCTTTCTTTTTCTTCAGGAGATTTATCGATTTGATCATAGGCAGTAAAAGTTGCTGCTGAACCTTCTCCGGCTTGAGATAAAACTTTTGTAATCGCTGCAGTTAAGGTTGTTTTTCCGTGATCGACATGTCCAATTGTACCAATGTTACAATGTGGCTTATTCCTATTAAATTTCTCTTTAGACATTTTATTTTTTTTTAATCCTTTTTAGTTGTTTAATTTTTGGAGCGGGTGAAGAGAATCGAACTCTCACAACCAGCTTGGAAGGCTGGAGTTCTACCATTGAACTACACCCGCAGTACCAAACTGTTAAACCCACAACAGCCAAGTGCTTATAGCATTAAAGTCTCAATAATCAACAGTTTGCAATACTAAAAAAAATTATGATTTAAGCCATTTTTGGTGGAGGGAGAAGGATTCGAACCTTCGAAGACCGGAGCCAGCGGGTTTACAGCCCGCCCCATTTGACCGCTTTGGTATCCCTCCAAAAGCAATATTATTAAGTATCAAATATATATTATTAGTTTTTTAATAAAACTTATAAAATGTATTAATTAATAGTCTTAAAACACAAAATTATAAAAATGAAAGAAAATTATTTTTGGATTGGAGGATGGCATGCAGTTATGGCTGCTATTAAAAATCCAAAAAGAAAAATAAAAAAGATAGTAAGCACAGCTTCACTAACTACCAAAGATATAAATAAAAATTTATTTGAAATAGTTACTCAAGATAAAATAAATAAAATATTTTATCCTAATAGTATCGTTCACCAAAATATTGCTGCTCTAATAATGGATATTAAGGAAAAAGAACTTAATGAGTCATTAAAAGAAGATAATTTAAAAAAAATAGTAATTTTAGATAATGTTACTGATCCAAGAAATATAGGTGCTGTAATAAGGAGTGCTGTAGCCTTTGGTGTTGATGCGTTACTTGTAAAAAAAAGAGGTTTTAATTCTCAAAGTCCGTCCATGTTTAAAGCTAGCTCGGGAACTATAGAAAATATAAAAATAATTGAATGTGTTAATTTTTCAAATTCAATCGATCTACTAAAAAAAGAAAATTTTTGGATTTACGGCTTCTCTTCTCAAGCAATAAAAATTTTTGACAAAAAAAATCTTAATGAAAAAAATGTTTTTATTTTTGGTTCTGAAGACCAGGGTATTTCCAAAAATATTGAAAAAAAATGTGATTTTTTATTTAAAATAAATATGACGAGCAAAGCAGAGAGCTTAAATGTTTCCAATGCAGCATCTATAATATTGCATCAAGCTTTTGAGTAATTTTAAGATAAAGATAAAAATTCCTCACTTAAAAAATCAGCATAATTCTCCCAGAAATTTACTGAACTTTTGTAAATAGGCTGTCTTGCCTGCACAGTGCTAATTGTTTTAATAATATTTTTATTACTTGCTTGATTCAAGCATTCATCACTCCAATCCAGATCTAGGTAATCTATTAACTTCTTAATTTCATTTTCACTATCAGATACAAGTTTTTCATATTGCAAGTCATAAATTTCATTTCCAAAAATACTTTTCCAATAACTCATTAAATTTTTATACTCAGAGTAATAGTCAACAATTTCACTTTCATTATGAGCAAATCCAACATCATCTAGTGGAAAATAATTTTTCAAAATAGAAATGCAGATATCTTTAGAATTTCTAATACAGTGTATAATTTTTGCCTTTGGCAAACATGCTTTAATAAATCCTATAAAAATAAAATTAAAAGGCAACTTATCAGTAACTCTTAAACGATTATCTATATTATCCAAAGCTGCAATATATTCATTTCCTATTGTTACACTTAAATCTTTTAAATTATTTTCAACATCTTTTGAAAATAAATCATAATCAGCCTTGGGAAATTTTTTTTTAATAATAGACTGCAAAAATGTTAATTCGCCACCAGATGAAACGCATGGATGTTTAGAAATTACTTGTTCGGCCAATGTAGTTCCTGATCTTGGCATGCCTAATATAAAAATTGCTTTATCGCCCAAGGTATTTAATTTCTGCGAATTAGAAATAAAATTTTTGGTAAACAATTCTCTAATTATTTTGAATTGTTTTTTTGTATTTTCCGTCTTATAAGATATTTGTTTCCTCCTCAAGCTATTGCCCAAAGAAAAATATTCAAAACTTTCTTTATACTTTTTGTTATCCTCATAAATTTTGCTTAAAGCATAACATGCTGAAAGTAATGATTGTTCATCATTGTTTTTTTCATGCTCTTTTTTTATTTTTTGTAAATCCAGTAAGAAATTGTCCTGTAAATCAATTTTTTTCATAATTGTAACTCCACGATAACTTTCTGAATGACCAGGATTTAATTTTATTGCTATTAAATAGTTTTGATGAGCTTTTTCAAAATCACCCATCTCTCTAAAGATATTTCCTAAATTATGGTAAACTAAATAATTATCTGGATTTTGTTTTAATTCTTTAAATAAATAATCTTTTGCTTTTTCATAATTATTCATTTGCTGGAAACAAATAGCTAAATTTAGATAAACATCATCGAAAGTCGGTTCAAGTTTAATAACTTTTAAATAAAATTTAATAGCTAAATTATATTCTTTAATTTTAAAAAAATTTCCTGAAATTTCAAAATAGTATACTGGATTATTTAAATTAGCATTAATTGCTAATTCTAATAATTTAAAACTTTGTTTTTGTTTGCCAGAATTAAATAGTGCCCGGGCTAAAAAAATTACAGTATCCTCATTTTTGTCATTAATTTTTAATGATTTTTCTAAAAATGAAATTGCTTTTTCAAAGTTGCCTTTATAAAAATAAACTTTTCCACAGTTTGTAAGTAAATTTGAATTATTTGGATCTTGCTCAATACCTCGTAAATATAAGTTTAAGGACTCATCGAAATTATTAAGATTTAGATGTGCCCAGCCAGAAAAAAGGATTATCTGTGGTAAATTTTGTAAATTTTCATCTAGACTTCTAGCTAATTCAATTATTGATAAAAAATTTTTTTTTGAATTTAATAATTCAAATTTTTTTATAATTTTATTTAAATCAGACATAAAAAAAACCCGCCTAGTTTTACTAGGCGGGTTTTATAGCTTTTAAATACTTAAATTAAAATGCTTGTCTAGTTCTTAACTGATAAACATCAGCGTCACCGTTTGCAGATGAAGCACCAACGTTTTCAACTTGACCAACTGACAATTCAATTCCTAAACCGCCAAGATTGTAACCAATCTCTAAAGTTTTCATTTTTTCGTCAGCATTGGTTCCGTCAACATCTGTTTTTGTGTATCTAGCACCAATTTTAATTGCATCGCTAGCAGCAAATACTGCAGCAAATCGTGTCATCTTAGTGTCAGAGTTAGAAGTTGCTCCACTATCATACACCATTCTGTCAGCACCAACGCTGATTTGACCGAAATTGTATGCAGCACCAAATTTAGTTAGTTTTGCATCATCAGTAGTTCCTGATTCATTTTCTTGGTAATCAGTTTCCATACCTACTTGAACTTTTAATCCTTCAACGCCTAATGAACCAGCGTAAAGAACTTCTACTGCAGATCCACCAGAGGTATCAACACCAGAGTCACTTACTCTGTTAGCGTCAGTTGATGGTGAGTAACGAACTGTAAAAGTTCCACCAGCAGCATTAGCATCTAATGATACGTGTCTTTTGTCATGTGCAATTGAACCATATTGGTTTTTAAATTTAATTGCAGTTCCTGAGTTTACGGCACCATAAAGAGTTCCGTCTTGATCAGAAATGTGTGGAACAACAGTTGATGACAAGTTGTTTCCAGTGTCTTGACCAAAAGTTACAGAAACCACTTCTCCACCAAGAGTTAAAAACTCAGTGTCAGCAACACCATCTTCAAGAACTGAACCAGCTTTTACGCTAATTCCATTATCTAAAGAACCTGTGTATGTGATAGCAATGTTTGTTTCCGCACCTAGACCAGCACCACCTTCTATTTTTGAAGCTGCTAAGTCATAAGACATCGATTTATAAGTTTGCTCAATATCTCCTGATATTTTTACATCAGAAATTGCTGCAGTAGAAATCATCACTCCGCTAGCAATAGCTGTAGTTAGTAATAGTTTGTTTTTCATTAAAACTCCTTTTTTGTTTGTTAATTTAATGATTGAATGAATAAGTATATTTTTAGTGCTAAATTAACAACTTTTTAGTCATTGAAATCTAAATTTTAATGAATAATGTTGTATTTTTACAACATTGAAAAAACTATATAAATTAAGCAATTTTTTAGGAAAAGTGTTTTTTTTAACTTTTTTTTTGTAAAAATAAGATAATTAAGCTCATGCAAATAAATATGAAATACTTAAAACAATTTTTTTTATCAATAATACTAATTTCAACTCTCTCTTCTTGTCTAGGATTCGGATCAAAAGAAGAAGCGGATGGAACTAATGTAATTAAAAAAAAAAGATTTGAACCAAATGTAAAAGAGAGTCAAAGACAAGCTGCGGATAGAGGAATTTCTCTATTTGGAGGAAAGAAAACTGATGAACTTGGACAAAATAATGTCTTGTGGAAAGCAACTTTAAACGCACTAGACTTTATACCTTTGGCGAACGCAAATTATACTGGAGGAATTATCGTTACAGATTGGTATAGTCCAAAACAGGGATCAGACAAAAGTATTAAAATAAGTGTTACTTTTTTGTCTCCAGAGCTATCATCCACCTCGATCAAAGTTGATTCATTTGAAAAAAGTTGCATAGCTAATAACTGCAAAATTACCAAATTAAGTAATTCATTTTCTGGTGATATAAAAACAAAAATTATTGAAAAAGCTAGAAAATTAAAGATTGAGGAAGAAAGTAAAAAATAAAAACTATGTTTAAAAAAAATTTTTTTTTAATTTTTTTTATCTGTATTATTTTTTTAAATCTTACAACAGTACTCTCCCATTCAGCAATAGAGATAAAAAAAATCTCAAAAGAAAAATTTATTGAACTTAATAATCTTTTAACAAACAAAAGTTATTTTGATACTAGAAAAAATAAGCAAAATAAACATTTTCACTTGTTGTATTATGCTATTTCACTCGATGGTAATTATTCTAGTTTTTCTATATGTGATAATTATGCAAATAACCAAAGATATGACTGTGTTGATTACGTAGAAAAATTTATAACTCTTAAAAGCTGTGAAAGAATTGCAAAACAAAAATGTGGTATTCTAGTCGCGAATGAAAAATTAATATTAAATAAAATCAAAATTAATTTAAAAAATATCAAAGATCAAAATTTTCTAATTGCTAGTTTGAAAAAAAATAATATATCAATTGAAAAATCGAATTTATTTCAATCAAAACCATTGGTGATTTATTCTAAATCATTTAATTTTGATTTGGACGAGTAAATATAATTTATCCTAAATATGTGGCGGGAGTGACGGGACTCGAACCCGCGGCCTCCTGCGTGACAGGCAGGCGCTCTAACCAAGCTGAGCTACACCCCCGAATAGTTGGTGGGCGATGAGAGACTCGAACTCCCGACCCTCTCGGTGTAAACGAGATGCTCTACCAACTGAGCTAATCGCCCTTTTTAAAAATTCAGAAAATTCTTATAACAACAATTAAAATGACTTAAAAGCTTTATAATTTAATGAGCGCTTTCTGCCGATATATCTTTATTACTAGTCGGTATTTGTTCAACCTCTACCCACTTAACTGGGGTTAACTCTTTGGACAAAGCTATTTTTAAAACTTCCTCAACATTTTTTACAGGAATAATTTTTAAACCATCTTTAACATTTTGAGGAATTTCTTTTAAATCTTTTTCATTTTCATCAGGTATAATTGCTATTTTTATACCACCCCTTAAAGCAGCAAGTAATTTTTCTTTTAACCCTCCTATTGGCAAAACTCTACCTCTTAAAGTCACTTCACCAGTCATAGCAACCTCTTTTTTAACGGGTATTCCTGTTAAAGATGAAACTATTGATGTTACCATTCCAATTCCAGCTGATGGACCGTCTTTTGGTGTGGCTCCCTCTGGAACATGAATATGAATATCCTTTTTATCAAATGTCGGTGGTATGATTCCAAAGTCTAGACATTTAGATCTAACATATGATTTTGCAGCTCTCATCGATTCTTTCATTACATCACCTAATTTTCCAGTAAGCTCTAATTTACCTTTTCCAGGCATTACCAAAGTTTCAATTGAAAGCAACTCTCCACCAACCTCAGTCCACGCCAGTCCAGTTACTACTCCAACTTTGTCGACATCTTCTATTTCTCCATATTTAAATTTTTTCACTCCTAAATAGTGATCAACATTATTTTCTCTAATTTCAATTTTATTTTCTTTTTGTGTAACAATGTCTTTAATCGCTTTTCTAGTAAGTTTTGAAATTTCCCTTTCTAAGCTTCGAACACCAGACTCTCGAGTATAATGCCTAATAATATTTTTAATGGAAACATCATCAATTTCCCATTCATTATCTTTTAAGCCGTTATCTTTTATTTGTTTTGGAATTAAATACCTTTTGGCAATTTCAAGTTTTTCATCTTCTGTGTAACCTGAAATTCTAATAACTTCCATTCTATCAAGTAGCGGGCCTGGTATGTTTAATGTGTTAGCAGTTGTCACAAACATTACATTTGATAAATCATAGTCAACTTCCAGATAATGATCATTAAAACTATTATTCTGCTCAGGATCTAATGCCTCTAGCAATGCTGAAGATGGATCTCCACGATAATCTGATCCAAGCTTATCAATTTCATCAAGTAGAAAAAGGGGATTTTTTGTACCTGCTTTTTTCATCATTTGCATAATTTTTCCAGGCAAACTTCCAATGTAAGTTCTTCTATGACCTCTAATTTCAGCTTCATCACGAACTCCTCCTAAGGACATTCTGACAAATTCTCTTCCGGTTGCTTTTGCAATGGATTTACCTAAAGATGTTTTTCCAACTCCGGGGGGTCCCACAAGACACAAAATAGGTCCTTTAATTTTTTTAATTCTAGACTGAACTGCTAAAAATTCTAAAATTCTATCTTTTACTTTTTCTAAACCAAAATGATCTTTATCTAAGACCTTTTGTGCTTCTGTTATATCGGTACTTACTTTAGATTCTTTTTGCCAAGGTAAAGAAATCATCCACTCTAAATAATTTCTAACCACAGTTGACTCTGCTGACATTGGGCTCATCATTTTTAGTTTTTTTAACTCCGCAAAGCATTTGTCTTCCGCTTCTTTGCTCATTTTTGCTTTTTTAATTGAGTCCTCTAAAACTTTTGTTTCATCTTTTCCTTCTTCAATCTCACCAAGTTCTTTTTGAATAGCCTTTAACTGTTCATTTAAATAATATTCCCTTTGAGTTTTTTCCATTTGATTTTTAACTCGGCCACGAATTCTTTTTTCAACAGATAAAACATCAATCTCGCTATCAAGATGACCTAAGATAATTTCTAATTTTTTTTGAATATCTTTTTCTTCTAATAATTTTTGCTTCTCCGATAAATCTATATTTAAAACAGATGCAACTTTATGTGCTATGATGATGGGGCTATTTTCTTTTTTAAAATCAAAAACATTTTCGTCGTTTAATTTTTTTGAAATCTTACTTAATTTTTCGTACTTATTTACTATAGCTTTTGATAAAGAAATTGCATTTGGATCTTTATCGTTAGACTCTACAATCTGGCTATTAGCTAGTAAGTATTTTTCATTTTCTTTGAAATTTATAATTTTGACTATACTTTTTCCCTCAACTAATATTTTCACTGTACCATCAGGCAATTTTAGTAATTGTAATATTTCACCCAAAGTTCCATAAGAATAAACATCTTTTTCTTTAGGATCATCAACTTCAGAATTTTTTTGGGCCACTAAAATAATTTTTTTATATTTAGTCGTTACAGCATCTAATGCATTAATTGATTTTTCTCTTCCTACAAATAGTGGGATAGTTGAGTTTGGAAAAACGACTATGTCCCTTAGAGGTAAAACTGGATATTCTGTTGCAGAAGTAGGGATGATTTCACTCATATGAGTAATAAATAATTACTATATTTCAGATTACAAGCTTGAAATAAGCGGCTTGTTAATAAGTTAATTTGCTACTTTAGCTTCTTTTGAAGTGTTTTTAGAAAAAATAATTAGTGGAGCAGATGTTCCTGTTATTACTTCCTTGTTTACCACCACCTCTTCAACATTTTCCATGGACGGCAAATCAAACATGGTTTGCAATAAAGCTTCTTCTATAATTGATCTTAATCCTCGTGCTCCTGTTTTTCTTTTAATTGCTTTTTCAGCAATAGCTTTTAAAGAATCTTTTGAAAAAGTAAGTTTTGCTCCCTCAATCTCAAATAGTTTAGCATATTGTTTGACTAAAGAATTTTTAGGTTCCTCTAAAATTTTAATTAGTGAAGCTTCATCTAAATCTTCTAATGTAGATATAATTGGTAGCCTTCCAACAAATTCAGGAATTAAGCCAAACTTTAATAAATCTTCTGGCTCTATATCTTGTAACAGTTCTCCCGTTTTTTTATCATCTTTAGATTTTACAGTAGCTCCAAAGCCGATTGAAGATGCATTTCCTCTTGATGCAATAATTTTATCTATTCCAGCAAAAGCTCCACCACAAATGAATAAAATATTGGTTGTATCAACTTGTAAAAATTCTTGTTGAGGATGTTTTCTTCCACCCTGAGGAGGAACGCTTGCAATAGTTCCTTCCATTATCTTTAACAAGGCTTGCTGCACCCCTTCTCCTGATACATCACGAGTAATGGATGGATTTTCAGTTTTTCTACTTATTTTATCAACCTCATCGATATAGACGATACCTCTTTGTGCTTTTTCCACATTGTAATCTGCAGCTTGTAATAATTTTAAAATAATATTTTCAACATCTTCACCTACATAACCGGCTTCCGTTAATGTAGTTGCATCCGCCATGGTAAAAGGAACATCTAAAATTCTTGCAAGTGTTTGCGCAAGTAAAGTTTTACCGCAGCCAGTAGGACCCATTAACAATATATTAGATTTTGCTAATTCTACATCTTTATTAGATTTACCATCATAATTTAATCTTTTGTAATGATTATGAACTGCTACAGATAAAATTTGCTTAGCTGTTTTTTGTCCAATGACATACTCATCCAACGTTGAATAAATTTCTTTTGGAGTCGGAACTCCTTCTTCATTTTTAGAAAAATTATTTTTACTTTCTTCTTTAATGATATCCATACAAAGCTCGACACACTCATCACAGATAAATACTGTTGGACCTGCTATTAGTTTTCTAACTTCATGCTGGCTCTTTCCACAGAAAGAACAATACAATGTATTTTTTGTTTCTTTGCTCATTTTCGAATCAGTAGATCTAACATTATTACGAGCACATCATTGATATCAAGTAATAGTTGTAATTGAGCTTATATGTAGTGGGTAAATTTTAAATAACGACTATTAGTTGGATCTTTTTTCTACGACTTTATCAATTAAACCAAAACTCTTTGCTTCTTCAGCGCTCATAAATTTGTCTCGCTCTAAAGCATCTTTTATTTTATCAGCTGATTGCCCGGTATGCTTTGCGTATATTTCGTTCAATCTTTTTTTCGTCTCAAGAATTTCTTTAGTATGAATTTCAATATCAGTAGCCTGTCCTTGAAAACCAGCGGACGGTTGATGAACCATAATTCTTGAATTCGGTAAAGACATTCTATGACCCTTTTCTCCAGCTGCCAGCAAAAAAGACCCCATGGAACAAGCTTGTCCAATGCATAAAGTTGCAACTGCAGGCTTGATGTATTGCATTGTATCATAAATAGCCAAACCATCTGTCACGATGCCGCCAGGGCTATTGATATACATAAAAATTTCTTTTGAATTGTTTTCAGACTCTAAAAATAAAAGTTGCGCTGAAACTAAACTTGAAATTTGAGAATTAATAGGTCCGACTAAAAAAATAATTCTTTCTTTTAACAATCTTGAATAGATATCAAATGCACGCTCGCCTCTTGGTGTTTGCTCAACCACCATTGGCACAAGTGTATTCATATAAACATCAAATGGATCTTTCATACGAATCGTAAACTACTCTTTTTGTTTATTTTTTACTAGATGTTTTGCTTGTAATGGTCTTTTTTGTCTTTGTTTTAGAACCTGACGAGCCTTTTTCTGATTTTTTTTGTTTTTTTTGATTATTTTGAGACTCTTCTTCTTTGTTGAATAGTTTAATTAACTCGTCTTTAGATAAAGTTTTCGTAATAATTTTTGCCTTAGATTTAATTAAATCTATTACTTTGTCCTCAAAAACTGGACCGCGTAACTTTACAAGTTCATTTGGATTTTTTTGGTAGAAGTCACGAATATTTTTTTCTTGGCCCGGGTAGTTTCTTAATTGTTTCTCTAATTCAAATTTTAACTCCTCCTGAGTTACTTTAATTTGATTTTCCTCTCCAGTTTTATTCAGCAAAAGAGCTAATTTAACTCTACGTTTTGCAATGTCTAATGCATTTTTTTTATCTTTGTCATCTAATTTTATTCTATCGTGATCATGCTCGTGATTAAATTTTTCACCTTTTGCCCTTAATTCATCCATTTTTTCATGTACCAAAGTATGCTCAACATTTTTGACTTCATCCTCTAATAAACTTTTGGGTAATTCAAAATTGTATTTTTTATCCAATTCATCCAAAATCTCTTTTTTTAACAATTGATCACTAACGTTTTCAAATTCTCTTGAAATTTGCTTGGCTATCATAGCCTCTAAGTCTTTAAGGTCTTTTGCTCCCATATTTTTAGCAAAAGCATCATCAATTTTTTGATCTTCACCTTTTTTCACTTCTTTTATTTTGCATTTGAACTCCGCCTCTTTTCCAGCTAGTTCTTTTTTGGGATAATTGTCTGGCAAATTTACTTTTGCAATTTTTTCATCTCCAGCTTTTGTTCCTAAGAGTTGCTCATCAAATCCAGGAACAAATAAATCTTTACCTAAAACAATTTGAAGTTTTTCTCCTTTATTGCCCTCAAAATCTTTTCCTTCTACAGTTGCTACAAAATCAAAAACAACCAAATCATCTTTTTCAGCTTTGTCTTTTTTTTCTACGTATTTTTTATTACCTTCGGCGATATTTTTTAATCTTCCATCTATTTCTTTTTTATCTGATTTAACTTCATACTTATTAAGTTCAATTTTATTAAAATCTATCTTTTCAATTTCTGGAACTTGCTCCACAGAAATTGTAAACTCTAAATCCTGACCTTCTCCTGATTTCTTGACATCTATTTTTGGTTGATTGGCAGGTGTAATTTTTTTTTCTTTTAACGCATCAAAAGCAGATTGCTGCAATGTTTTGTCTAATACCTCTCCATAAACAGCTGATCCAAATTGTTTTTTTAACAAATCCATAGGAGCCTTGCCCGGTCTAAAACCTTTTAGATTGATGGTGTCTTTAAGCTCATGTAATCGAGACTCTATTTTTTTTTCAATATCTTTTTTATCAACTACAACTTTTAACTCAGAGCTAAGACCTTTGTTTGATTCAACTGTAACCTTCATATTTCCTCTTCGTGGTGCGGTATGAGGGACTTGAACCCCCATGCCTTTCAGCGCTAGATCCTAAGTCTAGTGTGTCTGCCAATTCCACCAATACCGCTATTAATTTTTTGGCTATTTATAAAGTTTTTTAAATATTAATCAATTAAGGATTAATATAACTTTTATTGAGCTGTCCAACCTCCATCAATTGAAAAGTTAGATCCTGTAATTTGATTTGCTTCTTTCGAGCTTAAAAAGTAAATGATTGAGGCAATGTCTTCCTTTTTTACAAATTTTAAAGATGGCTGTTTTTCTCTTAACATTTCTATGCCAGCTTCATGAAAAGGTATATTTTTTCTTTTGGCAACAACTTCTATTTGATCCTCAATTAATTCAGTTAAAACAAAACCTGGACATATAGAATTACAAGTGATGGGCTCCTCTGCAGTTTCTAATGCTATAACTTTTGTGAGTCCAACTAGTCCATGTTTTGATGCTGTATAAGCTGATTTATTTATTGAAGCCACCAATCCATGAGTAGATGCAATATTAATAATTCTTCCCCACTTATTTTTTCTCATTAAAGGCAATATTTCTTTCGTAAACAAGAATGGAGTTGTAAGATTTATATCTAGCATTTTTCTCCAAATTTTTTCAGGATATTTATCAATAGGCATCACAAATTGAATGCCAGCGCAATTAACCAGGATATCAATTTTTTTAAATTTTCTTACGGTGCTCGCTATAATTTTTTTTATATTTTTGGTTTTCGTGAGTTCTGTATTGAGGATTAATGATCTTGATGACTTAAATTCTTTTTGAATTTTTAAAACGTGATTTTTTTTGGATAATCCAGCCATCACTACATTAAAGCCTTTTTTATAAAAGTGCTTAACAATAGAAAGTCCAATTACTCCCAATCCACCAGTAACTAAAATTGTTTTTTTCATTAAATATTAAAGCTTTTTACACAATAAGATAATTTTTGGTAATTAAAACTAATTTACAATTAATAGTTGTATCGTAGCTTATACAGTTATGCATATCTGGCATGGTATAAAAGCATTCCAAAATTTCAGCGAATAGTATTTAAAAGCATCATAACGAGGAGAAAAAATGACAGCTGAAAATATTTTAAAAATTATTAAAGAAAAAGAAATTGATTATGTAGATCTTAGATTCACTGATCCGAGAGGCAAATTACAACATCTAACGCAAGACATTAGTACTATTGATGCAGATTTTTTAAACGACGGAACTTTCTTTGATGGTTCATCTATTGCAGGATGGAAGGCAATTAATGAATCGGACATGATTTTAAAACCTGATTTAAGCAGATCTTTTGTAGATCCTTTTACTTCTCATAACACTCTAGTAATTTTTTGTGACATTATGGATCCAATTAAGAAAGATTATTATGAAAGAGATCCTCGTTCTATTGCAAAAAAAGCTGAAGCCTATTTAAAAACAACTGGCATAGGAGATACAATTTATTTTGGTCCAGAACCTGAATATTTTGTTTTTGATGATGTAAAAATTGCAAATACCATGAACAAAGTATCCTTTGAGATTGATAGTTCAGAGGGACCTTACAATTCAGACAAAAAATATGAAAATGGAAACATGGGTCATAGACCGGGAGTTAAAGGGGGATATTTTCCTGTACCACCTGTCGATAGCTGCCAAGACCTTAGAGCAGAAACTTTAAAAGCAATGAAAGATATGGGTGTTAAAGTTGAAAAGCACCATCACGAAGTTGCTCCATCTCAGCACGAGCTTGGAACTATGTTTGATACAATGGTTACCAATGCTGACAACATGCAAATTTATAAATACGCAGCACACATGGTTGCAAATTCATTTGGTAAAACGGCAACGTTTATGCCAAAACCAATCAAAGGAGATAATGGCTCGGGAATGCACTGTCATCAATCCATTTGGAAAGACGGAAAACCTCTCTTTGCTGGCGACAAGTATGCAGGCTTATCTCAAGATTGCCTATACTACATTGGTGGAATTATTAAACATGCTAAAGCACTTAATGCATTCACAAATGCAACAACCAATAGCTATAAAAGATTAATTCCAGGATTTGAAGCTCCTGTTATTCTTGCTTACTCTGCTAGAAATAGATCTGCAAGCTGCAGAATCCCTTTTAGCTCTAGTCCAAAAGGAAAAAGAGTTGAAGTAAGATTTCCAGATGCGGCTGGAAATCCTTATTTAGGTTTTGCCTCTATGTTAATGGCAGGACTGGATGGAATTAAAAATAAAATTGATCCAGGCAAACCTTTTGATAAAGACTTATACGCCTTAAGCGAAGAAGAGCTGAAAGGTGTTCCTCAGGTTTGTGGTTCTTTGAGAGAAGCTCTTGAAAATCTTGATAAAGACAGAGGTTTCTTAACAGCTGGAAATGTATTCACAGATGATCAAATTGATGCCTACATTGCTCTTAAAATGGAAGAGGTTTATAATATGGAACATACGCCTCATCCAGTAGAATACCAAATGTACTACAGTTGTTAAAACAATCTATATTTCAAAAATTAAACCCCGCCCCAACCAGCGGGGTTTTTTTTTTTGAAAATTATAATATATATTTTTTTTTAAATTAATTTATTGCTTTAAGCGTGAGTAAAAAAAATAATTATTCAGCAAAAGATATTGAAGTACTAGAAGGTCTCGCTCCTGTTCGAAAACGACCGGGAATGTATATTGGTGGAACCGATTTAACTGCCTACCATCATTTAGCTAATGAAATAATAGATAATTGCATGGACGAAGTTGTCGCGGGTCATGCATCAGAAATTACTGTTGAGCTCAATAAAAATGGGTCTTTAACTATTACAGATAATGGTAGAGGAATACCAATTGATAAACATCCAAAAAAAAACAAAACTGCCTTAGAAGTTGTTATGACAACTCTTCATTCTGGAGGAAAATTTAAAGATGGAGCTTACTCCACTTCAGCAGGATTGCATGGGGTTGGTCTTTCAGTTGTAAATGCACTTTCTTCAAGAATGAAAGTAGAAGTTTTTAAAAAGAAAAAAATTTTTTATCAAGAATATTCTAGAGGAAAACCTTTAACAAAATTAATACAAAAAGGCACATCCAATATTTCAGATGGAACCAAAGTAACTTTTTTACCTGACGAAGAAATTTTTGAAAAAGATTTAAAATTTCTGCCCTCAAGACTTTATGAAATTTGTAGAAATAAAGCTTTTTTATTTAAGGGAGTAAAAATTAATTGGTTTTGTGAAAAATCATTAATTAGTAGAAAAGAAAATTTGCCAACAAAGGATACTCTTTTTTATCCAGAAGGAATTGAAGAATATTTAAGATCAGAGCTTGAAAACACAACTAAAATTCATGATAAAATTTGTTCCCTAAAAGCAGAGTTTGAGGACAAAAAAGGAAAGATTGAATTAGCTATACAGTGGCACAAAGATCGAAATTCATTTACTAAATCATTTGCCAATACTGTGCCTACAATTAATGGTGGCACCCATGAAAGTGGCTTTAGGTCTGGAATTGCTAAAGCAATAAGAAAATTTGCAAAATTTAAAAATAATAAAATTGTATCTAGTACAAGTCAGGAGGATGTGCTTTCTAATGCTAGCTATATAGTTTCAGTTTTTATTCAAAATCCTGAATTCGAAGGTCAAACAAAAGGAAAATTATCATCTTCATTTGTGTTAAAATATTGCGATCAAACTGTATCAAATTTATTTGAGGATTGGCTTAATAGAAATGGCAAAGCCGCTAATTTAATCATTAGTTTTATTGAGGAAAAGATTAGAGAAAGAAATTTATACGAATTAAAAGATAACGTAGATAGGCAAACATCGTTTAGAAAAATTAG
>Ga0255779_1001973_pt1 | contig 22469 bp, 20 predicted proteins | sample 011ome_21_FD_179977 | JGI IMG/M metagenome (GOLD analysis project Ga0255779, IMG submission 179977) | Coastal salt marsh microbial communities from the Groves Creek Marsh, Skidaway Island, Georgia - 011508AT metaG (version 2) | ecosystem: Environmental > Aquatic > Marine > Intertidal zone > Salt...
TTACCATGGCCTCCTCAGGGCCCGAGAGTCCCAAGGCAATGGACTGCTCGTACGCGGCGATTGCATCACTAAACTTTCCCAGCTTTGCACCCCACCAACCCACATTGAATGCGGCAACAGCATCCTTGGGATATGCCTGAGCCTTGGCCTGAGCGGCCGAGTAGGCGCTAAAGCTTTCCTGATAAGTGGGCATAGTAAGGCACAATGGCTGATGGGAATTAAATGGCAAGGCTATCATAATGAGTGAGGTAAGCGTGCTTATGGCAACAATGCATACACACCACTAAGCATTACCGCTAGATTTGGCCTAATTAGCTATCGCGTAAGTTAGCGATACCGTTTAGGAATTAAGGTCCCGGGGGACCAAAAACAACCCGATAAGTAAATAGCGAGACGCTCATGGCTGGCAAGACCTTTATAGAGACCTACCCAATTGACATCGAGGTGTGTGACCCGATCATCGCATTTTTCGAGAGCAATCGGCATTTAGCCCAGCCGGGACGACTCGGTGAAGTTCCCCGCGTCGATAAGCGCATGAAAGACTCCCTCGACCTCACCATACCCATAAAGATGTACGGTCAGTTCAGTGTTTTTTTCGACCAATTACTCGAAAACGTCAAGAGTTACCTACAGACTTACTATTACGGCCTAGGGGCAGAGGGGCTGGGTCCGCTTTGGCTTTCGCAGCATGCCAATATTCAGTGGTACCCAAAAGGAGGCGGCTACCCGGCGGTTCATTGCGAGAGAGATCGCTTGGAATACTGTCACCGCGCGCTGGTGTGGATGCTCTATCTCACCGATACGCCCGGTGGCGGTACGGCGTTTCCCCACCAAGAGGTAATCACCCAATGTGAGGCGGGCAAATTACTCATTTGGCCCAGTGATATGACCCATATGCATCACGGTGTTGTATCAGACACCCACGAGAAGATGATATTTACCGGATGGATTGACTTTGTAGCAGCGCCTAGTCAATAGCCGCTCTGGTTCTAGCACGTGTATCAATAGCGCTATTGCAGAGCTTTAGTTCACTCATTCAGCGCAAAAAAAGCGGGCCCATGGGCCCGCTTTTCATTTTTAGCAGCGCTGCTGCCAGGCTTTGCCGCTTAGAAGCGGAAAGTGGCCTGTGCAAACAGGTACTGACCTAACGTGTCATAGAAGCCAGCAATTGCGTTGGCGTTTGAAGACAGCGTACCGCCCACGAGTGGTGGCGCCTCGTCAAGCACGTTGTTGATACCAACCAATAGCTCGGAATCACCCATGAAGCGGAAGGTTGCGTTTAAGTCAAGATAGCTCTCAGAACCAGACAGGTTGTCCTGTGCAATCTTGTCGGCACCTGGCGACTTAGTGCTGATCAGCGCGCCGTCATAGTCAACGCCACCGAAGTAACGCCAGCGAGCTGTCACAGCCCACCACTCGTTGCTGTCGTAAGTAGCAGTCATCGTATGACGCCACTCAGGCTTAGGAAAGCAGCGAGTGCTGATGAGGCCAACACAGTCGAACGCTTCGCCAGGCAGGATTTCAATTTCCCATTCCGTGAGGAAGGTTCCTGCAAGCCTAACGTCAAAGGTGCCGCCCATGGCGTCCATCGTCCAAGAACCAGCAACGTCAACACCGGAGGTAACGCCGGTACCAATATTCTGAAGACCGTTGAACACGTAGCCCGTCTCACCCTGCCACAACGAGCCAGAGCCAGATCGGTTCACAGAGCTACACAGCTTATTGTTTTCGGCACACTGGCGAATGATGTTCTCGGCACCTACTGTTGCGATTGTGTTTTCAATCTCAATGTTCCAGTAGTCAATAGAGACCGTCAGGTTCTCCATGGGCTCTAGTACCAAGCCCACGGTGATGGTGTCTGCTTCCTCAACGTCGAGGTTCACGTTACCACCCGAGATCTGGTTATATTGGTTTGCCGGACTAGCTACGATATTGCCGTATTGTGCGGCACTCACACCGGTACGCGCACACTGCTCAGGCGAGTACTCAGGGCTAGCAGTAGCACAGGGGTCAACACCGCCCCACAAACCCAAGTTGTTAACAGAGAAAAGCTCTGCAACGTTTGGTGCACGCACAGCGCGGTTGAAGCCAGCACGGATACGTGCCATGTCAACAGGCTGCCAGTCCAAACCGACACGGTAGGTATCTTGGCCGCCCACCGTGCTGTAGTCGGAGTAACGATACGCCAAGTCAGCTACCAAACCTTCCATCAACGGGATATTTGCTTCGCCGAAGAATTCCGACACGCTGAAGCCACCGCGCAGTGATGGGGTGGGGCCACCCTGACCCAACAATTGACCTTCCGCAAAAACGGTGTCAGAAGTACGATCAAAGTCTTCGCCACGCCATTCGTAACCTACAACGATCTGGATGGGGTTAGCATTACCAATGGAGAACAACTCGCCAGTGACATAACCGTTGATCACCTCAGTGGAGCTCTGTGAGCTCAACATACCCGTACCGGTCAAACCATCGGCTTGGGCAGATGTCACACCGTTAGGTGTAAATACTGAGTAACCCGGACAACCGTTATCACACGCGTCAGAGTTCAAAACAGCGGTGATATTAGGTGCAAAGAAATCGTTAATGTAGGTAGAGGTTTGACGCGTCTGAGCGTACAGATAGCTCACATCATATGACCACTTGTCATTGATATCGCCTTTGGAGCCGACGACGATCCGCATGCCGTCATTTGAGAAGTTGTTTGAGCGGGGGCCGCCCTCAACGTTTCGCTTACCTACATAAATACCAAACTCGTCGCTGGTGCGGTCAGGATATAAAGCATCGATAGACGCCGCGAACGCATCGGGGAAGTCATCCAAATTAAGGAAATAGGTCTCCGCAAAGAAAGTACCTGACTCGGCGATTTGCGCACGCGTCTGAGCGCTAGACACCATCACCTCAGCGTAGGGCGTAAAGTGATCGTTAACCTTGTAGTCAACAAATGCGCCAGCATTCCATTGAGTCAAAGGACGCAAGAAGTGGTTGATAGGCGCATAGTTGTAGATGTTGGTGCCATCATAAGGTGCAAATCCACCATTGGGCTGCAGGCTTACGAACTCTTCTTGAGCGTAATCGTAACCACCAGGGCCAGCTCCATCAGCAGTGATAGGTGCTAGGAAGTAGTTAGGGACAATCGCGTTGGCAGAACCACCCACACCGGTGCCGCCTGAGTTAAGTGCGCCTGATGAGTAGTCGCGGGCTTCTTGGCGAAGCTCAGCCTGCTCACGCCATGAAGCGTAGATGGTGGCATTACCTCTGCCATCGGCAAAGTCAGCACCCATTGCAAGATCAATCTGATCGTTTTCGCCATCAGGGCCTTCGGTTCCCGAGGGGTAGGCGAAGCCGCGGCTGTCTAATAGACCCTGCGAGTAGCTGTCATCGTTATCGTGACGGTAGCCGCTCCAGCCTGCGCGAATTTCAACACCGTTCATACGACGGGTCACAAAGTTCACAACACCCGCAACCGCGTCAGCACCGTACGTAGCCGATGCACCACCCGTCAGCACATCAACTCGCTCAAGCGCAATGGTTGGAATCTGCGAAATGTCGGCTGCTTGCGTTTCTGCACCACCGGCTGTCATGCGGCGACCATTTACAAGCACCAACGTGCGGTTAACCCCAATACCACGCAAGTCAACTTGTGCAGTACCGGTAGAACCATTTGAGATGTTAGCGTTTTGGCTGGTCTCGATCGAAGGCAAGCTGTTGAGTACCGCTTCAATGTTTACGAAGCCCAAGTTAGCGATATTCTCAGCCGTAACAACAGTTACTGGGCTAGTCGCACCAAAACCGTCCTGGGTTGCAATACGGGTACCGGTTACCAGTACTTCTTCAAGATTTTCTCCAGTCTCGTCCTGCGCAAAAGCAAAGCCACTCGCAAGAGTGGAGCTCAACGCTGCTGACACTGCTAGGCTTAGGTGCCGTTTATTCAGTGACTTCATTACTAACCTCGTTGTTTTCCAAAAGAAATATGAGCGCTCCAACCGCCGCTTCCGGCAGTCATTAGCGCAGATTAATCAAATGTGACCGTGTTATGTCAGGGGGTGAGGCTATTTTTGTGGAATAATCACAAATTGAACTCGGAACTTTTGCCCGACAAGCCCGCAAAGCCGGTAATTTTACACTCTTTAGCTGTCAGTCAAGACGCTTCACTACCGCTGTACGCCCAGAGGACAGCACCGTCATTTCCCACATTCCCAACCAATTGGTATCAAATTTCACGCGTGTGTCGCTGCTGGTGTGGCGATAGCTGCTGCCATGACGCTGGCGCCACACTTGCCCATTATCGAGGGTGAACACCGTTGACCCATTCCAGCCGCGGAAGTCACCCGTAATTCGAGCTTCAAAGGGCTCTAGTTTTTGCTCGGCCTCGTCGTCGGCTTTGATCTCCGCTTTGGCCTGAGCAACCTGGGCTTCCATGTCGGCTCTAGCGGCAGCCACCTCCAACGCAACACGACGCTCTATTTCGGCTTCTAACACATGGTCGGTACCCTGACCGACAGGGGCTACCCGGTGTGTCAGCCCCGGCTCAGTGGTTGACGGCGAGTGAGAACGCCCAAATCGTTGTTGCAGCCACTCATTAAGATAAGCCCGTTGCTCGGGCGACAAACGGTCTAACCCAGACTGGATTTGCTCGTCACGACTCATGGCCGCTTCTAGAGTGGTAAAAGGAGATTCGGCGATGGCGCCAGGCACAAAGAAGCTTGCCATTAAAACAACGATAGCGTGGCTTAGGGCGCGTACTGAGCGACAAAAAAAACGATGGGTGCGGCTTTTGCGGCTTTTCATTTGGGTGCTGACGACATCTTGAAGGCGCTGCGCGGTTGCATCTAGGTAGTCAACCTTCAAGCTAACGGCGTATCGATTCGTGGTGGGTCGGTAGGTCATGGTTATCAAACTCCAGAGATGAGTCGGCACTCGGTTAATCGCCGGTTAAAACAGCACACGGCAACGTAGTGTTCCCTCAATACTGCGTAATTGCGTTAATGCCAGTTCCGAGTACTCACTTTCAACGTCAATCACAACATACCCAATATCACTCAGCGTTTGCAGATACTGCGCGGTAATGTTGATGCCATTTTCGGAGAACACGCGGTTTATCTCGCCCATAACCCCTGGCACATTACGGTGCACGTGCAATAAACGATGTTGATCGTCATGTTCGGGTAGCGCTACTTCCGGAAAATTAACCGCCGACAGCGTTGTGCCATTGTCGCTGTAACGCGCCATTTTCTCGGCCACCTCAAGGCCAATATTCGCCTGCGCTTCCATCGTGCTGCCGCCAATATGAGGCGTTAATAACGCATTGTCGATACCCCGCAGCGGCGACTCAAACTCATCGTCGTTGGATCTAGGCTCGACGGGAAACACATCAATAGCCGTGCCTGCTAGGTGACCCGACGCTAGCGCATTGGCCAAAGCATCAATATCTACCACATTGCCACGAGACGCATTGATCAGGATTGCGCCGGGCTTCATGGCCGCAATTTCACCCGACCCAATCATATTGGCAGTACTGGCGAGCTGGGGCACATGCAGGCTGACGACGTCGGCCCGACCAAGCAACTCGTTAAGGCTGCCAACTTGTCGGGCGTTGCCTAACGGCAATTTGGTCACGACATCGTAAAACTCAACGTTCATGCCAAGACCTTCGGCCATGACACCTAACTGCATACCAATATTTCCATAGCCCACGATCGCGAGGGTTTTGCCTCGAATCTCGTAGCTATTGGCAGCCGATTTGAGCCAGCCGCCGCGGTGAGCCACCGCATTTTTTTCGGGGATGCCGCGCAACAGTAAAATGGCCTCGGCAATGACCAGTTCTGCAACGGAACGCGTGTTGGAGAAGGGGGCATTAAAAACTGGGATTCCGCGCTTGGAGGCAGCGCTCAAATCAACCTGATTGGTACCAATACAAAAACAACCCACTGCAATGAGCTTTTCAGCGGCTGCAAACACTTCTTCGGTAAGCTGTGTACGTGAGCGTATGCCCACAAAATGCGCATCGGCTATTTCAGCAAGCAAGCGATCATTAGAGAGTGCCCCGGTATGGGTAATGACATTGGTATAGCCGGCGCTGGCCAAGGTATCTAATGCCGAAGGATGAATACCCTCAAGTAACAGGAATTTAATTTTGGATTTGTCTAGCGAGGTCTTGCTCACACTGCGTTCCTTGACGTGAGCCACGAAAGAGCCAATATGCGTGCGTGCATAGTGGCCTGCGTGGCGGCTGTAGTGGCCCGGCAGGTCCTATATAGGACTACCGGTTTGTGGCGCCTTGTTGGGGGCGCCTTGTTAAGTGTGCCTTGTTAAGCGCCGTTCAGAGAGCCTTGTTCAGGGTGCCTTGATAAGAATGCCCAGTTAATGTACGCCCCACTACCGGTGACGGATGTTATCATGGCGCTCGCCCATGCGCTTATCGGGTTAGTTGCCACCTCCCAGCCCCCACCACCATGAAGCCCCAAGCATGACCATAAATAGCATGACCACACTACCGCCCGACTTTACCTCTGAAATTCACGGCTTGCTGGGCGATCAGCGCTTTCTCACCGACCTAGACTCACTGCAGCACTATGGCCGCGACTGGACCCGCTTTGCCCAACCGGCACCCAGTGCCGTCACACTGCCCGAGACGGTAGAAGAAGTGCAAGCCATTGTGCGGGCTGCGCGTCGATCGGGGGTCGCACTGGTTCCTTCCGGGGGTCGTACGGGCCTGAGTGGGGGTGCAGTGGCCAGTAACGGCGAGGTGGTGGTTGCACTTGATCGCATGAACCGCATTCTTGAGATCAATACAACCAACCGCAGTTTGCGCTGCCAGGCAGGCGCGATTACCGAGGCAGTTCAGGGAGCAGCAAGTGATAACCAGCTGATGTATCCGGTCGATTTCGCGTCCAGTGGCTCCAGCCAAATTGGCGGCAATATCGCCACCAACGCCGGCGGCATCCAAGTCATACGCTACGGAATGACCCGTGATTGGGTGTCGGGTCTGAAGGTGGTAACCGGTACCGGGGAGCTACTCGAGCTCAATCGCGGGCTGATCAAAAACAATACCGGTATAGACCTACGGCATTTGTTTGTTGGCTCAGAGGGCATTCTGGGTATCATCGTCGAGGCAACCCTACAGCTGACAACGCCACCAAAAAACCCACAAGTTATCGTGCTAGGTTTGCCCTCTATGGATGCCATCATGGAGGTCCTGAAAGCCTTTCACAGCGTCCTGCCGTTATTGGCCTACGAGTTCTTCTCTGAGCTAGCACTCAGCAAAGTCGTGGATCACCAACAACTGCAACGACCCTTTGAGGCGGTCACACCTTTTTATGCACTACTCGAATATGAGCACGCGGGCGACGAGTCAGAGGCGGCGATCATGACGGTCGTCGAGCACTGCATGACTGAAGGTTGGGTAGAAGATGCGGTACTTAGTCAAAGCGAAGCCCAGCGACGAAGCCTGTGGCGCTTGCGCGAAGATATCTCTGAAACCATCTCGCGCTGGACACCCTATAAAAATGACATCTCAACAACAGTGGCACAAGTGCCAGAGTTCCTCGCTCGGGTAGACACTATTGTGCATCAACGCTACCCAGATCTTGAAGTGGTGTGGTTTGGCCACATTGGCGATGGCAATTTACACCTTAACATTCTCAAACCAGACGATGTCTCGGTGCCTGACTTTCAGGAACGTTGCAAAGCAGTAAGTGCCGAGATATTTACCGTGATACAAAACATGGGCGGATCGGTGTCGGCAGAGCACGGCGTTGGGCTCCTTAAGAAGGACTTTCTTGAATTCAGCCGTAGTGCCGAAGAAATAGCCCTCATGCGCGGTATTAAGCAGGTGTTTGACCCCGATAACATTATGAACCCGGGCAAGGTCATCTAGGCAGTGGCCCCCTTATGGGGGTGCATGACATGAGGGGGTGCATAAATAATAAAAGGTGCATGATGAAGGTGCGTAAGGGCATCTTTTAGGCGCCTCCGATTGTGGGGTATTGCCCACCGCCGATCACCTACAAGCATTCACCCAAAGTCTGCAGCTCAAGGTGCCGTTAAAGTCTTCACCCCACCCTGAGTGCCCAGCAAGAGCACGTCTGCAGGGCGCAGAGCAAAAAGGCCGCTTGCTACCACACCGGTGATGTGGTCGATGCGCTCCTCAAGCGCGATGGCCTGATTAATCTTTAAACCATGCACGTCGAGAATCAGATTACCATTGTCAGTCACCACGCCCTCACGCCACACGGGCTGTCCACCCAGAGCCACCAGTTCACGTGCGACATAGCTGCGGGCCATAGGAATCACCTCAATTGGCAATGGGAATGCACCCAATGTGGCCACCAGCTTGCTCTCGTCAGCAATACAGATAAAGAGCTCGGATGCCGCCGCTACAATTTTTTCGCGCGTCAGTGCGGCGCCGCCACCTTTTATCAGTTGCAGGTGTTCATTTGATTCATCGGCGCCATCAATATAGGCGTCCAGCGGCCCAACACTGTTAAGATCATCCACGGGAATGCCCAGTTCGGCGAGCAGCGCAGCCGAGCGCTCGGAGCTGGCAACCGTTGTCTCAATACGGGGGCGCAGGGCGGTCAATTGCCTAATAAAACACTCTGCCGTAGAGCCTGTGCCTATCCCGAGCACCAATCTGTCGTTGTCTATTGCTGCAACCCGCTCAATGGCCGCAGCCGCAACGCTCTCTTTTAGTGCCTGTTGATCCATAGCTTCGCTGCTCCTAAATAACATGATATGGCTTGCCGTTTTCTCTCCATTAGCGGCCACGCTGGGACATCGTCGCCGGGAGATCCGAGTATACCGTTCGTAGGGTCTTTGAGGCGGATTAAGGTTGCCCAAGTCGCCGTGAATCTGAGCACCACCTTTCATCAAAATATTTTGATTAATGGTGCCGATGCTGTTAGATTGCCGCCATGAAACTAAACCCAGAACCTCAGTTAACCGCCGGCAAGAATAAAGCGGCCGCTAACACGTCGCACGATGGCGTTACACTTGCCGCGCTGTTCAAAGCACTGGGTGACTCACTGCGCCTACAAATAGTGCGCTTGCTGAAAAGCGATTCGTTAAGTGTCTCTGAGCTGTGTGAGGTATTTGACCTGCGCCAAAGCGCGCTGAGCCACCACCTTAAAATTTTGGTGGAAGCCGAGTTGCTGGTGCGACGTCGGGAGGGCACGGCCATCTTCTACCGCCGCGGGCTGGCCATCAGCCAAAACAGCCACCTGCTAGAAGCGGTCTACAGCAGTATTGACGCAGAACCGCTGGGTACCGGCCTAAAAGTGGCTATGGCAAGGGTTCAGCAGCAACGTGAGCAAAACTCGCTGGCCTTTTTTCGCACCAACCATGCGCGATTTCGCGAACAACAAGAGCTTATCGCCTCTTGGGAAGACTACTCGCAGGCAGCGTTGCACTTGCTAGACCACAGCAATGCGCCAACAAATCTCCCGCTGATTGAGATAGGCCCCGGCGACGGCCGACTGCTGCCACTGCTTGCGCAACGCACGACCCATGTCGTTGCTCTGGACAATGCGCCCGAGATGCTAGAGAGCGCCCGAAGTTACGCGTCGCAGGTTGCTAACATTGCCTATGTACTCGGTGACACATCAACCCTCACCCACTCTGAAACCCGTTACAGTGCTGCCATCATGAATATGGTGTTGCATCACACTCCCAAGCCTGAGCGGGTGTTAGCTGAAGCTGGTTGTGCCTTGGCGCCGGGTGGCGTGCTAATTATCAGTGAGTTGGTGGCACACGATCAGGCGTGGGCCCGCGAACATTGCGGCGACCTATGGCTTGGATTTGAACCCGATCAAATCACCGCGTGGGCGCAACAAGCTGGACTTGAAAGCAGAGCCGAGCTGTTCATTACCCAGCGTAACGGATTCCAAATACAGGTGCGTTCACTGCAAAAAATGCAGGACTGAGCACCCATTTAGTTAATAAAGGAAACTATCATGAGCGAGTACTCACTGTTTACCTCTGAGTCGGTATCAGAGGGGCATCCCGACAAAATGGCGGATCAAATCTCCGATGCCGTCCTCGACGCTATCATTACAGATGACCCCAACGCGCGGGTAGCGGTGGAAACCTTGGTCAAGACTGGCATGGTTGTCATTGCCGGCGAGGTTACTACCTCCACTTATGTGGATCTGGAAGATGTGGTCCGCGGGGTGGTCAATGATATCGGCTATACCAGTTCAGACGTTGGTTTTGATGGTGCCTCCTGCGCCGTTCTTAATGCCATTGGTAAGCAGTCACATGATATTGCTTTGGGTGTAGATGAGGGCGCTGACAAGCAATTAGGTGCAGGCGACCAGGGCTTAATGTTTGGCTATGCCAGCAACGAGACACCGGTATTAATGCCAGCACCCATCTACTACGCACACCGACTGGTCGAAAAGCAGGCCGAGTTGCGCAAAAATGGCACCTTGCCTTGGCTGCGCCCTGATGCAAAAAGCCAGCTAAGCTTACGTTACGACGAGACAGGCAAACCGCATCGCATTGATGCCATCGTGCTCTCAACCCAACACGATCCAGATATTTCGCAAGCCGACATTCACGAGGCAGTGCGAGAGCATATCTTAAAGCCCGTGCTACCGGCTGACTGGCTGCATACCGATACGCAGTACCATATTAATCCCACGGGGCAATTCATTATTGGTGGCCCGGTGGGTGACTGTGGCTTGACGGGTCGCAAAATTATTGTGGATACCTATGGCGGCATGGCACGTCACGGTGGTGGTGCGTTCTCTGGCAAAGATCCTTCTAAAGTCGATCGATCTGCGGCCTACGCTGCGCGCTACGTAGCAAAAAATATTGTCGCTGCAGGCCTTGCCGAGCGCTGTGAAATTCAGGTGTCTTATGCCATTGGCGTTGCTGAGCCAACGTCTATATCACTCAACACTTTCGGCACGGGAGTCATTGCCGACAGCCAAATTGTTGAACTGGTGCGCGAGCACTTTGACCTCACGCCGCAAGGCATTATTGACATGCTCGACTTGCGACGCCCTATTTACCGCGCCACTGCCAGCTACGGTCACTTTGGCCGCGAAGACGCCCGCTTCCCATGGGAAGCAGTAGACAAGGCAGCACTACTACGCAATAGCGCCTAACCCATTCCTCACACGCACACCGACCCTCAAAGGGCACAGGAGCTTTTCCATGAACACTAGCGTCAACCTCGAACAGTTCACCGACTACAAAGTCGCCGACATCAACCTGGCCAGTTGGGGCCGCAAAGAACTGGATATCGCCGAAAGCGAGATGCCTGCTCTGATGGCTCTGCGAGAGCACTACCGAGCTGATCAGCCTTTGGCGGGTGCCAAAATTCTTGGCTGCATTCACATGACTATTCAAACCGCAGTACTCATTGAGACCCTCACAGCGCTGGGTGCAGAGGTTCGCTGGTCATCGTGCAACATTTTCTCGACGCAAGATCACGCCGCCGCTGCCATTGCCGCGTCTGGTGTACCCGTTTTCGCCTGGAAAGGCGAAACCGAAGAAGAGTACGAATGGTGTATTGAGCAAACTATTTTGAAAAATGGTCAGCCGTGGGACGCCAACATGATTCTCGATGACGGCGGTGACCTTACCGGCATGCTGCACGACAAATACCCAGAAATGCTTGAGCGCATCCACGGCATTACAGAAGAGACCACAACCGGTGTACACCGCCTCTACGAGATGATTGCTAACGGTGAGCTAAAAGTACCTGCTATCAACGTTAATGACGCGGTAACCAAATCGAAAAACGACAACAAATACGGCTGCCGCCATAGTTTAAACGACGCCATTAAACGCGGGCTTGATCACCTACTGGCAGGTAAAAAAGCATTAGTCATTGGCTACGGGGATGTCGGCAAGGGCTCCGCTCAGTCGCTCCGTCAGGAAGGCATGATTGTTAGGGTTACCGAGTGTGACCCTATTTGTGCCATGCAGGCCTGCATGGATGGCTTTGAAGTCGTGTCACCCTTTATCAATGGTATCAACGACGGCACCGATGGCTGCATCGATGTGGCACTGCTGGGCACAACTGACCTGCTGGTTACAACTACTGGCAACGTCAATGTTTGCAACGCCGCCATGCTTCGCGCGCTTAAATCTGGCGCTGTCGTCTGTAACATCGGTCACTTTGACAATGAGATTGATACCGCCTACATGCGCGAGCACTGGGAATGGGAAGAGATAAAACCACAGGTGCACAAAGTTGTGCGCAACCGCGCGGATAATGATCATCTCCTACTGCTCTCCGAAGGCCGATTAGTCAACCTAGGCAATGCAACGGGTCACCCGTCGCGCATTATGGATGGCTCATTTGCCAATCAGGTGCTGGCGCAAATTCATTTATATGAGAAGCGCTTTGCTGATTTACCAGCCGATCAGAAAGCCGCGGCGATCACGGTTGAAGTGTTACCTAAGCACCTCGATGAGCAAGTAGCTGCGTTTATGGTCCAAGGCTTTGGTGGTGTCATCACACGCCTTACCGACGATCAGGCCAAATACATTGGCGTGGGCGTGAATGGCCCCTTTAAAACCGACAGCTACAAATACTGAGTCTGCGAGTTAGTGGCATGAAAGATGAGCACACCTGCAGTCTCGAGTTTTTCCCGCCCAAGACAGATGCTGGGCGGGAAAAATTAATCAACAGTGTCATTCCCTCCTTGTCGTTGATTAATCACAACTACTGCTCCGTTACCTATGGGGCGGGAGGCTCTACTCGCGACAACACCTTGGGAACGGTTGCTGCATTACACGGGTGTGGCGAGCACGTGGCACCTCATTTGAGTTTTGGTACCGACAGCGAAGAGACAATTCTCTCCTTACTCAGTCACTATCAGGCTTTCGGGATTAACCGCTTGGTGGCTCTTCGCGGCGACCTCCCCGCCAATGTCACAAATACCCAGCAGTTGGTTTACGCCAACGAACTCGTCAGCTTTATTCGCAAACATACAGGCAACCACTTTACCTTGACGGTTGCCGCCTATCCCGAAATTCACCCTCAGGCAGTGAGTTATCAGCACGACATTATGTACCTCAAGCAAAAACTTGATGCGGGTGCCAATGCGGCTGTCACCCAATTCTTTTTTAATGTTGAGGCGTATTTCTACTTCCTCGATCGCTGTGCGGCAACCGGTATCACCCAGCCCATTCATCCTGGCATCATGCCTATTGTGAACTTTAATAATCTGGTGCGATTCGCCAATGCCTGCGGCGCCGAAATTCCCCGCTGGATTCGCCAACGGATTGAAGGGTTTAATGACTGCCAAGAGAGTATCCGGCAGTTTGGCATCGACGTGATTACTCAGCTGTGTGCCACGCTGCAAGAGAGCGGCGCACCCAGCATCCACTTTTACACCATGAATCAAGTTGAGCCTGTACTCAGCATAGCCAGAAACTTAGGCATGGCACCTACAGCCTGTGTAAACTCAATACCTGATCACACAGAGGCATTGGGAACGTAGGCAAGTGCGCCAAATTCGCCTGTTCACGCAACAAGTACTCACCGCTCATTCCAGCATAGAGCTCGAGGCAGACCCCGCCCATCATCTTGCCCGCGTGTTACGTGCCCGCGTTAGCGACAAGGTGCTTCTCTTCAATGGCGACGGGCTCGACTGGCAGGGTGAAGTGAGTCTGATCGAAAAACGCCGTGTTATCGTACAAATTGAAACGGGCCGTCCCAGTGTTGCCGAGTCGCCTCTCAGCACCCATTTAGGTTTGAGTTTGAGCAAAGGCGAGCGCTTTGATTGGGCCATTCAAAAGGCGACCGAGCTTGGTGTTACTCTCATTACGCCTCTGTTAAGCGAGCGTGTTGACGTAAAACTACCCCAAGACCGGCTAGCTAAAAAACTCATGCATTGGCAACACATTATCATTGCTGCATGTGAGCAATGTGGTCGCGGCTACATCCCCAGGCTAAACAAACCGATTGCACTCGACCACTGGACTAAGACTGTTGAAGCAGACCTAAAGCTGGTACTTCACCATCATCAAGTTGCACCGCTGCCCGACGCCGCACCTGGCAGCGTGGCATTGTTGGTGGGTCCAGAGGGTGGTCTCACAGAAGCCGAAGTGGACGCGGCATCGGCGCATGGATTTAAGCGCTTTAGAATGGGGCCGCGGGTACTGCGCACAGAGACGGCGCCGGCAGCAGCGTTATCGATCTTAGGCAGTCGCTGGGGTGACCTTTAAGCCCGCGACCCATCTATTCTCATGATCGTCAATTACCAAGCGATCTGGGCACCACGTGCTCAATCTACTGATTGTGCTTCCAGCCAGTTCGCCCGCGACCACTCTAACCACCAAGCTGCCGCATTCATAAAATGCGCGGTGCGAGGCGAATGAACCGTATCGAAGGAATGCTGAGCCCCGTTTAACTCGGCATAAACAATTTCCGCCGAGCTTGCCGCGCTAAGTTCAGCCACAAAGCGGCGCGCCTCTTCTACCCATACCAATGTGTCATGGGTACCTTGAATAACAAAAAAAGGCGGTGCTTTATCTGACACCCAAGTAATGGGTGACGCACTGTCATAAAGCTCCGGCGCTTGGGCTTGCGTGGTTTTCATAACGCGCTCGAGTACAGGGTTATCAATGCCCGTGTAATGACGAATATTATAGCGATCGCAAAGGTCATAAGCGCCATACAGCGGCATCGCCGCCTGAATGGACGTATCTTTATCTTCAAAACCCGGTTGCCAAGGCTTGTGGTTTTGGCTTAACGCCGCAAGGCTGGCCAAGTGACCACCCGCACTACCCCCGGTTACGGCAATAAAGCGCGGATCCCCACCCCATTGGGCAATGTTCTCGCGTACCCAAACAATGGCTTTTTTCACATCGACAATATGGTCAGGGAATGTTGCCGCTGGTGACAGGCGGTAGTTGATGGAAACGCACACCCAGCCTAAGCCGGCCATATGGTGCAAAAGGGGCAGAGCCTGCTCTGCTTTATGCCCAAAAAGCCAAGCACCACCATGAATTTGCAGTAATACGGGACAATTCTCGCCCGCCACTATTGGTCGATAAATATCCAATAAGTTTCGCTTGCCGGCATCGCCGTAGGCGATATCTCGTTCGAGGCGCACACCGGGCCGAGTAAACGTCACTGGGTGAGACCAGCCCTCGGCGCTTATCTGATGGCTCAATTGCCGCCTGCGCTCTATGGGTATGGACTGCTCGAAGTTCTCACCAAGTCCCGTTTTCAACGCTCTCTCAAAGGAACGACCAGTTTCAAAATGGGCCAATAGCACTTTCAATATGGCCAACGCCGAACCCAGTAGCAAAGCCAAGGCAAACTGCATCGACGCCAAAGAGAGATCGGCAAACAACGCCATGGCCAGGGCTGTACTGAGTATTGTTGCCAGCAGCCAAGGGGCCAGTTCGGTAGCCGCCAGTGAGACCAAAAACCACAGCGGGACGAACCAACCTAAGGACCTACCTCGGACCACAGCAGTATACGATCCCAGTGCCAAGACGATCGCAACACTAAGAAATAATCCTTCAAACATCGATTTTGGTCCCTGCGCAGTTGCGCACTTGCGGCGCGGCTCGTAACGTAGCGGCATTATTTGCAGAGGTAAGCACCCGAGGTACGCAACATGAGCCGCACAATTGGCGTGGTGATGGACCCTATTGAGTCCATCAATTTTAAAAAGGATACAACGCTGGGCTTACTTTGGGCAGCCCGGGATAAAGGTTGGTCCCTGTTCTATATGGAGCAAAGTGATCTGTATCTCCGAAATGGTCAAAGCTTTGCTCGCATGCGACCAATGAGCGTAAGGGATGATCCTACAGACTACTTCACGCTGGCTGAACCTGAAGACCGACCACTCAGTGACCTTGATGCTGTGCTCATGCGCAAGGATCCGCCCTTCGATATGGAGTTTGTCTACACCACACACCTCCTTGAAAATGCCGAGCGCGCAGGGACATTGATTGTGAACCGCTGTGCCAGCTTACGAGACTGCAACGAAAAACTGTTTGCAACGCAATTCCCCCAGTGTTGCCCAGAACTCATTGTGAGTCGTGATATGAGCAAGCTCAGAGCATTTCACAACGCGCATGGCGATGTTGTATTTAAACCCCTTGATGGCATGGGAGGCAGCTCAATATTCCGTGTTAAACCTGACGACGCCAACGTCAGCGTAATTTTAGAAACGCTGACAGCTCAAGGCACGCGTACGATAATGGGCCAAGTGTATCTTCCAGCGATTACCGAGGGCGACAAGCGTATTCTCATGATTAACGGCGAGCCAGTGCCTTTCTGTTTAGCGCGCGTACCGCTTGCCGGTGAAAGTCGGGGTAATTTAGCGGCCGGTGGCACAGGTCGAGTGCAACCTCTTACAGAGCGTGATCGTTGGATTGCACAACAGGTAGGACCGACACTGAAAGCCAAAGGGCTTTGGTTTGTCGGGCTCGATGTGATCGGCGAGCATCTCACGGAAATAAACGTAACCAGCCCTACCTGCTTACGAGAAATTGATGCCGCTCAGTCACTGGGAATAGGAGCGCAGCTCATGGATTGTATTGATGGACTACTAAGCTGACATTGCGATGCGCGCGATCATACGCAGTATTAAACAACCACTCGTGTCGCCCTTCGTCCTATCGCTAGGACTGCACGCATTCATAGTGTTGGCCGTAGGCTTCGCTTTTGAGCTACCACAACAGGCATTTAAAACGCTGGCTGTAACCGTTGCACTGACGCCGTCGACGCGCGCACCTGTTGTCGCCAGTCATGTGTCAACAACCAATCAGCTGGGAGAACGCGACGCGGGCGAACAGGTACCGATCACACAGGTGGTTATGCAGACATCGCTCACCTTATCGCGTGAAATGGCGGGCGAAGGCGAAAACGTTGCTGAACAGTCGGCCAACCAACCCAAAGCAATGCAGACCGCGCCGACCAATCAGGGGGCGAGGTCAGACTCGAGTAGCGATCCAACTCGGTTGGGCGCTGTCGCTGCTCGGCGCGCACTCGATGCGAATTATCTCGCTCGCTGGCGTGCGCGGGTAGAACAAATGGGCAACGCTCTTTATCGAGGTGAACCTCCGGCGGGAAATGGCGATGTTAGACTCTTAGTTACCGTGCTGGCCGACGGCACACTTGAGGATATTCGCGTGCTTCAGTCTTCCGGGATGAGCGAGCTCGACCAAGCGGCGCAGGATACAGTCATTCTCTCGGCACCTTTTCCGGCATTTTCACGTGAACTCGCCGAGCAAACGTCGCGGCTAGACATCATTCGAACGTGGCAATTTAGAACACACGCGGTAAGCTCGCCGTAATAACGCTTTTGAGTAAACTCATTGACACTAAGTTACCCGAAGACTTCAGACTCACTGCGCAACCAACTGCTCGTGGCTACACCTGCGCTGCAGGAGGGGTTTTTTTGTCAGTCGGTAACCTATATCTGCGAACACGGCGAGTCGGGTGCCATGGGTATTGCTATCAATCAACCGCTCGATATAGCCCTAGGAGAAATACTCGGTCACCTGAATATTGAGATGAATCAAGCGCCTAGCCAGGAGACTGTATTTGCTGGTGGCCCGGTTCAGATTGATCATGGGTATGTTTTACACCGAGGGCAGGGTACATGGGATGCCAGCACACACGTTGGCGCCGATATATGGTTAACCACATCAAAAGATATCTTAGCGGCGATTGGTTCTGGTAACGGTCCGATCGACCATCTGGTTGCCCTTGGGTACGCTGGCTGGGGCCCCGGGCAACTTGAAGAAGAGCTGGCAGATAATTGTTGGCTCACCGTCGCCGCTGACCCCGCAATTTTATTTGATGTCCCCTATGAACAACGATTGCAAGCCGCAGGCGACCGCTTGGGCATCGATATTCATCTGATGAGTCAAGATGCAGGGCATGCGTGAAGACTAACCGTGTGAATAATAGCGGTCGGGTTATTGCCTTTGATTGGGGACTGCGGAACATTGGTGTCGCTGTGGGCAACCAGTACCTCGGTACCAGTGAGCCATTGACGACCGTACGGGCGCGTGACGGCGTCGCTGATTGGCAAGCAATCGCAGCACTGCTCAAAGAGTGGCAACCCGAGTGCCTTATCGTTGGAGAGCCATTGAATATGGATGGTACGGAGGCTGATATAACAGCGAGAGCCCGCAAGTTTAGTCGTCAGTTACACGGCCGCTTTGGTTTACCCGTTGAATTAATTGACGAGCGATTGAGTTCACACGAAGCAAAGCTTAATGCCCGCGAGCGTGGCCATAACGGTAATTACCGCGCCAACCCCATCGACGCCCAGGCGGCTCATGTTATCTTGCAGTCTTGGCTGGCAAGTCGCCCTCTCTCAGAGGACAGCTAAGTCAACTGGGCGCGAGATATCAACCCATATCAACGCTAAAATCGCCACTGCTCGTAATCGAATGACTGCCCTTTTCAAACAACTTTATCTGTAGCCGCACGTCGTTTGCGGAGTCGGCATGGCGCTCGGCATCCCGCGCTGTTATCAAACCAGCTTTGTAGGCATCAATCAGGCTCTGATCGAACGTTTGCATACCCATCTCTGTCGATCGTGCCATAACGTCCTTGATCAGGTGCACTTCGCCTTTGCGAATATGATCAAGAATGAGCGGGCTGCCCAGTAAGAGCTCAACAATAGGGATGCGACCTGTGCCGGAACGGCTTGGGAGTAACTGTTGTGCCACCATCGCGCGTAAATTCAGTGATAAATCCATCCATATTTGATTGAGCTGTGACGCGGCGAAGAAACTCTGTATACGGTCGAGGGCCTGGTAAGCATTATTAGCGTGCAAAGTGCATAAGCAGAGATGGCCTGTCTCTGCGAATGCCAGGGCTGTCTCCATGATTTTAGCCGTACGCACCTCACCAATCATAATCACATCGGGCGCCTGTCTCAGTGTATTGGCAAGCGCCACCTCGTAAGACTCGGTATCAATACCGACCTCGCGCTGGCTAACCAAGCAGCCCTTATGGTGATGCACATATTCGATGGGGTCTTCAACGGTGATAATGTGGCCGTGACTGTTTGTATTACGGTAATCCAGCATGGAGGCGAGAGTCGTCGATTTGCCCGTTCCCGTCGCACCCACCAAAATCACCAAGCCGCGCTTGAGCATGGCGAGTTGCTCAAGGGTTTTGGGCAGCCCCAATGCCTCGAAGTTTGGAATTTCCTCGCTGATCCGACGCATCACCAGCCCGGGGCGACCGCGCTGTAAATAAGCACTGGCTCTAAAGCGACCATGACGCGGGTCGACGATGGCATAATTACATTCGCGAGTGCGGTCAAATTGAGTCGCCTGCTCGGCGTCCATGGTTTGACGAATCAAGGCGGCGACGTCAGCCTCGGCTAACAGCGTGTCACCCATGGGCTGCAGTTGACCATCAACCTTAATAGTTAGAGGCGCATCGACCGTAATAAAGCCATCGGAAGCACCACGCTCAACCATAGCTTCAAGCAGTAATTCCACAGCTTTGAGCGTATCCACGATGATCTCCTCGGTGGCGTCTTATCAGTTAATCGACTCGGGCTGTCTTGCCTTCTCTCGGGCGGATTCGACCGTGATGAGCTTTTTATCCACCAGTGCCTGCAAGGACTGATCAATGGTCTGCATACCAATGGCTTGGCCCGTTTGGATGGCCGAATACATCTGCGCCACTTTATCTTCGCGGATAAGGTTACGAATCGCAGGTGTGCCGCGCATGATTTCGTGAGCTGCTACTCGGCCACCATTTCGGCGCTTGAGCAGTGTCTGGGAAATAACACCTTGTAGTGATTCCGACAACATAGAGCGGACCATGGACTTTTCTGCAGCCGGAAACACATCAATAATGCGGTCTATCGTTTTGGCCGCCGAAGTGGTGTGCAGTGTGCCAAACACAAGGTGCCCGGTTTCCGCGGCAGTCAGGGCTAAGCGAATGGTTTCAAGGTCACGCATTTCTCCCACCAAAATGATGTCAGGGTCCTCACGCAGCGCCGAGCGAAGAGCCTCTGAGAAACCCAAGGTATCTCTGTGTACCTCTCGCTGATTGACCAAACAGCGCTTGGATTCGTGCACAAATTCAATAGGGTCTTCAATGGTGAGAATATGGTCGTATCGATTATCGTTAATGAAATCGATCATGGCGGCCAACGTAGTTGACTTGCCTGAACCCGTTGGCCCTGTGACCAGCACCAAACCCCGTGGTAGTAGCGAAATATCACGAAATACTTGGCCAAGACCCAGGTCTTCCATGGTCAGTACTTTGCTGGGAATAGTACGGAAAACGGCGCCCGGGCCACGGTTTTGGTTGAAAACGTTGACACGAAAACGGGCGACGCCCGGGACTTCAAACGAAAAATCTGTCTCCAGAAACTCTTCAAAATCTTTGCGCTGTTTGTCGGTCATGATGTCATAAATGAGATCATGAACGTGGCTATGCTCTAGCGGCGGTACATTAATTCGGCGCACATCGCCGTCCACGCGAATCATCGGTGGTAAACCGGCGGACAAATGTAAATCCGATGCGCCTTGCTTGGCGCTAAATGCCAGCAATTCGGTGATGTCCATAAAGGACTCCTTGCTTCGGTAACTTGTTCTGATAAATAGTCACGCTCGCGCCAAGATCAACGCCTTCCGCTATCATGGCAACATGAAAAACATAGTAGCTTCAAATTTAGCCACCGTCACGGCCCGAGTGCGCGCCGCCGAGCGTGAAGCCGGACGACCACAAGGCAGTGTCAATTTGCTCGCCGTTAGTAAGACAAAGCCAATCTCACATATAGAGGCGGCAGTGGCTGCGGGCCAGCGGGCCTTTGGCGAGAACTACGCGCAAGAAGCTGTCGACAAGGCCATGGCGTTGGCAAGCCTGCAACTAGAGTGGCACTTCATTGGTCCCGTGCAATCAAATAAAACGCGATCGCTCGCCAGTCACATGGATTGGGTGCACACTGTCGATCGGGAAAAAATTGCACGCCGACTCAGTGAACAGCGGCCAGCTCACCTTGGGCCGTTGAACGTTTGTTTACAGGTCAACATCTCGGGAGAAAATACCAAAGCTGGCCTCCAACCCAACCAATTGAAAGAGCTCGCTGGTATCGTAAGTGTGCTACCCAACTTACGCTTGCGCGGATTGATGGCTATACCCGCACCTGCGATCTCAGAAGACGGTCGCCGAGAACCGCACAAGGCACTTGCTCAGCTGTTCATGCAATTGCAAGAGCAACACCCTGGCATCGACACCCTGTCTATGGGCATGTCTGGTGATCTTGAGGCTGCCATAGCAGAGGGTGCAACCATTGTGAGAATCGGCACAGATATTTTTGGCCCGCGCTGAGCCGGCCATCGCGGCACGATCGAGTTATACTGTCAATCTGCGATTATCCTTGGGAGTAAATGGTGCGCAACGAACAAAGCCCATCCAGCATAGCGTTCGTCGGTGGCGGCAATATGGCACGCGCCATCATCGGTGGCTTGCTTAACAATGGTTACGAGGCCAACCGAGTTGCGGTTGCAGACCCATCAATTGAGGCTCGTGAAGCCTTGCAAGCCCTAGGCCTATCGCAAGTGGCGTCTGAGGCAACAGACATTGTCGGCGACGCTTCACTCATCGTATTGGCGGTAAAACCCCAAGTGATGTCCTCGGTGGTTGCTGGCTTTACCAATCGCCTCACTGCAGGACAAACTGTGATGTCGATTGCTGCGGGACTCTCAGTAGCATCACTGGCGTCGATGCTCGGCAATCCGCATGTTGGCATTATTCGCTGTATGCCGAATACACCAGCACTTGTATCCTGCGGTGCATCCGGTCTATTCGCAGCACCGAACGTTAATGCTGAGCAGCGCCAATATGCCCAGAACACTATGGCCGCTGTGGGCACCACATTGTGGGTGGACAGTGAGGCTCAACTGGATGCAGTAACAGCGGTATCGGGTAGTGGTCCTGCGTATTTCTTTGCGTTCATGGAAGCCATGGCACAGCATGGTGAACGACTAGGCCTCGACTATGCCTGCGCCTACCAGCTCACACTGCAAACGGCGCTGGGTGCAGCGCGAATGGCTGCTGAGCAGGGCACACCTATCGATGTGTTACGCCGGAATGTGACCAGCCCCGGTGGCACCACTGAACAGGCGCTGCTAGCGTTTCAGCGGGGTAAGCTTGACGATTTAGTGGGCACGGCAATGGACGCCTGTGTGGCACGCGCACAGACGATGTCAGAGGAGTTTAACTGAGCATGACAGCCGTATCTGACATTGGACGCTATCTAGCGGAAACCATTACATCGCTTTATCTTGTGATTGTTGTTTTGCGAGGACTTCTCCAGGCGTCGCGCGCCGATTTTTACAATCCCATTTCACAATTTATTGCCCGTGCAACCAACCCGCCGCTACTGCTCATGAGAAAACTGGTGCCAGCCGGGCAACGCTTCGATATATCAATTGTCCTGCTGGCTCTGCTCGTTCAGGGTATTGGATTCTCGAGCACCCTTATGTTGTCCGGCTTTATGCCG
>Ga0255779_1001976_pt1 | contig 22408 bp, 24 predicted proteins | sample 011ome_21_FD_179977 | JGI IMG/M metagenome (GOLD analysis project Ga0255779, IMG submission 179977) | Coastal salt marsh microbial communities from the Groves Creek Marsh, Skidaway Island, Georgia - 011508AT metaG (version 2) | ecosystem: Environmental > Aquatic > Marine > Intertidal zone > Salt...
AATCGTGCAGGCCCAGATAGCACTTCACCTTGGCCTCATACTCGTCGAGCAGGTCCAGTAGCCGTTCCATCAGTGGATCGTGCCCCGGTCTACGCCCATGTCGGTGCTGGTGGCGAGGAAGTTGATTGACAGGCTGTCCAGAAAGTCGTCGTGGTCCATGCCGCAATCAGCTGCCAGAGCGCACAGGAGGCCGCTCAGGACGCACATCAGCTCGGCATTGCTTACCTTTCGATCCTTGCGAACTTCCTCCACAGCGCGATAGACGGCGTCGTTGAGCGTCGTGACGCCCTCCACAAAGTCTTCAATATTTTTCAACGGTCATCTCCCGCAATATTGCTTTTTCCCAGTTCCGACATTCAACACAATACCACCCCCGCCGGAGGGGCACTAGTTTGCCATTACTGCGCTCGTCATAGCCGATGATCTCGCCCATCGTGCCTCCGCACTTACAGGGCTTTTTGGTCAGGTCACTGGCGAGGCTCGCCCGATACGGCCTAGTCATAGGTGTTCGGCTCCACTTTATATTTGCCGGTGATGCCGTGCTTCTCTTCAACCAGACGCACAAAGTCCTTGGCGAACAGTGGCGCGATCTTCATCTGCTGAGACGCCTTGATGTAGATCGCCAGAATCTCTTCCTCATCCAGAGGCTTCTGCCCCAGCAGCTTGGCCTTCAGCCTTTTAAACATCGCCCATTGCCTCCTTGATTGCTTCGATCACCTGATCCGTGTCGCCTGACTCCTGCAGTTCGTCCCGGTACTCACCGTTCTCGTCCAGAACGTGGTAGTCCGTTTCAATGAACCCGTAGAACTCCAGATCACTGTGGCATTCACGTGGGTCACCGCGCCATGCCGGTTCACGAAAATATGTAATCACGCCGATCTGCCGAGGCTCTCCCTCGATCTCGTGATCAAACACAGTCAGGTAGTTGGTCATAACTCTCCCCTTGTTGACGTAGAAACGTCTTGGCTTTGCCCCATGCCTCCTTCTTAGAATAGGCGAACATTGTGACTTTCTTGCCGCGCACGCTAATCGTTACGCGGTACCAGTCATCTTTGACCTTCTCGATCTTCATTTATCTCGTCCTCCAGCTGCAGTATTTCGCTTTCTTCGAGTGTGTGAATTAATTCTACCTTTCTCTTCCTGCCGTTTTTACCTTTTACTTCTATCGACACAGACAGGATGTCGATTTGTTCTGGCAGCCCATGTTCTGCGGGCATCACCTCATATTCAACTCCAACTATCAAAGATAAGATCGAGGAGCTGACCCTCGTGTCTTTCGTCATTCTGATACGCCTCCATTATTTTTTGGGCCGTCACCGGCTCAACCTCCCGTAATAACTTGCAGTATTGCTGCACTACCATCGTGGCCGTCACCTTGCTTACAGGCGCCTCGAAGTACTCGGCGATCTCCCGTAGCATTGCGTAATGCTCGGCTCGCATTGTGACGCTAACCCACGGTGTGCAGCGGTCCTTGGGCGACGGAGGGGCGACATACCCCTCCGGTTTTTTCTTTGGCTTGGCCTTGGGCCTGCGGCTTTTTACGGCGTATTTAAACGGTTTTTTAGTCGGCACTGCCCCATGTCTCCCCTATCTCCACATCTACTTTACTTGGCACCTCCAGCTTGACGGCTTCGCGCATCAGCTGGGCAGCCTCCTCGGCCTCCTCTCTTGTCTTCACGCTCAGCGCCACCTCGTCGTGTACCTGCAATAAAATATTGAACCCGGCCTTATGCACTGCCAGCATGGCACTTTTCGCCTGATCCGCGGCAGAACCCTGAATTAATTTATTCGTGCCCTTGTAGGTCATACTGCGCTTAATTCGTGCCCCATACTTTGCGTAAGCCTCTTCGTAAGGCAGGGCTTTATTGATGCCCCATGCCTGTGGCTCCCACAGTGGGAAGCGACACTTCCTGCCCAGCAGCGTGCGTATGGCGCCGCCAGAGGCCGGGTGTTCGATCTTTTTCTGTACCGCATGCACGGTGCCCCTGAGGAACGGAACGCGCTCGTGGAAAGTCTGAATCAGCTCAGACGCCTCTTCCAGCGACAGGTCCAGCTGCTCAGACAGCTTGCGCTTGCCCATTCCATACATTAGGCCCAGCCCGATGGTCTTCGCCTGCTTTCTGGTGATGCCTGCCATGTCGGCAACCATCTGGTGAAAGTCCGTGTCCGGGTCCTCGCGGTATGCCGAGGCCATCTTTTCGGCACCGTCCAGCTGCAACAGGCTCGCGTAATGCACAAGCAGGCGTGGCTCCTGAGAGCTGAAGTCATTAGCGGCCCACAGCTCGCCCTCTTCCGGCAGGAACAATCCTCGGACCATCGGCCCAGTCACTGGGTGCCGTGCAGGCACCTGCTGCAGGTTCGGCTGCGCCATGCTCAGTCGCCCGGTCACCGTGCCGCCACCGTCACCGCGGAGCTGGTTGATATGCGAGTGAATCCTTCCATCTGCCTCACTGGCATCGAGGTACGGCTGCAGGAAGGTATTGTGCGTCTTGTTGACCTCTCTGGCGGCGACTATCGCCTTGGCCACCTTGTGGTCACAGCCCTCGAGAAAACTGCGTGTGAAGCTTGGTGCGCCCTTCTCGGTGCGTGGGTACGGGATACCCAGCTCGTCAAACGCCTTGGCAATGCTGGCAGCTGCCCAGATATCGACTGGGACCCCAGCCTCTTTGTTGATGTTCTTGATCAGCTTCTTTTCTTTGTCACGCAGCTCAACAATCAGCTGCTCAGCCTTGTCACGATCAAAGCGTATGCCCTTGTAGGTGATGCCCACCAGCACAGGCAGCAGCTCGCGCTCCAGCTCGAATATGCTTTCAACTTCCTCCTGCCGCATCAGCACCTGCAGGTGATGCCAGAGCTTCAGCGTCAGAGCCGCATCCTGCTCACCGTAGGCGCCCACATACATCGCTGGCAGCTTCCACATCTCTTTCTTCGGGTGTACGCCAAAGTCTGCTGCAGCCTTCTTCAGGGCCTCCTCGGACTTCACCTCCTTGAGCATGTCAAAGCCCAGAGCGTTCAGGGCATAGCTGAATCGGTTCTCGTCTACCAGCCCGGCAGCAATCATCGTGTCGATAATGTCGCCGTTCACCTCAAAGCCCGAGGCCAACAGCCACCCGAGGTCGTATGCTGCGTTGTGCATGATCTTCGGGCAGGGCAGCTTGAGGATATCGGCTATCCACATCTCGACAATGCGCTTGTCCAGATTGCCACCGCCCTCGTGTGCGATCGGGTAATAGCCACACCATCCGTCTACTGCGACAGCGTAACCAACTATGAAACCATCCTTGCGTGGCCAACCGGGTCCGAACTTCTCCATGTTTGGATCGCATGTCTCGAGATCGATTGCGATCTCCTTTGCCTCTGACAGGTCGGGAAAGTTCTGCGGCGGTAGCCACTCACTGCTTAATACATCGCTCAAAATCTAAATCCTCGTTCACCGTTTTTGGGAAGCACTATGTGCAGTGCTTGACGTGTTCTGGTTACACCAACGTATAACAAGCGGTGAATACTATCGGCATTATACTCGTATTCTTTTGCAAAGCGCGGAGAGAGGTCGGTCATCAGAAGCACGTTGTCTGCTTCGCCACCCTTTGCTCCGTGAATCGTGGACAGTTGTATTGGCGCCTTGGCAGTAAGTTTGGTGCCTCGGCGCAGCACGGCCACAAGGTAATCTCTTTTGTCCTCGCCGATCTTGCCCAGCGCCTCGTGCCATATCGCGTCAGTGAGTAGCCCGTGCTTTTCCTTGAGGTCCTCCATCGAGAACATGTCTTCAGGCTCCGCCTCTTTCAAGGTCCGGTGTCCCCGGGAAACCATCCCCACACCAAGGTATCGATAGACGTTCTTCAGCATGGCATAGTTGATGTCCCTGCCTGCTCGTAATCTCTCCCAGCCAATCACAGCTGACAGCATCGCCTCGCTGACACTCTTGTGTCCGTGGCGCTCGAACAGCAGCCCCTGAGACTTAATCCATTCGTGCATGTCGTTCAGCATGTAGTTGGTGGCGGCCATGATAAGCCATTGCCCTGAGCTGATATCCACCTGCTGGAAATCGTTGTAGTAACTGATCTCGCCGCCCTCGGTGCGTGGAGACCACTCCTTGGGCTGACGTTGCTGGATTCGCCGCACGATCTTGTCGGCAAACGAATGTATCTTAGACGGCACCCGGTAGCTTTGGTTCAGCACATGCACGTCACCGTCGCACGACAGGAAGCTCTCGACATCGGCGCCTGCCCAGACGTACACCGCCTGATCGTCGTCCCCGGCTATCCACGTGCGCTGTGCCTTGTCGGCCAGCTGCATCACCAGCTTCCACTGTAGCTTGGACAGGTCCTGAGCCTCGTCGATAATCAACGCCTGCAGCGTGGGCAGTCGCTCCGGCTGTTCCACGATCTGCTCGAGCAGATCGGTAAAGTCCATCAGCATCTTGGCTTCTTTAAATTTGCGATAGCTGCGCTCGACATATTCAAAGTGATACCACTCGATGTCGATGCTGCTCCGGTTGTAGTGCGTCCTGAGGTCCTCGCCTTTGATGCGGGCAATGTTGATCTCGTTCAGTATCGCGTTGTCTGCGCGGACCACAAAGTCGTCGCCGTCTGTGCTGGTAGCCACGTCTAGTCCGACGCTCTTGGCGAACTCGGCATAGTCCTTGGCTGACATGATGTCCTTGCTCTCAACACCGAGACAGCCGTATGCCAGACTGTGCAGCGTGCGAAACCACGGGAAATCAGTGTCCGCGTTCAGGTGTGGGAACTTCTCGATGGCACGGTCCCGGGCTTCAAAGGCGGCTTTGCGAGTGAAAGCAAAGTAGCCGATATCCACCGAATGCGTGCCTGCCTCGAGTTCCTTGGCGACCGTCTCCAGCAGGTAGGTTGTCTTGCCACTACCCGGCGGTCCAAATAGTTTGGTGATCACTGCGTTGCTTCAATAACGATAATGGATATCACAAGCCCAATAATAAAAACTTCCATAATCCCTCCTATTTAATTCGCCACACTCTACGTTTAATGCCGCCAATCGATCTCGTCATAAACTTCTTTTTAGAGCTGATATGAACATGGTAGATAACGTTTCGTATCTTGTCCTTGGCTGGATACTCGGGCGTTTCGTATACAAAACTGTCTCCTACCTCCAACTTTTCTAATGCCAACCTAAGTGGTTTTTTAGGTCTGGCGCGCCCTCCTTCTGGGATGGGGACATTCTTCTCGATTTTAATTTTCATATTGTTCTCCTTTCTAAAATGGTACGTCGTCGTATGTCTTCGGCGCGTCGAATGGCGCGTCCTGTGCATCAAACACAGGCATCTTCCAGACCCGTGTTCCTCGGCCCTTGAGCCGCATCACTACACTCTCGCCACCCATATCACGTAACCGCTGCGATATCTTGGGGGCAGACAGCCCGGTGAACCCGTTGCGCTTGAGGTGTGCCTCGAGGTCCTTCATTCTGAAAAAGACCTCGCCCTTCTCTTCATCAGTCCACACCCGGCCCAGCAGTATCTCGTCTTTATCCATGCCCTGCTGCAGGTGCGTAGTGAACTCCTCGACCAGCTCGTTGAATCGACCCGTGACGGTCGTGTCCTCACTTGCCTCGGTGATCTGCTCCAGCTCCACCATCTCGCGCAGCAGCTCGTTGATGAGCATCTCCCAGTCTGCTTTCTTCATGGTAGGCGGCAGCAAGTTCAATCGTTCCATGCAGGCACGCTGGAAGTGCATCTGGTTGAACAGGGTCTCTGTCTCGAGTTCCACGCGCTTGCCGTTCACATCAAGAAACCACAAAGGCGGCTCGGAGTTGTACTTGGTCAGTGAAGCAAGCTGCGGGCTATCTGGACCATCGCCACCGACACCGTACTTACGGCTGCGGCATAGGCCAGAGTTGCAGAACGATTTAAGCGGATCGTCCTTGCATTTGTACTTGTAGTCCTTTTTCTCCAGCTGCTTCTGGACCAGACCCATCTCAGACAAGCCGAGCGGTGGATCAAAGAACTTCATGTTGAACTCGAGCAGCTTGTCTTCCCACTTCTCTGGGAATGCTCTCTTCAGGAAGATGCCGAGGGAGAACATGCCATTGTTTCGTGTGCCTTCAGGAAAGCCCTGCGAACACAGAGCCTGCAGGCATGGCGGCCCATCACGTAGCGGGTCATTCTCTTGTTTCTTTTTGCGCGGAATAACAAGCTTTTCTTGCGCGTACTGATCGTACATCGCAAACATCTCGTCCATCGTGGCCGCGCTGCCATCGTCTTTGATCGCATAGCGAAGTGTCTTATCGCCACCAAAGTAAGGCAGGTTCAGGAAGTTCCCGGTGTCGCCGCGCTCGATCAAAATCTCTCGCTGCTTGGGGAATATCTCTCTGCCCGCATGACCCAGTAATGCCGCGCAGGCGTTCAGGTAATCCTGCATCTCGCCAGCTGGCACGGGGTCCTTGGTGAACGCATAGGCGTGAGCGCCTCCTGACTTGCTGCGAAACACAACAAGGGGCAGCTCCAGCTCTCTCACCTTCTTGATGAAGGCGGTCAGGTCTAAGGGGTATTGGTCAACGTCAATGGCGCCCCACGTACAGCTGTTGTCTGCACGTATCGGTATGATGCCCAGCGACGGCTCGATACCGTCGAGGTGCTTCTGCCATAGGTCATCGCTCGGCGGCTGCCGAACCACTGTCCCCTTCCCAGTCTGTTTGTTCTTGTCATTGGTGCCGTTGATTTTGTACGTGCCGTATGCAGTATCAAGGCCCCAAAATGTTTCTTTGAATTTGGCAAGCATTCTTCTTTCTCAAATGCACCGGGGCACAAGGCCCCGGTGTTGTCTAACGGTTAGAAATGGCTGTGCGTATCTCCTGCAGAGGCTTTGTCGTCACTCTCATGCTTGACGTTCACCTGCCCTGCTTGAATGGATTCTGCAAACGCCTTTGCAGACTGATAAACACCAGCGTCCTCCACGCTACCGATGCGCTCAATCTCCCAGCCATGCCACTTGCCTCGATCATTGGACTCGCTCACAACGGTCAGTCGATACTGCTGGCTGAACATTGGCGGCGTGTAAAGACCATTCGCGCCTTGCAGCTTTACTGACATCATCATGCTGTTCCACTTGCGGCTCTTCTTGAGCTGAGTGGACTTCATAACGATCAGTGCTGGATTGGGCACGCCATCCTTATCGATAACCATGACATAGTGATTCGCCGTGTTCTCGATATAGTTACCGTTGTCCAGAAAGTCCTTGCTCTCGCCCGGCTCGCGGTGCGTCTTGCTCAGGATATCGGACGTGGCTGGATGTATGTTGACTGGTGCGCCGCTGCCAGAGCCACGTGGCTGCCATTCAATGTACTGACGTACATAGGCACACGGTATGACGACAACGCCGTCGGCTCCACTGAACAGTTCTCCGGTCACGCTGTTGTACAGCATCCCGGGAGAGGCACCATCAACCTCGCCAATCTCTGGCGACATGTTGGTCAGGATTTTCAAAAAAGGCAGGGCTAGATCGTCCTGTCCCATCTGCTCAAAGCCCACCTGCGCGTCTGCTTCAAATGATGCAGCCACTGCAATTTCGGTGGATTTCTTCTCTGCTACTTCACTGCTTTGTGCTTTAGCCATGATACTTTTACCTTTTGTCTTTAAGATTTAATCGTTGCTTTTTGACCGATATAGGCCCCGAAGAGTTCCGTGGGAAACTCGTTGCCTCTCTCGACCTGTTCCTTGACCCATGCTTTCAGAGTCATGGGTTCAATCTTCTCAGCCTGCTCGGCGGGATAGCCTTGCGTGCCTAGAAGCTCTAAAAGACGAGAGCAAAGCTCGTCTTCACCACGCCCGAACCGGACGCTTACGGTGTTCTTGATGATGTCATCCATGCCGTGTTCGCGCAGCCACTCGTATGCTTCAGCCTTGCGTGCGGCAGGAATAGACGCAGAATAAAAGGGTTTAACCTCTATCTTGCTGCCGTCTTCCATCGTGAAGCCGGTCATACCTGTCTGCGCTAACGCTTCAGGTATTGCCTCTTCAGTTAATTTTCTGAGTTGATTCTTTCTTTCTTTGAGTAAAGCTTCGAGGTCAGCGACCATTACAGCTATTTCTTTAGCTTTCTTTGCAAGGTTACTGATACCTTGAATCTCATCATCTTGCAGCTTGAGCGCGTCAGCGTCTTTTTCAAAATCAATCATCGTCGCCTTCTCCTCTGTTGAACAAATCTATTTGAATTGGAATGTACCGACGTTCCTGTTTGTCCCACTTGAGACACTTAAAACGTCCGTGGTTCTTGGACGCCGCTACGGTAGCCATGATGGCAATAGCCGTCGGGTCTCCAATGAACAATAGATAATCGTCGTCGCAGAAGTTTTCTAAACTCCGCTTGACGCGAGCGACGGTAGGTCCTGATGAAAAAATGACTTGTGACTGAGACGGTGGTAACACAACTTCAATCTGCCCGTACTCAAGAGCGGGGGATATATTGTGCTTTCCTGTTTCAGATACAACATACACGGTTGGCATGTGCATTCTCCTTTCTCGTTAATGTATTTCCGCAAAGCGGACGGCTATAGTACAATCATTCGCTCAGAAAGCAAACAGAAAGCAGAAAGGATATATTGTGGAAAAAATGTGGATTGAAACTTATCGGTTCAAGAACGAACCGTATAAGCATCAGCGTGATTATCTGGAAAGGTTTTGGCGTAGGCCCGTTGCTGCGTTGTTCGCGGACATGGGCACCGGCAAAAGTTTTATGGTGATCAACAACATGTCGATGCTTTACGACCGGGGCGAAATCAATGCTGCTCTGGTCATTGCACCCAAGGGCGTCTACCGCAACTGGGTAAATCTCGAACTGCCAAAACACCTTCCTGATCACATCATCTCACGTATCGCGCTATGGACTCCGTCGCCAAGAAAGGCAGAGAAGGCTGTGCTTGAAAACCTGTGGGAAGTCACCGAAGACCTGAAGATTCTCGTCATGAACATCGAGGCTCTTAGCACCGCCAAGGGTTTTGAGTATGCGAGTCGGTTTGTCAGAAGCACGAAATGTTTCATGGCGATTGATGAGTCAACCACGATCAAGACGCCCACCGCCAAGCGTGCCAAAAACGCTGTGAAGATAGGGCGAGAAGCAAAGTACAAGCGCATCATGACAGGATCGCCTGTCACCCGGTCGCCTCTGGACCTGTTTCAACAGTGCGACTTCCTCGACCCCGACTGTCTGAACTCCACCAGCTACTACGCCTTTCGTGCCCGGTACGCTGTGCTGGTCGAAAAGAACATGGGCAGCCACAGCTTCAAGAAGGTGGTCGGCTACCGCAAGCTCGATGAGCTGAAAGAGAAGCTCGATAAATTTAGCTATCGTATCCGTAAGGACGAGTGCCTAGACCTACCAGAGAAGGTGTACATCAAACGAGAGGTGCCCCTTACCAAGGAGCAGGTGAAAGCCTATCAGGAGATGAAGACAATGGCGCTGGCGCTGCTCAAAGACGGCATGGTCAGCACCGTCAATGCTTTGACACAGCTCATGAGACTGCACCAGATCGTCTGTGGGCATGTCAAGCTAGACGACGACCGAGTTGTCGAAGTTCCCAGCAATCGCATACAGGAGCTGCTCTGCGTCATTGAGGAGGCTTCTGACAAAGTAATCATCTGGGCAAACTACCGTCATGATATTGACGCCATAAAATTGGCGCTGCAGAAAGAATATGGCATGAACGCTGTCGGCACGTACTACGGCGACACGGATGACGACGAGCGGGCGCGTGTGGTTAAAGAGTTTCAGGACCCGGACAGCGAGCTGCGGTTCTTTGTCGGCAACCCGCGCACCGGGGGCTATGGCCTGACGCTCACCGCTGCTGATACGGTTGTGTATTACAGTAACAGTTTCGACCTCGAGGTCCGGCTGCAGTCAGAAGACCGCGCTCACCGCATTGGGCAGACCCGCTCGGTGACCTACGTGGACCTGATGTCTCCCGGGACCGTTGACGAAAAGATAGTGAAGGCGCTGCGCGACAAAATAGACATTGCAAACGAGGTGCTTGGGGAGGAGATAAAAGCATGGTTGATCTGATACCGATTAAGAAGAAGTTCAAATACCACTCTCTGCAGCGTCAGGACTTGCCAGAAGGCAGACGCTACGTGTACGGCGACCAGAAGCTTCCCAGCGTCACCACTATCCTGTCAGCCACCAAGAAAGACAAAGGGGCGCTTGATGCGTGGATCGCGAGGGTTGGTCAGGAGGAGGCTGATCGGATTAAGAACGAAGCCAGCCGCGTGGGCACGTACCTGCACGAAGTGATCGAGCGCATGGTTGCCTATCGAGACCTGCCACGCCCGACCAACTGGGAGATGTGCAAGGGCTACGAGATGGGCTACACGATCATCAACACGTACTTTCGCAATGTGAATGAGATATGGGGCAGCGAGGTGTCGCTGTACTATCCAGAAAAGTATGCAGGCACGACTGACTTGGTTGGCGTGTATCGAGACAAGCCGCACATCATTGACTTCAAGCAGAGCAACAAACCAAAGAAGCGACAGTGGATCGAAGACTACTTCTGTCAGCTGGCGGCCTACGCTCTGGCGCACGATGCGCTGCACGGCACTAATATCGACAACGCCGTTGTCCTGATGGCTGTACGCTCAGACGGCAGCACTGCCGAGTTCTCGACAGCGGGCCGTGAGTTTCAGGGCTATAAAGACATGTGGCTTCGCCGCGTGGACGAGTTCCATTCAAGCAATAAAGTCGGTGGGGAATAGCTGCTGCAGCATTTCTCGGCTGGACGGACTCACTGGCCCAGTCGGTGCTGCAGCCTCTGGCGCGGGGGCCGCGGTCTCTGCTCCCATACCCGGGACACCTCTGGTCTGTGGCGCTGGGGGCGCGACTCGAGCTTGGGGAGGTATGGTTACCTCGACTTCTTCCTCGGCTGAGGTAGGTATCTGCTCAACCAGCTCCTCATAAAACGCATCCGGGGCAGTCAAGATATAACTCTCAACATAACGTGCCCGTTCTCTGCCCTGTCTAGGACTGGTGACCTGTTTGCGAAGCAGCTCCTGATAAAGCTTAGGGTCCACCGCGGCATCACGCAGAAGCTGTGTTGCTTTGTCAGCGGTCATAAAGCGAAGGAAGTTTCTTGCGCGATTAGAAAAGAACTGAGCTAAGACTAGGCTCTGCCCGATGTTTGCAGTGGAGGCTATGTTGGAACCCTGCTTGGCACCTATAACAGCCGCTAACAATTCCATGATGGTAGAGGGACCGTCATCAAACAAATTAGCCACTGCAGCGGGGGACTTCTCTTCCATTACTCGTATTCGTCGTGCAATGTCTTGAACACGTCCTATCTCGACATCGGTCATGCCTAATGCTTTCATGGTGTCTATATTGTCAATCAGGTCTCGGTTGAGTCTCTCGCCGGACACCATCACAACGCCATCAGTCACTTCGGCAGCAGAAGGTTTTGCTCTGTTAATCAAGCCTTCAATAAATTGAGCGTGGACAGTCCTTCGCTCGTTTGGGTTCAGGTCTCGAACAATCAACGCTGCTCTTTCTGGGTCACCTATGTACTCGACAGGGTCTCTACCAGACAAAGCTAAGTCCCTGAGCCGTTGTACCTCAGGCGACTCTCCCCTAGCGTATCTGCCGGGAGTCGTAAGATTACCCGTGCGTATTGCCTCAGATATCATGTCAGGAGTCAGAACATTGTCGCCGGTGTTGTAGACGGCTGTTTCAATGACTTTGTATTGACGATACAGGCTATCGGCTTCTCGAAGCTGCAACTGCAGGTCCCTTGGAAGCGCATTGTCTATAACCTGTGTCAATTCTGCTTCAGCAGAACCCAGCAGATCAGCTCGTTCAAGGTTACCGGCTTGACGTTGCGCTCTTTGCTCACTTCTTAGATCACTTCTTAGCTGCAGCAAGTCATCTGTTTTGGTGACGTTTGCCGCGTTAGGGTTAAACACTCTAATCCCGGGATACTTAGTTAGCTGATTTTGTATCCAATCTTGAACGGCCTCTCGACTCTCTCGAGTGGCCATGATGTTCTGGTTGTCAGTAGCACCTAAAATGTTTTCCGCTTGCTGAGAAAGCGCAGGCTGACCTCGTTTAGGTTTAAGCTGGCCCGGAGTAAGGTCTACCAAGAAACCTTTGGTTGGTTCATACAAGGGGTCAAACGAATCAAATGCCTGCTTTAGCATTTCATCTGTTTGGCCTTGTTGTATGGTGACACCTTCAGGAGTTACACGTTGTATGACGGACTGCTCCCACTGCTGTCTGGTTCGTGGAACGCCCTGAGCATCTGCAAGCTCTTGTTGCGCCGCTCGTCTGGCTTGAAGAAGGTCCACAGCAATCTGATTGGCAAGGTCTGGGTTATCAGCAACGAGACGGGCCTGTTGCGACATTAGCACCGTATCGCCTAACCATTGAGCAGGGGTAACCCCTTCTGGAATATCATCCAAAAGATCAGCCAATTCAGCTGCTCTTTCTGCGCCTCCAGCTCTTTCTTGCATTTGCCTTGCTGCTCGAATACCAGACCCCTCTCTGGTCATAGGCAAAATGTTGGTTTTAATAGCATCAACCAGAGCGCGGTGGCTTTTTGGGATTACAACAGGAAGGGCACCGACGCCGCCACCCACTAGGATTTCAGTGCCTACTTGGACAAAGGGTCGATACTCGGGAGAGATGCTTTCAGATGTCCTTACGCTTTCGCCCGCTACGCCTGCGGCGGTTGCAGCTGCAGATTCAATCCCAAGGAACGCGGCAGGATTTCTTGCTGCTGTCTCACCTATTTCAGACAACATTTCTCGGGTCATACCCGTTCTGCCTCCCTGAACACCGCCAGATATGGTGGCACCAGTAGGAACGGGCACGCTCCTTACAGCGGCGGAAGGTCTGGCCATTGTGGCGAGAGTTTGTTGTGCAACACGTTGACCAGCGTATGGTATGCCTACAGCAAATGGAAGGGCCATGCCCAAAGCCCTTGCAGCGGCTCCTCCTTTGCCTTCCATGCCAGCGCCTGCAGGAAAACCAACGCCATACTCAGCTAGTTTGTTTTTCCAGTCTTTTGGGAGGTAGTCCAGAACTAAGGTATCCAATGTTTCCGCAGCAAACTCACCTGCTGCTCGAGCACCGGGAATATTTGCCGCCAGAAACTCATCAAACCTTCGTACTGCTGAAGGCACTCGGTCCTCTAGTCCTTCGTATGGATCAGGCGCAGTTGTCTCTTCAGCCTGTTCTTGAAGAGACAGTTGAAGCTGCAGAGCTAACGCACGATTACGCTGTTCTTCTGAAGTGGCGCCGTTCTCTTCTTCGTCCATCTTTTTTACCTATTGAAACTTTTGTACTGCGACTATGTAGTCGGCAAGGGCGTCCCCGCTTAGGTCAGCCACGTTAACCTCGAGCAATTGCTCTCGTGTCATGTCACCAAACTCGCCAGCATCTGCGGTTACAACATTGTTAATCGTATCGAAGTAGAGCTTAGAAGCGTCCTCACGCAACAATGAATTAATCGTGCGCTGCACGGCTCTTGATCTAGCCGCAGACTTGTCGCGCTCTGCTTTGGGATTTGAAATATCATTGCTGTATTTAACATCATCAACATAGACCTGACCCATCAGGTCTACGAAATTAGCTAAACTCTCTTGAGCGATTTCAGGGTTTTGACTGAAATCAAGCGCCTGAGGAATAGTGGCTAGAATACGTGCCTGTTCCACCACAGATGGGCGAGTGGTTGTGGCAAGAGAAGAGATTGCATCTCTTTCCAAGAAACGTAGTCTTTGTGCAGCCTCTTCCGTCTCAAGTGCTGCAGGCAAGAAAGGAAGTTGTCCTAATGTACTGCTGTACACGTTTCTGAGACCTGCAAAAAGGCCCGTTCCTGTTCCAACATCAAAAGACAGGTCTTTAGGATCAACTTCAGGTGGTCTGGTTGGATCAGTTGGAGGTTCTGGGAACCCAACTTCAACCACTTCAGCTTCCCCAGTTATGGGGTCACGAATAATAAGGTTGCCTGAATTAGGCTCAAGTCTGACCTGCTCATTGACTATCCGCACAGCCTCCTCTCTAGGCAGTTGAAAAGTGGTAATCAGGTCCTGAATCTTTTCTTCATACGCACTAAGCTTGCCGGGTCTGCTGCTCTTTGCTATTTCCTCCAGCAAATCCAGCTGACGCTCACTAAGCTTTATGTTTGATTCCATGGCCGCGCTTCTTTCCGCTTGTGCGCCTTGAAGAGCCGCGAGCCGTGCTGCTTGCTCTCCTTTTTGTAACTCAGCAGTACGTGCGCCTATCTGACCGGGCAGGGCGCTTGTCGCTTGAGCCAGACGTGCAGCCATAGAGCCGCGCAGTGCTTGGCCCTGAGGCCCTACGTTACCGGCAAAGCCCAGAGCCGCCTGACCTATGTCGAACAACATCTGTGCGCGGATCGCGTCCTTGTCAGCAGTTCCGAGAATGTCTGCATATTGCGGCGTAAGCTCTTGGGTCCTTGCCATAAGATCAGGAACAGCTACAGGCTGCTGCGCTAGAAGATCAAGAATCCTTCTATCCGCTTCTGCAGCTACTTCAGGCGAGAATGTCATTGCTGGGGTAACGCCCGCCTCACCGCTACCGTCTTGAAAATTTTGAACAATGCCGCCCTCAGCCATACCCATAGGTAAAGAGCCAACGCCGCCCGGCTCAACCGGGGGCGCTGGAAGTCCAGCTGCAGCCATTTCCATGGGAGGTGGAGGCATAGCGGCGGCTGGAGCCATCGTTCCAAAGGGGAGTGACGACGATGGTGTTAGTGCTTCGATCCCTTGCTGTGCTAATACAGGCTGTAGGAGAGCCAACACATCATCAGGTGTTTCTACTGCTGCGCTCATGCCTACCAGATCAGCCAGCTCTTCGCGTCTGGCATCGACCGAGCGGTAATCACCGCGCAGGTTATTCATTAAGACCTCAGGTGAATCAGGACGACGGTCCATCAGCTTGGCCATGTCTTGATCTTCGCCACCACCAGACATCTCGGCCTCGGCGATCTCTTCCATCAGCTCTTCAATGTCATCCATGAAGCCCTGCATGATGCCGACGTTTTCAATCTCGTCGTCTTTCACTTTTTGCTCTTTCGCCATTTTATCCACCTAGAAAAGTCCGGCTGTCTTTGCGCCTGCTGCGGTTGCCAGCGTGCCTACGCCCAAACCTACTGCGGTCTGCAGCGGGCTGGCAGTTGGTGCGGTCTGAGAGGTCAAAGCCATAGAAGTCGTTGGAGCGCCGCGATAAATATCGGACACAAAGCCCAGCTGCTGATAAGGCGCCATAGCCTCCTGCAGTTGAGTCTGTCGGATCGCGTCGATCTGAGCCTGCTCGATTTGTCGCTCGAGACCACCAAGACCAGCCAGTAAGCCTACGTCAGCAGCGCCGAGTTGCTGTGTCGCTTGGCCCAAGGCGCCATATTGTGTACCCAAGGCACCCATCTGTGAGCCAAGGCTGCCAAGAGCCTGTGCTTTGGAGATGTCTCCGGCCACTTGCTGGGCGGTCAAACCACCAATACCCTGCGCCAGATTGGCAAACTGCATGCCTGCCTGACCAAGGGCCTGTCCACCGGCCAGTTGACGGCCCTGTTGCGCCTCGAAGGCTGCCTGTGCTGCCTGCTGCGCTTGTAAGTAGTTCTGAGCGTAATCCTGCATGATACGCTGCTGCATCAGGTCCTGAACGCCACGCTCCGTCTCGGCCCTCTGGACGCCTTCTCGAGTGCCACCAAAGGCACCGGCTGCCACGGCCTGAGCTGCCTGCCCTTGGCCCGCGATATCTGCCTGACGGCGCATCTCTCTGAGAGCGTTCTGAGTGACTGCCTGCTGGTAAGGGTTCATAAAGGCAGCTGCACTGGTCGGGTCATACGCCTGAGCAGAACCCAAAATACCGCCTATGCCTTGGCCCAATACAGGGACAGCGCGTCCTAGCATCCTTTGAGCGGCCTGATACTGTGGCGCAGTCTGGATAGCTCCAGCGGCCAAAGCACCACGCTGGGCAAGGTCCATGCCCTGAGTCAAACCCTGAGAGCCAGCTTGGATATACGGCTCAAATGCGCCTATACCTTGCTTGGCAAAATCAATCGCCTGCAGCTCAGTACCAGAAAGTCCTGCGGCCTCTGTGGCAGGCAGGAACATCGGCTGGTTGTAGAGACGCTGTGCTTCTTGAATGAGACCGAGCTTATACGCCTCGACCTCGGGCGCCTCCCGCACTATTTGCGTGGAGATAGTTTCATCAACCATTGGCTCTGCCCTCTAATTTCTTCATCATTGCGTACATGCGCTTGGCGCCTTTGCGCCGTGATCCGTCGCCCATGCCACGTACAGCGCGGGCGGTGAAGACAAACTCACCATCACTCAGCATTGCTGGGATGTCGTCAGATGTCTCGGTGCCGGGACCGTTAATCGCCCCGTTCTTACGTGGAAACTTGCTGCGGTCCATACTGCCGCCCTTTGCAGCGCCCACAGGACGTGGCGTGTAGGTCTGATATGGGCTGGTCGTGGACATTGGCTGCACACCACCGAACCGCAGGCCATATAGCTCAGGATACTGACGTAACAGGTCCATGCCCGGCGTGCCCATGATGCCCTCAAAGCCTTCAGGTATTTGCGGCTCTTCTGCCTTAAACCCACCTGTAAGGCCCATGACACCCAAGCCAGTGGCAGCGAGAGGAGCGTATCGTCGGACTAAACCGGGCGCCGCTTCAAGAGCTACTTGTTTTGCTGCTTCCTGTTGAGCAGTGGTAGCGGTAAAAGGATCAATACCTTTACTTTCTAAGACTTCTGTAAAGCTTGGCCCTTTACCGGGAAGAAAAGCATCTTTAAGGCTTTCTGTGAAACCTCTGTCCCCCGCACCTACATCAACAAAGGCGTCTTTAACGCTTTCAAAAAAGCCCGGCGTTTGAGGAGTTGCAGTGACAGTAGTGCCAGAAACCGTAGGAACAGAAGCTGCAGGAGCGCCTGTGGCGGGCGGTGCTGAAGCAGGTAGTCCTGTCGGACCAGCAGCAAAAGGATCGGAAGGCATTACGGTTTCGATACCTGCAGGGGCCTGCATAGGCGCAGCAGTGCCTGCTTGAGTGGCAGCAAAAGGATCGGCAGGCATGCCTGTAGCAGCTGCTTCCTGCACTTCAGTTACGGTCTCAGCAGCTGCCTGTGTAGGATCGGTCAATGCCGCTTCTTGGCCGCCACCAGTAAAGAAGTCCTTAGCCTTCTGTACCTGACCAGCGATAGTGGTTGGCCCAGTGTAGCTACCTGCTTGGAACGCTTCTGCGCCACCAAAGACACCAGCGCCAGCACCACCGATAAGACCGCCTATAGCACCAGCCTTGAGCGATTCTTTCAGGTCACCACCAGCAAGGGCCGTGGACCCTGCACTGCCGACAAAGCCTGATATTGCTGCAACACCGGCCGTAGAAGTAACACCTATGGCACTGGCTGCAGCTGGTCCGAGGACAAAGGCCAGTGCCAAAGTGGTGACAATACGACCGACCTTGGACCGCACAAACTTCTTAGCCGCTCGCGCTACTTTAGACAGACCCTTCTTGATGCCTTTGAAAAGCCCCTTGAGAAAGAACTCAGGCAGGCCAGTGTTAGGGTTGATCGTGCCGCTACCGCCCATCTGGCGCAGGATTCGCGCTTCACGGGGCGAGATATGGGCAAGCATGGTGTCACCGTAACGTCCCTGTTGCGCCATAGCAGCTGCCATAGGCTTCAGGGTAGCTAGGCCACCGTTAGCAAAACCTTGAGGAGGCAGCTCACCGCCTCCAGTGGCGCGAATCTCGTCTACTGCAAGATTCAAAGCGCCGAAGAACTCAGGGTCAAAGGTAGGAGGAAGCATTTCCTCAGGAATATCCTGCGCTAAATACTTCTCACGAATCTCTGGGTATCGCTCAGGAGACGCCAGAATCTCGTCTACCATCTGATTCAACACATCCAAAGCCTCTGGAGGCAGGTCTAGACCACGCAGCTCGGCCTTGAACTCGGCCACAGCCATCGGATCAGCTTCTGCTGCCGTGCTTAGAAGGTCTTCGGAAAACTCAGACGGAGGGATTTCCTGCCGCATTTGTTCAAATACAGCAAGGTTCTCTGGTGTCATTTCAGCAGGCCCAGCAGGGGCCTGTGCGGCGGCTTGGGGAGGGAGTCCCGCCATTCCCGGCATCGCTTCAGCCATGTCCTATCCTTTATGTTTTAGGTAGCCTCATAGGGCTGCACGCCGGGAAGACGTGTAAGTACTGCAATTATCAAGAAATTGTTAGTTTCTGTCCACCTCAAGGTAGGACAGATAAAAGTGTACTGTAGCGGCTGTAGAGGTAACTTTTAACACATCCCCAGCTTCCAGAACACAAGGCACACCGTTAAATACGTCGGTAGTGGCGTTTGCTGCTAAGTTTTTACTCTTCAGCAGGTAATTAGTTGTTGCCAGCGCATCTGAGTTGTACTGCGTCACAGAGACGTTTGTAGCGCCTGTGTTGGCATTGGTGACCCGTAGGGACCGTAAAACCGCCGTCGTAGCAGCTGGGACGGTGTATATCGTCGTCTCAGTCGCCGCATTCGGAATAAGGTCCTGATGTAGGTAACGGTTGCTCATGTCAGGTCGTAAAACTCAAAAGTGCCGATGATGTCGTTATTGCCAGCAAATACGCGGGCTGCAAGGGTCAGTGTATCGCTAGTTCCGGCGATTGTCCTGCCCAGCTGCAGATCAAAGTTGTAATCAAAAGTCAGGCCAATGCCTGAGGCACTTTGATTGGTGCCGCTCAGGTACTGCACATTCAAGATTTCACCACCAGAAAGGGCCGTGGCGCTTGTGTCATAGTCCACGTTGGCAAAGTCGGTGGTGTTGTAGGACGCCCCAGTCAACGTGGCATTGCGTATCAGGGCAATCTCATAGTCGTCTGGGTTGGTGCCACTAGGCAGCACAGGCAATCCTGCAGGTAAAACCACCGCGTCAAGACGGTCAGAAGCCAGTCGTATGGTGACCAGAGGCTCGAAACTCGTGCCGACACTGGTGTCAGTGGTCATTCGGGCACAGCCCTTGGCAACTCTTGACTGGTAGCCTCCCTCGGATACAACCGAAGAGCATATCTGCTTCAGCTGTGAGCTAGAGGCCACGGTGTCGGTGTTGGTGATCTCGTATCGAATAGGCAAGATAGCCGTGGTCATGTAGACGCTGGCATTGACGTTAGCGTTATGAAACGTATGCGCCACGATAAGCTGGCCATTGATCACGAAGCCACAGCGCACTGAACCAACGCCAAGCCACTCAAAATCCTGCCACAGTATCTGTGATTTGGTCAGGTCCAGCGTAATCTCGCTGGCGCCATTACCGTCAAAGGTATCACCGTTCCAGCTGGACTGGGCTACTCTCGTGTCTACTGCAGAGCCAGAAGTGTAGGTCCGCATCACCAGATAAACCGTATCGTCGTCCTGCTCAAGAAATACACCGTTTTCGCTAGAAAAATAGCCTACCCGCTGCCTGAGGTTGGTCTTGGCCGCATCAAACACAAAGGTGTTCATTACCAGCAAGCTTTTACCGGGCTGATATGGGAAAACGCGCTTGGTCTGACGGATTACTTCGTCACCGGAGGCGGTGCCGACATCAAGCTCCGTGGTGCTTGCATTAGCGTCATAGGTCGTTGAGCCGCCACCACTGGTGGACGTGTCAAAGTTACCCGAGTCCTGATAACGGCTCTGGCTGTCGAATAGCGTAAAAGGAGAGCTTACTCTGGCACGGCCAAAAGCATCAGCGGCGGGACCGGAAGGGTATACTGGGGTTGGTCCTGTCACGTCTTCCTCTCCTCCTCTGCTCTCGAACCAAGAGATTGCCGCCAGTGAGTTCTCGCTCGTAATTGGCGTGTAAGTGTTGTTGAGCTGAAACACAATCTGCTCCAGCGATCTGACCAGCTGGTTGAACTGCTCAGGATTGTATTCGCCTGTAGCCGCGTTGGGCAGACGAACATTGGTAATTTTGCTCATCTGAGGCCATCCGGCTGGATATCCACGCGCAGCGTGCCGTAACGCCAGTCGGTGTTAAGCTCGTCGCTGGTAATTTTAAGCGATATCTGCCGCCCACGCGCTCGGGTGTCTACTTTCTCTGTTGTAGGTGAAATAGTGTAAGGGTCTAGCGAGCTGTTGGTCGCCGATGCTTGCGGATAGGCCCGCAGGAAAAGATTTACCGTCAGGTCACCCTGTTGGTCCTTGAAGTCCGGTATGAACTTCCGCATCAACATCATGTTATCCCCGTCTCCTATGTCAAAGTAGCCTGACGTGATAAACGCGGACAAAGGCTCACCATCGGCGTTGATACCTTTCTCATGCTGGTAAACCTGAGATCGGCCTGCCGTCAGGCCGTAGATAGTGGTGATCGTGCTTTCTGTGCCATTTGGGTCGTAGTCAGCGCCAAAAGGCTGGTCAAAGGCACCGTAATCGCGCCATGCGGTGCGGGATAGCGTGCCAATGGCCCACGTGTTCTCGACATAGTTATAGGTCACGCAGCGGTTTATGTAGTCACTTTCCTTACTGCAGTAGAACCACGTCACCTCGTTGAACTGACTGTTCAGACCGGCATATATTTTGTTCTTCTGAATAAGATTGATGTCCTCATACACGTAGTCCTGCACGGTAGACGGTAACTTCTTGACCGTACCGTCGAACACGTAAAAAGCCTCTATGCCCATCCAGAAAGCCACGCCGTTCACGTCAATGGCAGCATGTGGCCCAGAGCATCCACAGTTGGCGCCCAGCTGATTAAATCCAAAGGTATACGGAGGTCCGATAAACTGCATACCATGCAGTGACGTGTCGGTGATTATCAGTATCTGACCACGCGATCTGATAGCCGTCACGATCTCATTACCGTCAGTAAGACGCTGGCCGCCAGCGGTGTTGGTCGCACTTTCAACAAAGGTGTTGATGTCTTCTTGGTCCGAGAATCGGACAAACATCGGGTCCTGAGTTGAAGAGTCGCCTATAGTGGTCTCCGTGCCAAAAAGGACTAGATGCCTGTCTGGTGTAGAAACCAAGGCAAATTTGCTTTTTGTCGGGGCGTTGGTGACCTGAAAAGCGCGACTGCTGACGCCTGCACTTAAATCCCAGCGGAAAGTCTTGCCGTCCTGCAGCTGACAGATAACATCTTCACCGAAGTTATCAAACTGCCATACCCGTGCAGAAAGGCTGATTCCTGTGACGCCTGATCTGGGTGTGCCCCATGTAGAAGCGCCCCAAGTACCAGTGCCCCAGCCAAAGTCGAAAAAGCTGATGTCAGAGCCGGTATTGATCTGATACTCACCCACAACAGAAGCACCGCCATTACCTGTATCTGACCCATCCGCATTGACTGGGGCAGTAATAGTATAAGTGTCTGCGGTCAAGATTTCAGTAATCTCGTACTCGCTGTTCAGGATATCAGCAGTGATCTGGCCACCAAGAGATACTGCACCGGAGAAAGTGACAAAATCGCCCTCAAAGGCACCGTGAGAAGCGTCAGTGACCGTGATGATTGCAGAGCCTGCAGATGCTGAGAAAGTAACGTCCCCAGCTGCAGTGGTGACTCGAATAGGTGTCACGTCATACCATGCGCCACCTGTGTTGATGTAGAGCTTCTTGTGCGTGCCAACCATGACATACGGAATGCCAGTCAAGCTCGTCCAAGTAAATATGTCAGAGGGTCGGCCTACAAGGTAGTTTGATGTGGTGTCAGTAAACTCTTCCCAACCGCCTATTTTCTCGGGCAGTCCGTAACGGAAACGCACGTTGTCGCAATCGGTCCAGCCGCCTTCGGCACCGTACTCAGTGTTCTGTTTGTCGATACCGGGCGCCAACGCCAATCTGAAATAGGCCATCGCATCATTCCACGTATTCGCCGGTTGCAATCATGTCTGTAAGCTCTAAAGCCCGACCACCGACCTGTTTTGCCCAGCGAGAATCTAAAAACTCAGTTGCAGCAGTTGCATAATCGGCCACTTCCATAGCAGCCAGTGCCTTTCTAAACCCTTTCAGGCGCGTTGCTCCGAGGTTAAAGGCAATATCGATCATAGCATCTTTTCGGACATCATCTAAGTCGTTAAACCACAGGTATTCTGCAGCTAACTCCTTGATTACGCGGGCTATATCGTTTTCTAGCAGGAAATTAACTTCCTCGTCAGACAGCCCAATGCCGTTTTCTGGGTCAATATTACGCCCAATACCCAGCGTCCAGTATCCCTCAGGGCACTTATATGCCACATGGCGACCATTAGTTTTGACCTCACCCTCGTGACGCCTGAGCATTTCTAACAGTTTTTCCATATTACTTCTTGCCATTAGACCCGCCGTAGAAAAAGGCCGCACAGGTGCCCAGAATGCCTGATAACTGGCCCAGCACGAGTGAAATAATAGTCTCATCGTTCTGGTCGTGGGGCAGTATGGTTACGGTCATTACATAAGCGCCATATAAAACCAGCGCCAGTATACAAAACACCTTGG
>Ga0255779_1001978_pt1 | contig 22397 bp, 17 predicted proteins | sample 011ome_21_FD_179977 | JGI IMG/M metagenome (GOLD analysis project Ga0255779, IMG submission 179977) | Coastal salt marsh microbial communities from the Groves Creek Marsh, Skidaway Island, Georgia - 011508AT metaG (version 2) | ecosystem: Environmental > Aquatic > Marine > Intertidal zone > Salt...
CCACCTACTTGAAAACCACCCACCTAAAAAATTTCCAGATGCAAGAAAAATTCCATAAAGCCAATTAATTTTATCTGCTATTGCAAAAGTTAAAATAGCACCAGTTGTATAAATTAAAACTACAACTACTTTAGTCGCATTAACTTTAATTAAATTTAATCGGTTGTAGTAATGTAAGAATAACATAATAACAAACCCTATTCCTGCATTAATAAAACCACCATATATACCAATGAAAAAGAAAGCAATCATTGAAACAACAAGATGTTTTCCTTTCAGTCTTTCAGAAATATTGTCAATCTTAAGATTAGGTTTAAAAACTATCAATAAGACAACAACTATCATTATTACAGCAAGGATCTTATTGAAAAGCTCTCCTCTAATGTCTATTGCTATTTGTGCACCAATTAAAGCCCCAAGTAAACCAGTAAAACCTAAATAAGAGTTAAAAGGATAGTTAGAGATTCCCTTACTTCGAAATCCAGCAGTGGCTGAAAGGGAAGACATAAAAATTGCAATTCTATTTGTTCCGTTAGCTACTGCTGAGGGTAGTCCTAAAAAAATTAGTAGCGGTAATGTTAAGAGAGAGCCTCCACCAGCCATAGTATTTATAATTCCAGCAAAAAAACCAACCAGTATTAATAAGGGATAGTGCCAGGAAACATAATCAAACTCTAACATATTATAAATTTATGAAAAAGTAGATCATATAAAACTTTAATAAAAATTGGTTCAAAATAAAAAGGAACTTATATTTGCAGACCATTGGAGAAATGGCAGAGTGGTCGAATGCGGCAGTCTTGAAAACTGTTGAGGGTCACACCTCCGGGGGTTCGAATCCCTCTTTCTCCGCAAAAACCCTTGTAAGTTGATGATTTACAGGGGTTTATTTTTTTGGTTTCTTAAGTTATACGTTAAAATAGTAATTGTTTATTTACTTTATATTTATAATCTAAATCTAATAATATCAGTCATGAAAAATTTATTTATAATCTTATTTACTTCGCTATTTTTAGTAAACTGCAATAATTCAAACCCCATGATGAAACAATGGTCGGATAAGAGTTCAGAATTTGGTGGAGTTCCTGCTTTTGATAAAATGTCACCAGAATTTGTAAAAGAAGCAATGCTCAAAGGAATGGAAATAAGTCTAAATGATTATGATAAAATTGCTAACAACTCAGATGCACCGACATTTGAAAACACTATTGAAGAAATGGAAAGGTCTGGAAAACTTTTAAGTGATGTTTATCCATACTACGGAATTTTATCAAGTAATATGTCAACACCTGAATTTAGAAAAATACAAGGAGAATTAGCTCCTAAGCTTTCAGAATATTCAACATCAATAAGTCAAAATGAAAAATTATTTGAAAGAATAAGCGCTATTTACAATTCATCTAAAACTAACCCTTTAGAAGAAGGTCAACAAAGGGTTCTAGATTTAACTTATAAAAGCTTTGCTATGAACGGAGCTGCTTTGAATAATGATAAAAAAAAGAGATATGCAGATATAAATCTAGAACTTTCAAAATTATACAATGATTTTTCTAACAATGTATTAAATGACGAAGAAAATTATGTTACATACTTGGATGAATCTCAATTAGATGGTTTATCAGATGCATTTATAAAATCTGCAAAAAAAATTGCAGAAGACAAAGGTTTTGAAAATAAATATGCAATAACTAATACAAGATCATCAATGGATCCTTTTTTAACTTATTCCACTAACAGAGCTTTGAGAGAAGTTGTTTGGAAAAATTACTATTCTAGAGGTGATAACGGTGATGAATTTGATAATAATGAAATTATTGCCCAAATATTAAGATTAAGAAAAGAACGAGTTGGTTTGTTAGGTTATGACAATTATGCTCAGTGGAGATTACAGGATAGAATGGCAAAAAATCCCGAAAATGCGATGGCATTAATGGAAGCAGTATGGCCTGCAGCTATTGCCAGAGTTGATGAAGAGGTTGCTGATATGCAAAAAGTTGCTAACAAGCTTAGAAAATCAAAAATAACTATTGAACCATGGGATTACAGATTCTACGCAGAAAAAGTTAGAAAATTAAAATACGATTTAGATTCTGATGAAGTCAAACAATATTTGCAATTGGATAAATTAACAGATGCAATGTTTTATGTAGCTGGTGAATTATTTAATTACAAGTTTATAGCTTTAGAAAAAGGAAGAGTCCCTGTTTTTCATGAAGATGTAAACGTTTGGGAAGTTCAGGACAAGTCTTCTGGTGAACATATTGGATTATGGTACTTAGATCCGTATGCAAGACAAGGGAAAAGATCTGGTGCTTGGGCTACAACATACAGAAGTCACACCACCATGGATGGAAAAACTAATGTATTAGCTTCTAATAATTCTAATTTTGTTAAACCAGCCCCTGGAGAAGCACTGTTAGTTTCATGGGACGATGCTACAACTTTTTTTCATGAATTTGGACACGCATTACACTTTTTTGCATCTAACGTTAAATACCCTACACTTAACAGTGGAGTTAGAGATTATACTGAGTTCCAATCACAACTTTTGGAAAGGTGGCTATCAACAGATAGAGTGATAAATCAATTTTTGGTTCACAACAAAACAGGAAAACCAATGCCACAAGAATTAGTTGATAAAATAAAAAAAGCTTCTACATTTAATCAAGGGTTTAAAACAACAGAATATTTGGCTTCTGCAATTATGGATATGAAATTTCATTTAGCTGATCCATCTAATATAGATGTTGATAAATTTGAAAAAGAAACATTAGATGATCTTAAAATGCCTTCAGAATTACCAATGAGGCATAGAACTCCTCATTTTGGACATGTTTTCTCCGGAGAAGGATATGCAACCGCCTATTACGGTTATATGTGGGCAGATGTACTTACATCCGACGCCTCAGAAGCGTTTGCTGAGGCTCCAGATGGATTTTATGATAAAGATGTTGCTAAGAAATTGGTTGATTACCTATTTTCACCCAGAAATTCGATTGACCCAGCAGAGGCATACCGTCTATTTAGAGGAAGGGATGCTAATATTGAAGCATTAATGAGAGATCGAGGATTTCCGTTTGAGTAAATTTGCTCAAAAAAAATTAGCCCTTGTTAATCAAAAAATAACCTAAACAAATAGATAGAATTGATAATGCAAAAAACAATATATCTTCAGGTGTTGAAAAGTTTTCAGTTAATTTTAAAATCTTTTCAAAAAACTTAACAATTAAGACAATTATTATGACTTTAATAATTTTATTTTTTAATTGATCTAAACTTTTAATTTTCAATGTAGATTCAGAAAACTTGGCTTTAGCGAAGTTAATTTCACTTACAAAAAGTTCATAAATTCCAAAACCGAATATTAATAAAACTATTCCTATAAGGAACAAGTCTATAGAAGATATAATCTTGAAAAGAAGTTGATTATTATTTTCGATAGATGAATTAAACAAAGGATTATTAAAAATTATTGCCTGAATAATATCCCAACTTCCAATAACAATTAATGATATTGAGGCTACAATTGAAAGTATTACTGCTAGGATTACAATATATCTGACGCCCCATAAACCTTTTTCAAACTTATTTTCCATAGTATTAAAAATAGATTAATTAAAGTTGTATTCAAAATGGGAACAGAATTAATAGCCGAAATAAATTAATAATAATACAAAACAATTAATTACGCTTACTTAAATATTTTTTATCAACATAAAAAGTTCCAAAAGGTATTATTGAAGCTAAAAGTATTATGTAAAAACTAGAAGTCTTCCAATTCATTTTTTTTTGCATCACAAATGACAAAACAATATATGCAATAAATAGAACCCCGTGTGGCATACCAAGTAATTTGACATATAATTCATTACCCACAAGATATTTTATTGGTACTGCAACAAAAAGAAGTAATAAGTAAGAACTTCCCTCAAGTAAAGTAATTAACCTAAATAACTTTATCATTTTATTTAATTTTTAGAAGAATTATAAAACTGCATGCCTAGAGTTGATTTATTATTATGATCAAATAAAGTAGCGTTATCCCAATGAGATCCTTGACCCCATAAAGTTTTACAATTAGTTGAAACCCAAGCAGGTTCCCAATAAATCAATCCTTCACCTCCAGCCTCTTCAATTTTTTTCTTGAGTTCATTTAAATAATTTAACTGGCCTTGTTGTGATGCTGGATAACCAGAAATTAGTGAATCTTCATTTAATATATTATTGGCATTATCTGCATTTTGAAGAGTGAATGGATATGCAGTTTCTACAATCATTAAACGTTTATTGTAGTTATCTATTAATGTTTTTAGTGGTGATGAAATATTACTTAAAGTATATTCTGACCATATGGGATAATAAGATAAGCCAATCCAATCGTAATCACTTATTCCTGCTGAGTCAGCTTCCTTGAACCACCAGAGTCCATTCTCTGGTTGAGCAATATGTAGCATAACTTCAACATTTACACTAGTTTTTGATGATATGTCCCTAACAGCTTTAATTCCTTTATTTATTAATGATGAGTTTCTAACCCAATCTATTGGCCATTTTAATTCATCATGCTGCAAAATCATTGGATTAATTTCATTACCAATTTGAACAATATCAGGCAAAAGACCAGAGTTAGCTAAATTATTTAATGTATCAAATGTGTAATTGTACAACAAATCTCCCAATGTTTCAGTATCATTAATATAATTCAACCAATCTGATGGAATTTCTTGTTTTGAAGGATCCGCCCATGTATCTGAATAATGAAAATCTAATAATACTTTCATTTGATCTGATTTTGCACGTCTAATTGATTTTTTTACATCTTCGTAATTAGAATAATTTGTCCATTTAGGGTTATGCCATAACCTAATTCTTATTAGGTTAGCTCCCGCTTCGTAAAATATTTTAAATGGATCTTTTATATTGTTATCCATATCAGTGTAAATAGCACCACAATCTTCCATTTCATTTACATAGGAAAGATCAGCTCCATAGTAAAAATCATTTTTACTAGGAACTTCAGTAATTCCAATTTCAGAATCTTCGCTAGAACAGGCTAGAAAAAAAAATAAAAACATTAAAGTGAATATTTTGTTATTCATTGAATTAAATATCAATATAATTTATAATTTCTTCTCCATCAAGTAACCATTTCAGATTGAACCGCACAAATTTTGCACCATTATTAGTCTCATATAATAAAAAAAACATTCCCTCGGTCACAGTTCCTGATCTCCCCGAAATCATAGAAGAATATGCGAATGTACCTTTATCAATACATTTCTTTATTGGCCATGTTTTACCACCGTCGAAACTAGCCCATACATATCCGTTGGTTCTACCGTTTTCTATATTTTTAGATATGATGTTACTGAACAATAATATATCATAATCATTAATTGGCAATCGTGTTAATCCACCCATTAATCCATAATCTCTATACTGAGCACCATCAGGAAGTTCTTTTGAAATAGTTAAATCTTTCCATGACGCACCCCCATCACTACTATACGCAATATGTCTTAGTTTTGGGTTCAAACCATCATTTGAGTAATGTCTTCTTGAATTATAATATAATTCTCCATTAGATAGCTCTTCAATAGCTGCTTCTCCAGTCCCGAATGCAGGAAAAGGAGAACTTGTTTCCCAAGTTTTTCCTCTATCATCGCTATATATAGCATTAGAATAATGATTAGGATATTCTTTTTTACTATTGTTTTTGCCATAATATCTTGACGGTCTAATTAAACGTCCGGAATATTTTCCTTTTTTTAATGTAATTCCACTCTCATTCATATGCATTGATGGTAAATTACCGTTTTTATCAGGGCTTATTTTAGTATCATGCTTATTCCAAGTTTGACCATCATCAATGCTTATGTAAATCTGTAATGGACTTATTGGATGACCTTCTTCAACGAAAACAAAAATATTTCCATTGACTTCATCAACTAGAGCTCCTCCTCCATGAAAACCTGGATTTGCAATAACAATTTCATTTCCCCATGACTTCCCTCCATTTGTACTACGCTTTGCAATTACTTTACTTGAACCCCAAACAGCTATAAGAGTACCTTTTTTTGTGATAATTAAATTTGGAAATCTTTCACTTGAAAATAACTTCTGTGAATCAAAAAAAGATGATTCTTTTAGCCAATTATCAAGATTTGTTTTGGGTTCACATGACAAAAACAATAAAAAAAGAAAAATGAATTTAATTCTCATACTTCAACTTGTTTTCCTGTCTTTATTGATTTATCAGCAGCTAAAACAATTTTCATACTATTTATAACATCTTTCATTTCTTGTGAAATATCAATATCTTCTTCGATTATCTTTAATAAATATCTTTGTTCAAGTTCACAAAGAGTGTTGTGATCTGGTTCATCCTCGGTATTTATATGTCTATCTGGATTCAAAAACATTCCATTTTCATCTCTTTTTTCATTGTGAATCAAAAGCAAGTTTGTTTTTGTATGACTATCAATTTCATCTGACTTGATAACGTTATTATCTGAAGGTTCAACGATACTTACAGAGCCGTTGGGTCCTATAACATCTTTAACAAAAAAAGCTGTTTGACTTATCATTGGCCCCCATCCCGCTTCATACCAACCAATTGAACCGTCTTCAAAAGTTATTTGTAAATGACCGTAATTGTACATATCAGAAGATATTTCTTCCGTTAACCTTGCTCCAACAGCGTTAACATATAAAGGTTTTGATTTTGTCATTTGACACATAACATCTACGTAATGAACACCACAATCCACAATTGGAGATGTTGAATTCATCAAATTTTTATGGACAGTCCATTGATCTCCTGAACTCTGTTGGTTTAGATTCATTCTCATAACTAATGGAGATCCAAGATTATGAGATAATTTTATAAATTTATTCCATGTTGGGTGATGTCTTAAAATATATCCAACTAAGATTTTTTTGTTTTTTTTCTTTGCTAAGCTTATTATTGCTTCTGCATCTTTAATGTTTTCAGCTAATGGCTTTTCAATAAAAATATGAGCTCCTGAATTCAAACTTTTTATAGCAAAATCTTTGTGTGTTTCTGTATATGAATTTATTGATACTATATCAGGTTTAGTTTCTTTAAGTGCTTTATCAAAATCATCAAATTGAGGAACGTTACCTAGTTCCTTTGAAAGTTGATTTCTCTTTTCAGGAGATCTTGCTACTAATCCAGCTATGCTAAATTCATCAATTTTATAATATGCTTTGGCATGAGCTTTACCCATATTACCTACCCCAACAACCAGAACATTATAAATCATGATCTTAATTTACGATAAATGAAAAATAATTTAAAATTTATGAATAAAAAAAGCCCTAAAAAGGGCTTTATTTTAATTTAAATTAAAAAACACTAAAAATCCATTACTCTAATCATCATTGTTGTATTGACTAATTTTCTAATCTTAGCAACTTTTGATGAATATTTAGCAAATAAAGGATCATTAAACATTTTCTTCGTGGTAGATAGAGCTGTTTCAACATCAGGTGCTCCAGTCCATACAAAATGAGAAAACTCAGCATTTTTACCACTTATTGGAAAACCTACTCCATATGAATTAGTTATTCCAGATTTTTTGGCCCAACTCATAGAAAATTCAGCAAATTCTTTTACATATGTAGCAGGATCAGAAACATCCATTTGGTAAATAAAAAAGACTTGATCTGGAGTCCAATCATTTTGAAACCATACTGGTGTATTTAATGCTTGATTTACAGGCTCAATGTATTTATTTAATTTTTCACCAAATATTTGAGCTACAACCGAGCTGTTCCAAGTTGAACTAAATTTAGCATAAGCTGCTTCGTTTGGGAAACAAAATTGAACAGAGTGAGTAGCTTCATTCGTACCATTAAATTGATAAGCAAATAAAGATTTTGTTCCCTCAATATTCTTAGCCCATTCTGTTTGCATCATTCCATTTAAAGAAGATATTACCATTTCAGGTTCATCAGTCTTAAAATCAAAAAATGCACAATATTGTGAATATGCAGATGAGGAGATTAAAAATGTTAAAATAAAGATTAAATTTTTCATATTATTTTTTATTAGTTATCAATAAATATAATAAAAAAAAATAAAACATTCTTTAAGGGATGTTTAATTTAAAATCATATCTGATGCTTTTTCAGCAATCATATAAACTGGTGCATTGGTATTTCCTGAAACTATTGAAGGCATTATAGAAGCATCTACAACTCTAAGAGAAGAAATACCATAAACCTGTAGTTTGTGGTTTACTACTGAAAGAGAATCTTTACCCATTTTACATGTACCCACAGGATGGTAAACAGTTTCTAATGTTTTTTTAATATGATCTATTAACGATTCAGAATTTCGATTGTATGGCAAACCGTTTCGTTTAATAAATTTAGAAAGAGCAGTATCTTTTAATAATTTAAATGCAATTTCACCTCCCTTAACAAGTTGATCAAGGTCATCTTTGTGACTTAAAAAATTTGGCTGAATAGTTGGTGAAGAAAGTGGATCAGAGGAACTAAGAGTAACCTCACCCCTACTTTTGGGATGTAAAAGTGTCGGTAAAATTGTAAAACCATCATAAGTAGGATAATCATTAATATCATAGGCGTCATACCCATATTCTTCTTTTATACATATTGGAGAAAAATGAAGTTGAAAGTTTACATTTTTACTTTTTTGATTAATATCAAAAAATGCCATTCCCTCTAGTGGACCATTACAAAAAGCTCCTTTTCTTTGAATTAAATACTTAAGAGTAGATTTTAATTGATTAATTGTAGGTATATAATGATTTATACCATCTTGTTTATTAGAAATTGAAGTAATAGGATAAAATAAATGGTCTTGGAGATTCTTACCAACCCCATCTAATTCATGAACACATTTTATTCCAAATTTGGAAATCTCTTTTTCATCTCCAATTCCAGAAAGCATCAAAATTTGAGGGGATTGAAATGCACCAGCAGATATTATTACTTCCTTAGCTGCAAAAGCATTCATTTTTTGACCTCTTAAAATATATTCAACTCCTATAGCTTTTTTATTTTTTATAATTATTTTACATACTCTACATCTAGTTATAGTATTAAGATTAGATCTATTTAATATAGGCTTTAAAAATGCTTCAGCTGCACTATGACGCCTTCCATTATCAATAGTTGAATGAACCAAACCAGCTCCATATTGGGTTTCACCATTGTAATCGTCATTTTTATTTATACCGATGTTATTACATGCTGAAATAAACCCGTCGACGTAAGGAGTTTTAAATTTTGTTGGTAAAGTAACTGACAACTCACCCATATCACTATGAAAATCTTTAGACACATGATTGATTTGTAAATGGTTTTCAGATTTTTTAAAATAAGGCAGGATGTCTTTAAAAGCCCATCCTGGATTACCTTGTTTTTCCCAATTATTGTAATCATTAGCATTTCCTCTTACATAAGCCATTGCATTAGTAGAACTACTTCCACCTAATGTTTTTCCTCTAGGCAAATATATCTTCCGATTATTTACATTCTTTTGTTTCTCAGTCCAGAAACCCCAATCTTGTTTACTTTTATGTAATTTCAAATATGCACCAGGAACTTTAATATTAAAATTATTGTCAGGACCACCTGCTTCCAACAGTAATACTGAGTTTTTAGGGTTTTCAGAAAGACGATTAGACAAAACACACCCAGCTGAACCAGCACCAACAATTATGTAATCAAATGAATTATTCATTATTGATTTGATTTAACTAATTAACATCTATAACAGTTCTAAAACCAGTGTGCATACTTCCAGTATCTGGAGTAGTTTTCATACGCATAGAGTTTCTATAACCACTACAATAACTTTTATTGCATAAAAAACTTCCTCCTCTACTGACTCTCTTTTCAGAGTATGGTTCGTTAGAGTCATAACTAACTTTTGGTCCTTTTGGGTTAATAGTAACTTTATCTTTTAAAGTTGAATAATAGTTTTCATTGTACCAGTCTGAACACCACTCCCAGACATTTCCCGAAATATCGTATAAACCATAACCATTTGGAGAATAGCTTTTAACTGGCGCAGTGTACAAATGACCATCTCGTAAAGTATTACTGTAAGGAAAAACACCTTCCCATGTATTAGCTTTAGCATTACCTTCATCTAATTTTTCATTTCCCCATGAATAAACTGAATTATTTAAGCCTCCTCTGCTGGCATACTCCCATTCAGCTTCAGTTGGCAGTCTAGTTCCAGACCATTCACAATAAGCCACCGCGTCATACCAACTAACATGAACTACTGGATGGTTTTCTTTTCCTTCAATTGAACTTTCTGGTCCCTCTGGGTGACGCCAATTTGCTCCTTTTTTCCAAATCCACCATTTAGAAACATCATTGAGTGGAATTGGGGAGTCAGAGGGATTAAAAACTAGAGAAGATGGTGCTAGTTTTTCTGGATCAGGTTTGGGTGTCCCTTCAGGTAAAAGTTTTTTAAGTTCTTCCCAATCAACCATTTGCTCTGCAGTAGTTACATATCCTGTCGATTCAACAAAAGCTTTGAATTGAGAGTTAGTAACTTCATGAATATCCATCCAAAAAGAATCTACCACAACTTCGTGTTTGGGAAATTCATCTTTCCAACCTAAACTTGAATCACCACCCATACTAAAAGTCCCTCCAGGAATCAAAATTTTACCCTCAAAAGAATTTTTAGAAATAGGTATTATTTCTTTTTTATAGTAATCAAGTTTATTTTTTGATGGTGTACAACTATGATTATTAGCTATTTTATTGTTATTAGTGTCGTTACAACTAATAACAAAAACAATAAATAAATAAAATAATCTTTTCATTTTTGTGTGGTTCAAACAAACAATATAAGATTATTTTGTGATTTAATTTAAAGCTGAAAAAATATCAAAAACTTTAATTTAATCTGAGATTGAAATTTCTTTCTTCAAATCACTCATGAACTTGTGAAAATCAACAGTAACTCTGTGTCTGTTCGTATCAATTTGTTTCATATGTGGGTTAGTTACCTCAGACTCACAAAGATCTTTTATATTTGATGGACGTTTCCATTTGTTGTTTAGAGTTAGCGCAAGTAATTTAGTTTGTTGTTCAGAACCTGGCCAAATACAACCCAATGGTTGAAACATTCCAATAAAAAATAAGTCATCGTAAATTGGATGAAACATTTTAAGATAAAGAGGGACACTACCTTCTTCATAGTTAATAAAATCCTTATCAAAAAAAGGATGTGACAACAAATAACCTGTGCAGGCTACTATTACATCAAATTTTTCCTTTGTATTGTCTTTAAAAAAAACATATTCACCATTAAATCTATCAATTTCTACTTTAGGTTTTATTTTTCCATGTCTGATTCTATAAAGCAGTTCACTGTTTATTGTTGGATGAGTTTGACCAAATTTATGTTTCGGTTTTTGTAAACCATAAATTTCGTTTGATCCATTTGAAATTCTGGCTAATAATCCGGCCAATAAGTTTCTAATTTTTATTGGAAGAAAAGACATTTTTGATGCAAAAACATCAGATGGTATTCCCATAATAAATTTTGGAATTATTCTGTAGCCTCTTCTCCAACTAATTGATGTTGATTTACTAACCCTACTTGTTTCAACTGCTACATCACATGCAGAGTTACCACCACCAATAACTAAAACTCTTTTGTTTTTAAAAGGATCTGCCTTTTTATAACTATGAGAATGGATAAAAACACCATCAAAATCACCTTTATATTTAGGAAATTTTGGTTCCCAATGATGTCCATTACAAACAACTAAGTCTGTAAACATCTCGGATTTAACTTTGCCATTTTTTACTGTTTGAACTTCCCAATTATTTTTTGCAATTCTTTTGCAATTTTTTACCATAGTCTCAAACTCTATGTACTGATACAAGTTAAATTGTTTAGCATATGACTGAAAATATTCTCTTAACTCATCATGGGAGGGGTAATCAGAAACTTCTGAACCAAATGGCATGTCTTCGTATTGAGAAAGTGATTTTGAACTAATAATATGAGTTGTTTCAAATACACTTGAATGACCTTCTTTTTCATTAAAAATCCAATTCCCGCCAACGTTTTTATTTATATCATATGCTACGATATCTAAACCTGCTTCACTTAAATTTTTAATAGCTGTTATTCCTGAAGGTCCAGCCCCAATAATACAGATTCTTTTTTTCAAGGCTAATAATCTAATAGTATAGGTTCTCCATAACCAAGTTTTTTCAATCTATTTAATTGAGTTTTTGCATCACCAACAAACAACCAAATCATTTTATTTGGATCTACGTATTTTTCAGCTAAAGATTTTATTTTATCAATCGACATATTGTTTACTATCTCTTCCCTCTTTTCGATATAATTTGGTTCTAAATTGTAATTACTAATATTTGATAGCATATTCAATTTTGCATTTGCGGTTTCGAAAGCTCTGGCATTACTTTTAATTAAGTAGCTTTTAGTTGTTAAAAGATCATTCTCTGAAAATGTAGATGGATATTGACTTAGAATATCTTTTACTAACAATGCTGACTCCAAAGTCACATTAGCTCTAACTCCGCTGGAAATACTAAATGTTCCTTTAGCTTTTGTTCCATAAAACCCAGATCTTATCCCATATGTATAACCTTTACCTTCTCTCAACTCTTGAGTTAATCTTGAAGCAAAACCACCGCCTCCAAGAATATAGTTCATGACTGAAGCCGGATAATAATCGGGGTCAGTTGCTGACAATGCTAAAGATCCAAATTGTAAAACCGATTGTTTAGCATTTGGAACATCAATAAAATAAACTTTTGATTTTTTTAGTTTTTCAGGATTAGAATAATTAGGGATTTTTACCTCATTTGATACCCAATTCGACTCGATACTTTTTAAAGAGTTAACAATGTCGTTTTTATCAATATTTCCAACTACAAGTATTTTTGAAATTGATGGTGAAAAATAGTCGTAATAAAAAGACTTAACATCATCAATGGTTATTGATTCCAAGCTTTCAATTGTTCCTAGAATATTTTTGGAACGTATATTTTTTTCTCCGAACACAAGCTTGTTAAACTCATTGTTAGCTATTGAATATGGATTTGCCTTTTGTTGTCTTATACTAGAGGATATTGCTTTTTTTAATAATTCAAATTCTTTCATATCAAAACGTGGTTTTAGTAACATCTCTTCAACCAGTAACATTGTTTTGTTGTAATTTTTTGATAAAGTTGATCCAGAAATAGTTATATTTTCAGATCTACAAGAAAAATATATTGAAGCACCTAATTCTTTTATGCTATTTTCTAGTTCATCAACAGTTTTATCTTTAGTTCCCTTATTTAGTAAATTAGCAGTTAAATAAGCTAAACCAGTTTTGTCAAAAGAATCCATGAGTTGCCCACCCTCAATAGATAAATTAAAATTAACAAGGGGAACCTCATCGTTGTTAATTCCATATATTTTTAATCCGTTGGTTAAACTATCCTTATAAATCTTTGGGACAGAAAGTGTAGGTGTATTTCCATAATCAGGTTCAATACTTCTGTCAAAACTAGATGGTGTTTTGTTGTACTCAGCCGCAATATTTGGATTTACTGAAGTCTCAGCACCAATTACAATTTGTTCTTCGATTACATCAGCTAAAACAGAGTTAGCTAAAACCAGTTTAGACTGGCCTCTGGGAACAAAACTAGTTGTCAAGTAATATTTATTTTTTATATACTTGTTGTACACATTCATAACATCATCAATTGTAACTTCAAGTTTTCGGTTTATGTCTTGGTTTACATAACCAGGATCACCAGTAAAAGTGTTGTATGTAGCTAAACTATTTCCTTTACCTAAAACACTTGAAAGACCTCTGTAAAAATTTGTTTCTTGACCAGCTTTAATTCTATTAAGTGACTTTTCTGAAATTCCATTTTTTTCAAATAATTCTAAAGCTTGATCAATACCAGATTTTACTTCGTTTAAATTAACATCTTTAAAAGCTCTTACGGTTAATTGAATTTCGCCAGACAATTCACTGTTATAGTTAAACATTCCAGAACCAGAACTTAATTTTAAATCATCAACTAATACTTTATTTAATGGTGCTGACTTGCCGTCAGTAAGGTATTCACATAAGATATCTAATGCATAGGAATCAGGATGATAACTTTCAACTGATGGCCATACTATGGTCAACTGTGGAACCCTAGCAAAATTATCTTCATAAAATAAATTTATATTGTTAGATAATTTAGCTGGTTTTTTATCATTAGGAATTATCTCTTCTCCTCTTGGAATTTCATCAAAGTATTTATGCACCCATTTCTTAGCTTGATCAACATCAATATCACCTGATAAAACTAATGTAGAATTGTTAGGTACATACCATTTTTTAAAAAATGATTTAACATCATCAATTGTTGCGTTTTGTAAATCCTCAAGAGAACCAATTACTTGCCAATTATATGGGTGGTTTTCTGGATATAAGTTTTTCCCTATTACGTATTGATTGTGTCCGTATGGTCTATTGTCAACCGATTGTCTTTTTTCATTTTTTACAACTTGTTTTTCCTTTTCGAGAACAGGAACTGTAACTGTGTTTATAAACCAACCCAGTTTGTCAGCTTCTGCCCAAATCATTTTTTCAAGAGCATCTTTAGGAACTGTTTGTAAATAATTTGTTCTATCCCTTGATGTTGATCCGTTTGCACCCGATCCACCAATTCTTGCACTCATCTTATCTAATCCACCTTTACCTAAGTTTTCTGATTCTAAAAAAAGTAAGTGTTCAAATAAATGTGCAAAGCCAGTTCGACCTTTCACTTCCCTTGCAGAACCAACATGCACCATCAATTCAACAGCAACAACAGGGTCTGATTTATCGATATGAAAAATAACATCTAAGCCATTATCAAGTTCAATTTTTTCAAATGCAATATTTAAATCAGTTTGATGTTTTGAAAAAAAATTACAGCTTGAAAAAAAGACTAAAACTGTAAATAATTTATAAACTTTATTCATCAGGTTTTAATGTTAAAAATTATCCTTCTCAAATTGTTCTAAAGACCATAACATATCAGGTTTATCTATAAAATCAGGCTCTATATTAACCGCATATGCATGTATGTCAATGTTTTCGTTATTCAAACAAACCATCCAATAATCAATTTTATTTATTCTTGATATTCCTTCAACAAGCTGAGCATCAATGTTGTGATTATTTTTTAAATAATGGGTAAAAAAATATGAACTTTTCCAACTTTGTTCTTCTTTAGGTTTAAAGGTTTTTAAAAAATCTTCAATTAATTCTTCTTTATTCATCATTACTATATTATAAACTATTTGCAAAATTATTAATATGCATTAATGAAGATCTATATATTTTAGGAGTAGCGTTAATAAAAATCATATCACCTGCGTGAACAGTTCCGTTAATTGTTATACTTGAAGCATCCACACCTGAGGAAAGTAATTTTTTATAATACAGAAGCCCTTCATCTCTCAAAGGATCTAATTCGTTAACGGAAATGACATGAGGAGGCAGTCCAGTTAGATCTTCAGATGTTGCAAATAAAGGCCAAGCTAGGGGATTTGTACTATCAACTCCATCATAAGCTGTTGCCATTACAGCCATATCTTTTACATTTAAAAAATAGCCGTCGTTTTCTTTTAGTGAAGTTAGATTATTAATAGATTGGTGATATTCGTTAGAAATGTAGGGACATTGTGCATAAACTCCATCAATTTGAAAAAGTTTTTCATCCTTTTTTGCTTTTAAAGTAGTTGCCAAAGTAAGATTACCACCACCAGATTCACCAGAGACAATAATTTTTGAGACTCCTAATTTTTCTTTATTATCAAACATCCATTGCAAAGCGCTACTACAATCATTCAAACCAGCAGGAAAAGGATGACTTCCTAACTCTCCAGCTACATTTCGAAACTCAACACCAACTACTACTAATCCAGTTGCAGCTAAATCATCCCTCCATCTTTTATAATTTGCATTTCTAGCTTTCATAATGCTCATACCACCACCGTGTATATGAAGAATTCCAGGAACACTAGATTCAAGATTTTTAGGTTTATGTATATATAATGTTATTTTATTTCCATCAACTCCATCAATAACTTTAGTAAATCTCTCTAATCCTTTAACTTCTTCTAAATCTGAATACCAAGATTTGAATATTTCTTCGTAAACTGGTTCAAGAGAAGTCATATAATCAACTTTTTCCTTCTGAGTTGCTTCCATTGAAAGTGGAGGATCAGGAGCTAATTCATCTAATCCATATTGAGACATTACTTTTGTAACTGCAGGGATAGCTCTAGGGTCATTTTTTAAGCTCATTTCAGAATCTCCTAATCTTCCAGGAAGGCTACTTGTATCTTTCACAGAAGTTGAGCATGATAATATAAAAAACAATGATATTAGAAATGATATTTTTTTCATAATGTAATTTTTAAATGATTTATAAAGTTTAAATATTCTTTTTACTTACTATTTTATTAACAAACATTGAAACTGTTGCATCTCCTGTTACATTTACAACTGTTCGACACATATCAAGAGGTCTGTCTACAGCAAATATAAGGGCTAATCCAATTTCAGGAATTCCAGCTTGCGATAAAACAATGATTAACATAACCATTCCAGCACCTGGAACCGCTGCAGAACCAATTGAGGCTAGCGTTGCTGTTGTTACAATTCCTAACTGCGCAGCTAACGAAAGATCCAATCCAAAAGCTTGAGCTATGAAAACTGCTGCTACCGCTTGATATAAAGCGCTACCATCCATATTAATTGTTGCACCAATAGGTAAAACAAAGCTACTAACTTCCTCTTTTACGTCTAAATGATCTTTAACTCGCTCCATGGTAACAGGAAGAGTAGCTGCACTTGAACTTGTGGAAAAAGCAAGAAGTTGAGCTGGTGAAATACCATTTAAAAAATAAGACGGTCCTTTTCCGATAAAAACTTTTACAATAATTATGTAAATACATATTAAAAGAACCAACCCAAATAAAACCGTTAAGGAATATAAGCCTAGAGCCTTAAACAAATCCATACTCGGAGATTCAACTATAATCGCAGCTAAAAGAGCAAATACACCATATGGTGCACATAACATAATCAAATCAATTATTTTTAAGATAACTTCATTTAAAGAATCGAAAAAGTTTTTAATTGGTAAAGATTTTTTTTGAGGGATTAATATCATTGATATACCAAAAATTATTGCAAAAAATATAACCTGTAGCATATTTCTATTGTTAGATGCAGCATCAAAAATATTTGATGGAACCATATCAACTAATGGTTGTAGAGGGCCGAGGCTTTTTTGATCGTTTGCTACATCTATTTTTTCATTTGCACTGGATGAATAAGCGTTAACTAACTGTTCTCTTGTTTCCTCAGCAATAAAATTGCCTGGTTCAATAATATTAACAGCAACCAGTCCGATACTAACGGCCATCATTGTTGTAAATATGTATGTTGCAATAGTAACTCCTCCCATAGATGAAAGTTTTGATAAATCCTTTAAATCAGAGATTCCTTTAATAAGGGAAGCAAGTATAAGTGGAACAGCAATTAACTTAAGTGAATTAATAAATATTGTTCCAAACGGTTTAATCCAGTTAATTACAAATTCTTTGCCCCAACTAAAATTCAAAAAAAATAACCCAAAAACTATTCCCAAAACCATCCCGATTATAATCTGCCAATGTAATGCGATCTTTTTCATAAAAAACTATTAGATAAATTGATTAATAATATTTTCAAACATCTCCTGTTTACCACTGACTAACTTATAGTTTTCAGTTTTGTTAGCTATTTTATATAAATCAAGTAAACTTAATTTTCCATTTTCATAATCTTTCCCAAGGCCAGTATCAAAACTTTCATACCTCTTTTTGAAAAGTTTAGAATAGTTTGAACTTGATAATATTTTATCAGCAGTAATTAATGCTCTTGCAAAATTGTCAGCACCACCAATATGAGCATGAAATATGTCGTCAGCATCAGTTGAATTTCGTCTTATTTTTGCATCAAAATTTATACCTCCACCTTGCAAACCTCCAGATTGTAGAAAAACAAGCATAGCCTCAGTTGTTTCATAAATATTGTTAGGAAATTGATCAGTATCCCAACCATTTTGATAATCTCCTCTATTTGCGTCTATACTTCCAAGCATTCCTGATGAAGCAGCAACCGAAAGTTCATGTTGAAATGTGTGCTGTGCTAATGTTGCATGGTTAACTTCTATGTTAATTTTGAAATCTTTTTCAAGACCAAAATCTTTTAAAAAACCAATGGCTGTAGCAGTGTCAAAATCATACTGATGTTTTGTAGGCTCCATCGGTTTAGGTTCAATAAAAAAAGTCCCCTTAAAACCTTGAGAACGAGCATAATCTCTGGAAATTGTTAGAAATTTACCAAGATGCTCTAATTCTCTTTTCATATCCGTATTCAAAAGACTCATGTAGCCTTCTCTTCCTCCCCAAAAAACATAATTTTCTCCATTCAATGCTATTGTTGTATCTAAAGCTAATTTTACCTGAGCACCTGCTCTTGCCAAAATATCAAACTCTGGATTGGTTGCTGCACCGTTCATGTATATAGGATTAGCAAAACAATTTGCAGTGCCCCAAAGAACTTTAACATTTGATTGTTTTTGTTTAGCTTTTATATAATCAGAAATAATTAATAATCTTTTTTCACTTTCAGCTAAAGTTGATGCTTCTTGAATTAAATCAAAATCATGAAAACAAAAATAATCAAAACCCATCTTGGTAATAAATTCAAAAGCAGCATCAGCTTTATCTTTTGCATTTTGAATAGGATCTTTAGATTTATCCCATAAAAAATTTTGTGTTGCTGATCCAAAAGGATCAGTCCCTAGACCACAGAAAGAATGCCAATATGCAACAGCAAATTTGAAATGATCTCTTAGGGTCTTTCCTGCAACTACAAGATCAGGATTGTAATACTTAAATGCTAATGGGTTGTCTGAGTTCTTTCCCTCAAATTTAATATCATTAATTCCTTTGAAGTATTCTATGTTTCCAATAAGTCCCATTATAATTTATTTAAAACTAATTTTAATTCATTGAGCCAGCGATCATAGGCATTTGTATAATCGTAATTATTAGCTCTTGGCTTGTATGTTTTAAAATAGTCATTTTTATCCACATTAGACGCAAATTTTTCTAAATTACTAACATTCAGGTTCGAAGCTCTTGATGCCCCAATTGCTCCAGTAGTATTGTATAATTCAATTTTTATATTCAAAACCGTTGATATAGTTTCTGAAAAAACTGAAGATTGAAAAAGATTATCATTACCAGCTCTAATTAAATTTGGATTTACTCCATCTTTAGTTAGAATTTTCATACCATAAACAAATGCAAAAGCAATTCCTTCAAGAGTTGCTCTAATAAGATCTGAATTAGTATGTTTTTCTTTATCGTAATTGATCAACTTTGAACCAACATTCTTATTGTTCAACATTCTCTCTGAACCATTACCAAAAGGTAAATAAATAAGATTTTTAGATCCAATGGGTGATTTTTCTGAAAAAAGATTCATGGTTTCGTAAGAATCTAAATCAAGCTTGATTTTTAATTTTGCATACTCAATTCCTGCACCATTTATACACAAAAGCTTTCCAATTAATTGGTCTTTTTTTGGAGAAACATGCATAAAATTATTTATCCTCTCAGTTTCTGAGGTTTTTAATTGATCTGTAACAGCATAAATTACTCCAGATGTCCCAGCAGTTGCAGCAACTTGACCAGGCTTTAATACATTTAAAGAAAGTGCATTATTTGGTTGATCTCCAGCTCTATAATTAATACAAACATTTTCACCTAAACCACATTCATTTTTTACATTTAAACTGACATTACATTGAAAACCAAATGATGGTACAATTTCAGGGATCATTGAAATGGGTATTTGAAAGTTTTTGAGTAATGCAGTAGAAATCTTGTTTTCTTTGAAGTCCCAAAAAATCCCCTCAGATAAACCACATATAGTAGTTGTTATTTTTTCTGAAAATTTAAAAACAATGTAATCTCCAGGAAGCATTATTTTATGGATCTTTGAATAAATCTCAGGTTCATTCTCCTTTACCCATTTTAATTTTGATGCAGTAAAATTTGCAGGAGAGTTTAACAGATTTTCAGTACAATATTTGTTACCTAATGTTACATATGCATTTTTACCTATCTCTACTGCCCTGTCATCGCACCAAATAATACTTTTTCTTAAACATTTCCCCTCTTTATCAACAAGTACAAGCCCATGCATTTGATATGAAATTCCAAGAAACGTAATATCATTTGGGTTAACATTATTTTTTGAAATCAGTGATTTTATTGCCTTACATGAATTGTTCCACCAAACCTCTGGATCTTGTTCAGCCCATCCGTCTTTGAATGATATTATAGCTTGTTCCTTTGATGGTTCTGAAACGAGGTCAATTAATTTTCCTGAGGAATTTTTAGTTAATGCAGCCTTTATAAAAGAAGTTCCTATATCAAGACCAACACTATACATGAACTACGCAGTAAAATACATTAAAATTGAAATTACAATTCCTACTAAAACAATAGAAAGAACAACATCAACAGTAGAATATGTCTTTTCTTTCGAATTTAAAGATTCAGTATCAAGATTTCCAAATGACAATCCTCTTGTTCTCTGGTAGTCAGGCTCTGCTGTTATTAAACTAACTGATACACATAGTATAACTGAAAATATAAATAAAATAATAGCCATATGAGCAAAATTGATTGTTGCAAATGTGAATAAAAAACCATCTACATTTTCACCAGCAGAGATTTGGGGTTGAAAATATATCTCAGAACCTAATCTGAGGATTAATAAAAATAGACCCATAAATAAGGTGGTAATAGCAGCATCAGAATTGACTCTTTTCCATATTATACCAAGTAAAAACACAGCAGTAACAGGAGGAGCAATGTAAGACTGAACGTTTTGAAGATATTGATACATAACACCACCCCCTATCTTCTCCATAATTGGAATCCATAGAATTCCTAGGAACACTATAACGGATGTAGCTATTTTTCCTATTGTCAGTAATTGTGTTTCACTTTTATTTGGTTTTAATTTCTTGTAAATATCAATTGTAAAAATAGTTGAGCATGAATTAAAAACAGAAGCCAAAGAACTCATTAGAGCAGCCATTAATCCACCTGCAACTAAACCTTTAAGACCAACAGGAAGCAAAGTGTTTACAAGCATTGGAAATGCTCTATCTGATTTTGTTACAACATAGGTTTCAGGATCTTGAATTGTTAAAGCAAAAGCAATAATTCCTGGGATTAGGAAAATTAATATTGGGAGCAACTTTAAATATGCTCCAAAAATTGCACCTCTTCTTCCAATTTTTATGTTGTTTGCAGCTAGTGTTCTTTGAACAATATATTGATCAGTACACCAATACCAAATTCCAACAATAGTTCCGCCAATTAACATACCTGTCCAGGGAAAATCTGGATCTGTCATTGGTCTCCACATATTAAAATGATCAGGACTAACTGCAGTAACTGTTTCTTGCAATTGACCCCAACCTCCAACTTCTTGAAGTCCCAAGTAAGTAATAATAACTGATCCTAATATTAAAACAATTGTTTGAAATGTTTCTGTATAAATTACGGCCTTCATTCCTCCAACAATTGTATATACTCCAGTAAATATGACTATACCAATTGCTCCATACCAAAATGGAATGCCGAGAAGTTCAGAAACTACAATTCCACCTGCATATATAGTTACAGAAACTTTAGTTATAACATATGCTAACAGAGAGAAAATTGAAAGAAACCATCTTGATCTACTATCAAATCTTTTTTCTAAAAATTCAGGCATGGTAAAAGCACCGCTTCGAATATAAAAAGGTAAAAACAGCCAACCTAATAATAAAACTATCCAAGCATGAAGTTCATAATGAGCCATTGGAGTTCCAGATTCAAATCCAGTACCAGCTAAACCGACAACATGTTCAGAACCAATGTTTGATGCAAAAATTGAAGCTCCAATTACAAACCAACCCACGTTTCTACCTGCTAAAAAATAGTCTTCTGTGTTTTTATTTTTTTGAATTACAACCCATACTGCCACTCCAATTAATAACAAGAAATAAATACCTAACACAAACCAATCCAAGGTCTCAAATACTGTCTCCATAATAATTTTGAAAATTTAAAAATTGAATATATTAATTTGTTTTCAAAATAAAGTTTTATTTTTTAACAATTTTAAATGTTTTTCTAACCGTTGGTCCCTCCAAGGTTACTAAATACGTTCCTGCTGGTACTCCACCAAGATCTAAATCCGTCTTTCTAGTCGACTGTATCAACTGTTCTCTTGAGA
>Ga0255779_1001997_pt1 | contig 22239 bp, 21 predicted proteins | sample 011ome_21_FD_179977 | JGI IMG/M metagenome (GOLD analysis project Ga0255779, IMG submission 179977) | Coastal salt marsh microbial communities from the Groves Creek Marsh, Skidaway Island, Georgia - 011508AT metaG (version 2) | ecosystem: Environmental > Aquatic > Marine > Intertidal zone > Salt...
TGACGTGACGGGTCTGACTAATGGCACGGCCTATACCTTTACGGTGACGGCGACCAATGCTGTGGGTACGAGCGCGGCTTCTTCCGCGAGTAACAGCGTTACGCCTGTAGCCCCAGCCACCCCAGTGCCATCAATGCCCCTGTTCGGCTTACTGACACTAGGCGGCCTAGTTGGACTCTTCGGTCTACGTAAACTCAAGAAGTAATCACTATATCAATCAAAGAAGCCCAGCCACGTGTTGGGCTTTTTTGTTTCTGAGTTACGGCAGGTCTACTTTTACCCTAGCTAAACCTGTTGTCTCCATCTGTAGAAGTCCCAACACTGGCGCCTACGGGCCTAAAGTTCGGATTACAACGTCAGTCAAAAAGTCTTTGAATACACGCACACGCTGTGTATCCCGAAGATCTTTATGGTGCAAAATCCAAATTCCCCACTTCGATGGGGTAAGCGGGACATCCAGCCGCTCGATGGTCGGTTCGCCTAGCGCAAGATAATCGGGTATTCGTGCCAACCCCAAATGATTTTTTACCATTGCGAGCATAGTTTCAGCCTCATCGGTGCGAGCCACAATATTGGCGTCAGGAAAATGCTCCATTGCCCATGGTGGTAATGGTGGGTCTCCCCGCCAGAGAATTAGCTGTGGCTGGCGAGTATTATCGCGTAGAAATCGAGGACTACCGTAAATACCATGGGACAGTGCAATAATTTTTCGCCCAATGAGGTTGCCTGGCGGGTTGCCTGTAATACGTAACGCGATGTCTGCCTCGAGAGATGACAGGTCGAGCAGGCTTGGCGAGCACAGAAACTCTAGTTCAATGTCTGGGTAAGTTTCGGCAAACCGTGGGATCTCAGACGCGACTACTCGACAGAAAAAGTCATAGGGCATGGTTACCTTGAGTGGCCCCGCAACCTGGGTTTCAGCGCCAAGTAAGGCACGTTGCGCTTCCAGGCTTTGTTCTTCTATTTTGATGGCGTGGGGCAACAATTTTTCGCCAGCCGCTGTGAGCACATATCGCTGATTCCCATAGTGAAAGAGTTTTTGTTTGAGCACTTTTTCCAGAGCCGCGATACGCCGAGACACGGTCGTATGCTGCACATTGAGGAGCTTACCCGCTGCGCTCATGGATCCCTGCCGAGCGAGCGCTAGAAAAAAATTGAGGTCACTAATGTTTTTCATGATGTATCGATACCCGCCCCACTTGCGTGCATTTTTGCACAGGTTAGATGCAAAAATAGCTATATATTAATTATTTTGCACCGACCAAAATGCGGCCTCTGGTCAAAATCAACGGGTGAAATTAATGATGAGGTTAAATAGGTTTGTTGTTGTGGCCGCTAACGCTTTGCTGCTCTGCCTGAGTTTCTCGTCCCACGCTGCTGTTGTCGAAAATCGAACCTGGCAGGTCGCCGATAACGTCTATCGTTTTGGAGCTGCGGCCGGTAACAATGGTTACTATTCTATGTTTATTGTCACGGAGGAGGGCGTGATCGCTATTGAGCCAGTCAATTCACAACATTCTGCGGACCTTATGCAGGCGATTAGAGCGGTTACAGATCAGCCTGTGCGCTACTTACTGCACAGCCATAATCATTGGGACCACTCAAAAGGAGGTAAGGTTTTCCGCGAAGCCGGCGCCACCATTATGGCACACGGAGACGCTGTGGAGTGGATGAAGGCCTATCCACATCCCGACATGGTCTTACCGGATAAGCAGTGGTCTGGAGACCGCTTTGACATCAATCTAGGGGCTACCACAGTTGAGCTACACCACATCGGTATCAGTCATGGTCTTGGGATGACCGTGTTCGTGCTGAAAGAACAAAAGATGGCTTATATTGCTGACTTAGTAGCACCTGATCGAGTCTTGTTCGCGACGGTGCCAGACTTCAATATCAAGGAGTGGCTGCGTGCGCTCTCGGAAATCGAGCGTTTGGACTTTGACTCGGCGATATTTTCACACACTCAGTCACCGAAACCGTTGGGCAGTAAAAAAGATGTCACGCTGACCCGAGAATTTATAGGCGATATTCAGCAGGCTATTGTGGCTGAGTTTAAGAAGGGCACCAACTTCGTCAATATCCCAGACGCGATTGATCTACCAAAGTATAAGCACTGGGCCATGTACGAGGAATGGCTACCCCTTAACGCTTGGCGAATCATGCTTGAAATGCACATGGGCCCCTATCCATGGCTCCCTACCCGTGCATTCGACCACCAGACTCTAGTACATTGAAGGTGAGCGACCGATCAGATTAGGCTAACCCAGTCGTGCACGGCCGGGTTTTGCGCGGGGTACCACAAAACCCGGGACGTGCTTGAATAAAAAGGTCCGGCCCAGTGCTGGGTCGCTTTGCCACTGCCTAACCTTAGAGACGAATCACCAGCCTGGTTTAGGCCTCAGCTAGAGGGTTGCAGCGGACTGAGCGACCTTCTCTTACCGCAACTGATGCGGCGATAGGGTCGCTGATTCAAAGAATGCGACTGGCGGGCAAACCTGAAAATCTGTTTTTCAATGAGCCGGCCGCGTCTACAGAATCTCGTTATTTAAGCCATTGTCCGATGTTGTAGCACTTTGCGGTCCGACAATGATCCTCTCGGTTGTCTCACTGAGGAATATATCAATCTCGCTTTCCTCTTCTTCATAGCTGCTAGTTTGACTGAAATTATTGCCGATAATCGCTACGTCCTGTATCGGTTGCTCGTAACTTCCACCGTCGAGGACCATGCCCACGAGCGCTGTCCCATTAAAGATGTTACCGCTGACGAGAGCGCCATCGACTCCACCCAAGAACACGCCAAATGTGCCATCTGCCTTATCGGTCATGTTAAAGGTGTTGTTCGTTACAACGCCACTGTGTGACGCTCGAGTGGTGTAGTTACTTAAATCGACGCCATAGTAGTAAGTCCCACCAGGCAGCGTCTCAAAGTTATTATTGTGGACTACCGTACGGTTTTGACCAGGCGCCCAGTCGTTCGCTGTGGCGACCCAAACACCGTTTTGCACTGAACTAATATCGTTGCCTGTAATTGTAGTATTTTGATTTGCATCGAAAATGGTGATCGCATCTAAGACGTTGGTAATCTCGTTAAAGTTAATGTCGACCTGGCCGCCGCCCAGCATGCCTGTCCTTACGCCCTCGCTAAAGCCGTTGATAGTTGACCGATTTAGCTTAAACGTGCCCAGAGGTCCCTCGCCGGAAGCAAGACACTCAGCCTTTCCAAAAATCTTGATTGCTCTAGAACCACCATCTGATGGCGCAGCCCCTCTGAAGTCTACGCGGTCAACGTTGGCAAAGTGTGTTCGTACCTCGCAAGATGCCTGAGTGAATTCTAAAACGTTGTAGCCAACGCCACTGCTACAGGGCGCATCGACTTCTATCGACATATAACGAACTGTGACCGTCCCGCCTTCGAAAACGATTAGGCTTGCGGCTGGGACAAAGTCGTCACCACATTCGGCGGATTCATTTTCAATGATTAACGCAGAACCTGCTCTGGTTGTGCCCTCGAAAATACCGACAAAACCACTAGTTTCTAGTCCTGTAACGCGGAATTCGCCGATATCGAGCCTTACAGAGCCTAGCCCTTGGGAGGCCGCTGAATCCAACGCGCACTGGATTGTTTCGGTATCGTCGCCGCCACTGGCGCTTATTAAATAACCGGCATCACCAAGCTCTGTGTTAGCACCGCATTCATTGGTCGCGGCAAAAGCTGGCTGATGTGCCAGTGCTAAGACAATCGTTAGGAGCGCTAGTTTTATTGTTTTCATGTCTTTTCTCCAATTTTCAAGGAATCCAGTAAGCTCAACAAGTCTAGAGCTAACGTCAAGATTAACTCAAGAGACCGAAGCTTCAACCCCAATTAGTTTAAAAATCGCCTTCCACAGTCGTTAATCCCAGCGCATCCCAATCGAGCATCCCGCCGCGGTAGTAGTAAATGTTCTCAGCGGGGAAGCCATCGCGAATCATAGCTTTCATGGCCGTAGGGCTTTGAGGGCAGACTGGCCCGTTACAGAAACCGACGACCTTTTGGGCGCTGCTGCAATCCCAGCCCGAATCGGATTTGCTACATCCCAACTCATCCATGCGCATGGCAACTTCGGTGTAAGGAATGTTGACCGCTCCGGGGATGGTGGCATCGAGGTACCACTCTTGGGTACGCATATCGACGAGTGTGAATTCCGGATCGCCAATAGCATTCAAAACTTCCATCTCGGTGACCGGCACAATACCCGGTGAGGGCACCAGCGGCTGAATCCAGCCCTTGTTCTTCGCACAGGGCGTCATTTGTCGGGTAATCGAAATCTCTTCTCCGGAAGGTAATGTCGTCACGAAGACTTTGTCTTCGCCAATAATTCGTAGGTCTTCTGCTGCACTTATTGTAGCGGCGAACAGTGTGGGAACGGCAATGAGAACGCTCCAGATCAATCTTTTCATAGCACAAACTCCTTTTGTCATTGTTGTTCTTAGCCGGGGACACTCCATGTCCCGACGACACGCTCGATAACATTAGCGACTCCAAGAGGTGATGTCGAGACTGGCCGCACCTCATGGCGCGTTGTGCCAATCATATGGCGCGTTCTGCCAACCCTCGGCGCATTGCACCCCAATAAGTTGCGCCTCTAGAGGAGGCCTGGGAGGCGCCGTATAGCGAGAAATAACGATACTGATGCAGCAAGTGATGGCGTGCGCAATGTACGAGAGAGTCCAGACAACTTGGGGGCGGAGGGTAGCTACCTGCTAAGGTTGATCGCGCAGTGTTCTCAAGAAAGTAGGTGTTTTACCTGGCGAATTGACTGGGCCACCCGGTGGGAGTGGCCCAGTACCACTCAGTTATTGTCGAACATCAGCTCCGCGACAAAAGATCGTGATGCTTTGCAGTCGACGAGCAAATCCATGCCGCCCTCTACTTCGGGATTGTTCTCGACGAACTCTAGCCAGTTATTGGCCATATGACCGCGTGCCTCAAATGAGTACCAGTGGTTCATCTGGACAAAGTCGTAATCCTGGGTGCCGTCAAAACCCATATAAGGGAAGAAGTAGTGAATGCCCCAGCCTTTGAAACCGCCTTTATCCATGAGCGCCTTGTCTTTTTCCGCTTGGGCGTACAACTGATCAACGGTGACGCCATCGCGCATGGAGCATTGGGCAAACTGCACGGGTTGGCGTTGGTCCCGCTCATCTTGCGGGATGCGGTTATGCACGACACCGGCGTTAAACATGGCAATTGACCGGTGGCAGGTGCCGGCGGGTGTTCCTGAATCCTCATTACCGCTCCAGCCGCCATAGTTGTTGGCGAAGGATCCCCATTCCTCATACATGGCTTCACCATCCGGCCAGCTACCCCAAATAATATAGTCGTAATCGCTGGAGTCGCCGGCGTGCATTGGTGTTAGCAGTAACTGCATGTATTTGGTGCCTTCTGAGGCCGAGAACTCGCCATAGCGTTTGCTGTCTGCGATGGCGTCCTTCATGGTTTTGCCTTCGTTAAGCGTGCACCAATGAAATTCCGAGCGTACTTCGTACTCCTGAGCGGCGACGAAGGGTGAGAGTAAAAGTGAAACGACTGCTACGAAGCGACGCATGATAGACCCCTTTGAAAATATGAGTTATTAGTTCACCACCAAAAGCGGCGATGCCACCACTCTTTTCTGTATAACATCAAGGTGACAATGGCTTAGCGGCGATATGGCGTGTTCTATTTGATTATCGACGCATTAAACTGATTTTTAAGCGACTGACCGTCGTCGGCGCACAAGCACGCCATCAGAAAATCTGAGGGGCTAAGCTCTTATTGAGTAGCGGTTTTCAGGGTAACGGCGACGCCGATTCTTTCACCACAAAGCTCTTGGTTGCGGCCTGGTCGAACAGTTTTTCCTCATCGGGTTTCAGTTCAGCCTGCGCCGCAGGCGAGTTAATGGCCTCCATGGCCGCGGCCATCGCGCGCTGGTCGGGAAACCAGATCTCCATGATCACATCAAAGTCCGGCGCCATCGCATAGCCGGGACTTCCCGAGCCGGGTTCCACATATCGGCGTAAATAGCGAAGAGCATGAGGTGCCAGGTATTTCTCCCCCAGATGGCGGTGCACATTTTCATAGTGATCGCGAAACTCTTCGGTCGAAAGTCCAGCCTTGCGCTTGAGTAGCGTTAGAACCTTGATCGGGCTGCCCGCTGAAGAAGACCCGGTGGCAGTACGTTTGGAGGGACTGCCTTGATGTTTTCCCACCGATAGCCATGGCCAGATCCGAAAAGATCGGACATAAAAAGACTGAAAGAGGACAATGACAAGCCAGATCGTGAAGGCAGGCATCCGAACGGATTTAACCTGATCCGTATTGAAGCCAAAGGCTGTGGTAGTACTCGAGAAACGTTCAAGGAAAAGCTGCGACTCGCACTGATTGCTCGCGCAGGCTTTTACTTCGTCAATGAGCGCCATCACGTCAGACCACACCTGCCAGTAGCTCGTGAGCGTAAGTAGCATCGCCGTAATCCAGAGCAACAGCGCGGCAAAGGCAACCCAGGCTAGTGTGTCACTGATGGTTCTCTTCATAGCGGAGTCTTCATTAGCCGATTTTATCGAGCAGGCTGTAGTAGAGCATGCCAGCGACCAGCCCGGGCCACCTTAACAGCGTACCACCCGGAAAACGGTGGGTCGGCACAGAAGCCATAAGATTGAAGTTCTCACAGTCGCCATCGATGGCAGCGGCTAAGAGCTTGCCGGCCATGGTTGCGGTGGGCACGCCATGACCCGAAAACCCCTGTGCATAAAACGTGTTAGCACTAATACGTCCAAAATCCGGCATGCGATTCATGGTGATACCCAGCGTGCCGCCCCACCCGTAATCGATTTTCACATCGGCGAGCTCGGGATAGATCTTGAGCATATAGGGACGAACAAACGCTTTGATGTCCGCCGGGAAGCGCGAGGTGTAGTTTTCGCCACCTCCAAATAGCAGCCGCCCGTCTCCGGAAAGCTTCCAGTAATTAATGACAAAGAGACTGTCAGATAGGCTGTAATTGTTTTTGGTCACAGCTTGCTGCTGGGCGGATGACAAGGGCTCCGTCGCGATCACAAAATTGTTAATGGGCATGATGTTGCCGGCAATAGCTGGCGCCAGCTTTCCCAAATAACCGTTACACGCAAGGACCAGTTTTCTGGCCTTTACCGAGCCGTTATCGGTCTCTATGACGATGTTTGCGCCATCTCGCCACTTGATCACCCTGGATTGTTCAAAGATCGTGACGCCCAACTCACTCGCCGCACGGGCCAAGCCTCGAGCGTATTTCAGTGGATGAAGATGCCGGGCACCCAAATCAAGCATGCCACCGTGCATACCTTGGGCGCTGGTTTGTTCAGCCAGCGCTTCCCGGTTCAAGTAACTCGCCTGCGAGTAGCCATAGGCTTCCGTTAGGTGGTTAACCTCGTCGGCGAGCTCACGCGCATGGCGTGGTTTTGCTGCCATATGCAGGTTGCCCGCCCCCAGCTCACATTCAATATCGTGGTTGCTTATGAGTTCGCAGACAAGATCCACCGCGTCCAGGCCCAGTTGCCACAGAGCAAGCGCGGTGTCGGTGCCGACCCATTTCTCCAGACTATCCTGATCGGCGCGCTGCCCGGTACCGACATGGCCGCCGTTTCTGCCCGACGCTCCCCATCCCACGCGGTTCGCTTCGAGTACAACGACCCGATAACCCCGCTTGGCGAGATGAATAGCGCTAGAAAGGCCTGTGTAGCCAGCCCCCACAATACAGACGTCTGCTTCGCTGTTGCCACTTAGCGCATCAAAGGTGATCGCACCCCCTGCCGAGGCGGCATACCAGGAGTTAACGTGTTCAGCATGGGGGTTCATGGGAGCATTATCCTCTGGATCGTCCACTCGGGGGAAATACCCCCAAAGCGGGAGTTTGTCACCTTGCGAGCCCGATAGGGCAGGGACATACTAGTCTCAACGTAGCAACTCGCAGGTTTTTATGAGTACCCCTAAATCGGCAAAAGCCGATACCTCGACGGTGATTCATCAATCGGATGCCGTCATCGCACCTCAGTCGGTAAGCGAGGAAGACAAGGCCATCATTACCCAGTGGATTACCGACAACAACATTTCAGAGATTGAATGCATCGTTCCGGATACCACGGGCAACGCCCGCGGAAAATTCATTCCCGCACATCAATTTATCGCGCAACTCGAGCAGCGTCTGCCAGAAGCCATCCTTGTCCAAACCGTGACCGGTGAATACACCGATGAACACTGGGACTTCGTGGAGCCCACCGACACCGATATGGTGCTTAGTCCCGATGCCTCGACCCTGCGGGTTGTGCCTTGGGCGCGCGAGCCCACCGCGCAGATTATTGCCGATTGCTTCAAAAACGATGGAACGCCTCATCCGCTCTCCACAAGAAGTGTCTTGCGCTACATTTTACAGCTGTATGCCGACGCGGGCTTGCAGCCCGTGGTGGCGCCCGAGGTGGAATTTTATTTAGTCAACAAAAATACTGATCCCGATTACGAGCTCATGCCGCCTAAGGGGCGGTCAGGTCGGCGTGAGGTGGCGCGGTTATCTTTCAGTATTGATGCGGTGGCTGAATTCGAAGATTTCGTGGAAGATATGTACGACTTCGCTGATGCGCAAAAGCTTGACGTCGACACCTTGATTCACGAAAACGGCGCCGCTCAGATGGAAATTAACTTCCGGCATGGCGACCCGCTAGCTATGGCGGACCAGGCCTTCATTTTTAAGCGCACGGTTCGAGAGACTGCTCTCAAGCATGGTATGTATGCCACGTTTATGGCGAAGCCGATGCAGCGTGAGCCAGGCAGCGCGCTACACCTGCATCAATCGGTGTTAGACGCGAAGACCGGGAAAAATATTTTCAGTGATGAGAAAGGCAACCCAACCGCCGCCATGATGCATTACATCGGTGGGCTGCAGCGCTATACGCCTGAGCTGATTAGCTTCTATGCGCCCAACGTCAACAGTTACCGCCGGCTGGCACCGGATATCTCGGCCCCGATCAACTTGAGCTGGGGATTTGATAACCGAACCACGGCTTTCCGGGTGCCCAACAGTACCCCCGATAATCTGCGAATTGAAAATCGCTTTCCCGGTGCTGATGCCAATCCTTATTTGGCGATGACGGCCACCTTGGCCAGCGGATTGTTGGGGATGCGTCAACAATTACAGCCTACCGAACCCCATAGAGGAACGGCCAACGATGATGACGTCGCGGTGGCACGAACGCTTGAAGAGGGCGTTCGCCGACTAAACGATACGCCCGAGCTACAGCAGATGATTGGCGAGCTGTTTATGCGGGCCTATGCGGCCATTAAGCTGGATGAATTTGAGGAATTTAATCGCGTGATCAGCTCTTGGGAGAGGGAGCACCTGCTGTTACAGGTGTAAGCTAGCGGGGGGTTTCCCGCCCGCCACTTGGGACTCACTCATCATGCGGTGCCACATCACTGAACAATAGGAACGTACCCGTAAACGCCTGTGTCTGCTCAGATGGAATCAACGAAGGCTAGTCAAGGTCTTGGCCAAACCCTGTATCGCGCGGCCAAGTATCTGATTTATGGATTGCTAACGCTCAATATAGGTCTTTTCCTGCAAGAGGAACTGCTGTCGGCACAGCATGCCTTGAGCGACGGGCAAAATTTGGCGTCGTTAATCCAGTTGTTTTCCGCCACCCTCGACACTGCGGCCTGGGTCGTTCTATTGCTGCTGTTTGAATTGGAAACCGCGGTGATCCCTGACGAAAAATTGGTGGGCAGCACTAAGTGGGTTATTCACGGCATACGAATCCTATGTGGCGCGGCCATTGTTTCGGCGTGCATGGGTTACGTGGGGGAGTGGGAAGTCTTTCTGGCGTCAGCGCCAAGCCCGGCCAGCCCCTGTGAATTGGTGGGCGGCCGTTGGTCGGTGCTCGTAGACTTTGACGAATTTATTGCCCTTACGGCCGCCAATTGTCGGGAGCTTGGCGCCACTGCCCTCCAGGTGATCCGCCTAGACCACGTGATCGCGACTCCAGCGGCGTTTGAGAGTGCTTATGATTTGGCGTTGGTTGATGTAATTAACGCAAGCGCGTGGATTTTGGTGGTCATTCTTCTCGAGATCGAGGTGCGGCTGCAGTTGCGCGGAGGAGTCCCATCTAAGCTGCAGTGGCTGATGAACGGATTTAAAGTCGTCCTCTACACCACGCTGGCACTTGCGGCGGTTTATTGGGGTATCGAAGGGGAATTCTTGGATTTTTGGGATGCTGCGCTGTGGTTGTTTGCGTTTGTTTTTATTGAACTAAACGTCTTTGCCTGGCAGCAAGAGCTAAAATCACAGGGGGACAAAAGCTCCTGAGGATCTCGCTATCCCCAGCGTTAATAGCGAGGGGCGGTTTATAGCCCCTCGCTACTGATGGTTTAGAAGTCGTCGTCGAAATCGAAGTCGTAGTCGCCCAGCTCCTCGCGAAGCCGGAGTGCTTCCAATCGCTGTTCTGCACGTCGTCGCTTGGTCGCGAGAGAGTCCTCGCGGAGCGACAGCACGCTGTCTTCTAAAGCATCAAAGTCGTCATCACCAAACTCTGACAGGCCGGGATCGTACAAGTCGTCCATCCCGTCGTCAGTCTTCGTTTGGGTTTGGTTACGCTCACCCATAAACCACCTCCCGATGATTCAGAACAAGTCTTGTGGATATTCCACCCGTGCAGTTGAATGCAAGACTGCCCCTGGTTGCAATGAATTTTTTGGCATCAAAATGCCTACCTGAAATAACTGAAATAAATATGGCGGCTCGCTGATCATTGGCTCCGTCCTTGGAGAAAACCTCCGTGTTTCCTTTTCCTTACCGGCTTCCTGCCGGCAGCGAGCCGCCAATAGTGAAACAGCAAAAGCTATGCCAAGTCGGGATCGCCCCACCTGTGGGGCTTCGGGATCGCAACCACGGTCGTTGAGAGAAAATGGACGCGTCCGTTTGCGGACACCGTGTCCAGTTTTTGGGCCTTAGCTCAGAAACCGGAGAATATCGGACACAATGGTTTCCGGGGGACTGTCGTCTACCGATACCGTAAGGGCTGCCCACTGCTCGTAAAGTGGAATGCGCTCCCGATAAATGTCGGCAAGGGTTTGGTCTTTGCCCGAGGCAATCCCGCGGTCCGGAGCGAGGGAGATCCGGTAATCAACCGTCTCAAGGGTGGCCTGCAGGTATACGACAGTTGTCTCAGAAGCGAGTCGCTGCATAATTTTTTCACTGTAAACCACCGAACCCCCAGTGGAGATCACGCCGGTGGTAATCGGCATGTCGAGTAGGACTTGCTCTTCGATTTTTCGTAATTGGTGGTGATCGCTTCTCGCGATAATCTCGGCAAGCGTCGCGTTTTCCTGTGTTTGAATCAGGATATCGGTATCGACAAAAGCCGTGCCAAGTCGCTTAGCAAGTAAGACGCCGACGGTGCTTTTCCCGCTACCCGGAAACCCGATCAAACTGATAATGTGCTTGCTGGTCATGTCGCGCCTCTCCCTCTGGCCGTTACTTTAGCGCCAGCCTTGAATCACCGCTACTACCAACGCAAACTGGCCCTCTTTTTTGGGAATTGAATATGCCGCAGTCACTGCAAACAACGCCGCTAACCGAACTGCATCGGCGTTTGGGTGCGCGTCTCGTGCCATTTGCCGGCTACGACATGCCGGTGCAATTTGCCGAGGGCATTATTCGTGAGCATCTGCACACCCGCCAGGAGGCAGGACTTTTTGACGTGTCCCACATGGGCCAGATCATGGTGTCTGGGGAGCAGGCTGTCGCCGAGCTGGAGGCGCTCATGCCCGCCAATCTTCGCGACCTTGGCATAGGGCAATCGACCTACGCGTTGCTGACCAATGCGGAGGGCGGGGTCTACGATGATCTGATCATTACACGCTACAGCGACACGGCTTTTTTTCTTGTCGTCAACGGCGCCTGTAAAGCGCAAGACTTTCGCTTAATACAGACCGGGTGCGCTACCGCATCGGTTGATATGCTGGCAGACCGCGCGCTGCTTGCCCTTCAGGGCCCCATGGCGCGTCAGATCATGGCCGGGCTTGCCCCCGAGGCTGCCTCCCTGGCGTTTATGTCCGGGCGTGAGGTGTCCGTTGAAGGCACGCCGTGTTACGTCACCTGCTCCGGATACACCGGGGAGGACGGCTTTGAGCTATCTGTGCCGGCGGCTTGCGCCGAAGCCATTGCTTGTGAGCTGTTGGATCATCCCGCGGTAAAGCCGATTGGCTTGGGGGCGAGGGACTCGCTGCGCTTGGAAGCCGGTCTCTGTCTCTACGGCCACGAGTTGAGCGAGGCTATCACGCCGATTGAAGCGGGCTTACGCTGGGCGATTGCGCCGGCTAGGCGGCTTGGCGGCGATCTGGCGTCGGGCTTCCCGGGTGCGGCTACTATTCTTGAGCAACTAGCCAACGGCGCTCCGCGGATTCGAGTTGGCCTCAAAGTGTCGGGAAAGCGCCCGGTTCGCGAAGGTCAGGCTATTCATACCGCTTCAGGCGATAAGCTAGGCAGCGTAACCTCGGGTGGTTTTGGCCCATCGGTAGACGGGCCCATCGCTATGGGCCTTATCGACACTTCCTGCGCTATGCGGGGTGACACCGTTCATATTGATGTTCGGGGAAAGTATGTCGAAGCCGAAATTGTTAACTTGCCCTTTGTCAGTCAGCGCTATTTCCGCGGCTGATGCGCGGGGGGTCAATCCCTGTCTTCGGCACAGCCCTCGGGATTAAGTCGGTCGGCCAACACCGGTTGTCGCCAGGCTTGCCACGAGCGATACACCAAGCCCAACAGTTTGCTTAATTGCCGCCGGGCGCGCGCCAACTGACCATAAACACCCAAAAGGACCAGCGCACTGGCTATTCCCAGCCCAACCAACCAGGGGAGCGCGCGCGCAATCTGTTGTTGCCAAGTGAGCACTTTGGGAGGGAGCTGTCCCTGAACCGTGACGGGTATCGGAGCGGTGCTGAGACGCTCTAGACGACGTGTCGTGGTATTCCACCAGTTGATGCTGACTTCAGGAATCACAAGGTCCCCGGGGGTAGACGCGATCCACGTGGTGAGTTCTTTACGCTCGGCAATCAGGCTGCCCCGGTTACTCGAGTTTCGCAGCACCGGCGGCTGCGGGTAGGTTTGAAGCCCCGCGACTCGTGAGTTATCCACCGGGGGCAAAAACATCGCCATAACATCCTGTGCTCTGACGGTCACCCGCCGGGTAATCGCTGATCCCAAAAAGACGTCGCGGGCTCCCTCGACGTTTTGAGTGATCGTCACCTCGGGACTCGCGATCCAATGATCAAGCCCTTCCAGTTCGGGGGGCTGTTCGATTGTGAGTGTCAGTGATTCGGTTTGCAGTGTGGTCTGGTATTCCCGGGCGGCAGAAACTGAAACCGAGACCGTCACGTCGATCGGTGGAATCCGTAGCGTGCCATCGCGTGTCGCGAAGGCGTCGATAGACCAGCGCTGTACCGACCAGCTCACGCTCTCGCGGCGCTCGGTAGCATTCGCAGCAAAGTCCTGGTTTTGTACCAGCACAAGATCGGGAACCTCTGGAAGACTGATACGAGTCCCTGCGGTGAACCAGCGCGGCGTTGCAACGGTGATTTCGATCTCCACGCGTTCGCCAGGAACGGCCCCGACGGCGGGGTTGAGTAAGGCGTGGACCTCGACCAACCCGTCTTTTTCCTGTGCAATGCTGTCAGACAAGCCGGGGCCCAGCACCATGGCAAGCCAGAATTGGGCGATCAGCAGGTCTTTGAACACCCGGGCTTTCATGGCTCGCTGACGCCGCGCTCTTGTAGCTGGGCGCTGAACTTGTTTCGCAAAAAATTGGATGGATCCGGCTGCACGTTTTGCAGCCACAGGTTGGCAAGTTCTGGACTTGCAAGAATCTCCTCGGCGCTGTACTGCACAAGTGTCTGCTGTTCTAAACTGAGCTCATTCGCACCATCGGCGATTTGTGCGCCAGCTTCGGGATCGATGTCCTCGCCGCTGACACCTGCTTCATTGGACTGCGATTCGCTGAGTCGATTCGCCTCTTCGATGATTTGGCGCATCAAGTTGCGGTTGGTCAGCGCGCTGCTCAGTTCGGGCTGCGCGGTTAGCAGCTCGTCGTAGCGTGTTAGCGCGCCGACATAGTCGCGCTGATGCGCTCGAGCATTTGCTTCGTTGAAGAGGGCGATAGCGGAGTCCTGACGGGTAAATAACAGCGCGGCGCGTTCAAAATCCTCGGCATAATAATAGGCTACTCCCTGCCAGCCGGGGTCATGAAACGTTTGTGCCGCTCTTTCATAGTGGCCTGATTTCAGCAGCAGCGCACCATATTGGTCGGGCGTTAGCCAAAGTCCTATAAGCCCATCGACTACAGTTTGTAACCAGTCGGTGGAGTCCTCGAGAATGTCTGGAACCGCCGTGTCGACGGGTAGTAGCTGCCGGTCTTGGCGAATCTGTGCCAACCCTTCGGAGGGCATTGCCAGCGCCAGTGGAAACAGGAGTGCCATCCATAGCCGAGTCCAGCCCTGACGAAACCACAGTAGCCCCAACCCCATGGCGGGCAAGAGCAAGGCATAACCGGCATCCACCCAAGGTAGGGCATCGTCTTCCAGAATTCGGTAGCTGTCTCGTAACCGCTTGGCAATACCCTCAACATCCTCTGGTCCGACCTTTATATCGACATAATTCCCGGCGCAGGCATCGGCAAGCGCTATCAATCCCGCTCGATCCAGAGGTACGTCGCTCGATATCGGTTGGGCGGTTCCTACCCCGAGCACGGTGAGCACGTGGGGTTGTCGGCGGCACCAGCTTGATACCAGTTCGAGACTGTCTGCCCCCAGACCGTCGCCTACCAGCAGAATATTGGCGCGGTTAGGGTTGCCGGCAAGAATACGATCAATACCGGCGAGTGCATATTCGGGATATTTTCCCCGCCGTGGCGCGATACCCACTCGAAGCACACTCAGGAAGTTTTTCAGGATCTCACGGTCAGTCGTTAATGGGATCACCGTATGCGCACTGCCCGCGAACACGATGATGGCAACGGGTCTGTCCGGCGTAAGATCGATCAGGTCGGTCATCTTCTGGACGGCGCGTTCGAGGCGGGTGGGCGCGATATCCGTGCTATCCATGGACTCTGACACATCGATAACCATCACCAACGGTGTCGTGTTTTCTGCCAGTGGTGAGGGTTGTTGGCGCCAGGTTGGGCCCGCCAAAATTAAGGTCACGAGCAAAAATAAGAGAGCCAATGCCGTGGTTGGGGTAAACCACCGACCCTTGGTACCTTGCACCCGAAGCGCTGCGAGAAGAGCGGGATCAATAATTTTTTCGAAGTTGTCGCCACTGTGTTGTTGCTTGCGCAGCATCCATTCCAGCAACAATAGACCGGGGAGCAGTCCTAACCATTCCGGGCGCAGGAAATGAAAGTGACTGAAGAAATCGGTCATAGGTCCGCCCGTCGGGTCGCGGGTTGGTAGCGAGCGAGACCGAAAAACAGTCGCATCACAAGATAGAGCAAAACGACGGCGGCCAGCGGTAACCAATGCAAGTCTACCTGTGGCCTAAAACTTACGCTCTCAAAAACGCTCGGCTCCAAGTCGTCGAGAAGCTTAAAAATAGCATCTAACTGACCGCGATCCAGCGCTTCAAAGGCTTGCCCACCGGTGACTTCTGCCATGCGCAGCAACGTCTTTTTATCGATGGCCTCCTCGCCCACCGCGCTGGGGTCGCCTATAGCAATAGGGTAGATTTTGATCCGCTCGCTGGCGGCGATGCGAGCGGCATCAACGGGCGGAACCATGCTGCCGGTGTCATTGCCATCGGTAAGCACAAGTAAGACGCGCTTGTCGGTGTCGGCATCGCGAAATAATTTAATGGCAAGCCCGACGGCGTCACCGAGCGAAGTGCTCGGTCCGGCCATGCGGATACGTGTTTCTTCAAGCAGGGTGTACCAGGTCCGGTGATCTTCGGTGAAAGGCGACTGCAAAAAAGCCTGGTTACCAAACACAATCAACCCAAGCCGATCTCCTGGCCGCTCATTGGCAAGTCGTGCGAGGACCGATTTGACCGCGGTTAATCGATCGACTTGTTCGCCCGCTTGGTTTGTAAAATCTTTCGTCTCCATGGATCCCGATAGATCAACCGCAACCATCAAATCACGGCCGGCCTTTTGCTGCTCTATGGGATCACCGACCCACTGCGGTTTCGCTGCCGCGAGCACCAGAGCCAGCCACATTAAAACAACAAGTAGTTGCTGAGAACGAAGCCGTCGAGGGGTCATTGCTCCTCGCTCTCGCCGCGCTTCACTTGCCTCAAGCAGTCGCTCAAAGAACGGCACGCGCACGGCGTTTTGCGCCTCGCGATAAGGAGGTAGCTGACGCATTAGTAGCGGCAAGGGCAGCATCAACAGTGCCCAGGGCATGGCCCACTGAAGATTCAGGATCCACGCCTCTAGCGTATCAAGTGGGAGCATGATCATCCCGATGCTCCCTGATCCAGCCCTCGGCCTCGGCGAAAAGCGTGCTTAAACTCCCGAAGTCAGTGTTATCAGCCTGTCTTGTCGGGTCCGCAGATTTTTTGTCCTGATCGACGGGCGCATAGAGCGACTCACCTAGCAGAGTCAGCGTATCGTCACTGAAGAGTGGTGTTGGGGTTCGCTCTTGCAGCCAGAGACACCACCGAGTTCCCGTGAGTGACGCGACTTCTTTTCGCGAGCTTGCGGCTATGGCGGTCAGCTTTAACAGTGCGTTAATGGCTTCCAGGTTTGGACGCGACTTTATTGCGGTCAGCCGCGTCAGTGCCTCCCGGCGATAACGATTTCTAAACCAGCGCCGCCCAAGGGCCCATCCATGCCAGCTCAGCCAGCCGCTGACAGCGAGTGCGACAACCGTCCAGCCCGCGGTTTGCGGTAACCAGTCGATCGAGCCGATCGACTCGATTTCCGCTAGATCACCACGAAGCAGCGGATTACCAAATCGAGGTGGTAGTTCGGGCAACGGTGAAAGTACCCGGCTGAGCATTATCGGCGGCGCTCATTGCCCGCGGGGCGTTGACCACCTAGCTGGCGCTGTAACTGCGCGGCGACATCCTCCGCAGTGGTAACGCCGACCAGCGGGACGCCGTGGCGCCTGAGATCTTCCGTTAGGTTGGCGATGCGCTGGCGCGAGGCCTGCAGGTAACGGTCTTTGGTGTCACCTTTTACAGTGTCTACCGCCAGTTGGTAGTAGCCATCGCTGACGACCAACTGATTCGCCGATTCGACGCTATGCTCTAGCGGATCGGTAACTAGTGCCGCGATGATGTCGTTGTGATGACGGATGTCCTTTAAACGATTGAGACAGCGATCGTTCCAGCCTTCGAAGTCAGAGACGATGATGATGAGTCCGTCGTGAGAGAGGTGACGTTGAAGCGTTTGAAGCGCGGTATCTAGTCCCATCTGCTCAGGTGACGACCCTTGCGCCGCCCCCAATCCCTCATTCATCACTACCAGTTGCTCGAGCCATCCCATGAGGGAATCGGGTGATCGGCTGGGGCGAACATAGCGCTGCTGGGTGTCATTAAATAGCAGCGCACCCACGCGATCGCCCACGCCAATAACCCGCCATGCTGTCAGCGCAGCTGCGTCGGCGGCGGCCACTGATTTCATCTGTCGCTGACTGCCAAAGAACATTGATAGCCGCTGGTCGACGACAACCCAAACTGGGCGATCTTTTTCTTCTGTGTATACCCTGACGAAAGGTGATCCCATGCGGCGGGTCACGCGCCAGTCCATGGTACGGATATCATCTCCGGGTCGGTAATGGCGCAGCTCATCGAAGTCCAGTCCGCGCCCTCTTAGGCGTGAGCGTTTACGTCCAGCGAGCACCGAGCGTACCGGCTGGCTGGGTAAATAGCTAAAGCCATGGGCGCGATAGCGAAGGGCTGCCAATCGCTTTAAGTTGGTGTAGACACCGGTATTCATAGCGACTTAGCCAGCGGCAACCAGAGCGAGTAGCTCCTCAACGACACGGTCGCTATCGATGCCCTCGGCTAGCGCGTCATAGGACAGTAGAAGCCGATGTCTCAGCACAGGGGGTGCCACCGCGCGAACGTCGTCAGGTAATACGTGGTCTCTGCCCTGCAACCACGCTTCTGCGCGAGCGGCGCGGTGCAGTGCGATGCTCGCCCGCGGGCTCGAGCCAATGGCAATCCAGCTCGCCAGTGTGGGAGACAAGGGAGCTGGGTGGCGTGTCGCTATCACCAGATCGACCAAGTACTTTTCGACCGGGGCGGAGACGGTCACCGCCTGGATTTCCTTTCTGGCTGCAAGAATCAGTTGAGGATCGATCGGTGTTAGGTCAACCGCATCATGACCTTCTTCCTGTTGCAACAGTCGCACGATGGCTCGCTCTGCTTGCGCAGTGGGGTAGTCGACCCGCACTTTAAACAGGAAGCGATCCATTTGCGCTTCAGGCAGTGGATAGGTGCCCTCCTGCTCAATAGGGTTCTGGGTCGCCATGACTAAAAATAAGGGGGGCAGGGGATACGTTTTGCCATTCACCGTGACTTGCCGCTCTTCCATGGCTTCGAGCAGGGCGGACTGTACTTTGGCCGGTGCCCGATTGATTTCATCGGCCAGGACCAGCTCGTTGAAAATGGGTCCGGGCTGAAAAACGAGTTGCCCTTGGTTAGACTCGGTTTCGTGGTAGGTCTCTGATCCCGTCACGTCGGCGGGGAGCAGGTCGGGGGTGAATTGAATGCGGCCTAGGTTTACCCCGAGGATTCGAGCGAGAGTTTTGATTGACCGGGTCTTTGCGGTCCCTGGCAGGCCCTCCAGCAATACATTGCCATTGCTCAAGAGGGCGAGGATCAGGCTGTGAACGACCGTCTCCTGCCCGATCACCATGCGATTCATCTGCTCTGCCACTAGATGAATCTGTTGTTGAGTGTCCCCTGACATCACGCAGTCCCGCTATTGGTATCGGGCTATGGTGTCATTGTTGCTGGGTGAATACCACTGAGCTGAGCCGGCTCGGGGTAGGCGTGGCGGTAAGAAGCGATAAGCCCTTAGTGGGCCCACTCGCGATCGGCGCGGAACTGCTGGGAGAGATATTCCATTTGATCGGCTAACACCCGCTCTTTGGCAAGAAAATGCCATTCAAATTGATTGGGTCTGAAGGGAACAGCTAGCAGCGGCATGCTGGCTTCTTCAGGCGTGTGATTATCCTTTACCCAATTACAGCGTTTGCAGGCCGCGACGACATTCTCCCATTTGTCACTGCCTCCCCGCGAGACCGGCAGAACATGGTCCCTGGTTAATTCGCTGCGTCGGAATTGATTGCCACAATAAAGGCAGCGATGGTCGTCGCGCCGGAACAAGGTGCGATTGCAAAGCGGTGGGGTAAAGCCGTCAATGACCCGGCCCTCGACGGCGATAATCGGTTGCAGTGTGATTGTAGAGCGGAGTCCAGAGCAGCGCTGCACCCCACCAAACACAGGGGGGAGTGAATCCCCGATGCCATAAACAACATCGCCGCGGGCGTAGGCAGAGATGGCTTCCTGCAGGGTTAACCAACCCCGCGGCTGCCCTGCCAGATCCAGTCTGAGGATCGCTTGCATGGGACTCGCTCTCTGGTTTCCATGAAACTACTGAATTTTTGGCCGACTTACAATGAAAGTTTTATCACAGACAAAAATCTGTCTCTGCGGAGTGACACTAACTTTCGGTATGCTTGGGATCAAAGAGTGGGGAGAGTGGTTATGAAGTTTTCTTTGGGACCCGGCGCGATGGTGGCGGCGGCTTTTATTGGCCCCGGCACAGTGACCACCGCAACGGCAACGGGGGCAGCGACCGGGCTGTCCCTTGCCTGGGCTATTTTGCTGTCCATTATTGCCACTCTCGTGCTGCAGGAACTTGCTGTGCGTCTTGCGCTTGCGACCAATATGGATCTAGCACAACTCATTCGCCAAGCGGGCACCGGCCACTGGTGGCGGATGCCCGTAATCGCGCTGGTGGTTATTGCTATTGGTGTTGGCAATGCGGCTTACCAGTCAGGCAATTTATCGGGAGCGGCGATCGGCCTGAGCAGCGCCCTGCCGATAGGGTTTGATGGCGTGGTCTTGCTCACCAGCACCCTCGCCGGTGTTCTCATCGTGCTCGATCGATACCGACTTCTTGAGGGGATGTTGGTCTTTCTGGTGGGCATGATGGCGGTGTTGTTCATAGGGCTGGCGTTATTTTGTTTGCCTGCGCTGCTCACACTGGAGCCCGATCGCCTGTTGCCCTCGCTGGGTGTTCACGATGCGACCTTGATTTTGGCATTAATCGGGACAACCGTTGTGCCCTATAACCTGTTTCTTCACGCGACCGCGGCGCGCCGGCGTTGGTCGGGTGTTCCGGTGGATCAAGCCATCCTCGAGGCCAAGGCTGAGGCGACGCTCGCTATTCTTGTCGGGGGCGTGATCACCTTTGCCTTGATGGCGGTCGCAGCCGCTGTCCTTGGCGGTGCGGAGCAGGAAGGGGTGCTTAACGCGTTGATGCAGGCCGTGAATCAACGCGCTGAAGGCTGGGGAACATGGGTGGTCGGTGGCGGCCTTTTCGCGGCCGGACTTACCTCGGCTATTGCCGCACCCGTCGCCGCCGGGTGGGCGGTCTGCGGAGCGTTGGGTCTCTCCACAGCACCCAACAGCCGCGCCTTCAAGGTTGTCGCGCTTACCGTGCTGGCGATTGGATGGGTGTTCGCGGTAGTAACCGAACGCCCGGTGGGACTGATTGTCACTGCCCAGGCTACCAACGCCGTGTTGCTGCCGCTTGTTGCACTGATTCTGCTGGGTCTTGCCAACAGCAACATCGTGCCGAGCAGCTACAGAAACTCTCGCGGCCGCAACGCGGCCAGCGGTGTGGTTGTAGTGGTGATACTCCTTCTCGCCGGCACGAAGTTATGGACGCTACTCGCCTGAGTGCGACGCTGGATCATTGGAGGCATCTCGTGCACTATGGCGGCTCGTTACTCATGCAAAATTCTTATACGGCGTAAAACAAAAAAGCCTATACGCGCTACTCTTGTCCGCGATGCCCCGACCCACGATGCCATTGTCTGCGCTGGCATTGCTGATCAAGCTGCCGGCAAGGACCCGCAGGCTCTTCAGGAGGTCTCCCATGAAAACGCTTATCGCTATCACGTTGTTGTTCCTCGCCCCGTCGCTGATGGCCGCGGATAAGCCCAACGTACTGGTGATCTGGGGCGACGATATCGGTTTTTGGAACCTGTCGACTAACAACATGGGCATGATGGGCTACCGCACGCCCAATATTGATCGTATTGCCAATGAGGGCGCCAAGTTCACCGATTACTACGGTCAGCAAAGTTGCACCGCGGGTCGTTCGGCGTTTATCACCGGCCAATCGCCGATCCGAACCGGCCTCACCAAAGTGGGTATTCCCGGCGCCGATCTCGGCATTCGTTCTGAAGATGTGACCTTGGCGTCGTTGCTAAAAGAGCAGGGTTATGTCACCGGCCAATACGGCAAGAACCACCTTGGCGACCGCGATGAATTTCTCCCCACCCAGCACGGTTTCGACGAGTTCTTTGGCAACTTGTATCACTTAAACGCCGAGGAAGAGCCCGAGCACCCCGACTACCCAACCGACCCAGCTTTTCGTGAGCGCTTTGGTCCTCGCGGTGTGATTCGCTCGTACGCCGACGGACGTATTGAAGACACCGGCGCCCTTACCAAAAAACGCATGGAGACCGTTGATCGCGAATTTCTAGCAGGTGCGCAGGATTTTATTGCCAAGGCGGTGGCAGAGGACAAGCCGTTCTTTGTCTGGTTTAACTCCACCCGGATGCATTACTACACCCACACCGCCGATGACGAACTGGGACTCTCCGGTCAGGGTTTCTATAACGACGCGATGGTTGGTCACGATATGTTGGTTGGCGAGCTGCTGGATCAGCTCGACGAGCTTGGCGTTGCGGATAACACGATTGTGTTCTACTCCACCGACAATGGGCCGCATTACAATATGTGGCCCGACGCAGGCATAACTCCGTTTCGCAGTGAGAAGAACACCAACTGGGAAGGGGGTTTTAGGGTGCCTGCGATGGTGCGCTGGCCAGGGCAGATCCCCGAAGGACAGGTACTCAACGGCATTTTGTCCCATGAAGACTGGGTGCCAACGATCATGGCAGCGGCGGGTCGCCCGGAGATAGCAGGTGAGCTTAAAGAAGGCATTCGCATAAACGGGCGT